>ORJL011390412.1_pt1 | contig 16565 bp, 16 predicted proteins | sample 1779941 | NCBI WGS metagenome assembly ORJL01 (sample SAMEA104232317, study PRJEB22302) | groundwater metagenome | biome: forest; feature: aquifer; material: groundwater | place: USA | collected 2011-08-07 | depth 5.8 m | reverse complement strand
TACCACCAGCCTCATACCCCTTGCCCTGGAGTCGGATGCTTTCTGAGCGCAGGGGTTGGCAACGTGTCCGGCCGAATGCCCCTTACTGGCGCCGAAATAGATCGTATAATTGCATAACTCGAAGTCCGGCACGGTAGACCAGGAAGCGTGCAACAGGCCGTTCAGCTCGTGAGCGCCGTTGCCGCAGTGGAGGCCACCACCACCCACGTGCATATTGTGGGTGCCGAAAGCCCCGGCGAATGAGCTCATGCCTGCTAACATGGTATGGGCGTTGGTGGTCGACCCCTGCATCAGAAGCTTGCGAGGGTCCTCCTTGTAGACCTTCTTGAGACGCTCGGTGATGGTGTCCATCGCCTCGTCCCAAGTTATCTCCACCCATTTGGGGTCGATCCCGATACCCTTCTGTGGATTCGTCCTTTTCATCGGAACGTTGACACGATTGGGATCGTAGAGTGTCATGATCGACGCGGCGCCCTTGCCACACAACCGGCCATTGCTGATGGGGCTTTCGGGGTTGCCCTCGATCTTCACGATCGTGCCGTCCACCCGGTGGGCTTTGATCGAGCACATGCCGTAGCACATGGCACACGCGGACGGGATCCAGCGATCTTCCTTGACTGCGACTGTCTTGGTCGAAGATTTGTTACTTGCCATTAGACCTCCTATTGACCGGCTCGCCCTTAACCACCGGTGGACATTGGTAATACATACACCATCGCCTCGGTGGTTTGACCTTCAGTGATTAGCGGTCTAGTCAAATTATTACTGTCCACCTCCTGGTTGTTGATGAAGACTCTGACATAGGTCTTCAAGCCTCCCTGACTGGTCATGACCCTCTCAGCGAACGGTGCCCCGTATCTGCCCGACAGGAAGGCAAGAAGGTCCTTGACCGTGGAACCTTGAGGCATTTGCGTCTCCAATTGGGGCCCATCCACCACATCCCTTATGACGCCGTAGAACTTGACGGTTACCGGGACGGTCTGCACTGTTTGGTCTCCGATGACTTCCTTCCCGTCTGGCGATTCCCGCAACCCTTCGCTCTGAGCGAAAATAGTATTGATTGCATATTAGCATAAAAGCCAAGGGCCAGTCTAATTAGCTATGAAGTGAGGTTCAGTTTCCGCTGGCCCAGATATGCTGCTTGGACATGGGTATCGGCTGCCAGGTCGGCCGGGCAGCCCTCAACGCCCACGGCTCCGTTCTCGATGATGTAGCAGCGGTCGGCGATTCGGAGGGCGGCCCGCGCGTTCTGCTCCACCAACAACACGGTCAGTCCCAAGTTCTTCAACTCGCGTATTACCTGCATGACTTCTCGGATGACCATAGGGGCCAGGCCCAGCGATGGGTCATCGAGGAGTAACAGCTTGGGTTTTGACATGAGGCCTCGCCCAACGGCCACCATTTGCTGTTGTCCTCCGGACAGCGTCCCAGCCAACTGCCTCCGGCGTTCTTTGAGTACCGGAAATAGGGTAAATACTTCCTCCATGTCGCTCTGGAGCTGCGACCGCTTGGTTTTCCAGTATCTATGGTAAGCGCCCATTGTCAGATTGTCCTGGACCGACATGCTTGGGAAGAGCTGGCGTCGTTCGGGGACATAGCCGATGCCCATTTGCACTGCTAGCTCCGGAGGCATGCTCTCCAGGGATCGCCCATCGAAGAATATCTTTCCCTTGCTCTTGGGAAGCGTGCCTACTACGGTATTGAGAGTGGTTGTCTTCCCGGCCCCGTTGGAGCCGATGAGGGCTACGATTTCTTTGGGGCGCACCGATAGCGACACGTCGTGAAGGACCTGGACCGGTCCATAGCCAGCGCAAACGCCCTCTAACTTCAGAAGGGGTTCAGCGCCGGTGTCGGTGTCGGTATCGGTTTGCATGTTACTCCCGTATTTCATCGCCAAGATAGGCGGCAATGACCCGCTCATCGTTTTGAATCTGGGTCGGAGGTCCCTCCGCTAACTTCTCGCCGTAGTTCAAGACAATTATGGAGTCGGCTATTCCCATGACCAGTTCCATGCGGTGCTCCACGAGCAAGATCGTTACGCCGCCCTCCCTGATGTCAAGTATTTGGCGGGCCAGGACCTCGATCTCGTGAACACTGAGTCCCCCTGCCGGCTCATCCAGAAGTAGTAGTTCCGGATCCGTAGCGAGCGCGCGGGCGATTTCAAGGGATTTCTGTTGAGCGAAAGGAAGATTGAGGGGCTCGTCGTTGGCCCTGGACTCCAGGCCGAAGAGCTTCAGTTTCTCCAGAGCCACCTCTTGAATGCGCTTCTCCTCGGCAACGGCGTTTGGCAGGCGCAGGCCCGTGCTGAGAAAGCCCGCGTGGCTCTTGGTCTGACGCCCGACCATGACGTTCTCATGAACGGACATATTGGTGAAGAGCTGGATCAATTGGAAGGTGCGAGCGATTCCCAGTGAAGCAACACGATATGAGGGCAACCCGGTGATCTGATTGCCTTTGAACCGGATTTGTCCTGACGTCGGAGGGAACAACCCGGCAATCATGTTGAAGAGGGTGGTCTTTCCGGCGCCATTGGGGCCAATGATAGCGACTATCTTCCCCCTGGGCACCTCTAGACTTACCCGATGCACGGCTACCAACCCTCCAAATGCCTTGGAGACATCTTGGAGTTCTAGCAGACTGCCATTCTCCATGGTGGTCCTAACCCCCTTCTTCCGGCCGGGGCGCCACCTGTCCACGGACGCTTGGCTCCACGCTGTCATTCCGTCTGGAGGTCAACCTGCCAAATCCGGAGGCGATGGCCCGGGGCGCCTGAACCAGACCCTCAGGTAGGACCAAAAGGATCAGTATCATCACCATTCCATAGGCGACGATCTGGTATTCTCCGTAGGCGCCTGGCATAAACATGGGGACCACTGCGCGCAATACCTCGCCCAAAGCCACCACAGTCACTGCACCCAGTATGGCCCCCCAGAGCGATCGAAGACCCCCCAGGATAACCATTACCAGGAATTGAAGGGACATAAAGATGTTGAAAGGCGTGGGATTGAGGAAGCTCACGTAATGAGCGTAGAAACTCCCGGCGACGCTGGCGTACATGGCGCTAAGGGCGAATACCTGTATCTTGTATCGGGCAGGGTTCACACCGGCAGATTGAGCTGCCTCTTCACTTCCGCCATAGAAGTGGTGGAAAGAACGTAGCGCCCTTCCTACCCTGGAATTCACGATGTTGGAGGCCAACAGTATCAGCACGAGTACGGCCGCCCATGTCAAGTAGAAGTAGTGGGTGTCGGTGGTGAGCTTGAACCCCGCGATGGACAAAGGGGGCACGTTGGGTAGTCCAGGAGAGAGTCCTCCTGTGACCTTGTCCATCTGCACCAATATGACGTAAACGATGCTAGTGAGGGCCAGAGTGGCAACCGCCAGCACGTGGCCCTGGAATCTCAAGAGAGCGGTTCCCGTGGTCACGGCGACCAGTCCCGTTAGTAGGATGGCTGCCACCATGGCAATCCAGGGGTCCCATTTATAGGTGGCGGTGAGAACGCCCGATGTGTAAGCGCCGACAGCATAGAATGCGGCCTGCCCTATGGATATCTGCCCGGCGTAACCCATCAGCATGCAGAGACCCATAGCGACGATGGCGTAAATGCCCACAAAGATGAATATACTCAACAAATAGGGGCTGGTAACAAACTGTGGGAAAGCAGCCAGTCCGAGGATCAACAACCCGATCAAGGCGTACCTGGTGCGCTTTTGACCCCTTCCCTCGTTCTTCACTGCGCTGGGACCTCCATTCGACGTCGAAGGCAACTCAAACGTGGCCTCCATCTGCGCCGCCCAGAAGCCCACCAGGGCGGAACAACAACACGAGGATCAGGACCACAAGGGCAATTGCGTCCTTGAACCCCGACGAGATCAATCCCGCGGCCAGCGACTCGAGGACACCCAGTACTATACCGCCCAAGAGCACGCCCTCTATCCGGTTGAGGCCTCCGACCAGTGCTGCCACAAAGCCCTTGACCGCCATGGGTATCCCTATGTCGTACGAGGTAGTCGTCAATGGAGTAGTGACTATCCCTGCCAACGCCCCCATGGCCGCCGAGAGGGCGAAGGCCAGAAGGGCCATGGTTTCGACGTTGATTCCCATGATCCTCGCAGCAGACGGGTTGATGGCACAGGCTTGAAAGGCCTTACCTCGCATGGTCTTGTCGAAGAACAGGTATAGGCCGACGGACACTACAGCGAGAGTCCCGACGATCCAGAGGGTCTGTGGCTGTAACACCGCCCCCCCCAATGCAATGGACTTGGTGCCCGAGAAGGAGGGGAAACTGTGCGGGTCGGTCTTCCAGAGTAACAGGGCAATGCCTCGGATGACGATGGATATGCCGAAGGTCAAGAGAATGAGGGTTACGGTTGACGCATTCCGGGCGGGATGGATTATTCCCCGCTGGATGAGGGCGCCTAGCAGCGTTGCGACCACCACTGCAATAAACATGGCCGGAAGCAGAGGAACGTCAGCGGCGTAAAGGAGGGATGTGAGCATTCCGCCGATCATCACGAACTCGCCCTGCGCAAAGTTCACCACCCGGGTTACGCTATATACGATCATGAATCCGAGGCCGACTATGGCGTATATAGCGCCCGTCCCCAGCCCGCTAACCGTGAACTGCAACAGTTGATCGAATAATCCCACTGGCTGTCCCTACTCCTGACCTTGTTCGTGGAGGCCTTCCGCCAAAGGACCTCTGGTTTCCTCTAATGAAGGACTACCAACATGCTCTACTTGTCCCTCATCCTAGCCGCCGGAACGCGGGAGAACTGAACGCATCCCCCAGCGTGCCGGGGCCAGGACGAGGAACAAAACCCGGTGACGGGTATGCTGAAACTACTTTACGAGCTGGTATTGGCCCTTGACGATCGTGCCAAGGGTGAACGAATCGGAGGCCAGTCCCTCATGCTCGGTTGCGGTATACGAGATCTTGCCAACGGACCCAACGTAACCCGTGGTCTTCTCTATCGCGTCCCTGATCTTGGTGCGGGAGGCAGCCAGATTCGAGGTATCGGGATTGGCTGCCTTAACCGCGGCCACCATGATGCTGAAGGCATCGTAGCCCACGCCCATGGGCCAGTCCAGAGCCGTGAAGTTGGCGCCGTACTTGGCCTTCATGTCGGCCTCGAGCTTCTGGTTGACGGCCTTCTGGGGATCGCTGTCAGGGAGGTCCTTCCAGACATTGGGCTTGAGGGTCACGAAGACCGCCCCCTCCATCCCATTCTTCAGGTCAGCGACGTTCAGGATGGCGGCCGTGGCCATGGATGGCGGCCCCACGACGGGAATCGTCATTCCCAGGTCTCGAGCCTGTTTAATGGCGATGGCGCCGGCTGGCTCCGCCCCGTAGACGACCAGGGCCTGGGGATTGGTCGCCTTGATTTTAGTGAGCTGGGGCGTCATGTTGGTGTCGGTCGGCCCGTACTCCTCTGCAGCCGTCAGGGTGAACCCCTGAGCCTTGTATACGCTCTGCATGTAGGCGGTGGCCTCGCGGCCGAAGCCGGCTCCCTGGTTGAGCCAGGCATAGCTGGTAATGTTCTTGGACTTCAGGTACGTGAAGATGCCCCCAACCATGAATCTCTCGCTGGGGGCCGTCTTGAAGACCCATTTCTTGGGCGGGTTGAGCAGGATCGAGTAGCTGGAGTTCATAGCGACCATTGGGGTCTCGGCTGCCTCAACGATGGGGGCTTCGGCCAGGGAGATACCGCTGGTGGCGGTGCCGATGATGCCCAGGACTTTGTCATCGTTGATCAGCTTCTTGACCGCCAGCACGCCCTTGGATTCGTCACTCTCGTCATCGTAGTAGACGAACTTGACGGGACGCCCATTGATACCCCCCGCCTTGTTGAGGTTTTCCTCCATCATTGGGACCACGTCGCGTTGCTGGCCGCCCATGGCAGCCATGTAGCCGCTGGAGGCGTTGACAAAGCCCAGCAGGTACGGGGTGCCGGAGGCGGGCCCTGCAGCGGCCGCGGTCGGTGCTGCCGCCGGCTTGGTGGCTGCTGGCGCTGCGGCCGTTGGCGCTGCGGCAGCAGTGGTGGGAGCTGCAGCGGCTTTGGTCGGCGCGGCGGGCGCCGTTGTGGGCGTTGCTGCTGGGGTGCAGGCCGTCAGAACGGGAAGGATCAAGACTGCCAACCCGAGCAGATAACCCATTGCTTTCGACCGTTTCAACATGAGTTCTCTCCTCCTTGCTTCTTGCTGGTCCTTCAACGGATCCGATAGAAGCCGGCCGCACGGCCGGTTCTCAGGTCCTCTGGAACCTTCTCCTTTTTCTTATTGGCTATTCGTTAGGCGGGGCGGGCAGTACCCTCCGCGAATAACTCCAAGTTCCAATATATCCCTGACAACGCCGCCAGCTTGATCGGCCCTGGACTTGTCTCAAACCAAATGTGCACTTGGAACGGCGCCTGTCGCCATATATTGCGTTGAACACGAACAGACACGGCAATGCTTATCGACAAGAACTCCCGCCACATGAGCCGAAGAACGAGCAGATATCAAGCGACATATTAGCATCTTTTATTCTTTTGTCAAGCACCACCCGTTTGTCTTCCAGGCCAAAGGCACACCGAAAGCACGCCATGGGTATTAGCAGCTATACTAGCACCAATCTGCCGTTTGTCAAGCACAGCCCCAGGGGATCCCTTCCTCCGGGGCCCAAGCCCCTCGCTTCGGCGGTGAGATCAGTCCAAGCTAATTTGACAAGGCGACAACCGGTCATATACGATTGTGATCATAGGGCAGGATCTTATCTTTCTAGGTTTTGAATATCCGTGGATCCGTATGTTCCTTTTTCCCTGACGATCTTCGGTTGAATGGGAAAGAGGCCACCCAGGTGACTAGCGGTTCTTCCAGGAGGTCCGGCGACGCGACTGACTTTCCTGGGCAGGCGCACACAGCGAGAGGAGCAGGGACTTATGAAGGAGATTAGACTCCACGGAAGGGGCGGCCAGGGTGCGGCCATTGCGGCTGAGATGCTGGCGGCCGCCCTGGTGAAGGAAGGCAAGTACGCGGTGGCTTTCCCCATGTTCGGCTTCGAGCGAAGAGGATCGCCTGTCACGGCCTTTGTGCGATTCGACGACAAACCGGTTCGTCAGAGGACTCAGGTCTACGAGCCTGATTGCCTGATCGTGACTGACCAGGCGTTCGGAAAGTCCAAGGATATCTTCCTCGGGCTGCGGCCGGGGGGTACGCTAATCCTCAATATCCAACATCAACCTCAAGAGACCCTGCATCCCAATCTTCGATTCATTGGGGCGGTGGACGCCACCGGAATTGGCCTCCAGGAGATCGGGAAGCCGATTACCAATACTTGCATCCTGGGGGCATTCGCCAGCACCACTCAGTGGCTGAAACTGGAATCTCTGGAGGCCTGCTTCAAGGACTATTTCACCGGCAAGCTGCTGCAGGAGAACCTCCGGTGCGCCGAGAGGGGCTACCGGGAAACGGCAGTCTTGGAATTCAAGGAGGTGGTTGATGCGCTTGAAAAGTAAGTTCGCTGGGCCCTGGGGTTATGAGAAAGAGCTTCATGCGATCCTGACCGGGGATTGGAGGTATCAACGTCCAGTCACCAAGGTTGGGAAATGTTGCCAGTGCGGCACCTGCAGCCTATTTTGCCCTACCGGATGTGTCACAGACCAGGGCAATCACTACGGGGCCGACCTGGATTACTGTAAGGGGTGCGGACTTTGCGCCAGGCTCTGCCCGGTGAACGCCATCGCCATGACGCGAGAAGAGAGGTAACGCATGGTCGTCAAGATTCCCGAGGTCAAGGCGTTGGACGGCAACAAGGCCGCCGCCTACGCGGTTCTCCTGTGCAAGCCGGACGTGATTGCAGCCTTTCCAATCACCCCACAGACCCCGCTTCTGGAAGCGCTTTACCGGTATCATGCAGATGGCCGTCTCGAGGCGGAGATGGTCGAGGTGGAGGGCGAACACTCCGGCATGAGTGTGCTCATCGGGGCGTCCGCTTGCGGCGGGCGGACCTTCACAGCCACCTCATCCCAAGGTCTCGCTTACATGTTTGAACCATACTACAAGGCCTCCGGCTCCAGGTTGCCCATCGTAATAGTGGTGGCCACCCGGGAGCTCGCGGCTCCGGACAGTGTTTCTGGCAGTCAGCAGGATGTCATGAGCGTTCGGGATGCCGGTTGGCTCCAGGTCCATGTGGAATCCGCCCAGGAGATCATGGACAGCATGATCATGGCCTATCGAATTGCGGAAGACCCCGAGATCCTGCTGCCCATTACCGTCTGTTACGACGGCTTCTACCTGTCACATCTGACCGACCGGGTGGAACTACCGAGCCAGGAAGACGTCGACGCATTCCTGGCTCCTGTTACCGACCACCCGGACCGGCCTCGACTCGACCCTCGGAATCCCATGGCCTTCTCCTCTTTCACGCTTGGGGAATTGCTGATCGAGTATCACTACAAGCACTGCGATGCGATGCAAGCTTCCAAGGCAAAGATCGAGGAAGTCGAGAAGGAGTTCGAGAGACGCTTCGGCCGGAGCTACGGAGGTCTCATCGAGGAGTACCGGAGTCAGGATGCGGAGATACTCCTGGTTGCCACCGGTAGCTGCGCCGGGACGGCGAAGGTGGTGGTGGATCAGATGAGGGACAAGGGAGTATCCGTGGGTCTGATCAAGATCCGCTACATGCGTCCTTTCCCCAAGGAGCGGATAGCGGCGGCGCTGGCCGGCAAGAAGGCAGTTGGGGTTATCGACCGTAACGTATGCTTCGGCTGGAACTCAGGGACCACGTTCATGGAGATAAAGGCAGCCCTTGGGGCAACTGGAGCCATGATACCGATGGCCAATTTCCTGGATGGCATGGCGGGAACGGACATCACTATCGAGCATGTCGAAAGGGCGGTGGAAATAACCCAGCGGGCAGCCCGGGGCGAGCCTTTCCAAGAAGTAACCTGGTTCGCCCTGGAGTAGGAGGAGATATGGCCAGAAAGCACCTAATCATCGGATGCGGCTCGGCGGCGCTCAGCGCCCTGGAGAAGATCCGCAGCATCGCTCCGGATGACCAGATAAGACTTGTCACCCGGGAGGACTGCTCCCCTTACTCGCCTACGGCATTGCCGTACCTCCTGTCCGGCCGGATCGATGAGGAGGCTCTCTGGATGAGGCCGAAAGGCTTCTTTGAGGGCCTCAACTCGACGCTGGCCAAAGGCAAGGAGGTCACCCAGCTTTCTCCGGCTGCCAAAGAGGTGGCCTTCAGCGATGGGACCCGGGAATCGTACGACAACCTGCTCATCGCCACAGGCTCGGAACCGGTCCGGCCTCCGATCAAAGGCCTGGATGAGGCCGGGTTCATGGGCTTCCGTTCAATGGAAGACTACCGTGCCTTGGAGTCCAGACTGGAAGGCAAAAAGCGGGTGGCGGTGCTAGGAGGAGGCCTCATTGGAATGGAGGTTGCCATCGCCCTCCTGGAAACCGGACGCCAGGTTCACATCGTCGAGAAAGAGACTCGCCTGCTACCGCTGTACTTTGACGCCCAAGCGGAGGGCCTGATCAGGGAGGTATTCCAGCGTGAGGGGGCGCAGCTCCACACGGGGCTGGAGGCCCGGGAGGTCAGAAAGCTGAACGGCGTCGTGGATGTCGGCCTTTCCGACGGCTCCTCGATCCAGGCTGACCTCCTTGTGACGGCCGTTGGGGTGAGGGCGAAGACCGCCTTCCTGTCTTCCTCTGGCGTCAAGCTGAATCGCGGCATCGTCGTGGACGATCGTATGCAGACGAGCGTGTTGGATATATATGCGGCCGGCGACGTCGCCGAGGCTCCCGGATTCTTCGGGGAGGTGGGCCTGAACCCCATCCTGCCATCCGCCGTGGCCCAGGGCAAGGCGGCTGGAGCTGCTATGGCAGGTAAGCCTGAGGCTTACGAGCGTTGGATCCCCATGAACGTCTTCAACTTCTTTGGATGCACGGGTTTCTCGGTAGGAACGCCTATGCCCGCTGGAGCGGAGTTCGAGACCATATCATCCTCCGACACGGTGAACAAGAACTACGGAAGGCTGGTCTTGAAAGACGGCAGGCTTGTTGGAGCGATGTTCCTGAATGTTGCCGCGGATCCGGGGATTTTCGGCTACCTGATGCGTAGGAAGATAGACATCGGGGCTTTCCGGCAGGCGCTTCTGGAGAAGCCGCGCGAGGTGAGTCGGCATCTCATGATCGCGGCCGAGAAAAAGGACTCCGCGGTAGTAGAGTAGGGGAGAGAAATATGAAGGCCTTTTACGATACGCTGAAGATCGACGGGGCGTGTCCCCCTGACTGCTGTGCTTGCGAAGAAGCATGCGCCAAGGCGAGGGACGGCGGCATGATGGATGGCGGGCGCATCAAGAGCGTGCACATTCCCGAGATGTCCGTCAACTCGGCCCTCACCTGTATCCAGTGTGGCGACCCCCAGTGCCAGGCGGTCTGTCCCACCGGGGCCATAACCAAGAGCGCACTCACAGGGACCGTGACGGTACAGCAGTCCAAGTGCGTTGGGTGTGCGCTCTGCACCTTGGCGTGCGAGTACGGGGGGATCTACTTTGATCAGCGCAGCAAGAAAGCCTTCAAGTGCGACCGGTGCGATGGCGACCCCAAGTGCGTTGACGCCTGCAAGTACGATGTGCTTTCGTACTCACGAAACAGCGTCTTGGGTTCCTACCTGAAGATCGATGACGCTGTGACTCACGGGACCGGCCTCTGCTTCGGGTGCCCGGCGGAGCTCGCCAACCGGCTGACCATTCGCATGGTGGGCGATAACGCCGTGTACTTTGGCGCGCCTGGCTGCGCCTGCTCCAATTTCATCGGCATGGGGACTCAACCGACGGCCAAGGTCGCTGGCTTTCTTTGCCTCTTGAACAACACGGCTGCCAGCATGACCGGCGTGCGGCGCTACTTTCACAAAAAAGGTCGGGACGACGTAAAGACGGTGGCCTTCGTCGGCGATGGCGCCACTGTGGACATTGGTTTTCAGTCCCTTTCTGGCGCCGCCGAGCGAGGCGAGAATATAGTCTACATCTGCTACGACAACGAAGCCTATATGAACACGGGTATTCAGCGAAGCGGCAGCACTTCCTACCGGGCCTGGACCAATACTACGCCCGCCGGCAAAGCGCGACAGGGGAAGGAGACGCCGGGAAAGAACGTGGCGCTCCTGATGGCGTTTCACGGTGTCTCTTACTCTGCTACTGCCACCATCGGACACCTGGAGGACTACGCGCAGAAGCTGGAGAAGGCGATGGCTGTCACCGACGGGTTGGCTTACATTCATCTGTTCTCGCCCTGCCCTACCGGGTGGCGAGCAGATACCAATGCGGCTATCGATCTCTGCAAGATGGCCGTTGAGACCAACTACTACCCACTCTGGGAGGCAGAGTACGGCAAGTTCAGGATGACGCATGCGAGCGATCGGGTGCGCCCGGTATCGGACTTCACCTCCCTGATGGGACGCTATTCTCACTTGGACGGAGAGGCGCTGGGAGAGCTGCAGCGGTCCGTTGACGAGCGATACTCGATGATGCAGTCGCTGTGCGCCATGTAGAGGGTTTGTGGCGTCATCTGACGTCGTAAGGCGGGCATCCTTCGCCTTACGATTTGCGGAGACGCCAACCAGGCCGGCTTCAATAAGTTGAGATGGAAGAGACCGCACACCAGCCGGTGTGCGGTCTCTTCGCGCTTGCGTTGGGCGTACTCTTGCTTGACCGATTAGTGCACGCTACCTGCCGAGAAACTTGTTGGTGTCTCTCCTTTCGATTGCAGGGCGGCGAGTGCCGTGCTATCATCCGGAGTAATCGATGCTGACCTTCAGTGCCATCCAGGAAGCGGCTCTGCTATTGCGGGACGTGGTGAGACACACGCCCCTGATCCTTTCGCACACCTATAGCCGGGAGACAGGAGCAAGGGTCTACCTGAAAGCAGAGAACCTCCAACGCACCGGCTCCTTCAAGATCAGGGGCGCCTATGTCAAGATGTGTCACCTGTCTCCGGAGGCCAAGAAGGCGGGTGTAATTGCCGCCAGCGCTGGCAACCATGCCCAGGGCGTTGCTTTCGTTGGCGCTCACCTGGGAATTCCCACTACCATTGTGATGCCGGTGGATGCTCCGCTGGCGAAAGTTGAGGCCACCAGGGCGAGGGGGGCCGAGGTTATCCTTCACGGGTCGGTATTCGACCAGGCCCAGACCTACGCCCGCCACCTTCAGCGCCAGCGCGGGCTGGTGCTGGTCCCGGCGTTCGACGACGAGCTGGTCATGGCCGGACAGGGCACGCTGGCTCTTGAGATCCTGCAGGACCTGCCGGACGCGGATGTCTTGTTGGCGCCGGTAGGTGGGGGGGGAATGATCGCCGGAATTGCCCTGGCGGTGAAGGCGCGCAATCCTTGCGTCAGGGTTATCGGGGTGCAGGCGTCGGCCTCCCCGGCCGCGTCCGCATCCTTTCGCAGCGGGCGCCGCGAGGAGCGCCATGCCTCGGCCACTGTTGCTGACGGTATCGCCGTTCAGCGGCCGGGGCGATTGACCTTCCCGTTAATGAAGAAGCACGTTGATGACATAATCACGGTCGGTGAGGAAGATATCGCGCATGCCATGGTGATGCTGCTGGAGCGGTCGAAACTTCTGGTGGAGGGGGCCGGCGCAGTGGGACTGGCTGCGTTGCTCTCCGGCCAGGTCCGCGCCGTGGGACAAAAGGTGGTGGTGGTTCTGAGCGGCGGCAACGTTGACATTAATCAAGTTGCCAAGGTGATACACCACGGGCTTTCCACCGCGGGGCGTTATCTCATCTTGCGTACCAGGCTGGTGGACAGGTCCGGGCAACTCTATCATCTTCTGAGTCTGGTGGCTGAGATGAAGGTAAATGTCATTGACATACAGCATCATAGAGAGAGTCTCGGGCTGCCGCTGGGTCAGGCGGAAGTCGAGCTAACCCTCGAGACCCGGGACGCCAATCACCGGCAGGAGATAGTCGAGCGCCTGACCGGAAAGGGATACGAGGTCGAGGTTGACCAGTACCATACGGCGACTAGCTAGCCTGGTTCTACTGGCCCTGGCGGCCGTTGCCCCTGCCCTCGTGTATTACCAGGTCATCGCCGCCGGGGACCTCACGGCGCGCCAGGACAACCCCAGGCGTCTTGCCCAGGAGCTCCGCATCCAGCGTGGCTTGATGTTCGACCGGCAGGGCAGAATCCTGGTGGAGAACAGGATCCAGCCTGACGGGCGTGTCCAGCGGGTCTATGGTTATCCGTCCCTGGTCCATGTCACAGGGTTCTTCAGTCCGCGCTTTGGCGCTGTAGGCATGGAGTCTTCTTACAACAGCGAGTTGAAAGGCTCTTCAGGCGCGGATTCCTGGCAGGCTTTGGAGGCCCGGCTCCTGGGCAATCCGGTCATCGGCGATGACCTGGCGCTGACCGTCGATCTCGGGCTGCAGCAAGCGGTCGAGAAGGCGATGGGGAATGCCAGGGGGGCGGCCCTGGTCCTGGACCCTCGGACCGGTGAGGTTCTTGCCCTCTACTCCCGGCCTTATTTCGATCCCAACCCGCTGGCTGTCCTGGACCCGGGGCCAGCGACAGACACCTACTGGTCACAGCTCAATCAGGACGCGGACCATCCCTTGGTCAATCGCGCCACTCAGGGCCTCTACCCGCCCGGGTCTACCTTCAAGACAGTCACGCTGGCTGCGTCGCTTGAGGCGGGCCTGGCCAAGCTGGATGGACGCTACAGCTTCACCTTGCGGCCTGCGGACAGGGACCATCAGTATGCCTGGCATGCCAATGAATTCACATCTTGTGACAACCATCCGCAGACGAACAGCTTCGACCTCAGGGGCGCATATGGGTTGAGCTGCAATATCGTCTTTTCCGAGCTGGGCCTTAAGATCGGGGCGCCGGTCTTGCAGGACTACGCCCGGCGCTTCGGATTCGAATCGAAGCCCCCGCTGGAAGTGCCGGTGGAGGCCAGCCGCTTTGCGGCGACTGGGGACTACTTCACCGGGGACGAGCGCTTCTATGCGCTGGCCTCAACGGCCTTTGGACAGGGAGAGCTGCTGGCCACGCCGCTTCAGATGGCTCTGGTGGCGGCGGCCGCCGCGTCCGGAGGCTCAATACCTACCCCTCATCTCGTGTCCCAGGTCCGGGACCGCAACGGCCAGGTACTTTCGCAGATCCAACCCTCCGTCTGGCGCCGGGCCATGGCGCCGGGAACCGCCTCGCTGGTCAAGGAGGCCATGGTCTGGGGAGGCGACCAGGGCTGGGCCAACGGCGCTAAGCCACAGGGGGTATCCATCGGGGGCAAGACCGGGACTGCGGAAAACGCCACCGGGAACCTGCCCCACGCCTGGTTCATCGGCTTTGCACCGGCGGACAATCCGCGAGTGGTGGTAGCCCTGGTCAAGGAGGCAGCCGGTTCCAGCACGGCCGAAGCGGACCCTGTGGCCAAGGCGATCTTCCAGGCCGCCCTCGACGTAGTGAAGTAGGCGTCGCCTACTTCTTTCCGCCGGACCTCCTCCACACCCTGAGTAGATAGCTCTTCTCGCCTAGCTGCTCCAACTGGTGTTCGAAACCCATCTCCCCGAGCTTGGGCAAGAGATGGATGAAAGGCAGATCGTTGGTTACTTCCAGCACTTCGTCCGCGCTCAGGATGTCCAGGTGTTTCAGGACTTCCTCCATGGGCTTGGGAGGCATGAGAGGCGTGACATCCACCTTGATTGTCTTCAGTGTGTTCTCGGTCATCTAGACACCTCCTGTCGTGCTTGGGCTCAAGGCGCTTCCGCCGTTTGGCTGTCCCTGGGGGGCGTGATCGCTGTGCGCGGCTACCAGGTGAAGCATCTGTGCCAAGGTTGAGGCAGCCAGGACCACGTCGACCGCACCGGCCAGGGCCACCAAGTAGTAGTTGCCGAAAAGGAAGCCGGCAATCATGGTCCAGAGGGAGCCGTTCCAGAGGTAGAAGCTGGCGCGAGCGAAGCGCTCGTTGAAGAGCTCTTTCAATAGGGGCACTTTCTCCAGTCCCACTTTGCCGGCGTAGGTCTCCCACCACACCAGGAACGGCAGTATGTGATACATGGCGCCGATGATGGTGTTGGTCAACACTCCGATCAGGGCGAGGTGTATGTGCTCCGCGCTGAGGTTAAAGTGGAAGACAGCGATTGAGATTCCCAACAGGGCTACCAGCACGAGGTAGGCGTCGCCGGCCAGGTAGAACATCACGGAGAGGTCCATCTTAGGCAGGCGGGATGGCCCGGTGGTTACTGTCCGAACTATGATCGCCACGAAGAGGACGATGGCCAGGAATTCCATTATCCCGCCAGCCACCACGATGATGGTCCCGCCGCCCAGGAATCCCCATGCCAGTCCAAGGACACCGAGGACGGCCAGGTAGTATTGGATATTGGCTGCCCGTTCCCAGACCAGGGTCTTCAACTGAAGCATGGGAGCCATGATGTACTGGGCGCCGAATATGGCCATGACGCCCCACCCGATCAGCACCAGGTGCGAGACCACGGGCCTGCCCAGGACTGTCAGCCCCAGGTTGTTCAAGGTCAGGATGGTCACGCCGGAGAGGAAGAAGGCGACCGCCGTTATGAAGAACCTGAGAGTCAGGGTGACCTTGGAGAGGGTCAGGTTCCCGGCCAGAAGTACGACTGCGAGGAGGAAGGTACCCAGGGCGTAGATCGCGGTGAAGACCCCCAGAGCAGTCGCGTTGCCCGCCAGGACGGACCCCAGCATCCCTAGCAGCCCGAGGTTGGTTATTCCGTATTGGGGAAGGGCCCAGCCTTTCATGCGAAGGTCCTGGCCTTGCAGGGTCGGGAAGAACTGGTAGAAGGCGCCCATCACGGGCAGGGATACCCATCCCAGAACGGCCGCGTACCAGAACAGGCTGGGGGCGGCGGTGGATAGCCCCACCATGCCTCCAGCGCTGACAATCGCCAGGAGCAGGGTAAGGACCAGATACGCCAGGCCGGTGAGCAAATAATAGCGGGTTATCCGTACGAGGGTGGAAGGGACAATCGGCATCATGGTTTCTTCTCCTAACTGGACTTGAGCAGCGCTTCCAGCTCGGAGGACCGCATGTAGTTGGCTACCTTGATGTCCACCTCGCCTGAAGTCAACTCCGAGAGCTTGCGTTTCAGCGCTACCCCTAGCTGCATCCCTACCGGGCAGAAGTTGCTGGTCATCTCGAAAGTTAGCGACACCCGCCCGCCTTCTACCACCAGGTCCTTGACCATGCCCATATCCCAGACGTTGATCCCCGTGTGGGGGTCTACCAGTTCCTTCAGCTTGGCGATTACTTCATCTCTGGTTGCCATTCTTAACCTCCTGTGGCACTCTTCTTCTGTCCTAGATTAGCCTAACAGTTGGAGGCGCAAAGGTCTGGTACTAATGTCCCAGGGTTTGCAAGGAACCGTCCTGGCTTCCTGTCCGGGGCAAACAGAATCCGGGAGGGGTCTTCCGTCAAGCGGAATACCCCCGGCCCTCGCCGGCTTGGTTTGCCGTTGACAGAGGAAGGAAGGTTACCTAGAATGACGTGGTGGGGAAGTGGCGGAACGGCAGACGCGCACGGCTTAGGACCGTGTGCCG
>ORJL011621616.1_pt1 | contig 16569 bp, 28 predicted proteins | sample 1779941 | NCBI WGS metagenome assembly ORJL01 (sample SAMEA104232317, study PRJEB22302) | groundwater metagenome | biome: forest; feature: aquifer; material: groundwater | place: USA | collected 2011-08-07 | depth 5.8 m | reverse complement strand
GTCACGTCGACCACGGCAAGTCTACGACCGTAGGCCGCATTCTTTACGATACCGGCGCCCTTTCCGAGCAGGACTTGCGCAAGCTCAAGGAAGAGGCTGCGAAGATGGGCAAGGCGACTTTCGAGTTCGCCTTCGCCATGGACCGCCTCAAGGAAGAGCGCGAGCGCGGCGTTACCATCGACATCGCCCACAAGGACTTCCACACTGCAAAGTACTACTTCACCATCATCGACGCGCCCGGCCACAAGGACTTCATCAAGAACATGATTACCGGCGCAAGCCAGGCTGACGCTGCAGTCATCGTCTGCTCGGCCAAGGAAGGCATCCAGGCGCAGACCATCGAGCACGCGTTCCTCCTCAAAGTGCTCGGCGTTTCGCAGTTCATCATCGGCGTCAACAAGATGGATGCGGTGAATTTCGAGCAGGCGCCTTACGACAAGGTCAAGACCGAACTCACGGCAAAGCTCAAGCCCATGGGTTACAAGACGGACACCATTCCCTTCATCCCCTACTCGGCTTACCAGGGCGACAACATCGTAAAGAAGAGCGACAAGATGCCGTGGTACACGGGCCCGACTCTCGTCGAGGCGTTTGACCTGCTCGTCGAGCCCAAGAAGCCCACTGACAAGCCGCTCCGATTGCCCATCCAGGAAGTCTTTACCATCACCGGACAGGGTACCGTGCCCGTCGGACGCGTCGAGGCAGGCATCCTCAAGCCCAACATGGCCGTCATCATCATGCCAGCCAACAAGACCGGTGAAGTCAAGACCATTGAGATGCACCACCAGATTCTCACCCAAGCAATTCCCGGCGACAACGTCGGTTTTGCCCTCAAGGGCGTTGACAAGAAGGACATCCAGCGCGGCAACGTGCTGGGCGACCCCAAGAGCCCACCCCAGGTTGCGGAGGAGTTCACGGCGCAAATCGTCGTGCTCAACCACCCAACCGCAATCGGCAAGAACTATACTCCCGTCTTCCACATCCACACTGCGCAGCTCGCCTGCCAGATTGTGGAGATAGTCGAGAAGAAGGACCCCAAGACGGGCCTGACGGCACAAAAGAGCCCGGACTTCATCAAGACCGGCGACGTGGCAATCGTAAGGATCAAGCCCACCAAGCCCGTTGTAGTCGAGAAGTACAGCGACTTCCCCGCGCTCGGCAGGTTCGCAATCCGCGACATGGGCCAGACGGTCGCAGCCGGCATCGTCCTTGAGGTAGTTCCCAAGAAGATGTCAGCTGTTTGAAAGGGGGGTTTTCCCTCTAATTTCCCTTTTTTATGATCCCGAAAATGTTTGAATTGGAGTTTTTGAAAAAATGAGCAAGGCGCGCATACGACTCGAAAGCCAGGACGTCACCGACCTCGAGGACGTCTGCAAGCAAATCCGCGACATTGCAACGCGCCTTGGCGTGGAACTGCGCGGCCCCGTGCCATTGCCAACCAAGAAGCTCAAGATAAGCACGCGCAAGACGCCCTGCGGGGACGGTTCAGACACTTACGAGAAGTGGGAGCTCCGCGTGCACAAGCGCCTCATCGAGATTTTCGCCGACGACCGCGTCCTCCGTGAAGTGATGCGCATCCGCATCCCCTCATCAGTCAACGTCCAGATGACGCTGAACTAACCGGGCTTTTGTCTCCTACGCCTTACTCTTCCTTATACTGATTGCGCCGGAATAATTAAATATTAGTTTACCTAATTCTTTGTTAGGTGATGTTCGTGGAGCACGTAACTATGAATCTTAAGGTCAAGAAGTATACGAGCCGCGTGCTTGGCGTGGTCAAGGAAAAGTATGACTTGAGAGACAAGGCCGAGGCGCTTGACAAGTTTGCGGAAATGTACGGGGACGAGCTTATCGAGCGGGACGTAAACGACGAGATTGTCCGCGAAGTGATACGTTCCTGCGACGAGCACGTAAGGAAGTACGGCTTCAGGAAGATGTCCATCGCCGAGTTGCGCGAAGTGTGCGGGGCATGATTGCGTGCCGTTCGACTTCGACCTCTCGAACGAGCTGCGTGCAGTCCTCGAGAAGGCGTCAAAGAAGAATTCCGCCCTCGCCAAGTCCGTATTCAAGAAAATTGAGCAGATAACGCAGCTCAACGACGAGACGACGATTGACCACTACAAGAACCTCAGGCACGGGCTCAGCGACTACAAGCGCGTGCACGTCGGCAATTTCGTGCTGATGTTCAAGGTGTACAAGAAAGAGAAGGTCATTCTCTTTGACCGCCTGGAGCACCATGATGACGCATACCGGTAGCCCGACCAAACGGCTACTTTTAACTTCTTTTAAGCCCATTAACTTTCTAGTGCCGGGATGGCAGAGTGGTTATCGCGCTGGTCTTGAAGAACCTTTTCTTCGCTCGCGCTTCGTTGCGCTCGCTTGAAAAGCTTCACCAAAAGGCGTTGGCATCGTCCAACGCCTCAAGAAAACCAGTGCCCGCAAGGGCTCGGGAGTTCGAATCTCCCTCCCGGCGCTTTTCAGTCCACCGCAAAGGCTATAACTTAGCGGGCATTAGATTGTATTAGGTGGTGTTAAATGGCCTATGTTACGATAAACGCGAGAATTGACGAGAAGACCCGTCGCGTGCTTGGCGTCGTGAAGGAAAAGTACGGGTTGCGCGACGTAGGGCGGGCAATAGACAAGTTCGTGGGCAAGTATGGCAGTGAAGAAGTCGAACCCGAAGTCAACGAGGAGCTGGTGCGGGAGCTCATCGCCTCAAGCGAGCGCCACATGAAGAAATACGGCTTCAAGCAGACCTCGCTCGAAGAGTTGAGGAAACTGAGCGGACTGGAATGACTTTCGGCTTCGGCCTCTCAGATGAGCTGAAGAAACTCCTGCCCAAGCTTGCCAAGCGAAACAAGGTCCTGCTCTTGGCGCTGAACAAGAAGATGGCGGAGATTATTGCCTCCGACGACCTGGCTATCGACCACTACAAGAACCTCCGGCACGACATGAGCGACTACAAGCGCGTGCATGTCGGCGGGAGCTTCGTGCTCTTCTTCCACGTTTTAAAGAAGCAAAAATTCGTCCTCTTCCAGCGCCTGGAGCACCACGACGACGCGTACAAGAGATAGCGCGCAGCGAGATTCGAATCTCCCTCCCGGCGTTTAAGGGTATTAGGGCTTTTGATGAAGAAAGATTGGGGCGTCCTGCAGTTGCTTGGCGCATGGCTGGTGCTTGACGCCATAGTCTCTATCGCAATAAGCACCGATCAGTATCCTCTTTTCACAATTGGCCGCGCCTTCCGCGGCCTCGTCGGCGTGCTGCTGCTTGGAGGGTGGCTGCCCGAGCGGTATTACCCTGTCCTTGGCGCCTACCTTGTCCTCGAGTCAATCGGCAGTGCCATAATCTCTCCCGACAAGGGCGTGCTCTTCTTTGAAATCGGCTGGGCGGTCAGGATAATCGCGGGCTTGCTGCTGGTTTTTGCAGGCCGCAAGGGCCGCTGAGCCAGAGTCTTCTTCCCGGCGCTTATTCCTTTACGAAAGAGTACGCGTCCTTGTCGCGTGGGTTGAGGGTCACCCGTATCCAAGCGGTCGTCATGTGGAGCCCGGCCCGCGTTTTTTGTGTTGTAAGGGGAGCTTCCGTGCGGTCAAATACGCGGACGTGTTTTTTCTCTATGTCCAGTCCCCGTGCCTTCATTTGTTCGAACAGCTTTTGGCGCAGCGTCTCTTCGTTAAAGTCAACCGGCTTTGAGCCATGCAGGGTTATGCCGAATTCCGCGTTTCCGTTTTTCATGCGCACCGGAATGGCGCTCGTCCGGGCTCCCAAAAACTCTCCCTCGCTCACGAACGAGTTGACTGCATTGTGGACCTTGCGGCCGTCAGGAGTCAACAATAGGTGTGGCGACAGGGAGTCGCGGAACCAGTCGCCGAACCTTCGGAAAGCCACTTTCATGAAATCATTCTTTCAAAAGGGGGTTCTTCTTTGTTTTCTGCCGCAACTTCGTTCACAGTGTGTTTATGTAAAAGCGTTCGATAAATCGCTTGAGCCAGGCGACGGTCCTGCCTTTGAGTGTGAAGCCCTTGTAGTGGAGCACGCCGTAGTTGCGGCCGATGGTGAATATGATTGGGACCGTCGAGGGCGAGTATGGCTTTAGCGGCTGGCTTCGCCAGTGGCGGGAGATGTTTTCCCCTGCGAGCTTTCCTTCGGACACGGCGTTCCACACGGTCTGGTACGCTGGCGTGCCGTCGGAGGTCTTTACTGACGCGCAGTCGCCCGCGGCGAAAACGCGTTCGTCGCCAGTGCTTTGAAGGAACTCGTTCGCAGCCAGGTAGCCGTCCTTGAGGGGAAGGCCCGTTTTTGCAAGCAGTTCGGGCGGCTTGTTGCCGCCGCACCATATGACCATGTCAGCAGGATGCTTTTCGCCTGCCTTGGTCTCAATGCCTTTTTTCGTTATTCTCGCGACTTCGGTGTTGAAGTGGATTTTGACGCCTTTTTTCTCGAGCGCCGCTTGCGCGAGCTTGCCGAACTCCTCTGGCAGTTCTGGCGCCAGGCGGGGCTTCATCTGGCAGAGCGTTATTTCATGGTCGCCCTTTCCCTCTAGCCAGTCGGCCAGTTCGGCGGTGAACTGCACGCCGCTAGTGCCCCCGCCGCAGACTACGATGCTGAGCGGCTTTTTCTTGAGCAGGTCCAGTTCAAGGCGTTCGCTGATTTTCTCCGCGTCCTGACGGTGCTTCAGCTTTAGGCCGTGCTTGTCGACTCCTTCGGTAGCGTAGTAGTTGGTCTGGCTTCCTACGGCAACCAGCAGGTAGTCGAAGCGGATGCTTTCCCCGTTTCTGGTGCTGACAACCCGCTTTTTGCGGTCAATGAATGTTGCCTCGTCGTGAAAGAAGGTGAAGCCGTGCTTTTTGGCGATTGCGGAGGTCGGCACGGTGATTTCGGTGTTGTAGTCCCCGCGCGCTGCGGTCTCGTAGAGCGCGGGTAGCATGGTGAACTCGTCGTCCTTGTCAATGACGATGACTTCGAAGCCCGGCTCGAGCCGCTTGAGGGCGGTTGCCGCGTTGATGCCGGCGAAGCTCGCGCCGATGATTACTGCAACTGGTTTTTTTCCCACGGGCGTGCACGCTATATTGCTTTTAGGTAGTGGAGCGTGAAGAAGGCGAAGAGCGCGAGCGTGCACAAGGCAATCAGTGGCGTGGCGAGCTTTTCGAGCTTGTTTAGGGGCACTGGGAGCCCCCAAAATGCCGTCAGCCCGAACAAGGCGATGCCAAGCACGCCCTTGCCAATCCAGTGGTGGTAGAACGTGCTTGCGAGCCAGGCTTTGAGTGGCGCCAGCACTTCGGCTGCGATTGTAATGGCCGTCAGGAAAGTGACTGTGGCCAGTGCAGCCAGGGCGATTTTCTCGGTTTTCATGCTCCCGCCTCCAGTGCCGCCCTTGCGGTGTTTGATATAACGAAGCCCTCGACAGTCACGATGAGGCCGAGGACAAGTATTGCGGCGGCAAACAACTGCGCTAGTTTGAGCGCGGCCGCGGATTTCCTCCTAAACGCGTAGTCAACGAGCGCCAGGTCGGCCAAAGCAAGGAAGGGCAGGAAGAGGAAAATATGCTCTTTTGTCTCGGTTCCGATGTCATGCACCCACGCGGCCTCCTGCTTGACGAGCGGCTTTACCGACGGCCCGTAGACGGTGACGTAGTAGAAGCCGCCCATTGCCCACGAGAAGAGCAGCAGGATTATCCCAAGCGCAGCTGCAGTGTGCGCCATTGCGTAGTTTTCCTTTCCGGGCTTGCGTAGTTCTAACAGCACCCAGCCAAAAGCAATTGTGCCCAGAAGTCCGGCGAGCGCGTGCAGGAAAACCAGCGGTTGCATTTCAGTTACCTCCCTTCATTACCCAGTATACTCTCCAGAGAATTGCAAGCAAGGCAAGCGCGATGACCGCCTGGCCCAGCAGGGTGTTTGCGAACGCCCCGGCTTCGGTGAGCAGGAAGTGCACGAGGGCAATTGCGAGCGCCAGGTAGCCGAGCCGCTGTATTTTTTTCCACTTCTCGTAGCCCAGGCCGGCGAAGACCACGTCGCTCGAGGTGGCCGCAAGAAGGGAAAAGATGGCAAGCGAGGCCATTGCAGCCACGAGCGAAAGGGCGTTGGCGTAGGTGAAGATGTAGGGCGAGCTGAAAGACAGGCTCAAGAGGCCGTGGATTGCCAGGAGGCCGAACCCGGCCATGCCGAAGAACTTGCGGTATTCGGACGGGTCGAGGTTGGGCAAGAACTTCCAGCTTATCGGCCCGAGGATGAAAGACAGCAGGACGATGATGGTGCCGCCGGACGCGGTCAGGCGGTTCAGGAAGCGGACGAGGCTGAAGCCGGAATTCCAGTAAGCCATTGCGACTGCCGCGAGCACGGCAAGCGCGATGATGTACCTGCCCCAGCCGGGCGGCGCCAGCTTGTGCTCAATCCGGAGCGCTTTCTTTGGCATGGGAATTGCACTCAGGCTCTTCTTTTAAGCTTGAGGTTCCTGCTTCGGGGTTGCCCGAGTTTCGCCGTCAAGTTCCTTTTTCGACTTCCAGTAGAAGTAGCCGATGCAGACGAAGGGCACAAAGGCCGTGAGCCATTCGGCGATGTGCGCGCCAAACGCGTTTGCCAGCATGATGAGGCCGAGGACGAATACGCTGTACATCGCGCCGTTCTTGAGGTACTTGTATTTCGCCACGCGGTCGATGTTGTGGATTGTCAGTTCCCGCACGGCAATCGCCCCGAGGCCGCTGCCGACGATGATGAGCGGGATGGAGAAGGTGAAGGCGAACGCGCCGAGCACGCCGTCAATCGAGAAGCTCGCGTCGATTACCTCTAGGTAAAGCAGCTTGCTCCAGTCGCTCAAGTGCGCGCCGCCCTCCATGAGCTCCTTTTCCTTTGCCTCGGCATTTTGCTTGAAGCCGTGGGTGATGAAGAATGTCGTAGAGCCGGCAACAGCGCCCAGGGCCATCATGGGGTTGATTTGGATGGCGAACCACGTGTAGAAGAGCAAAATGAAGGAGACGATGGTGTAGAACCACAGGCCGTGGCGCTGGATGAACGCCTCGCCGCGCAGGCCGAAGTGCTTTGGCTCCATGAACAGCCAGTGGAAGAAGAGAAAGACTAGGAAGATGCCGGCAAAACTAAGGAGCATGGGCTTGCTTGACTCGATTTGCCCGATGACTGCAGGGTCGCTTGAGAAAGTCGCGGTAAGCGCTCCCATCACGCCGAGCGAGGGGTTGGAGAAGAACACTATTGCCCACGGCAAAAGGCCGCGCACGACGAAGACGGCGAGAAAGATGCCCCAGACAAGAAACCACCTGCGCGCCCAGTTGCTCATCGTCTTTAGGACGGACGCGTTGATGACGGCATTGTCTACGCTAAGGATGATTTCGAAGAACGCGAGGCCCACAACAGAAAGTAGGAGCGGAAGCCATTCCATGGACAAATGCAATCGCTAAATGAATTTAAATCAGGTGGAGAATGCCTGCCTGACGCTTTCGGCCAGCTTTAGCGTGACTGCCTTGCCGTAGAACCACAAAAGCTTTGGGCCGGAGCCGCCTCCGCCGCAAAATGACGGAGGCGGGCGGCCATCCCTTACCCCTAGCAGCAACCGTGTTTTTTCTTTGACTTCTTTTCCGCCATTTCCCTTCACCCCCCTAGTATCCGAAGAGCGTCCAGCCCGGGTGCATGACCTTTTGCATGACAATATAGACTACCGCAAGTACCAGGAGCCAAAAGCCGTTCTCGACCCACGGCCGGTATTTCTTAACTTTTTCAGCCCACGGCCGGTACTTCCCGAGTTCTAGTGGCATGTTTTCCCCTCCTTTGAAGCAAAGTGGGCCATGACGAGGTGCGAGCCCACGCAAACGGCTATGGCAAGCGCGTAAACCCACCCCCCGGCGTAGCCCATCGCCCCAAGCACGAAGATTACCACTATGGGCAGGGCGCAGCAGACTGCCATTTGCGCAAAATGGTTCTTCCTTACCGATTCCCAAAGTTTTTCCAAAACCATTCAACTTCCCCTCCCTGAAATAATTCCGACGATTATCAGCACGCAGTTGCCTCTGGCCTCAAGGCGGGCCTTTCCTTCAGCTGCCTGCTTACGCTCGCATGTCCGCTTGCGCTCGAGTAATTCGCGGCCAGCGCAACTCCCGGCCTGACGTCCTTCCACGCAATTCCATTTTCCTTGAAGTGTTCCGCAATGTCCGCGTAGGCCTGCGGGAACCAGTAGCTGTTGGCCTGAAGCACTGCGGCAAGGACCTGCTCTTCCGAAGCGTTTTGGGAAGCAAGCAGTTCCGCCAGTCCTAGCGCGGCCATGCCATGGTTGCAGTCAGGAAATGCGGTCGGATTGTTGCAACAAGGCCGGTAGGTTTCCTTGGCAACGCGTTCAACAATATCCTGCTGTTCTTTCGTGAGATTGATGATGTTCGTGGAAGAAACGATTTCAACCGGATTGCGCGAGCCCAGGCTCCAGCCGCCAGTGCTGGCAAACCGCTCTATTCCCACTGAAGGCGTGTTTGAGAGCGGTCCTCTAGTCAATATCGTGTTATTGTTTGCGAGGCCAAGCGCCCACAATAAATTGAGGGTGAAAAGGCGGTTTTCGCGGCTGATCGTGATGTTGTCTTGACTGCCTTCAAGAAGTATTTTTTCCTGCTCTTTTGAAAGAGGCCGGCCGCTCCGCCTCATCGAGGCCGCGAACAACGAGTAGTTCAGGGCCCCGCTTGAGACGAGCCTAGGGCCGGCGTCGCCCCACTTTGCGTCAAGAGTCACGCCACCTGCGGGTGCAATTTCCTCGTAAAGCCAGTCCCACTTTCCGGCCGCCTCTGCGGGTAAAGGCGGTTGCGACAAGGAATTTTGCGCTCCATCGCCGTTCCCACCATTCTGCTGGCTGCCGGCCTGCAATACTTGCGCTCGCTCCAAACCCGCGGGTGTTGCTTGCAGCTGGCCGGCAGTCTCTGGTTTTTGTCCCTGCAGGCCCGCCCAAGCAAAGAACGCGGTTGCGGCAAGCACGGCTAGTGCTGCGAACAACGCGAATGCCGGCAAGCCACTGCGCCCGAAAAAACCCATTTTTCTTACCCGATGAGTTGGCCGAGCGTCTTGCCAGTTGCCCTCTTGAGCACGGCCCCGTCAACTTGCTTGAGGCATTCCGCATATCGGTCGGGGTGGTGGCCCAAGTGCTGGACATTGGCGTCGTCGTTCAAGTCGCCGCATTCATTGCTGTCCAAAGCCTGCGTCTGGGCTGCAGAAGTACTCGAGGCGCCCGTGCTCGATACTCCTTGCACGACCTGTTTTTGCTGCAGTGCAAGCACGTTTGCCAGGTTCGCGGCAGGCTGCGCTGCAGGCGCGGTGTATGAAAACGCCGCGAAGGCCAGCGTTGCAATGGCGATTGCCACCATCGCGTATTTCATCAGTTCGTCACTCATTTTTTCGCACCTCTTTTTTGTTCAGTCATTATGCAAGGTAAAGCCTGGATGCAAGGGCTGCCAGCAGCCCTGTGCCTATTGCCGCCTCAAGCTTCCACGCGCGGGCCCAGTCTAGCGAGCTGGCGAAGGGCACTTTGAGCTCTTGCTCTTGCGCATTGCTCAGGAGCAGCGAAATGCCGACTGCGTTTGAAAGAAGTCCGATGCCGATGAAGAGCGGCTGGTACTTGTCGAACAGGCCAGCCAGGAAAGCTGCGCCTGCAAGCGGGGCCAGGTTGGTGACGTGGTGGGCACAGCAGGCGAGCATGGCGCCCGTTGAAGTGCCTGCCGAGGCTCCGGTTGCCGCCATGCTCGCATGGATTTTAACGCTTAGCCACAGTTGGCCGGCCATTCCTGCTGCAAAGGCAAGCACCCACCACCAGTCGCCCCTAAATTGCGAAAGCGCGTGGCCAGGCGAGTTGAACAGGCTGAGCGTGCCGAAGTACACCAAAAGCATTCCTGCAAAGCCCGCTGCCGCTGCTGCGTTGGGCGTTATTTTAATCCGCTCTAGCCACCCCTGCCGCCGTTTGGCCTGCGTTTGCTTCGTTCGTGCGAGCCTTCCTTGCCGCGGCTGGGCTTGCGTTTGCTTCATTCGCTCGAGCCTTTCTTGCCGCCGTTGAGCCTTCGCTTGCTTGATGCGCTCGGGCAGCCGGAGTCGGGCTTGCGTTTGCTTCATCCGCTTGAGCCTTCCTTTCCGTTGTTGAGCTTGCGCTTGACGCGCTCGCGGATGCAGTCCACGCACAAGTCGCTGCCGTCCCCGCAGAGCCAATAGTATTTTTTGCATGATTTGCAGGCCGGCATTTTCTCTCATCCCACTGTTCCGAGGTAGACGACCGCGGCAAGCGCGAGGAGCACTGCGGCGAAGACGAGCTTGTACGCCTTCCGGTTGGCCTTTTCAGCAGCTTCGAGTTTTTCCACCACCCGCTGGTTGGTTGAAGCCAGCAGCAGGAAGACGAGCGGTAGGACGAACGCGAGGTTGTAGGCGACGAGGTAGGACAGGCTTGAGGCGAAGTCAACGCGCGACGCGAGCAGCCCGATTATGGCGACGTAAATCCCTCCTGCGCACGGAAACGCGCAAAGCCCGACTACCACTCCGGCCGCCAGGGCAGCCGGTAGCGTAGCTCGCTGGATGAGGTCCTGAATCCAGGGACGCGAAAAGGAAGGCAGTTTGAGCGTCTGCGTGCCGGCGAGGGCGTCGCGCGCGGTAAGCAGTCCCAATGCCGCCAGGAGGACCGCGCTTAACTGGCCCATGAACATTGGCTGGAAGAAAGTCGCGGCCTTCATGAGCCCAAGGCCGATTAGCAGGTAGGCGAGGAACACGCCTGCGATGTAAACGCCTCCGGCGACGAGTATGTCGCGGCGCGCTTTCCTTATCGAGAGCAGGAAGGCTGCGAAGAACAACAGCACGCCAATGCCGCACGGGTGGATGCCGTCAAGGAAGCCCGCGACGAGGATAGTGGCAAGCAGGCTGCCAGAAAACGCCAGGATAGCAGCCGCAACGAACGCGGCCACGCCAATGAGTGCCAGGCTTTTCCTATTCATTTTTGCCACCATTGGCAGCAAGGGCCAAAAGCGCAAGGGGCGCTGCGATAATCAGGAAAGGAAGGGCGTAGTCTCCTATTCCGGAGCCAGTTGCCTGCAGGCCGCCTGAAGAGCCTATGGGCTGGCCGGGAGAAAATTCGCGGACTTGCCTGCCGTCGAAGACCTTGTACGGCTGCTCCTCGCCGGTCATGGAGTCAAGGGTAACGACAAGGCCGTCAGGATAGTCCTTGGCCTTGTTCTTGAGGAAGTCAGTGACGAGTGCGACCGGCACATGGCCCTCGAACAAGTACTTGCCGCCTTCGACTGACGCGACAAGGTGGCCCTGCATTTCAAGCGGCACTTTTCGGGAAGCCTGTAGTGAGGAGAGCTCGGCGCGGACGCTCTCGTTGTTGATGAACTGCCTCACCTCGATGTCGCCATAGCCCATTGCCTTGAGGCCGGCGGTAAGCTCGTTGACATAAGGCTGACAGTGGCCGCAGGCCTCGTTGTTGTAAACCACCACCTGCGGGCCGGCGTAAGCGCTAGCCGTGCCAAAGAGTGCCAGCATCAAGCCCAGAAGGGCGACCAAAGCTATTTTCATAGTTTCCACTACCTCAAATTTTTTTCGTTCTTTGCGTTAATCCCCAAAAAAGGGGAAATGGGCCCTAGTTTCAGCAGCCGCCGACCATGTTGGGCAGGTTGTTCAGCGCACTGGCCGCTCCACCCGAAGCCGCTGCCGCCTTGGCCGTCTGGGCCTGTTGCTGTGCAGCCTGTTCGGGGTGCATGCGCGCCATCATCTGGTCGTAAGTCTCGCCACCGCCGCTTGAGCTGGCCGCCTGCACCAACTGCGTGCCTTGCGCAGACGCCAGCGCCAAGGGTAATGCCTGCACCTGTTGTGTGGACAGCGTTTCCTTGATCGAATTGAGTTCCATGGCCTCGAAGCCGCTTACCAGCAGCAAGAGCACCAGCATCCCGTTTACCAATCCCTTATCCATTCAATGCACCTCATTTTTTTGAACCTTGTCGCCGGGTTGGGCCGCACTCGCGGCATTGCCCGGCCTCGTCCCCGCAGCACGCGAGGAACTGCTTACCGCACTTCCTGCACCGCATCTCTTCAGCACCCGCCGACCATGTTTGGCAGGTTGGCGATGTTGCCGACTGCCGACTGGCCGCCCGACGCTGCCTGCGCCGGAGCCTTAAAGCCCCGGAACTCGTTGCTGGTCAGGTCGATAATGCTGATGTCCTTGCCGGCCGAAGAGAACTCAATGGCTTTTGTCAGTATCTGCTTGGGGAAGAACAGCGTCTTCCATTTGCCAAGCTCGGCAAGTATTTGCTCGTCAGTGAATTCGGAACCGCGCTTTACAACAAGGTACTTCGCCAGGCCCCTCATGGCGTAGCTGTGCGCGCACGCGCAAGCCGCGCTGCCGTCTCCTGCAATAAGCGTATTTGCTCCGCAGCAGTACTCGCAGGCCATCTGTGATGCGATGCTTACGTAACGCTGGTTCATGACAGGGTCAGGCAACCCCTTGCCGTCGTCAAGTGCAGCAAGTATGTTCATGCTGTTTACGGGGTCGCTGTAAGTGACTCCCAGTTCGGTGCCGTAGATTGCCGGAACGCCTTGGGGAATCACCTTGTCTGCGAGTTCCTGCAGGTTGATTGTGCTGCCTGCCTGCGCCGGGGCTGCCGCTGCAGCTGACTGGACTTGAGCCGCGGCCGCCGGCTGGGCTTGCGTCGCTGCCTGGGACTGCGCTGCCGCGAGTTGCTGCTGCTGTGAGCTTAGCAGGATTGCCTGTGAAGCCGCGGCGACATTTAATGAAGAAAGCTGTAGCTGGTTGAAGGCAAGAACAGCAAACACTGCGATTGCGAGTGCGTAAAACAGCTTGTTGGAGCTGAGGAGCCCCCCCTCGTGGTGCTCATGATGCGTCTTTTCCTCGTCCTTGTGCGAACCCGATTCACCCATCTTCATCACCTTTTTTTTCAAACAGACCAAGCCGGAACAAACGCGCGCTTGTAAGTCTTACATATCTTGTAATAGCTAATATATAAGCTTTACTGAAGCAGTAAGTCTTTAATAGTGGTGTGTGCAAGAAGTGTATGTAAGAGTTGGATGATTATGGTTCGGCTGAACAGCATGAGGCTCGCTCGTGGCGGGAGCAAGCGGGCTTTCAGTTCCTTCCTCGGGCCCCTTGAGGCGGAGATTGTCGGCGTGCTTTGCGATAGCCAGTCGGCCATGCGCGTGCGCGAGGTGCACTCGATGATGCGCTCGAAGGCGGCTGTCACCAGCGTGGCAGTTCTGCTTGACCGGCTTTTTGACAAGGGGCTGGTCACGCGCAAGGCGCTTACCGGCCGTGGCGGGACTTACTACCTGTACTCGCCCGCAGGCTCCAAGAGCGAGCTGGAAAAAAAGGTGCTGGCAACAGTAGCTGACAAGCTGGTGGCCATGTTCGGGGCAACGGCAGTCAGCTATTTTAACGAGCGGTTCAGTAATAAATAGGTAAAAGCCCAAAAATACAACTTAGGGAAAAACCGAAATGGACAACCTGATGGTTGAGCACGTGCTTGATGGCGTCAGCGCTTTTGCCGCCGACCCGCTTAAGCTCGGCCTGTTTCTTTCTTCATTTTTGGTTGCGGCAGTGCTCTACTCGGCGGTGCGCAAGGAGGCCAACCTGCGGCGCAAGAGCCTCCTGATGTTCCTCAACCTGCTTGCAGTTGCATTTCCGCTGACTTTGCTCGCCTTTAGCCTAAGCTGTTCGGCAATCCACTCGCTTGAGTGCGCGGTCACGCTTTCCCAAACCTTCCTCCTGGCGTTTCCGGCGTCCCTGGTGCTGGCGTTCGCATTCTATTACCTGCTAATCCCTACTTTGCAGACGCTCAACTGCGCGCCCATTGACAAGGCCAATCCCCTCGCCGCTTTTGTCCGTGCCGAGGCGGCCCTGCTCGGCATTCCGGCGCCGAGGCTGATGGTCCTTCAGGTGCATGAGCCAGTCGCTTATTCGATGGCCGCGGTTTCGCCGACCATTGTGGTGTCGGTCGGCGTCCTCGAGCTCCTCACGCGCAAGGAGCAGGAGGCGGTTGCGCTGCACGAGCTCTACCACTTGTCGCGCAGGAGCCCCAGCTTCAAAGTCTTGTCGGTTCTCTACGGCCGCTTCCTTCCGTTAAGCAGGCCGTCGTTCTTCAACGACTTGTCGAAAGACGAGTTGGCTGCCGACGGCCACGCCGGCCGAGTGCAGGGGACCGGCCGCTTCGTTGCCTCGGCAAAGGCGAAGTTCAGCGCCGCGGCAAAATTCAAGGTATAGCGTTTAAGCTGCGCAGCTTTTATGGATGCGAAGGCTGCCGGCGTTTCCATGTGCTCCGGCCGCTTTTGCTCGGGCGGCCTCACAGCATGATGTGATTGTGCTGGCCGCTTTTGAACGCCGGCGAACCGGGGTGGTTGAGTATGGCTGGAATGGATGCAAAGGCTGCCGGCGTTTCATTGGCCGGCGTGCTCGGCGGTTGGTATGCGATTTGTTCAGCTGCAGCTTATGTGTTCCCTGACGCTGTTGGCGCACTCGGTCGGGGAATGTTTCACGGCGTGGTGCTTGCGACGCAGCTGCCCACGGCCGGCGGTTTCGCAGTCGGCATCGTAGCGTGGGTTGCCTTCGGCCTAGTTACCGGCGCCGCGTTCGCTGAGATATACAATCGGGCTTCGCGCAAGTAACTTATAGCTGTTTTTTCTTGTTTTCCTAGGGGGGAATATCTTCGTGACTTTTGTTGTTGTTGACGTCGAGACGACCGGGCTAGGGCACGCTGCTTTCCCACCGCGGGCGGATGGGGTCGTGCAGGTGGGCATGGCTTGGCGGGAAAAAAGCAAGGTTAAGTCGTGGTCTGACTACTGCAATCCGGGAAAAGAGTTTCTTGCCGATGGGCGGGCTGACGAGGCACTTTCAATAAACAAGATTCCAATGGCTGTCATCCACAAATCGAGGCTGGCAAAAGCAGTCGCAGAAGACTTCCGGCTTCAAGTCAAGGTGATTGAAGATAGGACTGATGAAGATGCCTCTTTTCTGGCTTACAACCGGAGTTTTGACGAAGGTTTTCTCAGCAAGGCGCCTTGGTCCGTTCCACGCGACAAGTGGGGGCCGTGCGTAATGAAGGCCGCCGCTTACCACCTTACTGGCTACAGCAGGCTCGGCCTCGGGCGCGCCATGCAAATGCTGGAAATACCGTGGCCCGGCAAGCGCGCGCACGACGCCGCACTAGACGCCCACGCCGCGTTATTGGTTCACGAAAAAATCAACGGAAGGAGACAACTATGAACTGCAAGAGATGCGGCAGCGAAGACTTTGAGGCAGTACGAACCGAGTTAGTTGACGGAAGCCCGGCGAAAGCCCGGAAGTGCAAAGGTTGCGGTGTTGTAGGCGTGGACAAAGAAGACGCACAAAGAGCCGCACATTTACACTTCAAGGGAGTCCGAGCCTCCAGAAACAAGCGCCCCTAATGGTTCTCCCACTGGCTGGGTATGTTGCCAAAATATTTTCAATTTATATCTCTTGCTATAGTTTTGCACCGCAGTTATGGCAGTGTTTTGCTCCATGGGGGTTTGAGGTGCCACATTTTGGACAGTTCTTCTCTTTCGTTGTGGTTTGTACTTTTTCTCCTTTGTTGGAGGTTATCTTTATACGTTTGATGAAAAAGTAAATCAGGCCAAGGATGATTGCTAAAAGAATCGCGCCGCCTATGGCCAAGTATTGGCCTTGTGTTCTGGCACCATCGATTTTAGCTGCGTCAGAGTCTACTGATGCCTGAAGTTGTTTTGTTTGACTTTCGGCGGTTTTTAAAGTTTGGAGAGCCTGTGCGTAATCTCCCTTTTGGAGTAGTGAGAATGCTTGTTGGATTGTTTGATTTACGGGTTGAGTAGTTTGGGAGAGGCCGTAGCTGTCGATTTTTTGTTGCACTAAACCAACGCCTGAAATGCCGCTTTTTGTTTCAGATAGTAATGCCTCTTCGCTAATTTTTTGATATGCCAGTAGTGCCGCTTGGGCTTTGCTGTTTGCTAGTCCGGCATTACTTTCTGTTAAAGAAGCGTCACCGGAATTCAAACTTCCTTGGGCTAAGGTAAGGTAATCGTTTGCGCTTGAGAGTAAGGCCGCCCCATCCGAAGAGGATAATTTCATTGGTGTTACTACGTTTGTGATTAAGTCGTTAACTGTTTGGACGGTTGTTTTTGCATTGTTTACTGCCGAGGTAGCGCTTTGAATTTTTTCTTGTTCGGCTTGGTTTTGTTGTGCTTGTTGTTGAGCGGCTTGTTGCTGTTGTTGTATGCACGATTGAGCGCCAGCTCCTGCAGCCTGAAAGTTGCTGTTGGCTTGAACCGCTGAGCTTTGTGCTGCAGAAGCATCAGTTTGCGCACTACTATAAGCCCCCGAATTGTATTCGCTTTGAGCCGTATTTTGTTGGCTGGTGGCGCTGTTAAGCAATGAATTTCCGTTAGTGAAGCTGGCTTGAGCTGCGCTGCAGCCACTTCCTGCTTGATTAACGGCGTTATTATTCCTTCTTTGGGTTTAATACCACCGGCCTTTAGGCCGCGCTAGTTTTTGTTTTCGTTTGTGGTATTTCTGTTCAGCGGCCGCGCGGGCCCGCTGGCGCGGGCCCTCTATCTG
>ORJL011453631.1_pt1 | contig 16571 bp, 16 predicted proteins | sample 1779941 | NCBI WGS metagenome assembly ORJL01 (sample SAMEA104232317, study PRJEB22302) | groundwater metagenome | biome: forest; feature: aquifer; material: groundwater | place: USA | collected 2011-08-07 | depth 5.8 m | reverse complement strand
ATAAGTGATAAGTGATAAGTGATAGCGTTGATTATGAGATCTGGTAAAAACCGTGTAAAAAAATAAGCGAAAATTGGGTGCCAGGCATGGTATAAATTTGCCTGGCGTTTGGCATGTTTTGGTGCTAACAATTTTGACGCAGACATTAGCTCTTTGCGGCAATCCATAAGCATATTTTAGCCTTGAATTTGGAGTTATTTGCTATAAGCTGTGTCGTGTGCGCCTTCTCCCTATTTTATCTTTGAGAAAATTTATTATCGGTCTTTGTCGTCCACTGTTAACAGCCTGCCTACCGGCAGGCAGGTTCACAGTAAGGTTAGAAAATGCCAATGTATGGGTTTTAGAGAGTATATAATATGTACTCAATCTATATCAAAACCATATAATCTAGTATCAAGTAGCAAGTATAGAGTATCCAGGGGCAAAAGCATCCCATTTTTCTGGCACGCCGCGGTGATATGTAGTAACATGTAGGCTTAGAGGGGAGAAGGGAAAGAGAAAATAATGAAAAAAAATGTAAATATAAGACCGAATGTGGATTATGATCCCGGTGTTGTTGAGAAAAAATGGCCCTTCGACTCCGCTCAGGGTAAGCCGGATTACAACCACAAGGTTATTGAAAGTAAATGGCAAAAAGTGTGGCTGGACAACCGGATTTACGAGCCGGATTTAGCTTCTGCAAGTAAACCTTATTACAACCTTATGATGTTTCCGTATCCATCTGCTGAAGGCTTGCATGTCGGAAATATGTATGCTTTTTGCGGGAGTGATATTTACGGACGGTTTAAAAGAATGCAAGGTAATGAAGTGTTTGAGCCAATAGGCCTGGATGGGTTCGGGATTCATAGTGAAAACTATGCCATGAAAATCGGTGAGCATCCGGCAAAACTTTCGAAGCGTACCCAGGAAAATTTTTATAGGCAGCTTAGCTTAATAGGTAACGGATTTGCCTGGCGCCACAAACTGGAGACTTATGATCCACAATATTATAGATGGACACAGTGGATTTTCATTCAGCTTTTTAAGGCCGGCCTTGCGTATCGCGGCTGGGGTGAGGTGAACTGGTGCCCTTCGTGCAAAACAGTCTTGGCGGATGAACAGGTGGTTAGTAAAAATCCGAAATCCGAAGCACGAAATCCGAAACAAACCTCAAATCTAAATGTTCAAAAATCAACAGTTGTTGAAGAAATACATATTTGTGAGAGATGTGGGGCTGAGGTTGAGAAGAAGAAACTGGCACAATGGTATTTTAAAATTACTGCCTACGCCCAGAGGTTATTGGGCGATTTGGATAAGATCGATTGGAGCGAAAAGGTTAAGGTTGCTCAGAGGGTCTGGATCGGAAAAAGCGAAGGTGCACAAATAGTGTTCTCTATTGATATAGATAAGTCATATTCGGTACGAATATTTACGACGAGAGCGGACACGCTTTTCGGCGTTACTTTTTTAGCTTTAGCAGGCGATCATGATTTAGTGACAACAATTTTGAAACATGCAAAGGGCAAGCAGCAACAAGCTATTCGTGAATTTTTAGACGAAAGTAGGCAACGACTAACGACTAACGCTAATAGACTAACGCAAGAGGAGAAGAGTGGGGTGTTTACGGGCTTTTTTGCGGTGAGTCCAATAAGCGGCGAGAAAGTTCCTGTCTATATTGCGGATTATGTTTTGACAGGCTACGGGACGGGGGCAGTGATGGGTGTTCCTGCCCACGACCAGCGGGACTGGGAATTTGCAAAGAAATATAAGCTTGAGGTTAGGCCGGTAATAGTTCCAGAGAGACAAAGAGACAAAGAGACAAAGAGACAGGGTTGGGATTTTTCACAGGCGGCTTTCACAGATTATGGTGAGCTAATAGATAGCGGGAAGTATAATGGTATGAAATCTCAAGATGCCAGCAGTGCAATAGTTTTAGACTTGAAGACTGAAGGGCGGGGCGATGAGGCGGTTAACTGGCACTTGAGGGATTGGATTATTTCGCGCCAGCGGTATTGGGGCCCGCCGATACCGATGATTTATTGCGGGAAATGTGCGAAAGAGGGCAAGAGTTGGTTTAGTACTTTGGGTCCGGCCGGTTCGGAATTAGGTCAGGGTATAGGTAAAGATGCCAGTATGGTGAGGGGGTTAGGTGGTAAGCCGGAAACCCTAAACTTTAACTCTTTCCCAAACCGGCTTCCTAACCATAACCTAACTTCCAATACTGTGCCGTGGGATGCGGCCGGGTGGTATCCCGTGCCGGAGGAGGATTTGCCCGTTCAACTGCCGTACATTGAAAATTTTAAGCCGACCGGAAGCGGTGTTTCGCCGCTTGCGCAGGATCTTTCATTCGTCAAAGCAAATTGTCCAGGGTGCGGATCTAATGCAAAAAGAGAGACAGATGTGAGCGATACTTTTTTGGATTCAGCGTGGTATTTTTTGCGATATCCGTCGGTAAGATCAGTGGGTCGGTGTGACGGTAAGACCGGTAAAGTCGGTAATGTCGGTATGACGGTAAGACCGGTAAAGTCGGTAATGTCGGTTGGTACTGACAGTACTGATTCTACAGATTTTACTGCCCGTACTGATTCTACTGAAAAGTTACCTTGGGACATGGAGGTTACTCGGCGTTGGCTGCCGGTGGATATGTATATTGGCGGGGCGGAACATGCGGTTTTGCACCTTTTGTACAGCAGGTTTATTACAAAAGCATTTTTCGATATGGGGCTTTTGGAATTTGACGAGCCGTTTACCCGCTTTAGGGCACACGGGCTTTTGATCCGGGACGGGGCAAAGATGAGTAAGAGTAAGGGTAACGTCGTAAATCCGGACGATTATATCGCCAAATTTGGGGCAGACACATTGAGGGCTTATCTGATGTTTTGCGGGCGTTTTAGTGAGGGTGGTGACTTCAGGGATGATGGAATAGAGGGAATGCAGAGATTCCTCCGCCGAGTCTGGAAACTCAGTGAGTCAGTGGGTCAGTGGGTCAGTAAGACCGGTAAAGTCGGTAAAATCGGTACAGTCAGTATGTCAGTAAGACCGGTAAGGTCGGTAAAGTCGGTACATTCGCCAATGTCGGTTGGTACTGACAGTACTGATTCTACTGACAATACTGATTCTACTGATTCACCGACCCACCGAGAATCTCTATATATGCTGCACAAGACCATTAAAAAAGTTACGGAGGACATTGAGGGGTTGAGCTACAACACGGCAATTGCGGCCTTAATGGAATGGGTGAATTTTTTGGAAAGGAAAGCGGGTCCTGCCTCCAGTTTCCCTCCCGTCAGTGCTCAGTCTTCTCAATCTTCCGAACCTTCTCAACCATCCAAACTTGAAGCCTTGCGCGTTGTCGGAAGCCATTCCACTGAAGTCACCCGCAATGAAGTTTCAAGTTTAGAAGTTGAGGTTTTACTAAAATTACTCGCACCGTTTATGCCGTATATGACTGAGGAATTGTGGCAAAAATTAACAATTAACAATAAACCATTAACAATAAACAAAGATTATAAATCCATTCATCTTGAGATATGGCCGGAGTTTGATGAGAAATTGGCGCTTGGCGAGCGCGTTACGTTGATTGTTCAGGTGGACGGTAAGTTGAGGGGAAAGATTGAGGCGGAGCGGGGGATTAGTGAGGAGGACGCGAAAAAATTGGCGTTAGGCTTGGACAATGTATCAAAATATATCAAGGATGGGTCCGGTTTCGGTGTGGTATTTGTTGGTGACCGTCTTATTAACTTCGTAAGCAAATCCGGGAATAATTGATCCACTTAGTTCCGTAAAGTTATAGTAGAGTACATTTACTACTCGGCATATTTGCCTTTACCGGTGAAAGTGCTACTATGGAATTAGGCGTGAAATATATTGCATTTTGCCTGCTTTTGGTTAGCACTGCCGCTTTACTCTCTGGACCGGTTCTGGCTCAGGCACCTGCCGCGGTGGCCGTTAATACGCAGGTGGCAGATGGTGAGGCACAAGTTGGAGATATCCTTTCCGTTTCCGAAAACGGCTTGGTCCGTTCAGCTGTTTCGTATGACCCCAAAATGATCGGAGTAATTGTTGAAGCCCCGATTGTTTCCGTTGAGCCCAGGAGTGAGGGCACCAGCGCCGTAGCTTCATCGGGAACTGCACAGGTGAGGGTTTCTTCGGCCGGCGGACCTATTGCGGTTGGGGATTTTATCACCAGCAGTGAGACGGCCGGAGTCGGCAAAAAGGCGACGGAATCCGGATATGTTTTGGGTAAGGCTTTGGGGGCACTCGAAGGAGATGGCGGGTTGGTTTCGGTATCTTTGGAGATAGGAGACCGGCAAATTGGTACGGGCGGCGGCGGATTTTTCAGTTCGCTGATTTCGGATAACGGGCGGCTGAGGCTTGTTCTGAGCGCACTTTTGGGGATAGTAGTGCTTATTGTCGGAACGTTTTCGTTTTTACGGGTGGTAAATACCGGGGTCAGGGCAATCGGCAGAAATCCGCTGGCGCGAGGAACGATTATCCGGGGAATGGTTATTTCCGGTGCCGTAGTAGTTGTGTTTGTGGCGCTTGGGCTTGGGGTATCTGTTGCGATTATTATGCTTGGAGGCGGACAGTGAACGGAGTCTTTACGTTTTTTAATAAGTGCGGGGTCCTGTCAGCGGTTTCCTTCCCGCCAGTGCTCAGGCTTCTCAACCTTCCGAACCTTCACAACCATCCAAACTTGAAGCCTTGCGCGCTGTCGGAAGCCCTTCTACCGCTGCCACCCCTTGGAAGCAACTTCGCCGCGATGGTTAGGGCTAGAGTGGAGTTCTTTTTTATGGGGCGCTATCTGGCGACAACTTTTAATTTTAAATTTTTAATTTTAAATTGATTATGTATTTTCCATTTAACATAGATACCAATACGCTGATTGTTTACTCTATGGCGCTTACTTTGTTCACCTTGATTGTTGTTTTTTTTGTATTTGTGAGGATTTGGAAGGTGCTTAAAATTGAAGGAAAGTTGGCTGCCGAAGAGCGGAAATTGAGGCATGAAATTAACCGCGATGTCGAGCAAATTGCCGCGGCCCATATAAAAACTTTGGCCGGTGATTCGACCGCCAGACTTGAGGGTGAAGTTAAAAAGTTTTCAGAGGAATTGGCGCGCCTTATGCATGCAAAATCGGCGGAGGTTTCGGCTTTTGTTGAGAAGGCACAGCGGGAGCAGATGAAGGAAAGCCAGTTTTTTGTGGCAAATATGCTCTCAAAAATTGAAAAAGATGCGCAGGAATATAAGAAGAACAAACTGGCGGCCGTTGATGAACAGATCAGGCAGGTTGTGCTTTCTGCGGCACGTGAGGTAATCGGCAGGTCGATTAGCTTAACGGAACATGAGGATTTGGTCACGAAGGCGCTTGAGCGGGCCAAGAAAGAGAAGGTGTTTGGATGACGAGCACGAAAGGTACAGAGGATAGAGAAGGTAAAGAGGGTAGAGAAGGGACAGGGGGTGTGGCGGGGACAAAAGTATCCCAACCGAAGGCTGGTCGTCCTTTGGACGAAGAGGTATCATCCGCCTTTGCTAAAGCTTCGGTGGACAAGAAGGTATCAAAAGTATCACAGGTATGGGGGGGGACAAATGTGGCGTTTAAGCCGTTTGAAAATTCTGTTTATGACGTCCGCGGTCTGGGGCAGCTACTAGAAGAATTGGCGCTTATTGAGAGGGCGCTTTTCAGGGGCAGGGAAGGTACAATTTCTGAAAAATCAAAGGATTTTACGACCGGAGTTGCGGTTTCCCTGTTTGAGGAAATAGAAAAAACGGGTATGGAGCCGGCCACAGATGCAAAACAGCTCGCCTTTATTAAAAGTTTGGTGGATTACCTGAAAGGGCTGCCAATTGTGCGTATTACCCTCGCTTTTGCCCCAACAAACACGTTTGCGGCAGATCTTTCAAATAATATTTCCAACACGGTTGGGGTTAAGACATTGATAGATTTGGTTATCGACGAATATATAGTTGGAGGCGCAATATTTGAGTTTCGCGGCAAGGTGTTTAGGCAAACTTTGGACGGCGCTCTGGAAGAAGTTTTAGCCCGGGAAGTAGGAGGGCTTGGAAGATGAAAGATTTTAATACCTATTTTAAGGAAACCGGGGAAATCGGCTATGTGCAATCGATAATTTCTTCTATATTTTATGTCAACGGTTTGCCGAATGCGCGAATTAACGAGCTGGTTTTGACCGAAAACGGAATGGTTGGGATTGTAAAGGCTGTGACGCCGGAGCTTGTCGAGGTGATGATTTTTGAAGGAAGGAACATTTTACACGACATGAAGGTGGTCAGGACCGATGAATATTTCCAGGTGCCGGTAAGCGACAAGTTTTTGGGCAGGATGATTGACCCGTTTGGTGTGGCACAGGACCATTTGGGTTTAATTGACCAAAAGCAGTTGACATACAGGCCGGTGGATCCGGTTGCACCGGGTATTGCGCAAAGGGTTCGGGTAAAGCGGCCCATGGATACCGGGGTCATGGCCGTTGATATGCTTTTTCCTGTCGGGCACGGACAGAGGCAGTTGATCCTGGGTGATGCGAAGACCGGTAAAACTACGTTTGCGCTTCAGGCTATGGTAAGCCAGGCGAGGGAGGGGAAGGTTTGCATCTACACTTCTATCGGCAAGAAGAAAAGCGATATCAAATTTGTGGAAGAGTATTTAAAGAATATGGGAGTACTGGAAAAGTGCATTATTGTTTCCGCTTCCAGCTCGGATCCGGCTCCGATGGTTTACCTGGCACCTTTTTCCGCCATGTCCATTGCGGAACATTTTAGGGACATGGGCCGGGATGTTTTGGTGGTGTTTGACGATTTGACTACACATGCGAAGTTTTACAGGGAGATTTCGCTTATTGCGAGGCGGGCTCCGGGCAGGCAATCGTACCCGGGGGATATTTTCCATCTGCAGGCGAGGCTTGTCGAGCGGGCGGGAAATATCAGGCTTGCCGATGGCCGTGAGGTTGGAATAACGCTTTTGCCCATCGGCGAGACTTTGGAAGGAGATTTGTCCGGTTACATACAAACCAACTTGATGGCTATGACGGACGGGCACATATTTTTGGATGTCGCCGAACAAAAACGCGGCAGGCACCCGGCGGTATCTTTTACGCTGTCCGTGTCGCGCGTAGGTAACCAGACGAAGGCACATATAGTCAGAGAGATTAACTTTGCAATTGGGCAAAAAATAAGCCAGGCCAGAAAAGCGGAAGAATTGGGCAGGTTCGGTATTGAGCTTACCCCGCAGACGATGGAGCACATTAAAAACGGCGCAAAATTAGGCGTGATTTTTAACCAGGATGTCGAACTTGTGTATCCGCCCAACTTCCAGATTTTGGTCTTGGCGCTGTTTTTGTCCGGCTTCTGGTCGCAAAAAAACGAGAAGCAAATTGAAAGCGACATTTTGAAATTGTTTTCGTTTTACGGGTCCGGCGCTTTGAATAAATTGATTTTAAAGCTCGTGGAATCTAAAAGCCTGAAAGAGCTGATGGATTTTGTGGGGGCAAATGCGGTTTCTTTCGATACATTTATTAACAGTGAGGGAAGGGTAAGGGAGTTTGGGGAGACCATTGCCCGCGACAAATTGCGGGGTCTGCAGGGCCAAAAGTAGACGAACCATGAACAGTAAATTTGCGCTTAAAAAACTGGAGCAGTCGCTTGAGGATATCAGGTCGCTAACGCGTGTTTTTGAGCATGCCGCCGCGCGCAAGATGGAGGTTAACATGAAGGAAATTGACAAGTTGAATAAACATTTAACGGAGGCGAGGGAATCGTATTCGTATGCGAAAATTTCCATAGCCGAAAAACACAAAGACGCTGATGCGATTTTGAGAACCGCATACAGGGTGCCCACAAAACGTAAGGTATTGATTCTGGTTTCTTCTGAGAGCAGGTATGTGGGGAGTCTGCTCGATTCTATGGTGCGCCAGTTTATGGCCGAGTTTGGGCGGGGAAACTGTGACGGGATAGTGGTTGGACAGTCGGGAAAAAATTTGCTTGCGAAGTATAAATTTAAGGCCGCAGGCGTAGTGTATTTTGATTTTGACGATGACAAGCCCGACTGGAATGTTGTGAGCCGTGTGAGTGAGCAATTGGGGAATTATCTTGAAATTGTCATTTTTTGGGGTAAGTACAAGAGCATCCTAACGCAGGAATTGGAGCGGGAAGATATAGCCAAAAGCGTGCTGGTGGAAACGGTGCCCAAGCGCAAAAAGTATGATTTTGAGGCGCATGCGAATGTCCCATTGGCGCTTTTGGAAAAACAGATGATCGCAAGCGCGTTTTTGGAAAAGCTGTTTGAGACGGGACTGACTAAAAATGCAGTCAGGGTCAAAATTTTGGAAATCGGTGCTATTGCGGAGCGCATTAGTGCGGCATTTGACATGCTTGCCAAATACAAGGTGCGTTACACAAAGGACAGCAACAACCGCAAGCAAACACAGCTTTACGGGTCGCGGAGCACATGGGAGAAAAGAGGAATGTTTTCTTTTGGTCGATAATATGAAAGGTAAATAGACATTTATGGCAAGTGAAGATTTTGGTGCGGTAACGGGAATCCTGGGCGATCTGGTCGAGGTCTCTTTTGCCGGGGGCAAGCCCTCGCGGCACGAGCTCTTGTCGCTTGCCGATGACAGCACGGTGAGGCTGGAGGTTTACGGGTCGAGTGCTAGCGATACGGTTTATTGCCTTTCTTACAGCGATCCGCAAAAACTTTACCGCGGAGCCCGTGTGGTGCGGCTTTTTGAGCCTATCCAGATACCTGTTGGACCGGAGTTGTTGGGCAGGGTTATCGATGTTTTTGGAAACGCCAGGGACGGCAAAGGGGATTTGCAGTTTAAAAAATCACGGTCTATTTACGGGAGCGGACCGAACCTGCAGTCGATTTCTGTCAGCCGTGAGATTTTGGAGACCGGCATTAAGGTTATCGATTTTTTTACACCTTTTTTGAAAGGCGGCAAGATAGGCATTTTTGGCGGCGCGGGAGTGGGCAAGACTATCATTTTGACCGAGCTTATGCACAATATTTCGATTTTCCACAAAGGAGTCAACATTTTTGCAGGAATCGGGGAGCGGATACGTGAGGCTCAGGAGATGATTGAAAACCTTGAGGAAAATAACGTACTTTCCCGAGTCGCGATGATTTTTGGGCAAATGAACGAGCGGCCGGCAATGAGGTTTCGCACAGGTTATGCGGCGGCCGCGGTTGCGGAGTATTTCCGTGACGAGGAAGACAGCGATGTGCTGTTTTTTGTGGACAATGCATACAGGTTTATCCAGGCCGGGAATGAGCTTTCGATGCTTCTTAACTCCATCCCATCAGAGGACGGTTACCAGGCGACTTTGACGAGTGATATCGGTACGTTTCAGGAACGGCTGGTATCTGCCAGCCGCGGGTCGATAACCGCTATTGAGGCGATTTATGTGCCTGCCGACGACTATACCGATAGCGGCGTACAATCGCTGACGCCTTATTTTGATTCGCAGGTTATCCTGTCCCGGGCTGTTGCGGAAGAAGGACGAAGGCCGGCGGTGGACGTGCTGGCATCCAGCAGCGGACTCATGAACCCGGGAATTATTGGCAAAGTGCATTACGGGACATATCTGGAGGCGGTGAAGGTACTTTCCAAGTACAGTTTTTTGGACAAAATCGTCTCGATTGCCGGCGAGGGTGAGTTGTCTGCGGACGACAGGATAATATTTCGGCGGGCGAGGCTTTTGAATAACTATATGACGCAAAGTGCTTTTATGGCGAGCGATCAGACCGGAAGGCCGGGGACATATGTTAAGCGTGAGCGTACCGTAAAAGACGTTGGCGATATACTTTCCGGCAAGCTAGACGATTGGGATCCGGCCAGGCTTATGTACACTGCTTCTCTGGCGGAGGCGGGGAAGTAGTATAAGTGACAAGTGACTTCCTCTGCTCTGTAGGACAGGGCTTCGGAGGGGGTAAGTAGTGAATAGTGAATAGTGATGGGAGGGAAAATGCAAGTACAAACTAAAACAGGTGCGATATATACGGAGATATTTTCGCCCACATACAAAAAGCAATTAAGTTTTGCCGGATATGTGCGCAGTTTTTCGGCGATGAATGATGTGGGGCCGTATGATATTTTGCCCGGGCATGAGAATTTGGTGACTACTGCAGTGGGCGGTGTAACGATTATTGATGAAGGTGGAAAAAGATTCGATTTTAGCTTGGGACGGGCAGTTGTTGAGATATCGGAGAATGTGCTGAAGGTTTTTGTGGATTATTAGAATTAGATTGATACACCTGCCTGCCGGCAGGTTGTTAGATTGCTATATTGTTAGATTGTTTGATTGCTATATTGGAGAGGATGTTGATTAGCAATTAAGCTTTGACTCTGCTTATAAAATAACTTATAATACGTGTATGAGCGTAACTGATCGAGAAGTGGGTAGACGAAAGGTTCTACAATTTCTGGGTGCTGGTGTCGCGGCTGCAACGTTTGCTGGCATAGGTGGAGTCGGCTTTTTGGACCGGGAAGTACTTGATAGGCCTACATCAGAGCAGGTAAAAGCCAAGAAGCTACTCGATACACTGGATGATTCTTATTTTAAGACTGATTTGACTGTTACAGGTGATATAACAGATGTCGGTAATAGAGCGGCTAATTTCCGCGATAAACCTAGAGTTGCTAGCGATAAAGGTGATTTAGAAGCCGGTGAGCGTGAAGGAAGTTTGGAGATTGGTTCAAGAATTAATAGGTGGATTGCGGTTGTGGGTAATGATAAGGACATGCCTATGGATTCGAGACAAACGGATCGATGGGTGGCGTTTGAGAAGGGCGATAGAGCGTATTTTGCCCATAAAAGCTTGTTTGATAACTTAACTGCCATTGAAGAGGCCGAATTATTTGACCTTTCCAAATTGAGGTAATTTTGTTTTAATTAGGTGGTGCGGGACCACGATTGGCTTCAAGAACAACTCCAGTTTCTTTTAAACAAGCACTTTCCTAACGTCAAACTTACCAATCCGCTTGAGGTTAAGTGGGGCAGGGAAGCAAAGTACCGGTTTGGCTCGATAAAACTGGTGCCTTATAAAAGTATTAAAAGGGACAGAGGCAAATTTCCAATTTCCAATTTCCAATTTCCAATTTCCAAAATAAATAGTCCCAAAAAGAGCCTAATCACAATTACTTCGATGTTTCGGGACGAGAAGATTCCGGTCGGGGTAGTACACTATACGATTGCGCATGAGCTGTGCCATTATGCCCACGGATTTTCGAGTATGAATAGGCGGATGTTTAGGCATCCGCACCACGGTGGAGTAATAAACCGTGAGCTAACCGCGCGGGGTGCACAAAATTTGATTCCAATTTTTAAGAAGTGGCTGAAAGGGTATAGGGCGCAGATTTTGGCTGGCAGACAAAGGTTTTGACTGCTTATCTTTTATCCTATAGATATGTAAGTTGCTCGTGACGTATGTGTTGATGTCGGCTTGTTCCGTTTTCCTTGACACATTGGTTAGGTTTACTTATAAGTGAATTAGGGTTGTGCTGTCTTGCTGCAGTGAGGGAATAGTTACATGAATCCTAATTTGAGAAATAAGATATTTTTGCTTCACCTTTTGGTTTTAACCACCATTATCACGATCCTGGTGCTCGCGCTTGTTGACCGCAATATGGTTTTGCGCGGCTGGGCTTCTTGAAGCTTCCGGCTTGGGTATTTTGACACTGGGGCAAATTGATGACGGAGGGTGCCGGTTTGGGTAATACAAAATTCAGAGTTATCACGGTGGCAGGTTTGTTTACCGGTATTTTTGCGCTGGCACTTGGTGCCGGGATCCTCTACTTCGGTTCGGCAAAAACTCCAGATGTTAAGATAATTTCCGCTAAAAATTATGACGATTATGAACTGGGATCTGTTGCCGGAGCCGCCGTTGGCGATAGGGTTAATATCAACAGTGCAACCGGTGCACAGCTGGAGGAATTGCCCGGAGTGGGGGTTGTGACCGCAGGTAAAATAATTGCGGGCAGGCCGTATACGGCGGTTGAGGAACTGTTGGTCAAAAAAATTGTAGGCAGGTCAGTCTATGAAAAGATAAGCCCACTCGTGATTGCCCCCTGATGAATACCGGGTCGAACAGGCAAAAATTTGCGTTATTTTTTGTCTGGGGAACTTTATTGGTTTTGGCTGCGGCCAGATTGTACTTTTATAAACCCGTTGTCCTACCCCGAAATAGTTTTTTGGAGCTTGAGACAAAGGTCGTGCAAGTTTATCCCATGGAAAGTTCGCAAAGAATTTTGGTTGGTGACATTGTCGTTTTTGCGCCTGCGTATCCAAAGATACGGCCGGGGGATGTTATTAAAATTCGGGGTAAAGTTGACGGTGAGGGGAGAATGTCGGATCCGCAGATTGAAATTACCGGCCACAAAGCGAGTTTTTCTACATGGCTTTGGGATTTAAGGCAAAAAATTGTGGACCGTGTGGAAACACTCTTGCCTCCGCGGGAAGTCACATTGGTTGCCGGGACGGTGCTTGGGGTTGACAGGATTAGCCGCGATTTTCGGGCAGATTTGGTCAAAACCGGCACAATCCATGTAGTTGTTGTAAGCGGGCAGAATTTGTCGATTGTGGCGGGGGTATTTTTGGCACTTGTTAAATATTTGGGCAGGCGAAATGCTATGGTTTTGGCTATTTTGGCGTGTGTGTTCTACGCGTTTTTGACGGGTTTTGAAGCTCCGGTTGTGAGGGCGCTTTTGATGGTTTTTGTGTCTACTGTCGCGCTCTTTTTTGGACGGGCACCTACTGCGATATATTCGCTATTTATAGCCTGTCTTCTGATCATTTTTATTTGGCCGGCGTCGATTGTTTCGATTTCGTTTCAGCTGACGTTTGCGGCAACTTTGGGAATTATGACTTTGGGGGCTTACATGCAACGAGTGCTGAAAATTCCCGTAATCGGCGAAGTTACGGCTGTTTGTGTGGGTGCGTTTGCGGCAACCGCGCCTGTCGTACTTTTTCACTTTGGGTCAATTTCCCTTTTGTCGCCGCTGGTTAACATTCTGGTTAGTGAGGCCGTTTTCCCGGTGATGATTCTAGGATTTTTAATAAGCTTATTTGCGCTCGTGTATATGCCTGCGGCGCAACTTTTGGCTTACGCTGTTTTTGTGCCTGCCCATTACTTTGTAGAAGTGGTGGGGTTTTTTGCCGGATTTGACCGGTTTACTCTGCGGGGTTTTGGCGCAAACCCAATATATTTTTTGCTTTTTGTCGTGTTCGTTTTGGGCTTATTTTTCATTTGGAGAAATAACGGGAAGGAAAGCGGTTGATGGGGGTAAGTTCGAGACTGATTTTGACAATTCTTTTGATGTTTGTGCTTGGCGGAGCATTTTTTGGAGTGGAACTTTTGAAGGGGGATCGTGTGCAGATGGTTTATTGCGATGTCGGGCAGGGTGACGGTTTTGTGCTGTTCGGAGGCGGAGGGAAACAGATTGTTTTTGACGGCGGTTTGGGAGGCAAAATGGCCGATTGCCTGGGGCGCTACATGCCGTTTTGGGACAGGGAAATTGATGCCATGGTGTTGACGCACGCACAGAAGGACCACATGGAGGGGCAGGTTGAGTTGTTAAAGAGGTATCGGGTGCGGCAAATTGTCTGGAGCGGAGCGGTGGGAAGCGGAGCATTGTTTGATGAATGGAAAAAACTTGTTGGAGATGAAGGTGCACAAATTTACGAAATTAGGCGCGGAGACAGGATAGAATTTGGGAATATTGGTTTTGAAGTACTATGGCCGACAAAGCGCTTTATGGACCTATGGAAGCTGGTTGAGGGAAGTGATTTAAACGAGACCAGCGTGGTTGTGCGGATGAATTACGGCGGCGTTTGCGCGTATTTTACGGGTGACATTCCTGTTGCGAGGCTGGTGGAGGTGGTTGATAAAAACTGTCAGATCCTGAAGGTGGCCCACCACGGTTCTAAAACCGGTACGAATGATGAGGTGATTGAGAAAATGCGCCCCAAATTGGCAATAATCCAGGTTGGGGCGACAAACAACTACGGACACCCTAATCGTGAGGTATTGGATAGCCTTAATAAATTTGGTGTTGAGATATTGAGAAATGATATACAAGGTGATGTATTGATACAGTTTGAAAATAACCAATTTAAAGTTGTTCCGGGCAAATATTTTGACAAGGTTAGTTTGGGGTATATAATACCGTTGAGGTTTGCTTTTAAATAAAGCTTGTAAGTGAAATTATTTAAGCGGGCAGCTACACTTTTTCTGCTATTTTTCCTGGTTTTAAACCTGTTTTTGCCTGGTTTAAAATTACCTAAAATTGTTGAATCCGCGCCTCCAAGACCACTTATATTGATACCAGGCACAATGGGTACAAAGATTATTGCAACCGCTAATTTTACAACTGCGGAAGGTCAGAGTTTCGTTACAGGTGAGGAAATTTGGGGTACCGTGCCACAAGTTGACCAGAAAGAATATTATGCACTCGAATTTCAAGCTTCCTCCATTACGGTTTCCCCAAAATATCCTACGGCTGCAGCTACTTCTGCTGGCAATTGGGGTTCTATCCCATGGGTAGATATTGTTGATCCGGTTGTTGGGGATACAGTAGAAGTTTACAGGCCCTTCAGATTGTACTTTGAACAGCAAGGCTATGTGCTGGGACAAAACCTATTTATTTACGGTTGGGATTGGCGTTGGGGAGCAGGGCAAAAAAGCGGGAACAGTTATGTAAACGTTACAAATCTTAGTGCACTAATAGATCACGCAAGAAGCCTAAACGGCAATTCGAAAGTAGATATCGTTGCCCATAGCCAGGGCGGATATGTTGCCTGGCTCTATGCGGCAAGTGCTCAAGGGAAGGCGTTAGGATCAGGCAGTAAAGTTGAAAACTTGATTACTGTTGGTACACCTTTCCTTGGTTCGCCGAAGGCCACCGCATCATTTCTTTTTGGTGTTAATTATGGCAAGAGTATTATGGTTGGAAATGTTGGGCCGAGTGACAGTACTGTAAAAAGGATACTAACCAATATGCCGGGACCTGCCGAACTTTTGCCTCGAGACCCTTACCCTCAGTATTTTCAAAGGGACTGGGCGGGCGATTATTTAACGAGACCTTCGAACCTTGAAGTATTGGATCTGATTGTTGCAGAGCGTCAAAATTACGCAAATATAAATTATTATGTTGCGCCTTTCCATAGGGATTTTAGCGCGCTCCTTCAAGGGGGAGTTGCAACTGGAATTAAATCGGCAATAATTGCCGGAAGCGGTTTACCGACTTGGGAAAAGATAAGGTGGCAATATGGGACAAGTAAACCAATTATGATAGACGGAACAGGTGATGAAACGGTGCCATCTATCAGCCACATGGCAGAAAATGTAATCAATTCCAGCGTTAAAAGATATTTTACTTCCCAACAGGAACATTTAAGAAGCGTTCAAGGTTTTACAGTATCTCTACTTCCCTCGGCTCTTATAGCCGCACGGACTATTATAAACGGAGGAACGCCTGTCGGAGTTGATATTTCGCTAAACACCCCTTTTGCGCTTGGCCAATGGGTGAAAATGTACTTACGTTCTCCGATGGATATGCATGTTTACGCTGGGTCGGACCACACCGGGTATGTTGAGAACGGGCAGGCAATTGAGCAAAACGTTCCGCTGTCTTTTTTTGAAAATATGGGTGAGTACAACGAACAAAATATTGCGGTTGGGGTATCAACAGGGAATTTCGAACTCAAGCTAGACCAGCAACCAGGTGCGTCCGGAGGTTTTGAGTTGGCTGTTGTTAAAACCAACAATGGTAACATTTCCGAAATGTATGTATATTCCGCCCCTGTTCAGTCTACTGTTTCGCTTTTTTGGACAGGCGCAGGAGTACCTACGCTTGGAGGATACTATCCATTTTCTACGCATACGCAGGATTATGACGGTGATGGTTTGAGTAATGCGGAGGAATATTTTTTCTATGATTCCGATGCCTCTGATTCTGATACCGACAATGACACTTTAAGCGATTTTGTTGAGGCAAGAACTTGGAAATCATCCCTGCAGAGTAATCATAGTGATTCGGATGCATGCAGTGATCGGATAGAGACTGGCAATAATGAAACCATAGGCGGCAAGAGAGACCCTATAAACGGAGGGGACTTTTTCGATGTAAGCGGTGACAACTCAATCGACCTTTCAGATACCCTTGAAATTTTAAACCATTTTGGTCAGGGACCGACTAGCCCCGGGTATGACCAGAAATATGACCGTGCTTCTTATGACTCTTCTAAACCGTGGAAGACATCATATACGGATGATGGGATTGATTTGACGGATGCTCTAAATAATCTGGCCGGTTTTGGACATAGCTGTAACTAATATTTCATTAAAAAATTGGCGTTGCTTTATCTAGAAATGATATACAAGGTGATGTATTGATACAGTTTGAAAATAACCGCTTTATAATTGTTCCGGGCAAATGGTTGTCTAGGCCGCGATACATCCCGTACAGTTGATGATTCTTGAAAGGACATTACAATGGCTCGTATATGCGAGCCTACAAGATATTTCCACTAGGACAAATTCGATCAGCTAACCTATCTAAGGTTGCACTTGCCAGATT
>ORJL011197601.1_pt1 | contig 16571 bp, 16 predicted proteins | sample 1779941 | NCBI WGS metagenome assembly ORJL01 (sample SAMEA104232317, study PRJEB22302) | groundwater metagenome | biome: forest; feature: aquifer; material: groundwater | place: USA | collected 2011-08-07 | depth 5.8 m | reverse complement strand
TCGTGACGTGAGCCCTGAAAGGGCGACCCATGAAATGTGTCGCCCTTTCAGGGCTCCAAACGCGACGGTCGGGAAAGCCCCAGGGGCTGCGCCCCTGGCTGTCTTGACGTCGCCCCTTCGGGGCTGAAGTAGCGTTGTAGGATTAGTCCTACGACGCTACTCTCGGCGACTCCCCAGTCAAGACAAGCCCCGAAGGGGCGGGATGTTCCAGCCCAGGGCGAAGCGAAGCGGAGCCCTGGATCATCGGGTCAATCGTATCGGATGCAGCCCCGAAGGGGCGACATACACGGCGGACGATGTATGTCGCCCCTTCGGGGCTCGGATGGCGCATGGCTGCCAACTCCCAGGGCTTCGCTCCGCTCCGCCCTGGGCTTTTTCATGTCGCCCCTTCGGGGCTGTGTACCAAAGTGGCGTTGTTGGACTAGAGCCAGCGGCGCACCTGGCGCCGGTACGCCTCCCACTCCTCGCCGAAGATCCGCGCGAGGAGCCGTTCCTCGTGCGGGATCTGCGCGAAGTTCATGATCAACACGAAGGCTGGGGGCACCAGGAAGAAGGGGAGGGACCCTACGAGGAGGGCGAGTCCGAGCAGCGCCGCAGCGAGCGCGACGTACATCGGATTGCGCGTGACCCGATACGGCCCCTCGATCACCAGCGCCGTCGGGCGACCGAACGGAAGAGGGGTGGTCCGGCGGCCGCGGAAGTGAGACAGGCACCAGAAGCCGAGGGTGACTCCCGCGGCGCCCGGGACCACTCCGCAGAGGATCCAGGGGTACTTCAGCAGGGACGGACAGGCGAATACCGCCTGCGCGCCCCACGCGAGCAGCGCGAGGAGCAGCGCGTAGACGGGAGGCGGGATCCGCGCGCGGGGCCCGTCGTGCGGAGGCTGCAGAGGTCTCTGCGGGTCGGGTTCCTCTGTCACCTCAACAGGCTACGGAGTTTCGCCTGGCTGCGTCAAGGGACGCGCCTCCATCGGAGGGTGCGCCCGCGCGGCCAATTCCACGGCAGCGACGGCGGCATCCCGCGACGCCGCGGAATCGATCCGAGCGGCCGCGGCGCGGGCCGAGGAGGCCACGGAGGGGTCCGAGAGCACCCGGTCGAGGACCGCCACCGCGCGCTTCAGGGTCCACTTCGAGAGCGGGACGCACCCGCCTGCGCCGAGGTCCTCGAGCCGCGACCCGTTGTCCACCTGATCGAAGCCCATCGGGACCGCGACCTGCGGCACCCCCGCCGCCAGCCCCTGCGCCACGGAGCCGATTCCGCCGTGGGTCACGAAGGCCGCCGAGCGCGGCACGACGCGGCTGAACGGGACGTAGCTCGAGTGGCGGACGTCCGGGCCGGTGAACCCCTCCACGCAGCGCGGCTCGACGGTGACCAGGAGTGCCCGCCGCGCCAGGGCCCGCGCGGCGGAGGAGGAGACCTCGAAGAACCGGCGGGCGTGGAGATTCGAGGAGCCGTGGGTGAAGACGATCGGCGCGCTGCCGTCCGCGAGCCATGCGTCGAGCTCCGGATCGACGGGCCGCTGCGTCCCCTCGTCGAAGAGCGGAAAGCCCGCGAAGCGCACGTCGGGCCAGTCCGGCTGGCGAGGCGCGAACCACTCGGGGAAGAGGGCGAGGACGACGTCGCCTCGGTGGATCCAGTCCTTGAAGACGCGCCGCACGGGCGCGAGGCCGTGGCGGGCCCGCGCCGCGTTCAGCGAGGGGCAGATCGACGGGTCGACGATCCGGTCGCCCAGCCAGAACCAGAAGCGCTTCCACCACTGCGGCGAGGCGTCCGGCGCCCACATCCCGAGGAACCGCGGCGCGCGGTGGACGGAGCGGAACAGCGACGGGGCGAGCGTCGCCCCTACGAACGGCGCTCCTGTGATCTCCGCCGCGCAGCGCGAGGCGAACGCCAGCGTGGAGCCGACCAGCACCGTGTCGTCGGGGCGCGCCCGGACCCGATCGAGGACGAGGTCGAGCGTCCGCGGGAAGAGGAGCTCCATCGTCCAGGCGATCACTATTTGCGCGCCGCGCACGGGGTGCCAGATGTCGGGGTCCTCCACGACCCGGCGGTACCCCTCGAGGTCCGACGAGGCCAGGAAGGACAGCGAGGCGCGCTCCACCGCCGGGCGGAAGACCTCGTTCGCGACCAGGGTGACGGCGTGTCCCCGCGCGGAGAGCGCGGCGCCCACGCCGATGAACGGATGGACGTCCCCCGCGCTCCCGACGGCCTCGATCACGACCTGCATCGGCGCATCTCTCTCGGATCCCGCCGCGCTTTCTACCAGAGGCGCCGACGGACGGCGAACCTATCGTTTCAAGACTTGAGGCTTGAATGCTCGGTGCCCGTTGCGAGATGAGAATTCCGGCGTGGTTCAGGGCAAGGTCACAGACCCCTGGCCAGTTCCGCTCCCGCACCCGCTCCCGAGGCCCGACGAGCTTGCGGACGCGTCGGACATCGGGAGCGGGTGCGGGAGCGGGAGCGGGAGGGGGACGGGTTCGGGTTGCCTGGCAGGTGTCACTCTGTTCCTCGTGGTCCTGAACCACGCCAGAATTCCCACGCCACCTCTGCGGGCCGGCGTGGTACATTGCCCGGCGTAAGGGAGAAGCCGCGATGAAGGGCTCCACGTTCCACGTCTCGGCTGCCGACCTGAAGGCCCTCTCGTTCAACGTCTCCCTCCTTCCCCCCGACGCCTCCGACCCGCTCCTCGGCAGGCAGATCGGCGAGTACAAGATCGTCGAGAAGCTCGGCGCGGGCGGGATGGGAGTCGTCTACCTCGGCGTCCACGCCCTCCTCGAGCGGAAGGTCGCCATCAAGGTCCTCGCGGAGCCGCTCGCGCGCGACGCCGACTCCCTCGCGCGGTTCCTGCGCGAGGCGCGCCTGACCCTCTCGCTCGACCACCCGTGCATCCGCCACATCCACGACATCCGCCAGGAGGGCCGCCCCTTCTACATGGTGATGGAGTTCGTGGACGGCATCGGGCTCCACTCCCTCGTCCGCCAGAACGGACCCCTCGACCCCGCGCTCGCCGTGCGCATCGCGGGAAAGGTGGCCAAGGCGCTCGCCTACGCCCACCGACGGGGCATCATCCACCGCGACGTGAAGCCGCGGAACGTCCTCATCGGCCGCCGCGGCACCGTGAAGGTCACCGACTTCGGCCTCGCGAAGGCGATCAACGAGTCGACCGCGATCACCGTCCCCGGCGTCATCCTCGGAACGCCCGAGTACATGAGCCCCGAGCAGGTCGAGGGGAAGGCGGTCGACGCGCGCGCCGACCTCTACTCGCTCGGCGCGACGCTCTTCTACCTCCTCACGGGCAGGCCCGTCTTCGAGGCCGCCGACCTGTACGCATTGCTGGAGATGCATCGCAACGCGGAGCCCCCCTCGCCGCGGAAGTTCAACCCGCGCGTCCCCGTGCCGCTCTGCGCCCTCGTCTTCAAGCTCCTCGAGAAGTCGCCGAACTCCCGCTTCGCCGACGCCGACCTCGTCGTGGAGGCGCTCCACAACGTCCTCTCCCCCGCCACGAGCGGCGAGGCGACCGCGGTGCCGACGACGCAGACCCGCTGGCTCGAGGAGGAGCGGTACGACGAGGCGCAGCAGGTGCGCAGGGAGTTCGAGGTCGCGGGCCTGGAGCCCCCGCCCGTCGGCGAGGTCCAGTCGCGGATGGAGCGGATGCGCGACCCGAGGTGGACCCCCGAGGAGCCCCCGTCGCGGCACGCGAAGACCCTCTGCACACAGTGCGGCGCCACGGCCCCCGCGGGGAAGTTCGTCTGCCTCAACTGCAATGGCCCGTGCACGAACCACAAGCTGGTCGCCTACGCGCGGACCCTCTGCCTGCTGGAGGCGCGCCTCGTCGCGCGGCCGAAGGACCAGCTCGCGTGGGAGGAGGCGCTGCGTGCGATCGAGGAGACGTTCGGAGCTGCGCGCGCCTTCCCGCTGCTCGACCTCTCGGGGCTGCCGCGGTTCGGGAAGGAGGACGCGGCGTACCTGATGGCGTTCTGCGAGCGGGTCGCCTCCAACGGGCGGCCGCTCTTCCTCGTCCTCGGCGGGGCGGCGGCGCACGAGGCGGCCGGCGCGCTCGGCCTGCCCGAGTTCCTCCGCGTCTTCCCCGATCGCGCCTCGTTCGACAAGGCGTTCGAGGCGGGACGCCTCTGCCCCCACGCGGCGCGATGGCTCGGCGAGGTGAAGGGGCTCGCGGCGTACGGCCCCAGCTCGCCGCCCGACCCCGCGGAGGTCGCCTCCGCCTGCGTGGACGGGGGGATCTTCGGCGACCTCGCGAGACGGTATCGCGAGGCGATCGCCAACGAGGACGCCGAGGCGCTCCGCGACGCGGCCGACCTCTGCGCGGGGAAGCTCTCGGCGCCATGCTGCGAGGCGGCCCTCGCGTTCTACCGCCGGACTTCGCGGGAGGCGATCTTCATGCGCCTCTGCTCCCGCGGGAGCGGGCTCCTCGGTCAGCAGAAGTACGCGGACGCCGCGCAGGTCTTCACGCGGTTGATCGCGGCGTTCCCGGAGGCGGTCTCCGCGTTCCACTACCGCGGGCTCGCGTGGCTCGGCGCGGGGAAGCTCGACGAGGCGGCGAGCGACTTCGAGGCGGCGCTCGCGCGGGCGGCGGACAAGGCGCCGTACTGGTACCACCTCGGCGTCGCGCGACGCCGGCAGGGGCGGCTCGAGGAGGCGATGAAGGCGTTCGACTCGGCGCTCTCGACGCAGGAGAACCTCGCGTGCGCGCACGCGGATCGCGGGGCGCTGCGGTTCCAGCTCGGGGATCTCGAGGGGGCGCTTGCGGACCTCGACCGCGCGGCGGCGCTCGAGCCGCGGAACCCTGCGGTGTTCAACAATCGCGGGAAGGTGAAGCACAACCTGGGGAGGATCGAGGAGGCCGTCGCGGACTTCGACCAGGCGCTCCTCCTCGACCCCGACGACGCGGTCGCGCTGAACAACGCAGGGGCCCTCCGGGTGCGGCTGCGGGACTTCCCGGCGGCGCGGAAGGCGCTCAGGCGGGCGATCAAGGCCTCGCCGAAGTCGTGGAGGCCGTTCTACAACCTGGCGTGCGCCTCGGCGCAGACGGGCGCGGCCGAGGAGGCGCTCTCGCACCTCCGCGAGGCGGTCGCGCGCGGGCTCAGGCGTCCCGAGCTGATCCGCCACAACCCGGACCTTGCGCCGCTCGTCGCGCTGCCCGACTACGAGCGCTGGGAGCGCGAGGTCTTCGAGCACCCGCCGGAGGCCTCCTCGCAGCCGCTCTCCGACGAGGACCGGCCGAGCACCTGCTCGACGGTGCTGAGGGAGTGAGTGGCGTCTGTCCCCGGCGGCGACGGTAGTGTCCTAATTCGAAATCCCCGCCCCCGGGCGCGGTTCCCCGCCCGTTACCTGGAAGCGCGGTACTCCTGGACGATGGCGGCTCGCACGGCGGCTTGCGCGGAGTCCACCGGCGGAATCCCCAGGACCGCGACGAAGCGCGTTCCCTTGCCCTCCTTTCCGGCCGCGTGACTCCAAGCGTAGCACCGCTTGGCCGGGGTGGACGCTGCCGGGGCTTCGTTCCTTTGCTACATGGGAGCCTTTCCTATTGCGGCTCCCGGTGACGGTCCGATATAGTGATCAGGCTCTTCTGTCCGCATCCCGCAGGGGGAACTCATGTCGGATCCTGTCGCTGGGAATGCAAAGGCAGACCGGATTGTGGCGTCATACATGCTTCTGTGCGACTCCCACTCGATGAATGGGGGAAAGCACAACTACTACGGGGTCTTCAGCATCATCGGCGCCCCAGCCCTCCCCTGCGCCCATCCGAGCATGCACCTGGCGGTTGAACTCCTGGGCCCCATGGATGAGGAAGCAGAGGTGCGGATCCTGTTTCTCGACAGTGACGATGCCGAAGTGGTTCCGCCGCCCCCCCCAACGAAGATCAGGTTCTCGCCATTCGGGGTAGCCAACCTGGAGATAGATCTCCAGGGGCTCCCCCTGCCCAAGGCCGGGATCTTCACTCTCGTGGTTGAGGTTCAGGGAAGGAAAGTCGCCGGCAGAACACTCTACGTCCAGAAGGTCTAGGAGGAACCCCCATGTCTGCGTCGATTTCGGTGGGCAAACCCGCAACGGTGACCGCCGCGAAACTGACAGATTTGGAAAACGTCTCCACGGCTGATGGTACTCAGGCGTCGGTCTTTCCGTACGTCTATGAAGTGCGGACGGTGGACGAGAAGGGAATTTTCAGCCAGATCGAACGGCATTTGGCGTTCCCCGCGTCTATTACCTACGAGGCCCCGGGCGTCTACGTCGGCATCGTGCTCGCTTTGCCCGGATGCGCTACGCAGGGGTCGACGCGAGAAGAGACTCGCGACATGCTGAAGAGCGCCATCCGCGAGGTGCTGGACATGCACAGGCGTGCCGGAACGAAGCCGACGTACGTCGAGCCTGCCGGCCCCGTCGATCCGTCCTCACTCGCAAACATCTACGTTGACGTCGAAAATTCCTAGCCTCAAAGCGGCCGATCTGATTCGAGCATTTCGCAAGGCGGGCTTCGAAGAAGTGGAGGGCTCAAAGCACACCCTCCTGTCGAAGAAGGGCCATCCGCACATCCTCACGATCCCTCGTCACAAGGGGGATCTTGCGAGGGGAACCGTCCACAGCCTGATAGAAGGCTCCGGGCTGACCCGGGAAGAATTCCTGGGCCTGCTGTAGCCGCGCTGTGGAAGCCCGTGCCCTGTCGAGGGGCCTCCGCGTCATGTGTGGCCCGTCGAACGGCTCCGGAGCCATGGCGCCGAGGGCATCGCCGCAAGTTGTCGAACGGCGGAATTTGCGAGCGTTGCCACCCACGCCGAGCCCTGCGGTGAACTACTCTTCCGCGGTGTCCGTGGCGCCCGTTGACGGGTCGAACGGCTTCCCCTTGTCCGCCGCGAACAGCTCTGGGTGCTTCGGTGTGGCGTACTTCGCCTTGGGGGCTTTCTTGAAGGTCACCCCCGTTGCCCGAACCGGAGGCATGTCGATCCCCTTCCCCGACAGCAGCTCCTCCACCGTGAAGAGTTGGAGTCGTGGATGGTCCTTGCCCGTGTAGGGCGATCGGTAGAAGCCCGCGCTCGCGGCCTCCGTCCGCATCGGCTGCGTTGGTTCTTGAAGGGAGATCAAGACCCCGATCTGAGCTTGCTCGCGATCCATCACGCCGCGAAGATCCCGAACATGTGCCACGTTCGTGTGCCCGGCCTTCACGGAAAGCATGACCTGCTTCGTTTTCCCTCCAGCCCCCTCGTCGTGAAAAAGGAGACGTCCATCAATGCCCTTGTCTGCTCCCTTTCTCGCGGAGTCCGCGACGCGCGCGTGGACCAGCGATAACGCCCACGCCTGGAACTGGAACGGTTCTTCCCCCGCAAGTGCTGCGGCGCCGGTAAGATCCTTGGGCTCGCCGATGACTTGGTAGTCCTGCTTTGCCTGCAATCCATGTGAATCGTAGAGTCGATGTTTGATGAGGTTGATCGCCAAGTGCGTGATGTCGATCCCGATCCACCGTCGCTTGAGGCGCTGGGCCACGGCAATCGCTGTTCCGCAACCGCAGAAAGGGTCGAGCACGGTGTCGCCTTCGTTGCTGCTCGCGTTGACGATCCGTTCCAGAAGCGCCTCTGGCTTCTGCGTCGGGTAGCCGAGTCGCTCTTGCGCCTGCGAGTTGATGGGCGCAACATCATCCCATGTATCGCCGACGGGAACTCCGGACATCTCATCCAGGTACCGCTTGTATCTGGGGACCGCTCCAGGGGACGGTTGAACGATCCGCCCCTCCTTTGCTAGCGCATCCATTTTCTCCCTGCTGTACCGCCAATAGCGGGTGACGCCCATCAGTTCATATTGGGGATGTCCGCGCGTTCCAGCCCCGGGAGCGTTGAGGCTCGTGAGTTGATATCGTCGTCCGTCGGGATCTTGGTGACTATACTTCTCGTCCACCTACTTCCTGGACAGGGGAATCAGGACTTGATGGAAGACCACATGGTCGGACGCCATTGCGTAGCATAGGAGTACGTCATGCACATGCGGCCAGTTCGTGGCGCCCTGCCGAAAGTCAGACTTCGGGACGGTGCGCTTCCACGCAATCTCGTTCTTGAAATTCTGCGGCCCGAAGATCGAGTCCAAAAGCATCTTGAGGTAGTGACTCGCTGTCGGGTCACAGTGAAGGTAGATCGATCCCGTGGGCTTCAGCACGCGACGCAGCTCGACGAGGCGAGGAGCCATCATGGCGATGTACGCCATCATGTTGGACTCGCCGAGAAAGGTCCGGAACGCGCGCAGCGCATCGGACACCTTGCCGCCGCGCTCGACCGTCTCCTGGTACGCAGCTTCCGAGGACTGATCCCAGCGCCACGTGTCGCCGAACGCCTTGATCTGCGCGGCCGACCTCTTCCCGTCCTGCTCCTTGAAGAGGACGTTGTAGTCCTGGTTGGAGTTGAACGGCGGATCGAGGTAGACGAGGTCTACGGCAGAGGTTCCCCAATTGCGGCGCGGCGTAGCCGCGCCATTCCCGCGAGCGGGAGTCGCGCCCGTGAGGGCGCGGGGCCGTGACGGCCATCAGCGTGTCACCACGCCAAGACGCGCCGAGCGCGAGCAGGATCGACACATCGGCCTCGTGTGATCCCCCGCGCAAAGAGAGAGAAACCCTGCGACGCTGCTCTCTCGGTTTGCCGTCCTGGAAGAAAGTCCGGGACAAAGTGCCTCCCCAGCCGGATCTTGGAACGGGGGTCCGTTGACGCGGACCCTCGGGCCCCGACGTTTCTCTCTCTTTTCGGAGGGGCCGAGTCTGCCGGGAAGAGGAGGCACCTATCGAATGGCTGATCACTTCATACGATTCTGCGTCGAGAAGTTCAAGCTGCTGATGATGGCCTCGCGGATCTCCGAGACGAGGAAGAAGCCCCAGATCCCGATGGCGACGATCGTCCTGCTGATGGTGGTGTCGCTCGCGCTGGGACGGCGGAGCTTCCACCAGATCGACCTCCTGGCGCGACGTCGCAGCGTGCGACGCCTGCTTGGGAGCAAGCGGGACATGGCGGCCTCGGACACGACGATCGAGCGGGTGCTCCCGACGATTCACCCGGACGAGGTTCGGGAAGAACTACAGAAGGCCTACATCCGGAAGAAGCAGCGCGGCGCGACGATCACGCTGTGCAGCGGTCGTCGGATGCGCGTCGGAGTGGTCGATGGATACGAGACGGGGAGCGGAAAGGCGAGCTGCCTGCAGATCCTCACGAGTCGCAGTCCGTTCCTCCTCGATGCGGAGCCCTACGAAAAGGACGGCAAGGAGCTGCCGAGCAGCACGACCGTCATCCAACGCACCGCCTCGCGACACGGCAAGGGCTTCGTCGAGCTCGCTCTGGGCGACCCCCTCTACGTCAGTGGGCCGTTCTGGACGGAGTGTCGGAAGTGCGGGGTCCATGTGCTGGTCAAGGGAGAGACGGCCAAGAAAGAAGAGTTGCTGGTCCTGCGGGAGGCACGCGACCTGTGCGCCGCAGGAGGCGACTCGGCTCTCGTCGAACACGCGCAGGGAACCGACGCTGTGCGTGGTGTGACCTACGAAGTGAGTGCTGTTCGCGGACTGAAGCACGACACGTACGCGGGAACGGTGAAGGTCGCGCTCGTCACGGAGACCCGGCTGAAGCCACGCAAGGGGAAGAAGGCGAACCTGCCGAACGTCTCGGTCTTCTGGGTCATCACGACCAACGAAGACCTCACGGCGGCAGAGATGAGGGAGTTGGGGCACCTGCGGTGGACCATCGAGAACCAGGGGTTCCGCAGCCTCAATGCGCACCTCGGATCCAAGGGCACATGGACGCGGGGCGAGTCGAAGAAGGAAACGTTCCCGGTCCTGCTCATGCTCATGTTCCTGGCGTTCAACGTGGCCAGCGAGTTCGAGGCTGGCGTGGACGCCGAGGAGATCCGGAGGGAGTTCGGGCAGAGCCCCGACTCATCCGTTCATGCCGTCACGCTGCGACTGGTCGTCGAGTGCATCCTCGCAACCCTGGAGACCGCGGAGCCCCTCGTCTCGAAAGCCTGATCGCGGGCCATCGGAGGCAGCAGGAACGCACAGCAGACCTCCTCCATGGAGGAGAACAGGATCACTCTGTCTGCGATCCGCGGCCCTGCGGTCCTGCGACAGGGGGACGGGCCGCCGCTTCGCGGCGGCGCGCGGTTGGGGAACCTCTGGGTCTACGGATTCGTCCTTGACGTGATCCCGCAGGATCTCCAGGTTGTCACCGTAATAGAGCAGGTTGCCGTCCATCGGGAAGATCATCGGCCGGACGGCGGCTGGGTCTTGCGCCGTCCGGGCAGCGGGGAGGCGCCGAGCGGGGATCTAGGTCAAATTAGGACACTGCCGCGCCAACGGGTGGATTGACGGGCGTCCCGGGTCCAAATTACAATCGTCCCTATCTGGCGATCATCTGACGGAAGGACCCATGTCATCTCGCACACGCTCGACTCCTGCCCAGTATGCGTACATCGTTCGAACGCCGGATGTCCTTGGCGGCGAGGCGCGGATCGATGGGCATCGCATCCGCGTGCGCGACATCGTAGCCGCGCGGGACCTCGGTGCGCTGACTCCCGAGGAAATCGTCGCGAACGCCTATCCGAACCTGACGCTTGCCCAGGTCTATTCCGCGCTCGCCTACTATGAAGATCATCGGGCCGAGGTCGACGCCTCCTGGGACGCCGAGACGAGCCGGGTCGACGATTTCCGTCGCCTGCACCCGTCGCTCGTCCACACCCCTCCCTCCACCAAGGCGTAGCCCGTGCTCAAGTGGTACGCCGACGAGCATGTCCACGCGAGGATCGTCCAGGCCCTGCGCGCACGAGGCATGGACGTCGTCACGGTCCAGGACCAAGGGCGTGAACGCGCGAAGGACCGCGAACTGCTCTCGGAAGCCCTCGCGAACGAAAGGGTGATGCTCACGAACGACGCAGACTTCCTCGCAATCGCGGCGGAACTCTCGAAACGCCAGGTAGCCCTTGCTCCCATTTTCTACTGGCCGCAGCGAGGCCGACGAATCGGAGAGGTGCCGAGGTCCATTCTGCGCGAGGCACGCTCATGGGACTACGCCGCCGCGTGCTCGCGGGTCTTCTTCGTCTGACCTCCCCCGCAGAGGTGGGCCTGAGACTACGCCAGCCCGAAGCGGGATTGGACGCGCGACTGGAGGCGGGCGAAGAGGAGACGGTCGGCGGCCATCCCGATCCCGACCATCACCATCATCACCGCCACCACCTGGGCGATGTCGTTGCCCTTGCGGCCGACGTGGAGCAGGTACCCCACCCCGTGGCGGTCCACCATGAAGATCAGCTCCGCGCCCATGAGCGAGCGCCACGCGAGCGTGAATCCCTGCCGCAGCGCCCCCGCAAGGGCGGGAAGGCTCGCGGGCAGGAGGACGTGGCGGTAGAGATTCCAGCGCCTAGCCCCCAGCATCCGCGCCGCACGGAAGTAGATCGAGGGGAGCTGCGAGAGGCCGTCCCGGAGCGCCGTCGCCACCGCAAAGAAACTCCCCATCACCAGCACGAAGAGAACCCCCGCCTCGCTCAGCCCGACAAGCAACACCGCGAGAGGCACCCAGCAGACGCTCGGCAGGGTCTGCAGACCGAGGAAGAGCGGCCCGAGGAGCCGGTCGATCCACTTGATCCTCCAGAGCGCGACGCCGAAGAGCCCTCCCAGGCTCACGCTCGCGAAAAACCCGACGGCGAGTCGTACGAGCGACACTGCTTGCGCCGCGATCAGCTCGCCCCGGTACCAGGGCTCGGCGGCGACCCGCGTCGCGGGCAGGGGCCATCCCGCGTGGAGCGGCTCGCCGAATGCGGTGCGCACGTTCAGCATCGCGAGGGTCGCGTCCGCGACGTGGCTCGGCGCAGGAAAGACCGCGGAGCGCCACTGCGCGACGCGCCAGCTACCCTCCCACGCCGCGAGGAGGAGGATCCAGACGGCAAGGCGCCCGCAGGCGCCGCCGCTACCGCGCGTCGTCGGCGTGGACACGGTTCACCTCGTCCTCGATCTCGGCCCGCACGAGTTTCACGATCGCGCCGACCTCGGCGGAGTCGAATTCTCGCGGATGAGGAAGGTCGACCCGGATCTCGCGCCGGACCCGCCCCGGGTGCGCGGAGAGCACGACGATCCGGTCCGCCAGCCGCACCGCCTCCCCGACCGAGTGCGTGACGAAGAGGATCGACTTCCTCGACTCCATCCACAGATCCTGGAGCTGCCCGTGCATGTGCGTCCGCGTCTGCGCGTCGAGCGAGGCGAACGGCTCGTCCATCCGGAGGACCGCGGGGGCCCTCACGAGGGCGCGCGCGATCGCGACCCGCTGCCGCATCCCGCACGACAGCTCGTGCACGGGCCTCCCGCCCGCGGCGGAGAGCCGCACGCTCCGAAGGGCAGCCTCGACGCGCGCGCGGCGCTCTTCGCGCGGGACGCCCGCCATCTTGGGTCCGAACTCGATGTTCTCGGCCGCCGTGAGCCACGGGAAGAGGCCGTGCTCCTGGAAGACCATTGCGAGCTTCGGCCCCGCCGCGACGCGCTCGCCGTCGAGGAGCGCCTCGCCGCGCGTGGGCGAGTCCATCCCCGCTGCAATGCTGAGGAGCGTCGTCTTCCCGCAGCCGCTCGGACCGACGACCACGACGAACTGGCCGGGCTCGACGACGAGGTCGATCCCCGCGAGGATGGGCGGTCGCTTCGGATCGAGCGCGACATGGATGTCGCGCAGCTCCAGGCGCCCCCGGGTCCGCGCCGGGGCGAGGCGCCTCCCGGCGAGCGCGGACAGGACCGCCCAGCCTCTGCCTCCCGCTCCCGCCACGGATCGCCTCCGATCCACGAAGACACACGAAGACACACGAAGAGACTCGTGCGTATCCGTGATCTGTTATCGGTCGTTACCGGACGGAACTTGGGGGCCCGAGAGGGAACGCCTCGCGAGCTCCTCGCGGATCCGCTGCCAGTCGGTCTCCCCCGTGCGGAGGACCGCGGCGAGGCCGGCGATCTCGCGCGCGAGGTCGGGGTCGCGCTCGGAGAGGCCCTCCAGAACGGAGGCCGCGGCCGCCCCGCCGATGCGCGCGATCCCCTCCGCGCACGCGCGCCGGACGTCGAGGTCCCGTTCCCGCTCGATCCCCGCGCGGAGCAGGTCGACCACAAGCGGCCGCTCGCCCGGGGAGGCGTCGGTCAGCCGCGCGACGGCCTCCATCCGCACCGCGGGGTCGGGGTCGGCCGCGAGCCGGTCGCCGATCCCCCGCAGGACCTCCTCCGTCGCACCCCGCGCCGCAACCGCCGAGAGCGCTGCGATGCGCACGGCGGGGTCCTCCCCACGGGACGCCTCCACGAGCAGCGACGGCGCGAGGCGCCCCGCAGCCGCGGAGTCCGACGACGCGATCCCCTTCAGCAGATCGAATGCGGCCGCTCGTGCGAGCGGGTCTTCATCCCTCTGCGCGATCCAGAGCCCCGCGCGCTCCACCTCCGCCGACCTAGCCCCCGACCGCGCGAGGAAGAGGAGCGCCGCGCCCCGCCGCGCGGGGCAGCCGTCGCCGCTGGCCGTCGAGAGCATCTCCCTCGCGACCGCCTGCGACCCCGCCCCGCCCGCCGAGCCCGCGAGCGCGAAGGCGAGGAGGTCGAGCGAGGCGAGCTCCCCCTCCGAACGGAACGCCTCGACCACGCGAAGGGCGCGCCCCTCGTCGTCGCCGATCCACTCCGCGAGGTTGTCAGCGGCGAGACCAAGCCCGTCCGCGTCACGCGCCGCGACGGCCGCGTGGAAGGCGCCGAGCGGGTCGACGCAGGGCTCCGCAGGGGGCGCGTCGGTGGCCTTCGCGGCTGGCAGCCCCGGGGCCGCCTTTCCGAGCGTCGCTCCCGCCTCGGCGGCTTTGATTGCCGCGCGACGCCCCCTCGGGGCGCGGGGCCCCTCTCCCACCCACAGGACCGTCGCGGCGATCAAGGCCACCGCCGCGACGATCAAGGCCGCCTTGACGGCGGCGAGAATCGCTCGCATCGGCGTCTACCGGTGCGCCAGCGCCCAGAGGCGGTTGAAGTTCCCCTCGTACGCCGTCACCGTGGCCGCGTCGCTCATGAAGTCGGCGTTTTCGTAGTTCGTCGTGTTCGCCGACACGGTCCAGTTGTACGAGCCCGTCTCCATCCTCGCGTTGTCGAAGACCGCGTACTTGTCGTGCATGAGCTGGTAGGGCGACGTGCTCCCGAGGATGTGGACCTGCACGCCGTTCGACCGCAGGTAGTTGACCTGCGACGACGACGACTGCCACTGCGAGTAGTCGCTCACCACCCGAACCGTGACGCCGCGGTTCTTCGCGGCGACGATCGCGCGCGCGACCGCGGAGCTCGAGATGTTGAATACGGCGCAGTCAAGCGTCCTGCGGCAGAGGTTGATCTCGTTGATCAGCCTCGTCTCCGTCCCGCCGCCCGGGGAGAAGTAGATGTCGCCGCGCACCAGGGAGCCGCCGAGCAGGCAGGCCACGATCAGGCTGCCCGCGGCGAGCCAACGACGAGCATTCATCGAACGACCTCCAGGGAGAGAGGAGCGAAGGGCGAGGAGCGAAGGGCGAGGTGCGCGGGCAGAGGCCCTCGCCCTTCGCCCGTCGCTCCTCGCTCTTCGATAGCCTGAACCAGGAGAAACCACCGGGGGATCTCCGCTGTTCCCTACTACTTCTTCTTCCCGCCGTCCTTCCGCTCCGCGCCCGGCGGCCAGTACCACGGGGCCGTCGTCGCGAGGACCGAGTCGATCCAGTGCCCGCCCCACGGGTCCTGGATCCGCACCGTGTGCCTGCCCTTCGCGAGGCGCACGGTCCCCTCCAGCTCCGCCCACTGCCACTCGTCGCCCGAGCCGTGGACGTGCATGAACTGCTTCTTGCCGGCGTCGACCGTGAAGCGGAAGGAGCCGTCCGTGTGCTTGTAGTCGCCCGGCGCGATGCGGGCGAGGATGCGGTATTCGCCGTCGCGATCGGCGTCGAAGGCGACTTCTACGGAGATCTCCTCGTTCTGCTTCTTCTGGCGGGGAGAGGAGAGGTATTGGCCGCCGGAGGCCTTCGCGTCGCGCACGTAGGTCATGATTGCGGAGGCCTTGCCGCCCTCGGCCTCGGCCGTGACGAGCGCCTCCACGTCCTTCGTCCATCCGAGGAAGGCGGCCGTGTCGGCGGCGGGCGCGGCGCCGGGGACGCGGCCCCGGGACACGCGGAGCTGGTCTCCCTTCGTGACACGAACGGTCCCTCCGCCGCTCTCGACGGTCACGTCGCGGTCGAGCGCGACGACGTCCGCGTTGTCCCCCTCGACGCGGACGGCGCAGTGGAGGTTCGGGCCGTCGACCACGGCCCCCGCGGTCCGGAGCTCGACCTCGGCGGCGCGGCGCGCCCCCGCGTCGACGAGGACCGTCCCGCGATCGAGGGAGAGGCGGAGCCGCCGACCGTCGCGGGTGAGCGCGACCTCGCTCCGCCCCTCCGCGGAGAGGACGCAGCCGGCGGAGTAGATCCGCGCCGCGCGGTCCCCTCCGGCGCGGAAGCCGAGGTTCCCCTTCGCGAAGGTCATGGAGCTTCCCGCCGCAAGCGGCAGCCACTCCCTCTCGCCCTCGGAGCGGCCCTCGGTCGCGCCCGCGACGCAGGTCACGTCGAGCGCCTCCCCGAGCGGCATCGTGTCGCCTGGCTCGGGCGGCTGGGGAGGCGGATTCTCGGCGACCTTCGGCGGCTCCGCCTCCGGCTCGAGCGTGTCGGAGGGCTCCTTGACCTTGGGCTCGGGAGGCTTCACGGCCGGGGTCTCGCCGCCCCTGGGGTCGAGGTGCGGAGCGGGGGCCGGCGCGGGGCGCGGCGTCGCGGCGACGTGGGAGGGGGCCCTGGTCTCGTCGGGCCGCGTGACGACATAGAGCAGGGCGACGACGGCGACGGCCGCCGCGGCGACCCAGGCCCAGGGGAACGAGGGGACGGGCCGGGCGGGCCTCTGCGTCCGGCGCGTCACGCGCGTCCCGGGGCGCTTGCCGCTGCGCACCGCTGCGGGGGACATCAGGAGCAGCTCGCGTGTCTCGAGGACCTCGTCGGCGCAGGCGCGGCATTCGGCGAGGTGAGCCAGGAAGGCGACGCGGTAGGCGGGCGCGAGCGTGTCCTGCACGAATCCGGCGACGACCGCGGCGGAGGGGCAGGGCCCCTCGGCGGTGCGCTTGCGCAGGAGGCTCTTGAGCGATTCGGGGAGGTCAGGATCGGCGAATTGTGGAATCATGCGCCCCGTTCGAGTGTCTTGTCATCCCCTCCTTGCCGGCGAGGGGCGAAAACGGGGCAGGGATCTTTTAGAAATCCAATTTCCAATTCCAACTCCAACGAACTCCAAGTCCAACCCCAACTCCAAGTCTAGCTGAACCCATGCACTAAGTAGGATCCACTAGTTTTTTCGGGATGCGAATCGCGCGAGTCTTGGAGTCGCGCCCGCAAGGGCGCGGTGGACTGACAGCCGCAAGGCTGTCAGACCATGTCCTGACGCCCTCGCGGGCGTCAGTCCCCAGCGCGCTTGCGCGCGCTACTCCATTAGCGCGCGGATGAGCACACTTGGCGCATCCCGGAAAACTTCCTGGAGCCTACTTAGCACAGAACGTGCTCTCGGAGGGCAGCCC
>ORJL011894465.1_pt1 | contig 16576 bp, 15 predicted proteins | sample 1779941 | NCBI WGS metagenome assembly ORJL01 (sample SAMEA104232317, study PRJEB22302) | groundwater metagenome | biome: forest; feature: aquifer; material: groundwater | place: USA | collected 2011-08-07 | depth 5.8 m | reverse complement strand
TGGCAAGCCCGTCGGGGTCGCTCTCGTTTATCGCCTCAACGATGATCGGCTTAGTAGTGGGCGTATTATTTTTTACTTTCGCCCACCGACCTACTTCCGACCCCGGCAAAAAATTCGCCTCGTTAAATAACGGCGTTGCCTCAAAATCAACTATCAAGTCGCCCGGGGCGGCCCAAGTTACAGGAGCCCAGAGAAGTGCCGCCATTACGAACCCCGTTAGAAGTAAGCCGCTCCGCCAGCTGGCGGATGGCTGCCGCCACTCCGAAGGAGGGCGGACTTCTAACGGGGGAAATATTAAATTGTATTTTTTATACGTCATATATTTGTCTCTTCCGCTGGCGCTTCCGCTGGTTGAGATGGTTCGGGGATTGTTACAGATTCGGGCTCGATCGCCGTTTCTGCTTGCCCCGTTGGACTTGCCCCGTTGGGAGCTTGCTCTCCTACGGGGTCTTCGCTGGAAGGTTCTAATGGGGGCTCGGGTTCCGCACTCGGCTGTTCTTCAGTTTGAATCACTTCTTCCGGCAAAGTTGCTTCCTCGGTAACTATTTCTGCGCTCGGCTCTTCTGTCGGCAAAGTCTCTTCCGTTACCACTTCGCCTCCGGTTGTATTTTCAGCCGTGTCTTCAACAACTTCTTCGGCAATTTCAGGATTGCCATTATTTTCTTCCGGTTCTTCGCCGGGTTCTTCGATTTGGTTCAATGTTCCTGATTCTGATGTAATGAATTCGTTCCCATCAGTCAATGCCGCGCCCGAAGATGGCCCCTCCTCTTCAATCAATTCCTCTTCTTCGGATTCATCATCGTAGGATTTGGTATCAAGCGCCGGCAGATCAGCTTCATGAGCCGCAACCAAAATGCCGTTGCTTGTAAACCGCATAATCTCAATCCCGGAATCAGACGGATTGGTGCCCGGATTCGGCGTGGCGTTGATAATCCAGTCGGTAGCAAGATGAGCATCATAGCCTTTGACAATTCGCGCCAGCGAAGTCCCCTCCGGCCCATCCGGCACAGAAGGACTCAACTGGGAATTGTCGTCGCCGTAGCTCATTGCATCTATATCAATGCTTAAAGCGTTTTTCAATATAACCGCGTCACCACTATTGGAAAGTCCGTTACCGATATCTGAACCGGAACTAATCACGATTTTCACCGCGCCCGTGGGAAGCGCCCACTTTGTCCAAGTTGAAGCATTCGGTGTTATCACCGCGAACCCATGGCTCGGGATGAGAATGGATGGTGATGTTGTCGCGAGTGTATCGCACAAATCCGCATCGCAAATCTGCCAGTTTTTGACGTCAACCGCCGCATCCGTCGGGTTATAAAGCTCAACCCATTCGTTCGTTCCTTCGGAGCCTTTTCCATCGCTCACATCATAATACACTTCGTTTATCACCAGATGCGTGGTCGGAGCGGGCGGAGCGCTGAAAGCGACTTCGAGCACCGGCCGTTCATCTTCGTGATCTTCCTCGCGCGAGCTGAATTTCCCTTCGCGCGAAGTTGCCGAATTCTCCACAGTATCATATATACTCCACCCATTATTTGAGAAAGTCCCCGCTACGAAACTCGCGACGTCTCCCGTTACATTCCAGGAAAGCCAAACATCATTAATAGTACCGGTTGATAGAGAATCTGTTATGGGGCTTGAAGTCGCCGGCTGATTATCCCAAATAATGCCGGACTCGGTCCACGAGGAGGATGAGCGCGCCAGCGCGTAAGTGCGGGATGAAGACGGCGCGTCATCCAGGAAAAGTTTCAACGCCGCCGAGACAATCGTGGTGCCAGTTGGGAAAAGGAAACCAAATCGGATAAATGCTCGTCTATTATCCCCGCCTGACTTAGATCTTACTTTCAGATCATGATTGCTCCCCTCATTGTCGTTTGGATCATTTTGATCAACATATGAGTCCGCAATCGGAGAAATATTATCATCGCCCGGTTCGGTTGGTGTCGACCATGTGCCACTTTCCACTAGATTGGAAATGGTTTCTATGTCGCTAAAGCCCGCTCCGCCACTCTGCTCGCCGTCAAAGTCAAAGTCAAAAGCGCAGCTTTTATTCTCCAAGCCAGCATCACTACCGATTAGAGAAACGGTAAAATTCCAGCTCTCCGGGTCATCAAAAACAAATGAACCAACATTAAAACCGCCCAAAAGACCGTTATACTCTTCCTCACCGTCAAGCTTAGCTATTATATTTAAAGATGCACAGAGTGTGCCGACAACATTAGTGGTTGAAGCGGTGTATTGAAAACCCAAACTGCCGTCGTTTATAATACCAACGGTACGCAAAGCATTGGCCGTTGGCGTAACCTTGGGCGTAAAATTAACCGGCGCGTCAAGTGAGAAATCAAGCGATCCCGCGCTTAAAATGTTCTCGGGGGAATTTTCTATATCGTTAAAATAAGCCAGCGTTTGGCCTATCGCGAAAAGACCGGACCAGTTTATTCCCACAATCAACATTAAAATCAGGCCCGCTTTCGCAATGCTGAATTTTTTTCTAAAGACGGCCTCCCAAAACGAGCGTTTCTGCGGCGCTGACGGCATGACTGCAAGTATCCTGCGAGAAATAGGAATCCTTATTGAAATAGGAATAATAAAGCGCCGCTCTCTTGACGAGACCAAAATTTTCCGCGTTTTTTTAACTCTTTTTGAAATCTTTCTCGCGGTTTTTGCTTTTTTCATACAACACTGTCTAATTTTCCTTTTTCGTCCTTCTTTCCGGATATCCGTTTTACCTCTTTCCAAATCTTCGCCCCTTCATCATAGACAATAATAAGCGCGGGAATCACAATAATCGCCAAAAATCCGTAAGGCCTTTTTGCGGCCTCCACCGCGTACCCGAGGTACGGAACAGAGACAAGCACTTTTCCTATAACTTTCTGATGGCTGATTTCAGTTGTGTCCCGCTCTTCATTGACATCTCCTTTCGTCACATACACGGGATTGCCCCGCTCAACTTTCATATCAACAATCCGGTGGGTGGTCGGCACTTTTTGGCCTCTGGCGTCTTTGAAATTTCCTTCAAAAGTAATTATATCTCCGATTTTATAAGACGAGGATGGTTTAATGAGCACAACGCTTCCGGTCTTTATAGCGGGCTCCATAGAGCCGGATTGCACCACCTTAATCTGGATATTCCCCGCTATTGGAAACGCGGAAACCAAAACCAAAATCGCAATCGCGGCAAGCGCGCCGAAAAAGACATAGTAGCCGATTCTTCCTAATTGTTTTATTTTGTCCAACTCCAAAGGCCTCAACCCCCTCCTTTTACGCCTTCGGGTGAAAAGGAGGGGGCAAGCCCGGTTAATCTTTGAGATTCTACGGAAGTACTACATCCTCACACTCGAAATTCGGATTGTTGCGGTACTGTTCGCCGTAGATAATAAGGTCAGCCAAGAGCGAGTCGGTCTGGGCTTTATTGCTCATCGGTGTCCCATCGCAAGTGACAGCTCCCGTGACGCCATTGATCACATGGTTCCCACCGCACAAACTCAACTGAATCATTTCAATGGGAATCGTCGGCGACAGAGGCCCCAGGCCATTGGTTGAATCGCGGACTGGGGAGAAATCACCTGCGAACACGTCGAAAAACTCATCCACTAGGATCGGCTCGCCGAGGTTGTGAACGCCATTAGGATTTGTGTCGCGCCAGATGAGGACGTCCACGTTTTCCGAAAGCTCCCCGTCGCTCAACGGAACATCTCCTGCGTCCTCCTCGGCCTCGGTCATAACATTTTCCTGATCGTCGAGATTCGGAGCACCGATGCAGACCCAGGCGTCATTACTTTCAACGTGAAGACTAATGCTCCGACGGTAGAGATCTGCCGGCTTCAGATCTTGAAGAGTAAAGAACTTTTGATTCGTCAGATTCGTTGGTTCCCAGCCGTCAGAAGTAAACTGGCCGTTGTAGGTGTGGCCAAAACTATCAACAGTGATATCAATTGACCCCGCCGTGAAGATATTTCCCGTTGAGGTCTCGGTGTCGTTGAAGAATGCCACTGTTGCTCCCGTTACCAACGCGGCGACAGCGACAACCAGGCTTCCACTAATAATAATCTTTTTCATGGTTGTTTAATTAACCAAGTAAAAGATTAGCGAGCTTGGCAGCTAAAGTCTGAGTTATTTCGAGACTGTACAGCACGGAAGCTGATGTCAGCCGTGAAGCTGTCGGTCTGCGTTATGTTGCTTGCCGATGAAGCGCCACTGCAAGTGAAACCGCCATCGCGCTCATCTATTCCGTTTTCTCCATCATTTTCGGTTGCTGGTGTCCAGTTACCATTAGGGCTGTTTTGCGGAAGTGGGGCAGGGGCAATATTGCCGAAGCACCAAGCTTTCGCAATGTAACGAGTTATTTCTCCGGGAAGAGGCGCTGGAACGTCATCACCAACCTCATTTTCCATTGTATCGCCCCAAATATTTTCATCAGAGTCAGCTAAGGTAACATTTGCCGTACCATTAATTCCAAGGCTGCCAAGTGTTCCACCGCTTGTCGGCGGAAGCTGATTTTCACCCTCCTCTAGCACATTGTCTCCGTCATCAGCCCACCAGATAAATTCAACCGCGCTTGCCAATTCACCATCGGTATCAGAGTTAAGCGGATTTACATCGCCGCAAGTTGAATCCCCCGCATCATTATCTTCCGGTTCAGTACAACCATTATCACGATTGGTTTTAAGAGTTACATCCGCGCAAACCCATGATGGGTTGTTATTGACGTGAAGGGAAATCGTATCTTCTCCGTCATCGCCTGGCTTTACATCAACAAAGTTAAAAAACTTCTCGATTGTAAGATCTCTCAAATCCCATGAGAGATTACTGGCAACTGAGTTGTAATAACTTTCGTTATCGACTTTCAAATCAATCGCGCCGGCGGTGAAGGTGTTGTCTCTTGATGTCTCGGTGTCCGAGAAGAAAGCCGTGGTGGCTCCCACAACAACTACGGCCACTGCCGCCAGCATACTCAAACTAATTAAGATTTTTTTCATTTTGTTTTATGTAATTTGTTTACCCTGTTAAATAATCGCTTTGCGATTGCCGCTTCGCGGCATTTAATAGGGTGAATAATTAACCTTTTAATAATCTGGTACTATTCGCCAATTCGCGCGAATTGGAGAATAGCACCGTTTGTCTTTATGTGAGATTCGCCGCTCACTCGGCATCGACCGGTGTTTTATATTTTGAACAATCAAGCCCTCACACTAATCCGAAGGATTCAGTTGTGGGGGCTCTTTTGGCCAAATGGATCCCCATAATTGGAGCCCGCGCATTGAACAATTCTATGGAATTGTTCAATCGCTATGACGAAGACGGCATTAAGCCAAAACGCTGACTATAATCTATGGAGGTTCAACTCCAATAAACTCAATAATGTATGCGCTCCATTGAAGACGTTCGCGCCCCACGCCATATGGGGGCTAAAGATCGAGCCCTAATACCGTATGGTACGGGGCTTACCTCCTCTGAATGGAACTCCTAACAATTTTAATGCTGCGTTTTTGGGATCGACCAATTCCTACCATTTCCTACCATAATCCCCAATTCCGTAATCCACAACTATAACTATTCGCTTATTCGCGCGAATTAGACCGATGAATTTATGAATTACAGATATTTGGGTTGGAAAGCCCAAACCTTATTTCCCGAGAAACCCTCGCGGAACAAAGTTCGAACTTTCTCTCTCCTAATCCATGAACGACATTCTCACATTCTGCAGAATGTGAGAATGTCGTTCATTATTACTGGCGCACCGGAAAAACAAAAAACTATCTTCCCATATCAAAAAAGAAGATAGCTTTTTCTGGAAATTGATTCGCCCGATCTCCAAGCGATCATACATGCCAATATACCCGCATCCCAGTTTCCCCCGTGGGAAGGGCTCATCCTCCAACAATTAAGACAGTTTGAATTATCCTAGGTAGCCAAAAATGTGTCAACCCCGTTAGAAATCCGCGCCCTCCTTCGGAGAAACGACGGCCACCTTGGGGAGGCTTATTTCTAACGGGGTCAATTGATTTTTCCAGATTGTTACCACAGTTTTCCCCATTGTTTTCAACAGATTTTACCCCCACGCTAATCAAGGCTTAATTACGTTCTTGGAGGCCTGAAAAGGCGAATTAAATCGAGCCTGGATTAGTGTGAGGAGTTTACCACAGGACAATTCCATAGAATTGTTCAATAACATTTTTTCTTGCTTTAGAATCTTACCTTCTATTCGCTTATTCCCGCACCTGCCCGCCTCCGGCGGGAATGAGAGAATGGTCAGATTATTGTTGTTTCCACTTCGGCTGTAAAGCGCGGAGGCAAGCCTCCGCGATGGAGGTCGAAGTGTCCTCCGGGAGCGAAGCGGAGTCGAAGGACTACCGCTCACTATCAACCCCTCGACGTCGCTCGGGATTGATAGTGAGCAAAGTCGAACCATCAAGCGCGGCGGTTTGTCCTTCAATTTCTTCAGAACCATGAGCGAGATCGAATAGCCGCCGCGTCTTTAACAGCAAGCGCGCAAAATCTCTCGTTCGTATAAGCAGGGTCTGACCCTCCTTTCCTTTCCGTTGTCTATGGAACAATTCTATGGAATTGTTCTGTTCGATATCCTATCCTGACTTTTCAAATCAACGGCCCTGCGCCAAGAGCGCGGGGTATAATATATAGGATATATATGGAGGTCGTATGTGGGTGCCAAACAAGGGGAAACAACAACGTTGTTCAGTTTGGCACCCGCATAGAATCTCCCTCTGGCAGGAAGCATCAACTAACCCCTTTGGAGTCGAGGGTATTGACTAAAGCCTGTGTTTATTTCAAAATTAGCTTAAAAAGTCTGTTCGAGAACAAATACGTCGTCTGCCGGGCACAATTTCCGCTTTACAAACCCCGCGATCCGAGTAACAATGGCGGAAAGGGTCAAAGGGCTTATCCGCATACTAATCAATCAAATATCAACCACTATGTCAACACTTAAACGAGTTGTAAACATATTCTTGCCGGCATCGATGGTGTTGGCGCCCCTCGTCGTTTTGGGTATCGGGATTAGCGCCATTCAGATTCCCGAGGCTCCCAGTGTCCCAGAGCGTCAGCTTCAGCGAAAAATTATTGTTTTTGAAAAAGACACGAGCGGTGCGGAGCGCAACGCCGTTCTCGGAGCGCTTGCGGAAAAACGCATCAAACGCCTGCACCGCGCCATTGACGCAGATGTGCTCGAAAATTTAAGCGCGAGTGATATCGCGGCGCTAAAACAAAATCCGAAAGTCGTGCGCGTGGATGACGACGTGACGGTTTTTGCGTTGCGCAAGCCCGGCGGAGATCCCGTTTCTCCGGCGGCTCAAACGCTTCCATGGGGCATCAATCGCATTGACGCAGAACTTGTATGGCCAACCGGCAACACGGCAAATCCGATTAAGGTTGGCGTAATTGATACCGGAATTTCTCTGACTCATCCGGATCTTGCCGCAAACATCCAAGGCGGATACAACGCCATCCGTCCATCAAGAAGCGCTAACGACGACAACGGGCACGGATCGCACGTTGCCGGCATCATCGCCGCAATCAATAACTCAAGCGGCGTTGTCGGCGCGGCGCCTCAAGCTGATCTCTACGCTATTAAAGTATTGAGTGCCAGCGGCTCCGGATATCTCTCCGACGTGATTGAAGGAATTGACTGGGCTATCGCAAACGGTATGCAGGTTACCAATATGAGTCTCGGCACCAGCGCGAATATTGAATCAATGCATGAAGCAGTTATTCGCGCGAGAGACGCGGGAATTGTGCAGGTTGCAGCAGCCGGAAATGACGCCACGAAGCCCGTAATCTACCCCGCGGCCTATCCGGAGGTCATCGCGGTTTCGGCAACTAATTCGAATAACGTTATCGCTTCTTGGTCAAGCCGCGGACCGGAGGTGGATCTCGCCGCGCCCGGTGTTAGCATCTACTCGACATATAAAGGCACGGGCTATGCAACGCTCTCCGGCACCTCAATGGCTTCGCCGCATGTGGCTGGCGCGGCAGCGCTTCTATTGAATACTCCAGTAGGTTCGAATGACGCAAACGGCAGCGGCGGTTGGGATCCTAATGAGATTCAAACACGTCTGCAAGCAACATCGGTTGAACTTGGCGCCATCGGGTTCGATCCGCTCTACGGCTGGGGCCTTGTCAACGCTTGGGCCGCCACGCAATAAGTTCTAGTCTTGGCTAACTAGTGAGAAACGCAAAACGTCCGCTCCTTCGAGCGGACGTTTTGTTGTACCAGTGTACAGCTTTGAATACTATTTTGGATACTATTCGCTTATTCGCACGAATTAGACCGATGAATTTATGAATCTCCACGCCCTTCCGGGCATGCCCCCACCACCAATATCTTGGCGGAGAGGTGTAGTATCTCTCATTCCTCACTGCGCGAGACAGTTTTCTTCCGTTCCTCCGTGACCTTCCAGTAGAGCTGAACTTGGCTCTACAAAGCTGGTCAGCCTTGCTGTGGTCTCCTGGGTGTGGGGATGAAGAACTGACTGGTATAGTGTTCCGGATTTAATATTTTGAATTTTTTGCTAAATGTGACCAAGCTCGTCGATCTTATGGTCATGCAGATAGAGAAGCACGAACCCGATAATGAGGCCGGCAATCGCAAGCGTGATAGAAATCTTGCCGAAAAGCCAATGGTCCACAAAATCCAGCAATACCCATACGCCGCGCCAAATCAGCACTACGCCGATCACCGCGTATAAACTCCCCGAAACTCTTTGTATAATATTTTTCATAAATTATGAATTATATTTGTTTATATTTTAAAACTTTAAGTTTTGGAATTGTTGGGAAATTGATTATTGAAAATTGTAAATTATGTCGTTAGTAACCTTCTAATTTGCGAATTAAGTTGTGCGTCCGCATCTTTTCGATGGCCTTGGCCTCGATTTGGCGGATGCGCTCGCGCGTGACACCAAACTCCTTGCCGACCTCCTCCAGCGTATGGGTAATCCCGTCATCAAGCCCGAAACGCATACGGAGGATTCTCTGTTCGCGCGGAGTCAGATCCGAGATAATCCGAGAAACCTGTTCGCGGAGAAGTCTCCGGGATGCGGCCTGCGACGGAGAGAGCGTCTTGTCATCCACGATGAATTCTCCTAGCGTAGAATCCTGATCGTCGTCATCCCCCACCGGCGCTTCCAAAGACACGGTCTCCTGCGAGATTTTTTGGATGTAATGGATTTTGCCGACATCCACCCCCATCTCGGAGGCGATCTCCTCCGGCAGAGGCTCGCGGCCAAGGTCCTGCAGGAGCCGGCGCTTAACCTGCTGATATTTTGAAATCGTTTCCACCATGTGCACCGGAATGCGGATGGTGCGCGCCTGGTCTGCCAGCGCCCGCGTCACCGCCTGTCTGATCCACCAAGTAGCATAAGTTGAAAATTTAAATCCCTTACGGTAATCGAACTTCTCGACCGCCTTAAAAAGACCGATATTCCCTTCCTGGATCAAATCGAGAAGCGTCAGATGCGGAGAACGGCCGACGTATTTTTTGGCAAGCGATACCACAAGCCGTAAGTTCGCCTGGGTCAGTTTTTGCTTAGCCTCTTCGTCGCCCCCTTCGATGCGTCGGGCTAATTCTTTTTCTTCGTCTCCGGTAAGCAGAGAGATGCGCCCGATTTCCCGCAGGTACATCTGCACCGAATCCGAAGAAAGATGTTCCAGATCAACCTCCTCCTCCCGCCGCTTTCTCTTGCCTTTACCTTTGGGAAGCGCCGTGCCCTCCTCTACCACATCCAAAAACTCGCGCGTTTCAAGAACTTCCACGCGCGCGTTCTCGAATTTCTGATACAAAGACTCCAAAAGCCCGATATCGGTCTCAATCGTCGGAAATTCACGCATAATTTCCGCGTAAGTTACGAATCCGCGGCTGCTGCCTTTCCTGACGAGATCCTCAATCTTAGCTTCAACCCGCTGTCGCTCGGCCGCGGCTTTTGTGATTTTTTTTGCCGGCCGCCTACGAGGCGCCATTTTTTTCTTTACCGCTTTTGATTTGCGCTTGATAATTTTCTTTCTTGGCCTGACTTTTGTTCTTTTTCTTTTGGCTGGCCGCTTTGATTTCATACAATATTTCTGAATTAGATTTTGCTAAGAATTTCGGCAACTTGCTTGAATTCCTGCAAGAGCGTCTGCAGACGCGCGAGATCCGACGCCTTCTCCGCCTCACTGATAGACTCCGCAAGAACAATCAACCGCTCTTTCACTCGCTCTCGCTCCACCTCACGAATGCAAGCGGCAATCTCGGCGCGCGCGTCTTTCACGTCCTGGAAGAGCGCCTCAACTTCAAATATCAAACGATCCGCATAGTCTCGCCATTCTTCCGGCACGCGAGCAAGCATCGCCGTCACATCGTCGGCAAGAGCCGCCGCGCCAGCCAGCGCTTCAAAAATCTCGCCATGCGGGCTTATAGCGAAAAGAAGCAACCGGTCATGCCCGACTAGCAATTCGCGCGCCTCCGGATACAAAAGATATCCTCCGAGGATCCGCTCTTCAAGCTTATGCGTCTTTAACTTCGGCGCGCCTTGAGACTCTACGCTAAAACTCGATGGCTGGTCAATAACCCGCTCGTATCTTTTAAGCTCGGCCCATACCGCATCTTCCTTAACGCCCAAAAGCTCCGCCATCTTAGAAACCCAATGCGCTTTCTCAATCTGATTCCCGATCTTAGAAACCTCGGGCAGGAGATACCGGCTAAAATCTTTTTTCCCTTCCGGGGTTTTCAGCGAATACTTCTTAATCGCCCGCCCCAGAAAAAAATCCATGATCGAAACGGATTCGTCAACCGCCTTGACCCAAACTTCCGGATTTTCCAGAACTGCGTCGGCCGGATCCTTGCCTTTTGGAATCACCGCGACCTTGCGGTTTAAATCAAGCTCGGCCGCCAAATCCAGACTGCGCTTGGTTGCCGTCTCCCCCGCCTCATCCGCGTCAAACGACGCCACCAGCGTATCCGTCAAGCGCCGGAGCTGTTCCAAGTGGCGCGCGGTGAGCGCCGTCCCGGAAACGGCAACGGTCTCCGTAACCCCGGCTTGGTGCGACATCACCACGTCCATCTGCCCCTCGACTACCACAACTCGATTCTTCTTGCGGATAGCGTCTTTGGCTTTGTCGAAGGCGAAAAGCGCGCGCGATTTGTCGTAAATCATCGTTTGGGGAGAATTCACGTATTTCGGCTCATCCGTCTTTTTGCCTCGTTCAAAAATGCGGCCGGAAAATGCGATGATCTTCCCGCTTGCGTCGGCAATGGGAAACATGACGCGGTTGCGAAACCTGTCATAGTACGAATCCGCCCGCTTCTCGCTCCTGATCCCAAGGCCTGAAGCGACAAATTCGTCGGCGCTGAATTCTTTCGCGCGCAAAAAGTTCCAGAGAGAATCCCACGAATCCGGAGCATACCCGATACGAAATCCCGTGATTGTTTCATCCGTTAAGCCGCGGCGCTTCAGGTAATCAAACACTGCAGGATTCTTGGCAAGCTGCAACTGGAAAAATCCGGCCGCCACTTCGGAAATCGCGTACATCCGCTCACGCTCCGTCCGTAGGCGCGGATCTTCGCGTTTTAACTCAACGCCGGCGCGCTCCGCTAATTGTTTCAAAGCATCGCGAAATTCAAGATTTTCCGTCTCCATCAAGAATTTAAAAATGTCTCCTCCACGAGAACATCCGAAACAATGCCAGGTCTGCCGCGTCGGCGAGACGATAAAAGAGGGGGTCTTTTCCGAATGAAACGGACAAAGCCCCTTCCAATTAACGCCGGCTTTCGCGAGCCGCACATACTGCTGGACAAACGGCACAATATCCAGCCGCGATTTAATTTCCTGAATTACGGGATCGGACACGTTGCAATAATTATTGACCTATTAATTCAAATTTTCAACGCCGCCTCATATCTATCGCTTCGGCAGTTTCTTAGCGTTTTTCTGGAGCCAAACTTGGAGTTTCCCCATGCTAATTTCTTTGGTTGCGACCGCTAAGATAGTTTTCTCCGCCGCTTTGTTGCTCGCGGTAAACTCATAACCGTTTATACTCAAAAATCTAGCTGCGGCGACAAGCGCTGTCCGCTTATTGCCATCGATAAAAACATGATAATTAGCGACGGCCTCAAGCAATACAGCCGCTTTTTCAAACGGGCCTTTATACAGCTCTTTTCCGCCGAAGCGCGACTGCGGCTTATATGCGATGGATTGCAAAAGGCTTAGATCACGCACCCCGTGAGCGCCGCCCGTGTCATCTATCACTAATGCGTGCAATACCAAGATCTCCTCTGCCGAGAGATAACGCATGCTCACTTCTGTGCCAGCGCTTCCAGCGCCAAGCGGTATTTTTCAATAAATTTCTTCGTCCAAACAATCAGTTCTCTGTCCACCTCAATCGATGGCTCAATGACAACTTTCTTTTGGGCTTTATCAATGGAAAGCGACACGGCATCTCCAATCTTAAGCCCGAGCTCTGCCAGCGATTTTTTGGGAATGGTAACGGCCGCCGATGTGCCGACCCTCAACACTTTTTGTATCATACTAGGAAATTAACGATTATAATATTATTATAGCGAGTCCCAAATCCCCCGTCAACCCCGTACCAATCTAAACATACATGTTACGAATAGCGCTATTGTGAGCCGTTAGGCGGCTTCGCCTTGCTGATTTTGTAATTCGATAGTCAATCATCGAGATTGAGACGGGGTCAACCCCGTTAGAAGTTTAAGGTAGTCTTTCTAAATCCCCAAGAAAGAGAGCGAAAGCGCCCGCCTGCTCTGCCTACCGACAGGCAGACGGCGGGCGGGGCTTCGCCTTAAATTCTTTCATCCAAAAAAAGACCTGGCCGAACCTCTAACGGGGTCAACTCCCAGCCGCGATTTAATTTCCCGGATGACGGGATCGAACCATGACAGTTTACCCGCACTGAACAATTCCATGGAATTGTTCAGTGTCTAAAAAAGCTCAACCGGTTTAGCCATTTTTTAATTGGCAGAGGCAAGAGGATTCGTCCCGCACAAAACGGTACCTTTTGATTAACATGCGAACTTACTTTAACGAGCATCCGAACGAGGACTGAACTCCGCCAGAGGCGGACAAGCGCCCCCCGCCGCCACTCGCTCCGCTTGCGTGTCCCGCAGAAAAATGTCCTCCGCATTTCTGATTTTACGCACTGCAGAATTGAAGAAATCCTTCATATTTGTTAGTATAATATAATGGGATTAAAAACATCAATACTAAGAATCATATTTGGAACCATATTTTTAGTCGTGGGACTTTTCGCCTTTATAGGAAGCTGGAGAGCGCACGAGTATGATCTTGCAATTCAGAAGCGCGGCGGACAAACGATCGGCCATATAACAGAAAAATATTTCTCACAGCCTAACGACTGGACTATCAATTATTGGTTTCTATTACCTGATGGGCAAACATTTACTGTACGTCACCGCGGTGTCTCGGAATCTCTATGGGGAAAATTACAACCTGGCGATGAGATTGATGTTCGTTATGAGATCGACAACCCTAACAGAAATTTTCCCGTGAATGAAGGTAACACCCCGAGGGGTGTAACGATTTACGCTTCGATAATCGCTTTATTATTTGCTGGTTTTGGAACCCTCTTGCTTACATACAACTTTAAATTCTGGCCATTTAAAACATAGACAAACAAAACCGCCCGTACACGGACGTTTTATTACAAAAGATCGGTTCGAACTTCCGCATTGCCGAGCGGACGCTTTTGTTCTCCTTCAAAAATGCTTGGATTCTGGCTGGAAAATACCGTGCCGGGGCTTCCAATCTTGATTTTTCGAAATGTGATTCTTGGCGGTCTCTGTTTGAAAATATCCCTGCCTGCAGTAGACAGGCGAACCGAACTTGCGAACGACTCTCGAGGCGGAAGCGAAAAGGGTGATTTTCCTTTGACCTGGCTCGGGATGGTGAGCTTGTCGAACCACAGGTTTTTCTTTGTTTACCCCGAGTTTATCGAAGAGGCGGCAGATTCTCCTTAAAAAATCAGCCGATTAACCCATGCGGGGGTTTTGGCTTTGGCCACCCGATCGTACTGCGGCCAGTAGGGCTTAATGTCCAGTATCGGCGTGCCGTTCAAAATATCCAAGCCCTTCACCAGTAAACGCCGCCCTTTTCTCGAGACCAACTTCACGGTAGAAATCGCAATTCGGTTTGGCCGCTGGGGGCACCGGCAAGCAAAAATTCCCCCATACGGCACATCTCGCCTCCCTTGCGGATGATGTTTAAGATGGCATTCTTTTTCTTGCCTCATCCAATAAACAATAATCACATGAGAGTAATCTTCAATGCCGTCTAATCCTTTGGCATATCGTTTACCAAGCACAATCTCGGTAATCAGATTTTTCCAGCCGGTTAACGCTGGTTTCTTAGCCGTATTCTTTGCTTTCCCAATCGGTGTTAACTGAATCCTGCCTCTTTTGTCCATGCTGTCTAAAAACTTGCAAGATTCCACTTTAGTTTTTGAACTGTTCGCCCCGTTAGATATTTTTTGTTGTGTTCTGAACATAATATTTTTTAAAACCCTCGCGAAACAAACTCTATAATCTTAGAGATAATTGAAATGTCTAACGGGGTTCATAAAATGATTTTACTATTTGCTACGTAACGACTGATCTCCTTAATGTCTTGTATAAACCAACGCCCAGAAGAATAAAGCCCAAGGGGGTTGTGATGTATAGGACGTAGAAATTTGTGGGTAGCGCAATGCCTGAATTGTAGATGAGTGCCGCAATGATTGGCGCCAAGAATAGCGGGAAATAGCTCCGAAGTTTTGGTTGTCCGGGAAGGGATTCAAGAACACTCGGTGCTTTTTCTTGCTCACGATTCTTCTTAAGAGCGAAATACAAAATACCAAAGAGCACGGGAAGTACGGCCGCAAAAAGACCGACCGCGGGAATCGTTACAAATATAAAGAACGCGAGCACCGGTACGGCGAGACCGATTTTCTCCCAGCGCGAACTCGCAAACCCGCCAAGCCGAAATTTGGAGAAGATGTAGTAACTTATGCCGAGAAAGAGCGTAGCGATAAGACCGTGGAGGAGGTAGATATCGGGCGTTGTAGTGATGGGGGGCGTTTCAAGCGCCCACGCGAGAGACCAGACCCCCCAAAATATACCAAGTGCGATTGAAAAAAATGTAATCTTCTTATAATGGTTCCCGTTCAAGAACATCATGACAAGGTACCAGCCGATAAAGACGCTGATGAGCGCGTGCCAGGCAAGGCCAGTCCATGAAATCCCGATTGGAAAGAGCAGCCCCCCTCCGCTGAGCCCGTGCCACGCAAGGCCGGTCCAGAAAATCCCGATTGGAAAGGGCAGCCCCGCAAGGACGGTCCAGGAAATCCCGATTGGAAAGGGCAGCTGGCCCCCGCCGCCAAAAAGTGTCATTGCAAAGACGCCCTCTGTAAGCCAGCCGAAAAATGCCCCGGCAAGAAACACCGCCCACCAGGCACGCACGCGGAAATGCTCAATTACGATCAGTGTCAGATAGGCGCTGAAAGAATAGAGGAGCCATGCGAGAAAATTCGAGATCAATGTGTCGCCCGGGTGCGGGAACGACCAGAAAACTCTCTCGCCGAAAAAGAAGAAAATATATCCAAGTGCCAGGCCAAGGATTATTCTTTGGATCGATGTATTGCGATGAGGTTGCATTTCAATAAATTTCGAAGTTGGTAATTAGGTCGATTCGTAACCAAAATATAATCGAATAAGGAGACTAAGTAAAGGTACTGTCCAAATTCTTATGAAAAGATTCTTTTACCCTTATGATTCGACTTCACTCACCGCGGCGAGCGCAATCGAATCCATCGAACCATGGCGGCTTGTGCACACTGAACAATTCTATGGAATTGTTCAGTGTCTACAAATAACTCAACCGATTCAGCCATTTCCCAACTGGCGGGACAGTCGGGTTAAGTGCCCGGGGATATCAAGCGATGTAAGGGTTTCCTGGGGATCATGCGACGGGTCAATTTGAGGCACGTGGGTTGGGAGATTCATTTACAAAGTATTCTGGAAAATCTTCTCTCTCCCAAGGAAAAACAACCCACCCACCCCGCTCTGTTATGATCCAGTAGTCAGGTTCAAAAGTACATTTATCTTTATTGACCCCTATGGTCGCGGTTTTAATCTCGCCTACCTTATATTTTTTGACAATAGCTTCTTTCATTTTCTTCAAACTCTCACCCGTTTCCGCAATTTCATCGACAAGCAATACTTTCTTGTTCTTTAAATCTATTTCAGGTAAATAAGTAATAACTGTTTCTTTCCTCTTATCTTTTTCGTAAGAGCTAGCGGAAACCGTAAGAATGTTATCTATGTCGAGCTGCTTGGCTAGAAAATAAAGAGGAATTAATCCGCCCGTAGTTATACCAATGATGTAATTGGGCTTAAATCCACTAACTTTGATTTTGTCTCCCAGTTCCTCAATAGCTTTTTCAGCTTGTTCCCAAGAAAGTTTTCTCATAATAGGTTTACGGGTCTGCACGATACTTTGTTTTCGTGGCGGTGTTTGTTGGACAAAGTTCGAAACTATTTCGAGCAAAATCCAAATGATTAAAACTA
>ORJL011461153.1_pt1 | contig 16585 bp, 19 predicted proteins | sample 1779941 | NCBI WGS metagenome assembly ORJL01 (sample SAMEA104232317, study PRJEB22302) | groundwater metagenome | biome: forest; feature: aquifer; material: groundwater | place: USA | collected 2011-08-07 | depth 5.8 m | reverse complement strand
CGAAAGGCGTCCTATGACAACTGAATTTGGTGCAGTACTCTTGCGTCAGTTGTCATGCTCAGAAGGCTCACCTGATGTTGCATTTTTACGATAGCGAAAATCAGCCCTTGCTCACCCAGTCGTTTCATGAAACTGAATGATTACGTTGAAGAGTTATCATTTAATTAATAAAGGTTTCTGCGAGGAGTATATTATTGCTTATCCTAAAAATCCCCTAAATTTGCTTGTTTTGATAAGTATTTAGTTGATGAAGTAGTACGAACTGGTTTTTTCTTAGCTTCTAATGTTGCAGGCGCTGATTTATCAGCAGTTGCTTCTTCTGTTTCATTCTTGTGCTTTACTCCTACTGGTTTGCCATCAATAAGCAAGTGTCCATATTCTCCGTCATAGCCTGGCTGGAATTGTAGCGATTGATTTTTGTTTTGTTGCATTAACTCGATAATTGGTTGCGAAACAATTCCTGCAAGTTGTTCTGGAGTTGTATTCAAGCTTACAGCATATTCAGTGCCAAATGCTGCAATAAGTTTGTTGAATATTTCCCATACTTTTTTGCTTGCAACTGGAGAGCCTATGGCTGCTGCAATTAGTTCTGATAAAGGCATGAGTTTGACATGTGGTTTTGGATTGGGCGGCAATTCTCCTTCCGGTCTATCTGCTAATTCTTCAACTCTGTTGAGCACTCCAATAGTAAGTGGTCGGTTGCAATTTGGGCAAATGTTTTTGTGTTGCAGTGATTCTTTTGGCGAAAACAATACTCCACAATTTTTGTGGCCATCAAAATGATATTTTCCTTCTTCTGGAAAAAATTCTATTGTGCTTGCCAGTCCTTTGCCTGTTCTTATCGCATCAACAATAGTTTCATACTTTAATTCCTTTAGCTCAAACTGTGTTGCTTCTCTGCCTATTCTCCATGGCCAGTGACTGTGGCTATCTGAAAAACTCACAATCTGTATCTTGTCAAGTTGTTTAAGACGCCAGTTCATTGGAGGGTCACTACTAATTCCTGTTTCTATTGCATGAATGTGTTTTGTGGTATCTTGAAAGCAGTCTTTGAGTGTGTTAAATCCTGATTTTGAGCCAAATAAACCAAAATATGGAGTCCACACATGCGCTGGAATTATTTCACATCTCTCATCCACTCCTCGCACAAGATCAACAAATTCTGGACTGGTAATGCCAAAAATTGGTCTGCCATCATAATCTATACGACCGCGTTTGAGTAATGCCTCTTGCAAACCTTTGACTGCATGCAAACTTGGCAACAAGACAAGGTGGTGTATTCGTCTTCCTTTGCCACCCCAAGAATATGCCAAACTTATTTCTGTTGTGCACATAAAATTTTGGTCATATGCCATGTAGATTCCATTTGAGTGTTCATCTTTTAGCTCTGTCTTGAGCTCTTCAAACCACTTAGGATGTTGTGCATCGCTTGTGCCAAGCAAGGTAATTCCTTTTATTTTGCTATACTGCGCCAGATTCTTTATTGTTATTGCATTACTGCATGCGCGAGAAAAACGTGAATGCGTGTGCAAGTCAGCAATAATGTTCATGAACAGCTGTGAACAAAAGAGGTATTTAAGGATTTGTTTCAGAAAAAAGTTTTTTGAAATATACAGGCATTAGCACCTATTGCCCCTTAGTTTAATATGCAGGAAAAATGTGTTCGGTCAGATACAAGTTGCAATTAATCCTCTAACATCTGCACAAGAAGTACTAGACTAAGACTTCTACTCTTCTTCAACAATATTTTCAGGTGATTCAGTCGCTTGACTCTCAACAGGTTTTTCCACTGGCATTATCTTGTCTATTTTTTCTTTTATTTTTTTCTTTAGCTCTTCAATGCCTGTGCCTTTGTCTGCTGATACGTGAACAACTCCTTTTTTTGTTGGTTGTTCTTGAATGTCTGATTTGTTTGTCACATATATTCCTGGTTGCTTGAATTCTTTTTTTATTGTGCTAAAGAGTTTTTCTTGGTCTGCTAAAGTATAACCGCAAATCTCAGTTGGGTCAGTTAAAAATATGATTAAACTCGCCAGGTGTGTGAGCGCGAGAATAGCATGTAATTCTGCTGGCTTTCTTTCAGTAAGTGGTCTGTCAAGCAGTCCTGGTGTGTCAATTACCTGGTATTTTACTCCTTTGTATTCATAATAGCTCATCATAAGTTCTTGAGTTGTAAACGGGTATGGTGCAATTGCTGGCTCACTGCCTGTCAAGGCTCTGAGAAGTGTTGTTTTGCCGACGTTAGGATAGCCTGCGATTACAATGGTTGGCAGGTCTTTAATTACTGGATACCTTTTCATTGTTCTTCTGCTGTCTTCTAGTATCAAAAAGTTTTTGTTGATTTGCTTAATAACTGAAGCAACTCTGCCATAATATTGTGTGCGTATTGGATTTATGTGGTCTAATTGTTGCACGCGTCGTATTTGTTGAATGTGTCCGCTTGCCATTCTATTGGCTTGTTCTTTCGCCCACTGTACTGCACCAAGACTTTTCTTAAGCATGCCATAGTCTACAGTTGCTTTGACAAGTGCATTGTAAAATGGAGGTAGTCTGTCAAATGAAGGGAATGACTCTAGTATTTTACCCAACATACGTTGAAATGTGTTATTTACTTTACTGATGCGCTGTATTTCTATTTGTTTGCTTTTGTCAAGCCGTGTTTTTCCTCGCCCCATACCTCCACGCATAAGGTCTGTTGCATCTTTTGCTGCGCGAAAAGCTACATCAAGATAGTGATCAGAATTGCCTACACTTGGCAGTGATTGAAAGTCAGGAGAGGGTTGCATAATACACAAAAAAGGCAGGGCATTTATAAACAATAGTGTGCACAGTACGTGCTCAACAAACAGTGTAATCAAAACTGTTTATTCTGCACTCAAAAAAATTTAGTTATTAATTCTTTGAGCATGGAAATCAGAAATCCTATAAAGCCAATAACAAGTATGCCTATGCCTGAAACTTTGACTATGGTTAAGAATTCTTGGTTATTTGGTTTTTTTGTAGAACGCAGAACGCGTTTGTATTCTAAAAGCCAGCTTTTGAAGCGAGTCATGAGTGTTGGTTTATCTTCAGGATTTGTTTTTTGAGAATGCTGCTGTGTTGGTTGAGTTTTAATTTGAGGTGTTGTTTTTTGTTGCAAAATTGTTTTTTGATTCTTTTCTTGAACAGACTGTTCTGGCAAGACTTGTTCTTCATTTTCAACTACTGCATCTTCAATAATTTCAGTATCTTGACTATTTTGTGTTTCTTTGGTTTCTAAATTTTCCGTATTTTGATCGCTCATGGCTAATAATGTGAAGGAGTGCTTTTTAAGCTTTTGTACAAAAAACGTGTTATGCTGAATAAAACTGCCCAAGAGGCAGCTTTCTACTATATTTCATAACTACTACCTGAGTTCCTTCATATTCTTTTGTTAATTGATTTCTGACTTTTTCTATGACCGCATCTGGAGTTTTTGCGCGTACTTCATCAGCAAGTGTTCCATCTTCACATTTTTCAGGAATAACAATAACTCCAATTCCGCCTGTCTTTTGTCCAGGTATTGAACCAAAATAAGAACTTACACAAAAACCAGGAACATTAGCTTTAGGTAATTCATTTTTTCGGAAGTTGTCAAGCAACTTGTAAAGCGATAATGATTTTTTCACGTTATCCTCTAAGCTGTCAGTTGTTTTCAGTCCACAAACTCTATTCCTAATTCACTGCTGATTTCTTTTTTGTGAATTGCTGTGCTGGTTTTTTCTTTGCCAAAGATTTGCGGGCTTTTCACTCCTGTAACAATAAGCATTGCACGAAGTGTTCTGTCCATGTCTTCATATACCTGAGCTCCCCAGATAATGCGCGCATCTTCGCTAAGTCTGCTAGAGATTGTTTCAACAACTTTACGTGCTTCATTAAGTGTCATGTCTTTGTTTCCAGTAACATTAATAAGTGCTCCATTTGCTCCAGTAATATCAACATCAAGGAGAGGATTATTGATTGCTTTTTCTACTGCTTCAACTGCACGATTTTCACTATCACTTTCTCCAACGCCAATAAGCGCAACTCCTCCATTAGTCATGACTGTGCGTATGTCTGCAAAGTCTAAGTTAACAAGTCCTGGTCTTGTGACAAGCTCTGCTATCCCTTTTACTGCGCTCGTTAGTATTTCATCAGCAACTTTAAATGCGGTGTGCAAAGGTAGGTCTGGAGCAAGCTCAAGAAGTTTATCATTTGGTATAACAATAAGTGTATCAACTGTTTGTTCTAATTTTTCAAGACCCATGAGTGCGTTTTCATAGCGGCGATTGCCTTCCATAGTAAAAGGCATGGTAACCACTCCAACAGTGAGCGCGCCCATCTTCTTAGCTATTTCTGCAACAATTGGTGCTGAGCCAGTGCCTGTGCCTCCGCCTAGTCCACAAGTTATAAATACCATGTCTGAACCTACCATTGCTGCTTTGATTTCGTGCTCATTTTCTCTAGCAGCTTCTTCTCCCACGCGTGGCTGGCTTCCTGCGCCAAGCCCTCTGGTTATTTCTTTGCCTATTAGGATTTTTTTGTCTGATGTAGTATACAATAAGTCTTGCGCGTCAGTGTTAATAGCAATTGTTTCTGCTCCTGCAATTCCAACTTCTGTGATGCGATTAATAGTATTGTTGCCTGCACCGCCACAGCCTATGACTTTGATTGCTGCACGTTGTTTCGCAAGGAGTTCTTCAAGCTCTGTATCAAGAACATGATGAGTTTTTCTTTCTTGCGCGAATTTTGGATTAGTTATAACTTGCGCAGGCTGTGTTGGGTTGAGACTGTCCATAGTGTTTTTTGTTAGGTAGTTTGTATTTAAGCTTTGTTGTGCTAAGGTTTAGGGTTTGCAACAGTTGTTTTCTGCTCTTCTGTTGCCTTTTACTCAGCTTTAATTTTTTGTCTAAATTCTATTGTTTTTATGTTGAGTATTGGTGCAAGCTTTTTTGTTACTTCTACAGCAATGCTTGCAGGAATATTGTGTTCGCTTTGCACTATTGCAACACCATTGCTCAGGCTAACTTCTGCATCAAAATGCATTTCCTGATGCAACCATGACTTGAGTTTTTCAAGTGTGTCTTGCAATATGCGTTTTACTGTCAGCTCATAAGTTACTTCTTTGCCTGCAAGAGGATGATTGAAATCTACAACAACTCTTCCCCCTGAAACAGTGCGTACTGTGCCCATTGCACCATCCATGTTAAGAGATAATCCTGGTGTTGGCTGGATTTTTTGTTTATGAAACTGGCTTAGTGGAATCATTTGCAGTAGTTTTGGGTTTTTTTTGCCAAATGCATGTTCTGGAGCAAGACTGACTTTGTAAGTTCCTAATTCTTTGCCTATAAGAAAGTCATCAATGCCTTTGATAATCTGCGCAGTTCCTATGCAAATGACTGCTGGATGATAGTGTGCTTGTTTACTGTGCAAGCCTTCTGTTTTTGCTACTTGCTCGCTTGTTGTATCAAATAATTGTTTGGTGTCTGTAAGTCTTCCTGTGTAGTCAACTTCTACAAAATCATGCTGTTGAATTACCATACACAAGAGGTGCAGGTTTGGGGTTTAAAAAGATGATGGGTTTTTTATGGGGGTTTGAACAAAACCTTTTTTCGCACAAACCTTTATAACCTGCACAGTGGTTTATGTGTCTGTATTCTCAAGATTTACCGCGCATGGTATTTACTTTAGAGGATGCGTGGAGTAAAAATGCAGTTTTCTGAGTTTCATTTACCTGTTGCTGTAATGAGAGCTGTGCAAGCTTTAGGATATAAAGAACCAACTATTATTCAAGAAAAAGCAATTCCCTTGATTCTTGCAGGCAAAGATGTGATGGGTAATTCTGAGACTGGTTCTGGCAAGACTGCTGCATTTGGTTTACCTCTTATCAGCGCGATTTCTCCAGGCAAAGGAATTCATGGCTTGATTTTAACGCCAACACGAGAACTGTGCGTACAAGTGTGTGATGCATTAAGAGGTTTTGCAAAACATCTTCCTATAAGAGTTGTTCCTGTATTTGGTGGCGTGGGTATTGGTCCTCAGATTAGTGCATTGCGTACTGCGGATATTGTTGTTGCAACTCCAGGACGTCTTCTTGATATTATGGAGCGTGGTTTAAAGTTAAGTTCTGTTAGTTATGTTGTTCTTGATGAAGCTGATCGTATGCTTGATATGGGTTTTATTGATGATGTTGAAAAGATTTTGCATCAAACAGCCAAGCATCGCCAGACTGTTTTGTTTAGTGCCACATTACCTCCTAAATTACGAACTTTGGTACATAAGTACATGAAAGACCCTGTTGCAGTTCAAGCAAAAACACATGTTGACACAAACTTATTGGCTGAGCGAGTGTATGTAGTGTCTCAGCAGGACAAGTTTGGCTTGTTGACTCATTTTTTAAAACATGAAACTCCTGGTATTGCTCTTGTGTTTTGCGCAACACGCCGTAGTTGTGATAAAGTTGCAAAGAACTTGCGTTTACAACATGTTGATGCAACACCTATTCATGGCGGTCTTTCGCAAAACAAAAGATTGCAGGCAATTAATTTTTTGCACAAGCGCGGTATTGGTATTCTTGTTGCAACTGATGTTGCTTCTAGAGGTTTGCATATTAGTAATATTTCTCATGTTTACAATTATGAGTTGCCTCAGACTTCTGATGATTATATACACCGCATTGGTCGTACAGCTCGTGCTGGAGCAAAAGGTGATGCGGTAACTCTTATTGCACCACAAGACACAAATCGTTTTAGAGGAATGTGTAGAGAAATTGGCCGCCAGATAACTTCTGCAACACTTCCTGAATTTGAAAAAGTTGCTATGGTTTCAGGCCCTAGACCAGAAGGCCATCATCGTGGCAGTGGTCGTCCAAAACAGTTTTGGAAAAGACACAGATAAATTAACCAGAACTATATTTTAATTTCAGAGCTAATTGAACTATGCTGATTATCAAAGCAAGGAAGTTACAAATAATAACTGGCCAAGCGATTATGAGTGTTCCATATATTAACCAAAGAAGACAATTAAAAAAGTACAGTAACAGCATTCCTAAAGAAATGTCGTCAACTTTTCTTGTTTTAATACACTTAATTACCTGAGGAAGCATTAATGAAGTGCCAACAATCGCTGCTGAAAAACCAATGATTTCAGTAACTAATATCATTTCATTTTCTTGCGAAGCTTAGTGAGTTCTTGATAGTCTTCTTTTGATGCATTTCCTTCTTTGCATTTTGCTTCTAAAACAGCACGCTCATCACGATATCCTCTGCGTAATTTATCCATTGTTTTCTTGTCTGTAGGCATAATTTCCTCCAATACACTCAGAACTGTGAGAGTATTCAAGAAGCAATCTAAGGAGGTTTATTATAGTTTCGGCAAAAAAAGAGTTGTAAGCCTCGAACGTGCAGTGCACTTCGAGACTCCAAGAATCATCAGATTATTGAGAGCCTCTGGTATGCTTCAGAAGTATTGTTTGGAGCACTTTAAGCTTCTTGCTCCTGAATATTTTGTTGATATGTAGTCGTGGTATAAGTAGTTTTCGGTAGTGCGCCCACCAGTTTCTCGTGCAATGCACGAATGAGTTTATTGTTCTCAAGAATTTTTTGTTCAATAACAAACCCGTATCCGAAAATTCGGGTTCTGAAGTATGCTGCAAGCTTTTTGTGACCCTGCTGTCGTGCTTCTTGCAGGACGCGTTCGTATTCTGCTCGTGTCACGCGAAAGCGTGGTTCAAATAATCGCACCATTCAAGAATTGTTGAAGTGACTGAAGTATTTATGTTCTTGATTTTGCTACTTTGTGCAAAAGCGCTTTTGTCGGGATGAATTCAGAAATAGTAATAGGGTTATCTTCCTCGTGCGTTTCGTTCTTGGCACTCCTGTAATTTCTTTTCTGCTGCGAACATATCTTTAATTGCTTGTGTGAGAATGTCAAGTTCCATTGCAAGACTTGCTGCTTGTGCGCTGGTGATTGCTCCGTCTTTTGATGCTTTGAGGAGTTGTTCTGCAAGTGCGTTGTTTGCTACGTTGAAGTTTTCTGCTGCTTCGCCTCTAAGGACTTGTCTTGTAGTTTCTTGAAAATTATGGACACTCTGTCGCACTGGATCCAAAAGAGGGTTGTTATTGTTCAAGGCGTCTTGTTGGCTTGCAACAAATGATTTTGATTGAAGTGCATGCCATGCTTGTCGGCGTGCGTCTTCCAGTTTTTGAGTGAGTGCTTGTTCGTCGCATGGTGGTGGTGTTGCGGGTGCAGGTTGGGTTTTGCAACGGTATGCTTTCTCAAGGAGATGTTCAAGTTGTGTGAGCGTGTTGTCTGCAGTCCACAGGTCTTCAAACGCATTCCATCGTGGATCGCCTGCGGGAATGCCAAATGACCATGCATCGCCAAGCCAACCTATATTATCAAGTCCGGGGCGCGCAAGTTCATCAGGTATTACTGGTCGTGCAGTTCCGATTGCTGTGGCATCGCGGACATTTTGTAGTTGTTGATGCATTGCGCGAACTTTTGACAACCTATCGAGAATGTCTGTTGATGCACTGTTGTCTACTGGTTTGTTCAGTGCGTTAAGAGCCTGGTTAATTTTGTTGAACGCTTCTGATGCGGCGTCTGGATTTTGGTCTTTAACAGCATCAAGTTGTTGTTGTAGTTTTTCCAGTGCTTTTTTGTAGTCTTCAGGACTTAAACAAGGATTTTTGGGATCGTGACCCTGTTCTCCGTTGATGCAGTTTTGTATTTCTTGATAATGTTTTTTGAGTCGTTCATAGCTTTTTTGCAGTTGATCCAGTGCGTTTCGTATGTTTGGAGGTGCGTTTTGTTTTGCGTTGTTAAGACGATTTATGTTTGTCTGCACGCGTCCGTTATTCATGTCGAGCATTGATTGCATGAAGTTTGCAGTGGGAAATGCAGTGACTTGTCCGAGAGCATTCATGAACATTCCGTTGCTATTCAACCATTCTGCAACTGCTTGATGTTGGTTGTTGATACTTTGGAGAAGGTTTGTTTCTATATCTTCAAGTGCGGGGCATATATCTTTCTTTGGCGGTGCACACGCAATCAGGATAAGAAGAAAAATCATACTTGCAAGAAGTAGTGTTTTGTGTGAGTGTTGGTTTGTCACCTGCATTTAATCAGGAAAATATACTTTCTATTTAAATGCTTCTGGTGCCTTTTCTTGTAGGTCGCGCAATAGTTTGTGATACTGCAAAAATGCATCGTTTAGTGTTCTTCGTGCACGGATTGAGTTTTGTATGAAGTATTTTGAAAAAGGTTCGTACTCTTGCATTGAGTTACCTTCTGCTTGAATCACTAAATCAAGATTTTGTATGCTTCCTTTTGATTGATAAAGAATGTGAGCAAGTTGCTTTGCGGGTAGGCGACTGAGTGATCTGCACGCAAGAACGTACAGTGCAGCAGTGTTTTCTGTGGTTGGTGCGGTGTGATGCTGTTGCGCGAGATCTGCGAGCAAGAGTTCGTATAGTGTTTTGACAAATAAGTTAAATCCTATGTTTGTTTCGTCAAGATGGCTCGTGACAATATCAACCATCAGCAATCCACAGCAGGCGGCGAGGATGTCTGCGTCTGGTGTGTCTCGCGGTAAGCGTTCTTTAGCAAGCATTGTTCCACGCGTGTAAAGCGTGGCTTGTAATTGCTGCAGGGATGCGTACTGCGGAGGACCAATAAGGTTCTCTAATGCTGCAAGTTTGTAGGTTGCGAGAGGATTTTTTAGATTGTCTTCAGCTACTGCAGATTTTGTTGTTCCTGGCAGTTTGTTAAGTAGGGTGTGTACTTCTTCCGGAAGCATTGATGTGCAGATTTGAACTCGATGATCGTTTTGAAGATCTGTGATGACGCGTGTGCGTGCTTCTGTATCACGTTGCTTAAATGTGTATTCTTCATTGCTTAATGCACACTGTGCTGTCAGAGCAGCCATTCTACACGCCTTTAGTCGTTGTTTCAGTTCTTCAGCAGACGATAGCTCTGCAGAGTTCAGCGATTGTTCGAGTTGTATCGTGCATTGTTGTAGCTGTTCAGTTGCAACATAGACCTCTTTCAATGTTTCTCGTTTCTCTTTTTCACCATAGACTGCTGTTTGAATTCTCAGTAATTCCTTTGAAGGTTGCGGAGTTGTATTTAATGCCTGCAGCTCTGTAACTTGCGTTGCTAACTGGTTTAGTTCTATAATTTCCTGCCAGCATAGCCCGCCAAGTCCTATGCCTGCAGTGGTTAGGGTTGCTGCAATAATCTTGGTCAGGTTCATGATTCACCGTTTGAGTCTCTCTTCGATTTGGCGAAGGAGATTTTTGTACAACGAGATTTTTTGCACTTCTGTTGCGACAGCGTCAAGAATAGTGGTTGTTGTTATGTCATTTTTGTACTTATTGTACTGTTGAAGTGCACTTTCTTGTTCATTATGAATTTTTTTTCGTGAAGAGGTTGTTGTTCGTGCTAAGATGCAGAATTGCGCCGCAGGATCTGAGGGCGCGAGTTGCCGACAAGCTAAGAGATAGGCGCTTGCTCTAGCTTCAGGAGTACATGCTTCAGGGTTTTCATAATAACGAGTTGCTTGTTGTAAGACCGTGTTCTCAAACACGATTTTGCTAATTTTTGCAGTGAAGGGATATTTTCTTTCTGTGATTGCGATTCCTGTATCAACATACGCAAGTGTTGCTGCAAAGACAAGTGCGTTATGATCCGAAACATCTTGGTTTACTGTGTATATGCCTGTGCTGTGCAGTGTTGTTAGTAGTGTCTGGGCAGCAGTTGCGTGTTTACCAATTCGTTCTGCAAGATCTGGAGGAAATGCAAACATGAATGTTCCACGTTCTGTTAGTTGTTTGCGCGGTGCACCCAAAACTCTCAATATATCTACAATATCTTCTGTTGTTGTGCATGCATACTTGTCAGCATCTTGCGGTTGAATAGTTTTCCAGAGAATATCAGGAATTTCTTTATGTTCTGGAGGAAAAACATATGTTCTTAAGCGTTCGCATTTACCCTGAGGAATTCCTGCAACAAGCCATTCGCGTGAGAGTTGTTTTTCAAGCTCATTGATATCTTCTGTGGTTTGTGCATTTCTGCAAAGAACCCCTGTTTTGCTGGTAAACTCGCGAAGTTCTACTAAATCACTCTCGAGCGTAGAAAGAAGTCTCCATTTTTCTTCAAGACTATAAAGTGTTTCAATGCGGTGGAGAGTCTCTGAAGTCTCAGGTAACGCAGAAAAGTGCTTTGCTTGTACAACATACTGACGTAGTTCACTGTTTTCTTCTCGTTTATACCGGTAGAATGATCCAAGACCTAGCAGTGCGATCGTACTTGCAGTTATGAATGCAACAGAACGTTTTCCCATCAGTCCCCCTGTAGGTATTAAGTCCTGTGCGTATATAAAACTTCATTTAAAAAAGTCTGTTATGGAGCAGAGCGAAATTGTTTGTGTTCCATGTTTTTTCTGAATTCTTGAATTTCTCGTTCTAACAAGCTCGTGGTGAGTTCTTTCACCGTCGTATTTCTGAATATACAGTAGATGCGTGTCCAGTTGACGAGTTCTTTGTTAATCCTAATAGTAGTGGTTTTTTTGGTGCGGGAGATTGGTGTACATTCCTGAAGGAACCATAATGGTGTTCCAAAGCCTCCGAAGGGAGTTGCACCCTTGACCTGCTGCTTTTTCTCTTTTTGATACGAAGCAGCCGCTATGGCTACTAAGCTACGGAGGCATTATTTGTTAATATTCTTTTCTTTCTTTATTGAGTGGCATTTTCAGGGTTCAACAGAATCCCTGCTGTTTTTTGTTCAACCTTTTTCGTAAAAAGGTTGCTATCTCAGCTACGGAGGCAGATATCTTATTTAGAGGCACATTGTTTGATAAATCTTACGCAATTAATTGCTCAAATTCTTTCTGTTATTTCCAGTAGGAGTTGAACATAATTGTTTTCCAAAAAAAAAGCGCACAGATGATTCTTTGCGTTTGTTCACAAATTTCAAGTTCTTCAGCAAGCATTGATTATGCTTTTGTTTGGTTTTGTTGGCAGTTTATCTAAAATCTCTTTCAAAACTTGTTGTGGTGTTTTTCCATCAGTCTGCACACATAAATCATAGTTTTTCTTGTTTAAGAAATCTGCTTGTTTGCCATAAAGATTAATGACTTGTTGTCTCCATTCTTTTGTTCGTTTAGCAATTGTTTTTTTAGCGTCAGAAACATCAGTGTATTCTCTTTCATCCGGTCTTTTCTTTTTTTGTTTTGCACCAAACACTCTGTGTGCACCTTCTTCAGGGCTTACATCAAGAAACACTTTGAAGCTTTTCTGAATAAAAAACCAGCCAAGCCATGCTTCAACAACAAGCTTTTCTTTTGTTTTGCCTAATTCTTTAAGATAGTTGTCAAACTGTGTGTGCAATGAAGAATCAGTTTTTGCGCATTCAGTTAGCTCATCAATAGTAAGTCCTAACTTTATGGCAAATGCTCCTCGCGCATCACCTATAGAAAAGTAGGTGTAGCCTAATTTGCGTGCGAGTAATATTCCCACAGTGCTTTTTCCACTGCCATGAGGTCCTGTGAGAGTTATAATCATACTTGCAGGCACGAGAAAAGAGTATAAAAAGCTTCGCAAACTTGCAAGTCGTGAATAAAACGTAACTTTGTGCATTAATGATTTTGCTCAAAAAGTAAGACTTGCAAGATACAAAAGCCAGCAGGCTTGAGTAAGGTTTAAAAACAGCTTATTGCTCTAAAAATAAAGCTTTTCTGATTGTTATACTAATCGTAAAAACAGATGAGCACGGAGAAAAATCACATGGCACAACAACAAATACAACCAATCTTTATTTTACCTGAAGGAACTCAGAGAATTCAAGGCCGTAATGCACAGCGTAACAACATCATGGCTGCTAAGATGGTTGCTGAAACTGTGCGCACAACTCTTGGTCCTAAAGGTATGGATAAGATGATTGTTGATTCATTAGGCGATATTACTGTTACAAATGATGGTGTCACAATTCTTGAAGAAATGCAGATTGAGCATCCTGCTGCAAAAATGATTGTTGAGGTAGCAAAGACTCAGGAGGAAGAGGTAGGTGATGGCACTACTACTGCAGTTGTTCTTGCCGGAGAGTTGCTTAAGCAAGCTGAAGATTTGTTAGACAAAGAGGTGCATCCCACCGTGATTGTCCGTGGCTATCGTATTGCTTCTGAGCAAGCTCAAGAGATTTTAAACAATCTTGCAGAACCTGTGAATGAAAAAGATGATGCTGTGCTTCGCAAGATTGCTATTACAGCGATTACTGGCAAAGGCGCTGAGTCTGCTAAGGAAAAGCTTGCAGATATAGCTGTTAAAGCTGTGAAGCGAGTGCTTGACCACGGCAATGGCATGACTATTTTTGATAAAGAGCACATTAAGCTTGAGAAACGAGTTGGTGGCAGCACTGAAGATAGTGAACTTATTGAGGGTGTTGTTCTTGAAAAAGAAGCTGTGCACCCTGCTATGCCAAGAGCTATTCAGTCTGCAAAAATTGCTTTGTTAGATTGCGCTATTGAGATTAAGGATACTGAGATTGATGCTAAGATTGAGATTAGAGAACCATCACAAATGCAAGCGTTTTTAGATCAAGAAGAAAAAATGCTAAGAAGCATGGTTGATAAAATCACTGTTGCTGGTGTTACTGCGGTGTTTTGCCAAAAGGGTATTGATGATCTTGCTCAGCACTTGCTTGCCAAGAAAGGTGTGTATGCTGCTCGTCGTGTTAAAAAATCTGATATGGAAGCCTTGGCACGCGCAACTGGTGCGATGATTGTTTCTAATTTGCAGGATTTGTCTGCAAAAGAACTTGGTTTTGCAGGCAGTGTTGAAGAAAAAAAGCTTGGTGATGAGGATTTGACATTTGTTACAGGTTGTAAAAACCCTAAGTCTGTGACTATTCTTGTGCGTGGCGGTACTGCACATATTGTTGATGAGGCTCGTCGTGCTATGACTGACGCAATTGGTGATGTTGCGGCATCAATCAAGTCTGGCAAAATTGTTGCAGGCGCTGGAGCTACTGAAATTGAAGTTGCAAGGGGTTTGCGTAAATTCGCAGATTCATTGTCTGGCAGAGAACAGCTTGCTGTGCTTGCCTTTGCAAATGCTATGGAGATTATTCCTCGCACTCTTGCTGAAAATGCAGGACTTGATCCTATTGATGTTTTGACTGAGCTTAAGGCTGCGCATGATAAAAAGCAAGTCTGGGCAGGTGTTGATGTGAACACAGGCAAGATTATGGATGCGTGGAAGCAAGGTGTTCTTGAGCCTTTGAAGATCAAGACTCAAGCAATCTCTTCAGCATCAGAGGTTGCGCAAATGATTTTGCGTATTGATGATGTTATTGCAGGCAGTGCTAATGCTAAGGGTCCGCCAATGCCTCCTGGTGGAATGGGCGGTATGGGAGAGTATTAATAGCGCCTATCTGTAAAAGAAGAACAAGTTGATGAATATGAAGAAGAACTTACTAGGACTAGAAATCACAGATATTTGTTCTGATGGCACTACAGTGTACAAGTGTGATGATGCTCTTGAAAAAGCATTTGAAGAAGTAATGCGTAACTCAGCTGGTTCAAAAAGAAAAAGAACATATAGCCCCGAGTACACTAAAGCAGTTTTTTGCTCCAGGCTTGCAGAATATTTAGAAGGATTAGGTGTGCTCTCAACGAGACGGTTTCTTGTTGTTGAAAGGGAGGAAATCAGTTCTCAATGGGCAAGAAGAGATCTTGTCTCCCCAACAAAGGTTGAGTTAGCTGTTGCTATAGAATCAGATTTATCTCGCGAATTATTGAAGCTTCGCGTTTTTTTAGGCCCTGCAAATGAAACCTCTATTCTTCCTGTTTCAGTTCTTAATGAAGGTTTGCAAGAGCTTTTTAGTGTCTCTAATTTAGTTCGTTTTTATTATACTGGCGTTGGTCCTGCAAAATTTTCTCCAGCACACGAATTACCAATTGTTCTTGAAGGAGCATGCGATCTTGTGAGAAACATTCCTCTTATTACTGAAGCACAGAAAGAAAACTCTCTGATTCTTGCCTCCTCTCGGTATACTGGCGTTAGTCCTCCAAAAAATTCTTCATTTGACGAACGTATTTATCTTGAAAAAGCATGCAATCTTGTGAGAGACATCCCTTTTATTGTTAAAGCATAGAAAGAAAGCCTTCAAATTTTGCCTCAAGTTAAAACACTTAGTAGATTATGTAAAACACGTTTTAACCACCATACACCTTTATATACCTCCTCTGCGAGTAAATATTAAAAAGGGGTGATTGTATGCAAGAGGATTCTTCTGATTACGAGCTTGTTCCTGAAAAAGAGATTGTTGAGTTAAAAGAGGAACTAAGACGCATTAAAGAGCTTGATGTTCAGCCTGCAAACAAGTTTGGTGTTGGCATTGCAGAGCTTTCAGTAAAGATTGATCGTCTTATTGCTATTTTTGAGGATGCGTTTCATGAGCTTCATCTTGAACAAGGTGGTTTGTCATTTCAAGACAAAATGCAGCCTTTAGTTGAACGCATGGATAAGATTCTTGAACAGAATTCTCAGATTGCTGAAGCAATGGTTGCTTTAAATGATGGAATGACTGAGGTTAAACAAAAAATTAATGGAGACATGCTTCGCCCACTGGCTCAAAATATGCAAGCTCAGCCAATGCTACGGTCTGGGCCTCAATTTGTCCAGCCAATGATGCTAAGAGCACCTCAACCACTGCCAGGAATGTTGCCACCTTTAGCTCCTCTTCCTCCTCCACCACTGCCTCCAAGAAAAGGCATGTTTTCATGAATACAACTCTGGTGAACATTTTCCCTGCTGGCTGGGAGTGCGAGAGTATGTACAGCGCACGTGTCTGCCGTCGTAAAACTAAAAGCAGGAAAGGCATCATGACCAGTAACCTACCACGCGAGCACCCAGCAGGGACGAGACAGCAGTTGAGATGTTCATCAGAGTCAATTAGTATGCATAATCTTTTGAGGCTGAGCTAATGATAGACAAAGAAAGCGCAACTGACTTTCTTCATTATTTAGCTCGTTCTGCAGATAAAACAAGAACTCAAATTCATGCACAACATGAACTTGCTGAACAGCTTAATGTTTTGAAAAACACTGGAACTCTTGATTTGCAAAATCGCGTTAATGTGTTAGAAAAAAGGATTGGTTCAAAAAGAAAAAACCAGAATGCGCAAGAATGTATTATTGATGAATCATTTCAAGATCGTCTTGTCACAGTTGAGCAAAAGATAGATGCATACCTGCATGCTGAACAGTTACGTGCTGAAAGAATTCATGAACTTGAAGAAAAAATGAAGTTACGTTCTGCATCCCCTAATGAAAAAGCAAAAGTATTGGCTAAGACAACACACATGCTTTCTCTACTGCAAGCCAGAGCAACTCGTTTAGGCAAAAGTACAAAAAGTGCTGCTCTTCGTGAGAAAATTCTGCGTATTAAAGCATGTTTGAAAAATATAAAAACATAAATGAACATGTTACAGTAGTGATGATTGGTTTGATTTTCTCGTGCAAAACTACGTCTTGTTTGAATTTCTACTTATGCGTATACCAAAACGTGAGTTTGTCTTTTTCTTTTTT
>ORJL011706440.1_pt1 | contig 16586 bp, 12 predicted proteins | sample 1779941 | NCBI WGS metagenome assembly ORJL01 (sample SAMEA104232317, study PRJEB22302) | groundwater metagenome | biome: forest; feature: aquifer; material: groundwater | place: USA | collected 2011-08-07 | depth 5.8 m | reverse complement strand
GGGCTCACCACGTGTGAAAGACCACCGCCCCCTTAACGTCGTCCCGGTCCTCCGGGGACCTTGTCTCAAAAGCGCCCGTGGGCAGGGAAATCCGTTCATCCTGAGGCTCTCGAAGGACGTCTTTGAACGGATGGGCGCGGGGCGGTCCCCTCCTCTTCTCCCCCCTCTCCGTCGACGGAGAGGGGCCGGGGGGTGAGGTCTGCCCCCGAAGTCGGAAACCCCGGCACCACCCACCGCGCGCAAGAGGCACTCCCGCGCCTAGCAAACGCCGCTCCACCTCAATCCGCCTCTCAGAAGACGCTTGTCTAGCCGAACTCCGGGTAGTGGCAGTGCTTGTACTTCTTGCCGCTACCGCAGGGACAGGGCTCGTTGCGGCCCACTTTCTTGCGGGCCTTGGCCGTAGCTGCGCCGGCCACGGGAACGCCGCCCCGGTTCGCCACCGGTGCCCCTGCCCTGCCCATGACCTCACCGGTGCGGGCGTCCCGCTGCTGGGAGGCCATGGGGCTCTTCGTCGGAATCGACGGGGTGCCGGCGGGCCGGGCGTTCGCAGGCGCCGTAGGCGCGGCGGGTGGGGGCGCGGCCTCCATAGACGGGGGCGGCGTAGGCCGCTGGGCAGGCTCCCTTCGCACGGTCACATGGTACATGTTGCGCACGATGGAGGTCTGAATGATCTCTTGGAGCTCCTGCCACATGGAGTGCGCCTGCGTCCGGTAGGCCACCAGAGGGTCGCGCTGTCCGATGGCCTCCAGGCCGATGCCCTGACGCATAGTGTCCATGGTTGTCAGGTGCTCCACCCAGTGCGTGTCAACGGTCTGCAAGGAGACCAGCCGCTCCACCTCCCGCATCACCGGGGAGGAGAACTCCTTCTCCCGCTCTTCATAGCGCAGGTCCGCGAAGTCCACCAGGCCGTCTACAATCTCCTCCCGGCCCATGACCGGCATCTTGTCCGGTGTAGCCCAGTCCGGCAGAGCGCCGATGAGACCCTGGTAGCCTTCGAGCAGGCCTTGCACGTTCCAGTTGTCCCCGCGGTCGTCCGCCAGGTGCTCGTCGCACAGGGCCTCGATCTCACGCTCCGTCATATCCTGGATGTTGGACGCAAGGTCTACGCCCTCAATGATCTTCTGGCGCTCCTTGTAGATGACGTCCCGCTGGGTGTTGATGACGTCGTCGTATTCAACCAGGTGCTTGCGGATCTCGTAGTTGCGCGCTTCTACCTTGACCTGGGCGTTTTCGAACGCCTTGCGCACCATGTTGTTGTCTATGGCCTCATCCGGGTCCGCGCCGGCCCAGTTCATCAGGTTGCGGACGCGGTCGCCGCCGAACATCCGGATGACCTCGTCCTCAAGCGACACGAAGAAGATGGTCGAGCCGGGGTCGCCCTGGCGACCCGCGCGTCCGCGCAGCTGGTTGTCGATACGGCGCGACTCGTGGCGCTCCGTGCCGACGACGTACAGGCCGCCGAGGGCGATGACGTCGTCGTGCTCTTTGCGCCATTCGGCGGGGTCCCGGCCAACAGGGTTGCCGCCCAGGATGATGTCCGTGCCGCGTCCGGCCATGTTGGTTGCGACGGTCACGGCGCCCAATCGGCCCGCCTGGGCCACGATCTGGGCTTCCTTCTCATGGAACTTCGCGTTCAAGACCTCGTGCGGGACATTCCTGGCCTTCAGGAACCCGCTCAGCCGCTCCGAAGCCTCGATGGAGGCGGTGCCGATGAGGACCGGGCGGCGTTCCGCGTAGGCCTCCTTCACCTCCTCCGCCACAGCCTTGAACTTGGACTCCAGGCCCAGGTAGACAAGGTCGGGCTCATCATCGCGCCGGATGGGCTGGTTGGTGGGGATGACCACCACCTGGACCCCGTAGATCTTCCACAGCTCCTCCTCCTCAGTGGCCGCGGTGCCGGTCATGCCCGCCAGCTTGGGATAGAGGCGGAAGTAGTTCTGCAGGGTGATCGTGGCAAGAGTGACGGTCTCCTGCTGGACCTCCAGCTTCTCCTTGGCCTCGATGGCTTGGTGCAGGCCGTCGCTGAACCGGCGACCGGGCATCAGGCGGCCCGTGAACTCGTCCACGATGATGACTTGGCCCTCCTGGGCCACGTACTCCTTGTCCTTATGATAGTGGGCCTCCGCTTTGAGAGCGTTCTCCAGGTAGTGGACGAGGGAGTAGTTGGCTGGATCGTAGATGTTGGTGACCCCCGTCCAGCTCTCCACCTTGGAAACGCCGTCCTCCGAGATGGAGACGGACTTGGTCTTGTCGTCCTTGGTGTAGTCCTCGTCCAGCTTCAACCGGCGGGCGATGTCCGCGAACCGGTAGTACTCCGTGCTGGGCTTGGATGAGGGCCCGCTGATGATGAGCGGCGTCCGGGCTTCGTCAATGAAGATATAGTCCACCTCGTCCACGATGGCGAAGGCAAGCTCCCGCTGCACAAGCGAGTCTTTGCGCAGCGCCATGTTGTCCCGCAGATAGTCGAACCCGAACTCGTTGTTCGTGCCGTAGGTGATGTCCGCGGCGTAGGCCTCCCGGCGGTGCGCCGGGCGCAGGCCCGCGCCGTCCGGCAGGTTGGCGTCATAGACCAGCGCCAGTTGGTTCTGCAAACACCCGATTGTCATGCCCAGCGCGTGGTACACAGCGCCCATCCACTGCGCGTCGCGCCGGGCCAGATAGTCGTTCACCGTGACCACGTGCACGCCGGCGCCCGCCAGGGCGTTCAGGTAGACCGGAGCGGTGGCGACGAGCGTCTTACCTTCACCGGTCTTCATCTCCGCCACCTTGCCCTGGTGCAGGACCATGCCGCCGATGAGCTGGACATCGAAGTGGCGCATCTTGAGGACGCGACGGGAGGTCTCCCGAACGGCGGCGAACGCCTCCGGGAGGATGTCCTCCAAGGTCTCGCCGTCCGCGAGGCGCTGCTTGAACTCCGGCGTCAGGGCCGCAAGCTGCTCGTTCGTCATGGCCTGGAACTCGGGCTCCAGCGCGTTGATCTCATCCACGATCGGCTGGATCGCCTTGATGTGCTTAGGATTGGAGTCCGTGAGACGCTTGAAGAACTTAGTGACCATGGTATCCATCCAAATAGGGATAAAGAAGGCGCGCGCCTACCTTCCCACCGGGGACGCGCGCAATCCTAGTATAAACCCTACAGGAACCGCGGCCCGTTGGGAAGAACTGCAGCATGTGCTTCCCTTGGCCTCCTAGGCGGATGAACGAACCGAAGGAAAAGGCACGCCGAAAGCGCCGTCTTTGGTTGCCGCTGAGGCATCCTGCATGCAACTACAGGCCCACCCGCCGATAATGTTTGCGCAAGGCAGTTATGTAGCGAAAGGATCTAGTCCTAGCCCAGGGACAATTTGCCACCACATGGCGAAGCCGACCGGCTACGCGTCTTCGGCATTCAACTCTGCGCGTAGATCGTCCAGAATTCGATCGAGCTGTTCAAAAAGCTTCTGTTTCGTCGCAGTAATCCCTCGATACCATACCAGGCGGCGCCTATTGTCATCGGGGATCGGAAATTTGTCGAGTAGCTTTTCAGGCGTCAACTGGACTGCCACCGTTCCCTCCCAGAGCTTGTCATTAGTGATACCCGTTACCCACGCCCCTCGCCCGCCTTCACCATGGACCAGGTGACTTCGTATCGAATCAATCATTTCACAGAGTTCGTTTTTGACCCGAGAATTCCAAGCGTCAGCGGAAACGCGATTGTATCTGTCTGAACGGCGCGAGAAATGGCGATAGGACAAGGCCACCAACTTTTCAGACTTCTCATTGAGTGCGTAGCAGTGCATGAAGAAACTTGATAGGTAGTAGTCATACTCTGCAGCAGCTTGTGGTCCCTCCAGCTTTTCGTAAATGACCGGATCCATCTTGGCTAGGCATCGTTCCACGCGACGCACTTGCCACTCAACATCCACGCACGCCTCGAAAACCTTCGTCCACTGAGTTGGAAAATGCCAGGATGGCTCAGGTATCGCGGTGCGGAATCCCTGTGCCAGCAAACTATCATACGCTTGGACGCTGTTAACAAAGGCGGAATCCCGAACGGTGAGTTCGGCCAAGGCTTCGCTCCAGACCCATCCGTAGAATTCACAGCGTCCCAATTTGTTCGCTCCTAAGACGGGGCACAAATACTCGCGCCGAGTCTACGCATATACGAATTACTTCGCCCACTTCCCGAATGCGAATAAAGCCGATAACACCGCAGACAAAGAGAAGACAGCCACTGCAATTATGTTGACGACGGTGAAACCAATTTCTCCATACTTGTAATTAACCAAAGCCCCAAGCGCTTGGCCCCGGACCACATAACTTAGTGGGCTAACAGCAGCCTGAAACACCACGGCAAGCAACATGCAGCAGCTTAAGGCGAAGAAGAAAACAGCCGGTCTCGTTAAGGGAAGAACGCTACCACTATCTTCCTTGGCAACAGCAGCCAACATAGTAGAAATCAGTGCCATCAGGGCGGCTGTATAGGTCCATGCGAGACCAAGGGCAATAGTATAGTGTTTCACGTCGTCATCGGTCACGTTGATTCCAGGAATCGTCGCCCATAATTGAGCCCAGAGTAGCAGCAAGCTCGTCAAGCCACCGCCTAGAGTGACCAGACTTTCCTTCTTCCGAAGATAATGCATAGCCACATCCTTAGTTCCCCAGCGGGAACCTAGTTCTTCTGGCGAGTAGTCTCCGTACTCCTCGGGGAGATACGGCGCACATCCGTGATTCTTCCCTAACAAAGTACGCCCTCATTTTATCCCTTATTGGACTAAGGTGAGCAGCACCACGCTTCTGAAGTCCCCGTCCATGAAGTATCGCGGGGTTAGTGTTTCCTTCATCGCGCCTTTGACTTCTGAACAGGACACTATTACTCCAGTCTTGCTGCGCCGAAACGGGTGAGACGGGAAAGGGGACGCCGTTTCTTACCGCTTCCAAACTACACTCCCACATGCACGACCGGCACATTCGAACAGCGCCGAAATATCCTCTTTCCTATCCGTTTTTTGGCCTTCCTCGGGCCTACCTGGAGCAACATTCCAGGAGCCCCGACTTACCTGGTGGGACCCGGAAGTCTGCTGGCCTCCCTCGTAGATGATCCCCTGGGCTGGTCGTAGAGAGATCTCTCGCTGGATGCCGCAATCCGCTGGCAGGGCGTGCGCAGCGCGCCACAGTCCGTCGTGAAGAGGTCGTAGGAGAAACACAGTCCCGACGCTAGCGTCGGGACTGTGTTTCTCCTGAATATTCTTCCCCCTTCCTGGCGAGGAAGGGGGTCAGGGGGATGGGCGAAACGACGCCTTACAAGCAGCCCTGTGCGACATCCAGGCACGCCCCACATAGAAGGAGCGGGCCTTGCCTTCACATATACCTCTCCTGGGACAAAGCCCCAATGAAAAGAGCCGGTTCTCCCCTGTCAATGTGCCGCCGGTATGCAAACCGGCGCCCGTGGCAAAAACATGTCATTGACCAAATATGCGGCAGTTACGTATACTTCTGCCAACTTTTCCCAACACCGGGGGACAGAGGAGGACCGCATGGCGGACGCGGCGCTGGAAGGGGTCAAAGTGCTTGACCTCACACATCACATAGCCGGCCCGTTTTGCACGCAGAGGCTGGCCGGGTTCGGGGCGGACGTCATCAAGATCGAGCGGCCAGACGGGGGAGACCCCACCCGCCGCATGGGCCCGTTCAAAGGTGACGACCCCAGTCCTGAGAAGAGCGGCATGTTCTTCTACCTCAACATGAACAAGCGGGGCATCACGCTGAACCTCAAATCGCAGGGGGGACGCGATATCTTCAAAGACCTTGTGCGCGGGGCAGACGTCGTGGTGGAAAGCTTCCGGCCACACGTGATGCATGACCTGGGGCTCTCCTACCAGGACCTGAAGAAGGTCAACCCCAAGCTCGTCATGACCTCCGTCACCAGCTTCGGACAGACCGGGCCGTACGCGGAGTACAAAGCCACCGAGATGGTCATCTACGGCATGGGCGGGGCCATGATCAACTCCGGAGACCCCCAGCGTGAGCCGGTAAGCTACGGCACGCCGACAGCGGTGTACTACGGCGGCTCCGTGGCGGCGGTAGGCACCATGGGCGCGCTCATCGCCGCGCAGACGCAGGGCATCGGCCAGCACGTGGACGTGTCGCTGGTGGAAATACTTCTGGGCAGCGTGGACCGGCGCATCGGCGCGCTGTTGGGCTACCAGTACTCCGGCGAGTACGCGGGGCGGGAAAGCGAGCGTGGGAGCTACGCCACGGACTATTTCCCCTGCAAAGACGGCATGATCTGCATGGCGGCGGGTGGGCGGTTCATGTTCCCCCGTATGGTGAAGATGATCGGCGATCCGGAGCTGCTGACCGACCCGCGCTACCTTACCCCGGAAGGCCAGCGAGACCCTGAGCTGCGGGACATATTCGAAGCCGTGTTCATCAGCTGGTCCATGGACCATACCAAGAAGGAGATCGCGGAGATGGCGGCCGAAGTTGGCCTGATCTGCGCCGCCGTGAACACCATGGAGGACGTGGCCACCGACCCGCACTTCAATTTCCGGCGCACCTTCATGGAGGTTGAACACCCGGTGATGGGCAATGTCCGCACCATCACGCGGCCGTTCGTCATGCAGGAGACACCCTGGCAGATGAGCCGTCCTGCGCCGCTCCTGGGTCAGCACAATGCAGAGGTCTACAAGGAGTTGGGATACACCGCGGACGAGATCATCCGGCTGCGGGAAGCCGCCGTCATCTGATGGGATAGAAAAGGTATAGCACAGGTATACAAACGGCATAGGAAAGGACCAAGCCAATGGCCGATCTACCGCTGCAAGGCATCCGCATCATCGATTTCACCGTGGTCATCGCGGGGCCGTCCGCCACCATGAAGCTGGCCGACCTGGGGGCGGAGGTCATCCGCGTCGAGTCCACCCAAGAGATAGGCAACGGCGGCAGGGCGCAGAGCGCCAAGGTCAAGAGGGAGCTGGTCATGCAGTCCCCCCTTCAGCGTCGCACCTACCCCAACGGCGACCCTGGCAAGCGCCCGTGGAACCGCAGCGCGGGCTTCAATGCGCACGCCCGGAACAAAATGTGCGTCACGGCGGACCTCCGCAAGCCCGAGGGGATGGAGTTCCTCAAGAAGCTGGTGGCGAAGAGCGACGTGTTCATAGAGAACCACGCCACAGACTACATGGACAAGAAAGGCATCACGTACGAGTGGCTGAAGAGCATCAAGCCGGACATCATCATGATCCGGATGCCGGGCTGGGGGACCGATGGACCATACGCCTACTGGCGCACGTTCGGGTCCACGTCTGAGAGCGGGGCCGGACGCTCCTACCTGTCCGGCTACTACGACGGGGACGGGACGCATCACATCCCCTGGGTATTCCCCGCCGACGCGTCCGCCGGGGCGGCAGGCGCCCTCGCCATCCTCACCGCGCTGTACTACCGGAACCGGACCGGCAAGGGGCAGCTCATAGACGCGGCGATGGCGGAGAACATGCTCACCTTCGTGGGAGTGCCGTTCCTGGACTACACCATGAACGGGCGTATCGCCAAGAATCCCGCCAACCGCCATGTGTACGCCGCGCCGCACGGATGCTATCGCGCCAAGGGCGACGACAAGTGGATCAATATCACCGTGACCACGGAGGAGGAGTGGAAGGGGTTCTGCGCTGCCCTGGGGAACCCTGCCTGGACGCAGGACAAGAAGTTCGCGGACCCCGCGTTGCGGTGGGAGAACCAGGACGAGCTGGACTCCTACGTGCAGGCGTGGATGCTGGAGCGGGACATGAATGAGACGTTCCATTTCCTGCAGGCCCACGGCGTGCCGTGCGGTCCGGTGATGTACCCGCCGGACGTATTCAACGACCGCCACCTCAAGGAGCGTGGGTACTTTGAGGAGGTGTATCACCCGGAGGCGGGGACGCACTTGCACCCTGGGATGTTCTTCAAATACTCGGAGACGCCGCTCCGCATCCGCCGCCACGCGCCCCGGCTGGGGGAGGACAACGAGTACGTGTACAAGAAGGTGCTGGGATACTCGGATGCGGAGTACAAGGAACTGGAGGCGAAGGGGCACATCGGCATGGACTACGCGCCGCACGTGCCGTAGACGGTCACACTGTAGGTGAAAGAGGACGAAGGGGCGGCCCTCTTCGGCCTTCCAAGAAACCATTGAAGGGGTCGTGCCCCGCTTGGAGCGGGGCACGACCCCTTCTTGTCAGGCTATCGCTCTACTTCGGCAGGGATCTTAGGAAGCCGACAAGCGCCTTGTTGAACTCCGCCGGCTGCTCCAGCGGGGAGAGGTGTCCGGCGTTGGGGACCTTGACCAACTTCGCCCCCTTGATGGCCTTTGCCATCATCTCGGAGTCCGCCACCGGGGTGACGACGTCCTGCTCTCCCACCACCACCAGTGTAGGGACGTTGATCTTGGCAAGGGTGTCCGTGGAGTCCTGCCGGGCAGCAAGCCCACGGAGGTCGCCCACGTATCCGTTGACTGATGTAGAGGCCATGATGGCTTTGACACGTTCGACGACGTCCGCCCTGCCCTGTACCGTGGCCGGGGCGAGCATACGCGGGGCTGTGGCCGCCGCCACGCCTGCGACCCCGTCCTTAAGGACGGTCTGAGCCGTGTTCTCCCGGCCCTGCTTGGCCTCCGGCGCATCGGCCTGAGGGCGGGTATCGGCCAGGACCAGGGCCCGCACTTTGTTCGGGTACTTCCTGTAGAAGGCGAAGGAGGCATAGCCGCCCATGGAGAAGCCCACCACCACCGCCTTGTCCACCTTCAGATGGTCCAGAAGGGCATTCAGGTCGTCTGCGATGGCCTCCATCGTGTAGGTCCCCGTGGGGGTATCCGATTCCCCGTGGCCACGCAGGTCCGGGGCAATGACACGAAACTCCCTGGAGAGCTCGCTCACCTGCGCATCCCACATGCTCCTGTTGAGCGGGTACCCGTGGACGAGAAGCACGGGAGTCCCCTTGCCTGTATCCGTGTAGCCGAACTGTATGCCATTGACACGCGCCTTCATATCCCCTCCTGTGATGAACCTTGTGAACCAGCGCCCGCGCTCCGCCCGCATCATCTCCCTAGTCGCAGACAGAGCGCACGGAGACTATAACCGTCTTTCGCATCGTCGTACAAGGCGGACCATGCCGAGGAAGGAAGGCCTAGATTGGGCGTGTCCGTATCCGAGGCTTTTTGCCATTTGCAGAAAAATTGGTGCAAATGCTTCTTGTTTACCCCACCTTCCTGACTCTACAGTAAGCAGGCAATGCACCAGAACGCGCAACACACCTCCGAGCTTCCCAGCCTGTCCTCACTCTGTTGTCCCCAATCGGGGGCACAGCCAGGCTTGGTCTGAGGCATAGCGCCGACTGAAGCGGACGGAAAGGGCCCCCGGGAGAAGAAACCCCGGGGGCCCTTTTTTCGTTGACTGCGCACCACCGCACGATGAGCAGAGCAACGTACCGCTGGAGGGGGTACATGACCTAGCTGCATGGATGGATGCCGACGGCGTGTCCGACTGGAGCAACCTTGCCTTGGTAGGCGATAGCGGGCCTGGGCACACAAAAGGAAAGGAGACAGATGGCAGAGCCCCAAGCGAACGGACAGGAGGGATTACCCCTGGGACCGGTGACCGTGGCCATGCGGAACCTGGAAGGTCAGTTGACCCGGTTCCGCTCGGGAGAGATCACCGCCGACGAGTTCAAGCCGGCGCGCACGATCCTTGGTTACTACGGACAGCGCCAGCCTGAGAAGTACATGGTGCGCGTCCGGGTCCCGGCGGGGCGGCTGACAAGCGCACAGCTGCGTGGGCTGAGCTCCGTGGCCCGGGACTACGGAAACGGGACCGGCCACGTGACGACGCGGCAGAACATGCAGCTCCACTGGCTGCCTCTTAACGAAGCCCCGGAGTTACTGTGGCGCCTAGTGGACGTGGGACTGACCGGCCTTCAGACCGGCGGGAACTCCGTGCGGACGGTGGCGGCCTGCCCACTTGCCGGCGCGTGCACGCGTGAGGCTTTTGATGTGACCCCTTACGCCCAGGCAATAGACAATAGGTTCCTCGGCGACAAGACGGTGATGGGCCTCCCCCGGAAGATCAAGACAAGTCTCTCCGGGTGCGCGGTGGATTGCTCTTACACCGCGATCCAGGATTTCGGCGCTATTGCGGAGATACGGCAGGGCACCGACGGACAGGAACACAGGGGGTTCCGGGTGTTCATTGGCGGAGGGCTGGGCGTCCTCCCGCAGGCGGCGCAGCAGCTGGAGGACTTCACCCCCGCTGAGGACCTGGTGCTCACATGCGAAGCGATGCTCCGGGTCTTTGACCGGTTGGGAGAGCGGAAGAACAAGACGAAGGCCCGCTTGAAGTTCCTGCTCCGCCGTTTGGGCATTGCGGAGGTGCGCCGGCTGATCCAGGAGGAGCGCGAGAAACTACGCGCGTCCTCCACGTCAACGGCCCCCGTAAAGACCGCAGACAACGGTGCGCCGGATAAGCCGACACCTGCGCCCAACGCGGACCGACAGGTGGTCTCCGCCGAGTACCAGCGCTGGCTGAAATGGAACGTGGTCAAGCAGCGCGGCGGCGGCGGCCTGTACGTTGTCCGCGTCCCGCTTGTCCTGGGGGATGCGACATCGGCGCAAATGGATGCGGTGGCCGCGATCGCCGACCTATTCGGGGACGGCGAGGTGCGGACGACCCAGCACCAGAACCTGGTGCTGCGCGGCATTCAGGAGGCTTCGCTGCCTGCGACGTACCGCGTCCTGACCAACGTGGGGCTCACCTCCGTGCGCGCAGAAGGCATTGGTGACGTGGTCTCTTGCCCAGGCGCGACCGCATGCAGCCTCGCGATCACGTCGTCCAAGGGGCTGGCCCGCGAGCTGAGCGCCATGCTGACCTCTCCCGCCTATCAGGAGGATGAAGCGCTCAGCGGGCTCCGCGTCAAGGTGAGCGGGTGCCCGGACTCCTGTGGCCAGCACTACCTTGCCGACATTGGGATGTACGGCTGCGCACTGCACAATAGCGGGCGTCTGTACCCCGCGTTTCAACTCGTCCTTGCTGGAGAGGTCACGGAGGAGGGCACGTCCCTTGCCCAGCCGGTGACAAAGGTCCCCGCCCGCAGAGTGCCCCAGGCCCTTGCGCGGTTGCTGGAGCACTACCGCACCCAACGCCTTCCAGACGAGCGCTACGCCGCCTACGTTGACCGGATGGGGCTGGACACGTTCCGTCGTCTCCTGCGCGACCTCACCGTGGTCCCGTCCCCGGACGAAGACCCGTCCTTCTACGTTGACTGGGATGCCACGCGCATGTACGTGGTGGAGCGTGGCGAGGGAGAGTGCGCGGTCTAAGAGAGCGTCCCCAAAGTGGGGAGAGGAGCGGCCAGAGGCGGCCCGCCCCTCTCCCTGGATTGTCATCCCAAGTGAATGTCCCCCGAAGCGAAGAACCTGCAGCCCGGCATTGCCACCATTCAAGGCAATCGAAGAATGAAAGGCCCGCCTCGGCATGCCGAGGCGGGCCTTTCTCTTACAACACAGAAGGCCTCAGTTGAACAGCGCGCCTACGGAACGGCCTGAGTGGATGCGGGAAATTGCTTCGCCAAGAAGCGGTGCGACCGAGAGGGGCACCAGCTTGAAGCCCTCCTCCGTGACCGCCGTCACAGGGATGGTGTCCGTCACGACGAGCTCCCGGACACCGGTGGCCTTGATCTTGCTGATGGCGTCCCGAGAAAGGACGGCATGGGTGGCGGCGGCGTAGACTTCCACCGCGCCGTGCTCCTTGACGACGTTGATGGCTGCAGCCATGGAGCCGCCGGTGTCGATCTCGTCGTCCACAAGGATGGCTATCGCGCCGTTGACGTCGCCAATGAGGTGACTGGCCTCCACCCGCTCCTCGTTGCCGATGCGCTTCTTCTCTACGATGGCCAGGCGCGCATTGAGACGGTCCGCAAGGTCACGCGCCTTCTTGACACCACCTTCATCGGTGGAGACCACCACTTTGGGGCGTCCGTTCGCCTTGGCATTGAAATAGTTCGCTAGAATGGGAAGCGCAGTGAGCTCGTCCACAGGGATATTGAAGAAACCCTGGATCTGGCCGGCGTGCAGGTCTATGGTCAGCACGCGGTCCGCCCCGGCAGTGGTGATGAGGTCCGCCAGGAGCCGGGCAGTGATGGGCACGCGGGGCTGGTCTTTCTTATCCGTGCGTCCGTACGCGTAGAAGGGGATGACCGCTGTGACGCGCCCCGCCGAGGCCCGACGGGCGGCGTCGATCATGATGAGGAGCTCCATGATGCTCTTGTTCACTGGGCGGCAGAGGGGCTGCATGATGAAGACATCCCGATGACGGATATTCTCCAGGATCTTGACGAAGATATTCTCGTTGGAGAACTCGAAGACTTCCGCCTTGCCGACTTCCATCTCCAGATAGGAGCACACGGCCTTGGCCAACACCGGATGCGCATTGCCGCTGAAGATCTTGAGCTCTTCCGTCCAATTCATGCGACTCCCCACGCTTCTTTGATACGGGTATAGCCTTTGAGCGCCCTTCATTCTAGCACACCCCCTTGGCAGGTCCTGCGGGTCCCCGAACAACCGCCCTATTATGGCCGCCTTTTCGCACCTCTGCCACTCTGCTATACTTGCGCGCTGGGAGACATGCTGCCTTCCGATCTTATTGCTCCACGCCACTCGCCCCAGGCGCACACCGTACGGGCCATGGCGACGGCGCGCAGGAGGAATCCGTGGGAGCGATCGCAGTCATTGGAGCGCAGTGGGGAGACGAAGGCAAAGGCAAGATCGTCGACCTTCTGGCTGCGAAGACCAACATGGTGGTCCGCTATTCCGGCGGCACGAACGCCGGCCACACGGTCATCAACGCGTACGGCGAGTTCAGCCTCCACATGATCCCGTCCGGCATCTTCAGTGAGGGCGTCGTCTGCATCATGGGCAACGGCGTGGTGGTCGACCCCACGGTGTTCATGCGGGAGATGGAGAGCCTGGATTTCCTGGACATCACCCCTGACCGCATCCTGATAAGCGACCGCGCGCACATCCTGATGCCCTACCACGTGCTGCTGGACCGGCTGGAGGAGAAGCGACGCGGCAAGAACGCTATCGGCACCACGGGCCAGGGTGTGGGGCCGGCATATATCGACAAGACGGCCCGCCGGGGCATCCGCGTGGGAGACCTGCTGGAGACCGAGAGCCTGAAGGGGAAGCTGGAGGCGGCGCTGGACTATGCCAACCTCCTGTTCAAAGGCGTATACAACCACCCCACCATGCCCCTGAACGACGTGTATGACACGCTCTGTCGCCAGGCGGAACGCCTCGTACCGCACATCAGGCAGACAGAGATCGTCATCCACGAGGCGCTGGACAACAAGAAGACGGTGCTGTTCGAGGGGGCGCAGGGCACTCTGCTGGACCTGGACTTTGGGACTTACCCTTACGTGACTTCCTCTCACCCGACATCCGGCGGCGTGTACGAAGGAGCGGGCATCAACCCACAGCGGCTAGAAAAGATAGTGGGAGTGTTCAAGGCATATTGCACGCGGGTGGGAGCGGGCCCCTTTCCGACCCGGATGCCGCTGGAGACCGAGACCTATATCCGTGAGCTGGCCAAGGAATACGGTGCAACAACGGGGCGGCCCCGCTCCGTGGGCTGGTTCGATGGACCGATAGCGCGCCTGTCCAACATGGTCAATGGGTACACCTCGGCGGTCATCACCCGGCTGGACGTGCTGGACACGCTGCCGTCTATCAAGGTCTGCACGCACTACAAGCTGCACGGAGAGACTCTTCTGTACCCGCCATCCGACGAGGCGCTCCTGGGCGAGTGCGAGCCGGTGTACGAGGAGTTGCCGGGCTGGGGGAAACCCACGAGTCAGGTGCGCCGGTTCCAGCACCTTCCGTATGAGGCCCAGCGCTACGTGCGACGCCTTGAGGAGATCATTGGGAGCCCTGTGGACCTTATCTCCATCGGCCCGCGGCGGGAGGAGAACATCGTCATCAGGGACTTCACATAGTCCGGACTGGAACGGAATGTTAAGGGGGCGTGCCATGCGTTGGCACGCCCCCTCTGTCTTTTCAGCGGAATCTCTGGTCAGTAGAGGTCCAGGCCACCCTGGTGTCCGGGGTAGCGACGGCAACGCTCCCGTAGAGTGGACAGCGGCGCTTCCATTGGGCAACCAGGTATTCCGCCTGATCGTGGACAAGGCCCCACAGTTGGACCTGGATATCGATCTTGTCAAACACCGTAACGTCGCCCACGGGCTTGCTTGTATCGCGGTAGGCCTGCACCACCACATCCAGCCAGTCCAAGGGGATACCCTCTGCCCTGGCGATACGGCTCATCATGTTGACTCCGCAGGCCCCGACGCCGTTCAAGAACATCTCCCCCGATGTCATGGCCTCGCCGCCCGCATCGTCCGTCACGTAGTGGTTCGTACGGGCGCTGCTGATGGCGCGCCCCTGGATACCGGTGCTGTAGGTATGGGTCTTGTACGTCAGGGTCAGTTCAGGCATGAGGGACCTCCTTCACGTCGTGGAGAACAGGGACGCAGCATCCAGGCCTTCAGGCAGACTTGGCTGCCTCGAAAAGAAGCTTCTGGAGGTCGGTTACCAGGACATCGGCCTCTTGCTCCCCGAAAGCGAACGGCTTGCGGAGAGTCATGGGGGTGATGAGGTACTGGCGAAAGCTGTACCAGGCCCTGCTCCATCCCTGCTCGTCCTTGGCACGTAACGCGGCGACGAGGTATTTGTGCTCGAAGTGGTAGGTGACCTGGCGGATGGTGCGACTGTTCCCCACCAAGGTCGGGGTGCTTTCGATAAGGCCACGGAACGCGGCCTCAAACTCTTCCTTGGTCATCCCTCGCTCCTTTCTTCTTCGGGGCTGGTGGGGCAGACCTCGCTGGCTCCTGGGCAAAGAGGCGAGCTTGGGGCATTTCGACGCGGACAGTGCGGAGGGCCAGGAACAGGGGAAATTCGTCGCGGGCGCGGTTTTCCGCGCGCGCCCTAGCGCCCGGCTGGCTCTCGCGGTGGGAGGGCCACTCCTCCAGCGCATCTGTCAAGAGCCCGGCACCGGCGAGGCCGTTGACATACTCCTGCAACGGGCGGTGGTAGGTCCACGTCACCTGTTTTCCAGGACTGCGGAAAGGGCGCACGTCTATGGGTATCTTGAGCGGTGAGAGATATCGGTTGACCTCCCGCACCATCAGCTTGTTCTCCTCGTTCCAGCGCCAGCCGCTCTGGCGGGGGATGCGGAACGCGGGATGCAGAAACACAGAGACCAACCGGCCACCAGGACGGAGCAGGCGGGCGGCCTCGGCAAAGACTGGTCCAACGGGGTCGATGTTCTGCAAGGCCAGGACGCAGATCGCGGCGTCAAACGCTCCCGTCGGCAGGTCCGGTAAAGAGCGGGCGTCGCCGACGAGATACGTGATGCCGCGCGGTGAGCGCTGACGGGCCAAATTGACAAGCTGAGGGGAAAGGTCTATGCCGGTGACGCGGGCGCCCGCCGCGTGCAGCGCGCGCGCAACGGCGCCCTGCCCGCAGGCCAGGTCCAGGACCTTCTCGTCCGGCTGGATGCCAAGGAGCCGCATGACGCCGGGGATGATAACGCTCTGGTGATACTCCGTCCCCTGGTCCGTTGCCAGGGAGTCGTACCAGGAGGCGACGGCTTCCCACGACTCGTCCTGCGCCTGACCACCCTGTCTGCGGGGAGGAGGGGCTTGTCTTCCTTGCGGGGGCATCCCGCGGCGAGGGGGTCTTGAGGGGCTGGTCACGACGATACCTTTCCGGGGCTTTTAGTGGCAAGAGTAGCCAAGAGAGCGATCCCACCATCATGATAGGGACAATGGAAAAGGGGCACAATGCGCCCACAGCAATAGAGGGGGAGGAATGTCCAGACGGGTTGCGGCAATCCCAGGCGGGGCGCGCGGCATAGGACGGGCGATCGCGCTGACGCTCGCCGAGCGGGGGTGGGATATTGCCGTGGCGTACCGGACCGGACACCGCACCACCGCCCGCCATGCCGAGGAGGTAATGGACGGCGTCCACCGTCACGGGGCCAAGGGCCTGGCCCTGGAGAGGGACGTGTCCGACCCCGAGCAAGCGACGGACTTCATCAGGCAGGTGGAGCGCGAGTTCGGGCGCGTGGACGCGCTGATCCATTGTGCCGGGCCTTACCGACGTGCGCCCGTTCTGGAGGAGACAGTGGAGGACTGGCAGAGGACCTTTGCCGACAACCTGCACTCATTCTTTTATCTGGCCAAGGCTGTGGCGCCCGGTATGCAGGAGCGAAAGCAGGGCCGCATAGTGGCGTTCAGCATGGTGAACGCGGAGCGTCTCCAGGCCCAGCCATACGTGACAGCATATTACCTGGCAAAGGCTGGAGTCCTGGGGCTCGTTCGGACGCTGGCAAAGAAGATGGGGCCGGACGGGATCACAGTGAACGCCATCTCGCCAGGGTGGATCGCTACGGAGAACAGCGCTGTGGAAAACCTTAGACAGGTCGAGAAGACGATCCCCGCAGGCCGCCTAGGCACGCCGGACGACGTGGCCCAGGCAGTGCTGTTCCTCCTGTCGGACAAGGCCTCCTACATCACCGGGG
>ORJL010436467.1_pt1 | contig 16594 bp, 23 predicted proteins | sample 1779941 | NCBI WGS metagenome assembly ORJL01 (sample SAMEA104232317, study PRJEB22302) | groundwater metagenome | biome: forest; feature: aquifer; material: groundwater | place: USA | collected 2011-08-07 | depth 5.8 m | reverse complement strand
TGGCTCGGGATCGACCGGAGTCGGGATTGAGAGACACCAATGCCGCGTGACCGCTGTGAACTCGGGGGCCCCGGGTGCACCCGGTACACCTGGACCTGCGAGACGTGTGGCCTCGACTTCTGCTATACGCACGGTCACCGGACAGACCTCGGCGAGAACGTCGAGTGTGTCGCGTGCGAGCGAGAGCGTCTTGATTCCGTGCAACGCGTACATGCAGCGGACGACGCCGCGAGAGAGATGTGGGCGGCGGCGGTGGATGCTGCGGCAGCCACTCCCCGATTGGCGTCGAGGTCGTCGCGGGGGCGGTTTCAGAGACGGGAGCCCGTCAATCCGGACTTCGATGAGAGTCTGTGTGTTCACTGCGACTGCAACCACGTGTCAGACGACTTGCGCGCGCCAGTAGCAGAGTCGATTTGCAGGTGCCTAACCCATGAAGATCCGCGCCACCGCTGGGAGAAGCGCCCCGAGGACTGGGTCCCCGGATTCGTCCCACGCGGAAAGCGCTACGAAATCGACTAACTTGTCGCAGAGAATAGGCGGCATCGGAGGTGTCCCCCCGCACTTCACGCCCGAGATCCTGCGAACGATCGAGGAGATCGCACTGATCAGCTACGACGAGGTCGGCTACGACAACTGGTGCGAGACGGTGTGCGAGGTCGTCGGCGAGTACCTCCTGTCGCTCGGCATCGGGTACTTCATCGACTGGTCCGGCGCGTCATTTGACGGCACGCACACCTTCATTCGCCTGAAGGACGGGTGGATCGTCGACCCGACGATCACGCAGTTTCGAGACGCCCCCCGTGCGTCGAAGAAGCAGAGGGAGGCGGTCGCGGGGTTCCCGCACCATCCCGCGGCCCCCCTCGTCGCCGTGATCCCCGAGTCACACGCCCTGTATAGAGAGTACGGGGGGCACTTCCGGCTGCACAGTGACGACGACCTCGAAGAACTCGGGATCGGAAGACCTTACGACATCCGGAGATGGACGCCGAAGACGCGACGCACCCGCGCGAAGAAGCCTCATCCGAGGTACCGTGACACGATCGAGCGAGCGACCGGACGTTATTCCGATCGAGGGCGTCGGTGAACATCCCCCCGCACCTCACGCCCGAGATCCTCCGCGTGATCGAATTGCTCGTGGTGGCTGAGAGAGAGAAGACCGGGGGACTCGACTGCGAGGAGATCTCGAACATCGTCGACGAGTATCTCGCGTCCCTCGGGATTGGCTGCTTCGTCGACTGGTCCGGAACGTCGTTCGACGCCACCCACACGTTCATCCGCCTTCGAGACTGGGTCGTCGACCCGACGATCACGTCGTTCCGCAACGCGCCGGGCAGGGCCTCCGTCACCTCGTTCCCACGCCACCCGGCCGCTCCTCACGTCGCCCTCATCCCCGCGTCACACCCGCTGTACCGGGAGTATGGCGGGCACTTCGGAAGCCACACGGATGAAGACCTCGAAGGACTCGGTCTCGGCAGACTGTATGACATCCGGAAGTGGACGCCAGAGAAGACGCGCGTGCGCCCGTGTCGCCCCGAGGAGTACCGAGACGAGATCGAGCGAGCTGTGCGGACCGCGAGGATCGGCACTGTGCGCGGGTACAAGGGACGCCGGTGAACGCCACCCTGCTCCGAGACGAAGTCCTCGCCCTCGTCGCGCGCTACTGCGCCGAGGCGTTCCCGCCGAAGAAATTCATCCCCGGCGAGACCCCCGTCCCCGTCTCCGGCAAGGTCTTCGACGAAGACGAGGTCCAGCACCTCGTCGACTCCGCGCTCGACTTCTGGCTGACCGCGGGGCGCTTCGCCGAGGCGTTCGAGCGGGAGTTCGCGCGGCTGCACGGTCTCCGGTATGCCAGCCTCTGCAACAGCGGCAGCTCCGCGAACCTCCTGGCGGTCTCGGCGCTCACCTCTCCGCGCCTGGGGGACCGGAGGCTCCGCCCCGGCGACGAGGTCGTGACGTGCGCGACCGGGTTCCCGACGACGGTCGCGCCGATCCTCCAGAACGGACTCGTCCCGGTCTACGTTGACGCCGAGGACCCCGAGACCGGCCGGTACAACGTCGACGCACAGCGGATCGAGGAGGCGATCGGCCCCAGGACGCGGGCGATCGTCTTGGCGCACGCGCTCGGGAATCCCCTCGACCTGGGGGTGGTCGCGGACGTCGCCCGGAAGCGCGGCCTGTGGCTCATCGAGGACACCTGCGACGCGCTCGGGTCGACCTACGACGGGAAGCGAGTCGGGACGTTCGGGGACCTCGCGACGTTCAGCTACTACCCGGCTCACATCGTGACCACGGGAGAGGGAGGCGCGGTCGTCACCGATTCACCGCGACTTCGGTCGATTATTGAGTCGTTCTGTTCCTGGGGGAGGTCGTGCTGGTGTCCGACGGGGAAGGACAATACTTGTGGAAAACGATTCGAGTGGCAGCTCGGCGAACTTCCGTACGGCACGGATCATAAATATTGCCTGCCAGCAGACTCTCTGATTGAAACATCGAGCGGTGTTCGCGCTGTGGGCGACCTCGCGCAGAGTGCTCGAATGTGGCAATCGGCGACACTCTCTCCGGAACACGTGTTTAGCTGGAAGACCGCGACTGCGACCGCGACCGTGGCAAAGGACGTGTGGCGTGTTGTTTTGACGAACGGTATGCACCTGCGCTACGGGTCCGATCATCCGGTCCTGACGCGACGCGGGTATATCGAAACAGCAGAGTTACTTCTGAGCGATGAAGTCGCTGTCGCCGGGCGACTTCCAGATCGTCCAGATCTAGTAGACGTGCCGGACGCCCTCCTCACGATCGTCGGGATGTTATTAGCAGACGGAAGCTATGTCCCAACACCAGGGTACACACATCACCCGATCAATTGGTACAAGGAGAACGAAGCGAGCCGAGAAACGTACATGATGTCGCTTAAAGTACTCGACATTCCGTTCCACATCGATAAAAAGGGCTACATTCGCGCACAAGGGCTGAAGTTGCACGATCTTCTCACCAGTGTTGGCATTCTGCCTGCTTACGCGCCAGACAAGTTTATTTCGGACAAGTTGACCGCGCTGTCTGCACGTCAGGTCGCAATTCTTATCCGAGCCATCTGGTCTGGCGACGGTACGGCGAAGGTTAAATCGACCGGCGATACAGTCCGGGTCGTGTACGGAAGTCGCTCGCTGCGACTGTGTCGCGGGATCCAGCGGTTGCTTTTTCAACTCGGCATCCTGTCTACCGTGACTTCGTCGTCGGTTAAGTACAAAGGGGAGCGCTACCCGTACCACTTCACGACTGTCGTCGGGAACGACTCAAAGAATAAGATGCTTAACCTGCTCGATAGCGCCCCCAGAATCTCTGCAGACGTAGCCGGAGCTATGACGTTTCTCCGTTCCGGACGATCAAGAAAGAGACCGTCTGCACGAAACCCGGCGCTCGATGGTGATGTGTGGTGGGTTCCGATCAAAACCTTCTTTAACGAGGGTATCGAGTCTGTATTTGAAGTCGAGGTCCAAGATTCCGAACATAACTTCGTGGCAGACGGTGTCGTGACGCATAACTGCTACGACCACGTCGGCTACAACCTCAAGATGACCGACATGCAGGCCGCCGTCGGCGTCGCCCAGCTGAAGAAGCTCCCCGCCTTCATCGAGCGCCGCCGGCACAACTTCCGGCGCCTGCGCGAGGGGCTCTCGGACCTCTCCCACCTCCTCATCCTGCCCGAGGCGACGCCGCGCTCGGAGCCCTGCTGGTTCGGGTTCCCGCTGACCGTGCGCGAGGGGACGGACCGCCTCGACCTCGTCCACTACCTGGAGGAGCGCAGGGTCGCCACGCGCCTGCTCTTTGGCGGGAACCTCCTGCGCCAGCCCGGCTTCATCGGGACACCGCGACGGGTCGTCGGCGAGCTGGTACACTCGGACCGCATCATGCGCGACACGTTCTGGATCGGGGTCTACCCGGGGATCACCGACGAGATGGTCGACTACGTGGTCGACGTCTTCCACCAGTTCGCCCGATCTCGATGACGTTCACTCTCCGCCACGGCGCAGTCACCTTCGCGTCCGACCACCCGCACGAGCGCGCGGTGATGTTCGGCCCGGCCGGCAAGCTCGCCCTCGACTACGACGCGTCGCACTTCGACGACCCGAGCCGGACGTACCGCTGGGTCTTCCGCCTCGTCGGTGCGCTCCGGCCCGGCGACGCGCTCGTCTTCGCCGCCCGCGGATTCGAGCGTGCCTGCGTCGTCGGAGACGACGGCGCCCCTCGCGTCATCGAGCAGGCCCCCGCCCTCGTCCGCGACGGGCGCGGCACGCCACTCCGACTCGCGTCGACGCCCCCGCCGCGGATCACGATCCTGATCGCGACGCTCGACCGCCGCGACCTCCTGGAGTGGACCCTGTGGTACCTCTACGAGACGTCGACCGACGAGGAGCGCGAGATCTGGGTCTGGGACAACGGCTCCTCGGATGACACGCCCGCCTTCCTCGGGAGCCTCCAGGGCTGGCCCGGCATCCGGTGCTTCCGCTCGCGCGACAACCTCGGTCTCGTCGGACCCCGGAAGCGCATGCTGCCCTACGTCCAGACCCCGTACGTCTTCACGCTCGACGACGACATGTGGCCGCTCCAGCGCGGCTGGGCGAGCGCCATCGTCCGCGCGATGGACGCCGACCCCGCGATCTACCAGACGGCGCTGTCCATCACGGGACACTGGCACAATAACTACGGCATCGTCCACGAGCAGCTCGGCGGCCCATTCTTCCGCGTTCCGTACCGCGCTCCGTCGACGCCCACGGGCGGCGTGCCGGACGTCCCGCCCGGGTCCGAGGCACGGGTTCTCGGCGGCGAGGCGGTGATCCTCCCGACCGGCAGGGCGATGCCCTTCGCGGTCTCGGGGAGCGCCTCTGCGTGGCGGACCGAGGACGTGCGGGCACTCGTCGGGAGGCAGGAGCGGCACCCGGTCTGCGACCTCTCCGAGGCGTGGGGGCATGTCCTGCGAGACGAGGCTCCCTCGCGCCGGTACGACGCGACGATGTGCCACTACAGCGTCGTGTCACCGTGCCCCGGACCGCTGTGGCACCTCGGCCGCGGCGAGCGCTACTGGGATGTGAAGTGCCAGATCGCCCCGGCGATCTACAACCGGTCGGGCGAGGAGCAGCGCTCCTGGCTGGAGCGCGCCCGCCGGGCCTCGGGCTGGGGGAGCACGCTGGAAGATCCGGACGAGGTGCTCCCGGCCCGATAAGGTTGCGGTCCCGCTCCCGCGAGGTGGATACTCGGGACATGCCGCGATTCGACCAGCACGTCATCCCTGCCGGATCACGCGTCCTGTCCTACTCGTGTGACACCTCGACACTCCACTGGTTCTCCTACCCCGAGGGGCCAGCTCGTGTCCGAGGGCCAGAAGGAGACGAATTCGACGTCTCGTGGGTCGGGCTCTGTCCGAGATGCACCGCAATGCGAAAGGACGGGTTTCCTGTCGCCAGCCTTGTCAGCGAGGATTGGACTACGGAGTCTGACCTCTACCCGTCGATGGGCGGGGTCGGGAACTAGATGCCGCCGCCCCTCACGGTCCTCCTCGTCACGATGAACCGACGGGAACTCCTTGAGATCGGCCTCTGGTACCTCTACGAGACGTCGACCGACGAGGAGCGTGACCTCTGGATCTGGGACAACGCCAGCTCCGACGACACGCCCGACTTCCTCGGGACGATGGTCGGCTGGCCCGGGGTCCGGGTCTTTCAGTCTCGTGTCAACGTGGGTCTCGCGGGCGCGAGACGCAGGATGATCACGCACGTCCGGACGCCGTACGTGTTCACACTCGACGACGACGTCTGGCTCCTCACCAGGGGGTGGGCCGCAGCCGCCGCGAAGGTCTTTGCCGCCGACCCGTCCATCGGCCAGCTCATGGTCCCGCAAGGGCACGTCGACCCGTCGAGCGGCTTCGGCGTGGTCCACGAGAAGCTCGACCGCCCCTTCTTCCGCGTACCGCCCGTCCTCCCCCGCGATCGGGACGCAGTGACAGGTGACCTCTCCCATGACCTCCGCCACCACGTCGACCTCCGCGGCGCGCCGCCGCCGTTCGAGGGGGTCCGCGTCGAGGACGTCGCCGGGGAGCGCCTCGCCGTCCCACTCTCCGGGACGCAGCTCCCGCTCGCGGTCTCCGGGAGCTGCTCGTCGTGGCGGACCGAGGACGTCCTGCCGCTCGCCCGGCGCGAGGACCGGCACCCCGTCGTCGACCTCCGCGAGGCGTGGAGCTTCCCGATCCAGGCCGCGCGCAGGGCGCGCGAGGCGCTGCTCCTGGGACACGGGATGATGCACCCGTGCCCCGGGCCGCTCTGGCACCTGGGGCGCGGAGAGCTGCACTGGGAGACGCGCTGCCGCATGGCCCCCGCGATCTACGGGCGCACCGGCGAGGAGCAGCGCCGCTGGCTGGAGGTCGCGCGCGCGGCGTCCGGCTGGGGGCGCCCGCTCGAAGACCCGGACGTACTCGCGTGAACGTCGTCCTCGTCGGCGCCTCGTCGTCGATCGGGCGGGCCACCGAGCGCGCCTTCGAGGCGGGCGGGCACCGCGTGACGGGGACGTCGAGCCTGGACCTCGACCTGACCTCCGACCGGTCGATCGCCGACTTCGCCTCGCGCCAGCAGGACGTGGACGCGCTCCTGGTGCTCTCCGGGGTCCTTCCGGGGAAGTCCCTCGGGGAGTACGACCGCGCCGCGATCGACCACGTGATGTCCGTCAACGTCGTCGGCCCCGCGCTCCTCGTCCAGGCGATCGCGCCCCGCCTGCGGGACGGGGCCCTCGTCCTCCTGATGTCGTCCGTGTCCGCCGAGCGCGGGAGCTTCGACCCGATCTACGCCGCGTCCAAGGCGGCGCTCTCGGGCCTCGCGCGGTCGCTCGCGGTGCAGCTCGCGCCGCGCGTCCGGGTCAACGCAGTGGCGCCCGCCCTCGTCGAGGGCAGCGCCATGGCTGAGGCGATGCCCCCCGCGCGGCGGGCGCTCCACGCCGAGCGGGCGCTCGTCAAGAGGCTCATGACAGTCGACGAGGTCGGGGGCCTCCTCACCCAGCTCTGCTCGCCGGCCTGGGCGAGCGTGAGCGGGCAGGTCATCCGCGTGGACGGCGGCAGTGCCTTCATTTAGACGTCGCGTCGCGGTCATCGGGTGCGGTCTCTTCGGCGGTGTCGTCGCTCTTGGACTCGCTCTCCCAAACGAGGTGGTCGTCTTCGAGCGACAGTCAGACTTGTTAACAGGCGCGTCATTTAACAATGCTCGTCGCGTCCATCTCGGGCACCACTACCCGCGCGACTTCGACACAGCGGCGCAGTGTGTTCGCGGGTTCGAGCGGTTCGTGGAGATGTTCCCGGACTGCGTCCTCGGCGGCTTTCCGAACGCGTACTTCGTCGCGGAGGAGAGCACCCGCACATCGCCAGGAGACTACCTCCGATTCGCCTCTCGACTCGGGGCGCCATGCAGGATCCTCGACGTGGCCGCATTCTCGCCAGCGATCCGGGGCGTCTCTGTCGGGATCGAGGTCCCCGAGGCCGTCTACGACGCCGCTCTTCTGCGCGGCGAGCTGCGCGGACGGCTCGATCAGGCCGGCGTGCGCCTTGTCCTCGACTGCGGCGTGGACCGAATCGAGCGCCACGCGGGCGGAGGTTTCCTCGTCGACGGAGAACCGTTCGATGCGGTCGTGAACTGCGCCTACGAAGACGGTAACCGCCTCGACGCACAGCTCGGACACGCGCGTCCGACGATGCAGTACGAGCGGACGATCACCCCGATCGCCAAGTGGGATCACCCCCCGGTCGGGATCACGATGATGGACGGGCCGTTCTTCACGATCCTGCCGCACGGGAAGACGGGGGCGTTTCTCCTCTACCACGTCGTCCATTCCGTCTTGGAGAGCGCGATCACCGCCGAGGCCCCGGCCGCGTGGCGACAGCCGATTCCGCAAGCCGATCGCGAGGCCGCCTTCGCGCGCATCCGGGACGCCGCGACGGAGTTCGTGCCCGCCCTCGCCTCCGTCCGCCTCGAAGGGTTCCTGGAGGGGCCGCGGGTCGTGCTTCCGCACATGGACATGACGGACGCACGGCCCTCGATCGTGCGCTCTCCGGAGCCCGGTTACGTCTCGGTGCTCTCCGGGAAAGTCGATCATTGTGTCGAGGCGGCGGACGCCGTAGTCTCGCTCCTGTCACGATGACACACCCCGGAACGCCGCGACGAATCGTCGGCGATTTGGTACACTCCTCCGACATGCAAATCATGCGCGACCGCGAGCGGTCCAGATGACTCCAAGAATGCTCGACATGATCCGCTGCGTCGGCTGGCACGTCGCCATGCAGGGCCCCGTCCTCGAAGTCGGCTCCTACATCGAGGAGAGCCAGGGGCACCTCAACCTCCGGCAGGCGTTCCCGCGCGGGACTCCGTACGTCGGGACCGACGTCCTGTCGGGCCCCGGGGTCGACCGCATCGTGAGCGTCCTGGACGCCGAGCAAATGAACGCAGTGGCCGACAGCATCCAGCCCAAGACCATCCTGTGCCTCTACGTCGTCGAGCACATCTGGGATCTCGACACCGCGTTTCGCGTCCTCGGCGGTCTGTGGCAGAAGCATCCGGAGTCCTGGCTCTGGGTGTCGACCCACCAGAACCAACCCTTCCACGGGACCTCCCGGTACGGCGACTACTGGCGTGTCACGACCACGACGATGCATCGCCTGCTGGAGGAGGTCGGCGGGATCCAAGGGGCCCACGTCCTGGTACACGCGGACACGAGCAATCCCGAAGACGTCGTCGGTGTACGACAGCCGACCTCCCTCGCGTTCCCCGTCGCAGACATCGAAGCGGCGTTCAGGACAACCGCCGCCCACTGGGAAATCTACTGCTAGTGCCGAATGTGGAGGAGACCCCGGTGACCCGATTCGAAACGGCCTCATTTACGGTGCAGGGCGGCCTCGTCCGCTTCCTGTCGAACATGCCGGGTCGCTACGCGACCCTGTTCGCCAACGGCGAGCGCCTCCAGTTCCGGGACGACGCGTCCTCGTTCGACGACCTGAGCCGCAGCTACGCGTGGGCGTTCTCCTACGCACCGCCGCTCCCCGACGGGATGCAGTTCGTCTTCGCGACGGCCGAGCGGGAGGTCGTCGGCGAGTCGGACAAGGGGCAGATCCACGTCACTGGCGACTTCGCGCACGTGGAGCGCTCTCGGGGGGGAGAACCGACCGCCCTCCTCCGACCCCCGACGCCGATCGTCGAGTTCACCGCGATCACCTGCTCCGGGCACCTGCCCAAGGTCTCCGTCGTCACGTGCAGCTACAACCGCCCGACGCTCCTGCGCGAGGCGATCGAGAGCCTGCGCAAGCAGACGGACGATGACTGGGAGCACCTCATCTACGACGACGCCTCGACCTCCCCCGGCGTCGCCGAGGTGCTCGCCTGGGCGAAGCAGGACCGCCGGGTGCGGATCTGGAAGAGCCCGGTCAACCTCGACCGTCCCGCGGTCCGGTGGAACTTCATGCTGGACCGGGCGCACGGGCGCTACCTCACGGTCCTCGACGACGACAACCGGAAGCTCCCGCGCTTCGTCGAGGTCATGTCCGCCCAGCTCGACTCCGACCCGACGCTCGACCTCGTGACGTGCGGCTGGGTCGTCGTCCGACCCGACGGGAACTGCGAGGCGGACTACCACCTGAACCTGTCGACGTGCGAGTCCGAGCTGAACCGGATCTCGACGTGCGACGGCGGCGCGATGCTCTACCGGAGGTCGACCTTCGAGCGAGCCGGCTACTTCGCTGAGGAGATCCGGACGAACGAGGACTGGGACTGGCTCCGGAGGGCGATGTCCCGAGACTCCGTCCGAAACCTGCACGAGTGCCTGTCGACCTACCGGAGCCACGACGACCAGAGGATGCGGCGCGCCGACCAGCTCGGAAACGCCGCCGACGTGGACTGGGTGCGCAGTCGGGCCCTATCGCCGACGATCACGGTGAGGCCGTCCTACCCGAGTCCCGCGCGCCTCACGCAGAGCCAGCGGGACGTCGTCGAGTGTCTCGACCGCGCCCTCCAGTCAATCCCGTGGGTGCGGCTCGGCGGGGGCGACCTCGCCCTGGTCGTCTCACCGTTCCAGATGTCCGACGCCGAGGTGCAGAGCGCGGTCTCCGGGTGCAGCCGCGCGCTGTCCCTCCACATGGAGGACCCCTACGCCCTCGGGACCAACCTGGAGCGCGTCCGCGCGATGAAGGGGATCTGCCCGAGCACTTGGGTCTGCACGAACGACGCGAGCGCGCTCGGGCACTACCAGGAGATCGTCGGGCGATCCGCGATCAGCTGTCCCTCGCTCGGGGCAGACGCCCACCTCGCGGCCCTCCCCGCGGCCGATCGCGACCTCGACGTCCTGCTGTGCGGCTACGCCTACCCGTCCCGGCAGCGATTCGTCCGGGCGCTCCTGCCTCACCTCGGCGAGATGCGGGTGCTCCTGTGCGGGGACGGCTGGGAGAGCTTCGGGTCTGGGACCGTCCAGACGACCCCGACCCAGAGCCTCGCCGACTCCTACGTCCTGCACACCCGCGCCAGGGCGGTCATCTGCCTCCAACGCGTCCACGGGGACTGCGCAGACGGGCCCGCCCCGCCCCAGACCGTCAACCGCGGCTACATGGAGGGGGCCCTCGGCCCGCGCGTCTTCTTAGACCGGAGTCGCGCGCGACATGCCCTCGACGAGGGAGACGTGCTCTTCTACAGCAGCCCCGAGGACCTCGCGCAAAAGCTCCGCATCTACCTCACCGCGAAGGAGCGCGACCCGCGCACCGAGCGCTTCCGCGACAAGTGCCGCCTGCTCTACACCTACCGGACGAGGCTCGCCCGCGCGATCAACTGCGTCCGGGCGCCGCGGTTCCTGGCGGAGATCCCGTGATGGAGAACTGGACCAGCGCGCAATTCATCCGCGTCGGCAGCCTCTTTCGAGATTCGGACGGGAAGACGCTGATGCGCGTTCGACCGACCGGCTGGGAGGTCGAGCTGCCCTCGCACTTGCGGCAGCACGTCTTCGGCGTCGACCGAGACACCCACGAACTCGTCCTGATCCACCCCGACAACCACGTCACCCCGCTCGAAGAGCGACACCGTCGATAAATCAAGATGCCCCGCGACATCGTCGTCCCCGTCTACAAGTTCTCCGAGCTGCCCGACAAGGTCAAGGAGCGCGTCAAGCAGAAGTACGCCCAGAATTTCAACTGGGACCGCGCCGACGAATACATGAACTCCCTCAAGAAGCTCGCCGAGCACTTCGGCGGCAAGCTCGCGCACTGGGAGGTCTCCTGGGACGGGGGCTCGTACTCCAACGCGAAGTTCAGCATGCCGGAGATGGAGCCGGACGAGATCGAGGAGAAGCTCGACGAGCTGAGCGGCGAGGAGTGCAAGCTCACCGGCATGGTCTACGACGAGGACGCCATCGACGGCTTCCGGAGCGCGTGGGACGGCGGCGAGACGGACCTCGACAAGCTCATGCAGGCCGCCTTCCGGAAGTGGCTCAAGAGCGCGCAGGGCGAGTACGAGGCCGACTTCTCGGACGAGGTCTTCGGGGAGAACTGCGACGCCAACGAGCGGTGGTTCTACGCGGACGGGAGCCGCGCGCCGTCGCCGGAGGACCCGCCGCCGAACCAGGGGCGCTACGCGCCGGCCGGCGCGCCCGCGCGAGCGTCGGGACACGAGTCCTGCGGCGGCGGGATGGGCTGGCCGAAGTACAACGGGTACCAGCCGAGCCCGTGTCAGTGGGCGGACGCGTAGGCGACTTCCCGGGACGGGGAGACGTCCACTGGCCGACGGGGCACCCGCTGTCCTGCGGCGTCCCGTGCGACGACGAGGGAGACGGCATCACTTGCCCGCGGTGCCTCGCGAATGTCGTGACGAACCTTCACCGCTTCGCGAAGGCGATGAAAGACGTCAAGTGGCCCCCGGACCCGAGAGAGCCGATTCCACGCCTGTCCTCCCTGCGAATCGAGGACGAGGGCGCGAAGCGGGATCGGACGGAGGGGTTCCGCGTCGCGAGCGGCGCCGAGATGAACGACAGGCGCATCGCCAAGAAACGCCGCACGTGGTGGATCTTTCGGAGCGACGGGCAGGGGTGCACCGAAGTCGTGACCACGCGATCAGGAAAACTCTGGCGAACAGACGACCCGGGCACCGCGCGCGCAGTGGCGGACCTGCTCGACCGAGAGTTCCCGCAGTACCCGAGGTTCGTGCCGTAGTTCAAGGTGTTATCCCCTCGTAGCGGGACCCGTCACAAAAACACGGCTCGACCTGTCTCCGTCCACGCAACCGTGTCTTCGGAGTATGCCTGTAGGGCTTCCCGTTCTTCCGAGCACGCACGACGCGCCCACAGGCGACGCAGGCCACCATCCGGATAGCCTTCACTCGAAGCAGTCCTCGTTCTCGACCGACCGATAGCGAACGAACTCGCCCTCGACCTTGGCGCGCTTGTTCAGCTCGGCGACGAAGCGCCGGAAGTCACCGTCCGTTACGACGTGGGCAGGGACGCGCACCGCAGACGGTTCCCACTCACCCTTGACGTTCTCGGTCTCGAACCGCTCCTGCATCAGGCGTCGCATTCTTTCCTCCTTTGGAGCCGTCGCCGCGGTCCCTTGACGAGCGCGTCGGTGTTCTCGCGGGCTTGCAAGCCTCGCCGAACAGCGCGTCGGTGTCTGTGTCGTAGTGCACGTGTTTTATCCTCCCTTCGGATCGTTCGGATGCTACTTCGCTCCCAACTCGCGCAGCATGTGGATGCGAGCGACGATCATCGACACGCGCCCGGTGCCCGCCACCGCTTCCATCAATGCCATCAGCGCGCTCCCGACCTTGCCTTCGTCCAGCCGCTTGAGCGCGTGATCGATACTCTCGGCGACGGTGCGACGGCTTGGACGGAAGCAGGCCCCTCACGCCTCGCGCGCGCGATCCAAACTGCTGCGCGGCGGGTAACCTCGTCCTTACTGCGTTCGTGTCCCATGAGCCTCACCCTCCTTCAACGAAACATGTGGCCGACTCATCACTGTCCTCCCTTCCCGCTCGATTCGAGGATCGCTCGGCACTCCGGGAAGAGCGCGATGACGCTCTGGCGCCTTTGCTCGTCCTCCGCAGCTCGGTGCGCGTCCAGCTCTGACACCCGCTGCCGGCTCTTTTCCTCCAACTCCCGGATCAACTCCTGCCGCGCGTTGAGGAGCGCCTGCGGGACGGGGAGTCTCTCGCCCTGGAAGAAGAACAATTCGTCCCCCCCGTGCGGTTCGTAACCCCCGTAGACGCGGATCTGGATCCCGTCACGGTGAGGTCCACGGTCGAGGACAGCGAGGTAGATCTCGCGGCCCGGGTCTGCCTCCGGGAGGTCAGGGGAGGGCACCTCGCGAGGATCTGTGTTCGCTCGCCGCGAACGATTCTGCTCCCCCTCCATGACACCCCGGTGCATCTCGTAGAAGTCTTCCCACGAGTAAGTCAAAGGCAGTCGCCCAGTCGCATAACACGCCCAGCACTCGTCGCGGTGGCCAGACTCCGCGAGCCGATCACACAGGCGCAGGCCGGGGAAATCGGTCAGATCACCCCCGTCACGCGAAAGCACGTGACCGACGAGCCAGACCACCTCCTGTGCGAAGTTGCCCGCGGCCTCCTCATAGCTCACGACCGCGAACTTCTCGACATACGCGCGCGGGGGCGCGACCACCGTCATCCTCCAGTGAGCCTTGAGGTCGACGACCCCGTATTCGCGGAGTACGGCCTGAAAAACCTCGACGAGCTGCGCCTCACGAGGAGCAAGAGTCATCCGATTGCCTGTCTCGTGGGCGTTCCAGATAAGCATGTGGAAGGTCCCTCCGGAAGGCAAGGCCAGAGTCAGTGGGTACCGCCGGATCAACTCGCTGATGTCCAGTTTCATCGTGTGCCGAACTCTTCGCGGTGCGCTTCGGATCGCCGGGTAATCAAGGAGGCAGCTTCGTCAAGCCGGTTCCGGACATCTGTCTCCTCGGTCGCGCCGAGACAGTAGAGGAACGCCGCCACATCCTCCACTCGGAGGTACCGGACGCCCCGCACCTCCACAGACCGGAACACGAATCCGTCTGCAGCGGTGCTCATCGGCTCACCGCCTCGAACGCCTCGACGAGGACGTCGTCGACCTCACTGTCCCTGTAGCCGATCGCCAGGAGGCTCTGGCGAGCCTCGTTGATCGCCCGGATCCCGTCGACGACCCGCCCGACGCGCAGGTACGCGCGATGCTCCTCGGGTGTCCCGAGGCGGAGTCGGAGCGCGCGTCGCTTCCAGTCATCGAGTTCCTTCCAGCTCGGCCTGCGCATCACGGGGCCTCCACGAAGGCGAAGCCCGCGTAACCGTCCGCCTCCGCGAGCGACTTGCACTTGAGCAGGTAGGCGTGCAGCTCGGGGTTCACCGCGTCGGCGATCTTCAGCTCGGCCCTACACCTCACCAGCAGCGCCGTCTCGTGCTCGGCGTACTTCAGCTGGCCCCTGCAGGTGCAGCAGTGCGCACCGCGCTTCTCGGCGTCCTCCACCGCCCCCTTGTCGAGGATGCCTCCGTGATAGTCTGCCGCCACCTGGACGTGCCGGGGCATGATGCAGTACGGGTGCGGGACGCCGATGGTGCCGCTCACCCAGAAGTGGCCTCCCTCGCTCTGCCCATAGCGGGCCCTCAGTGCCTCCTGTCGTCGATCGTCCATCACGTCTCCTTCCAGTCGAGCCCGTCGTCGGTGAACACGAACGCGGTGGGGTTATCCCCGTAGTAGTGCTTGAGCCGGTACCACCACGGGTGGCGGTCCGGCTCGAAGCAGGCGATCCACTTGAGCGGTACCTCGCGGATCGAGGTCGGGTCGCCGACGGTCATGCGGACCATGATCGTCGCGCGGGCGTCGATCTGGCCTCTTTCACGCAGGCGGTTTTCGGATGGAGGGCGAGCGGAGGAGGCGATCGAGAACATGACACTCATTCAGCGTCCCGGAATCGACCACGACCCGATCCGCCCGTGGGTCTGGGCGGACATGCCGCTTCGCGACGAGCCAGTCGACGTGCGCGATCTCGCGCTCGAACTCGTCGGGGGACTCGACGAAGTCTCCCGGCGGCAGAGCCGCGGGGTCCGTCGCGAGGACCTCCGGATCCGTCACGGGTATGAGGTTGGCGCCACCACTCCACAAAGACGTGGCGGTCACCAGCCCGTCCTGCCACGCCACAATGACGAAGGGCTCGATCTCGTCGTGCAGATCGTGAAGGATGTCGAGCACACGCCCGTACCCGAGGACTTGCGGCGCAGCGGGAGAGCGCTTCAGCGCTGCGCGGAATTCGACGAGTTGACCTCGCTCGAACATCACGCCACCTCCTCGTACTGCGCGTCGCCCTCGACCTCGGCTCCGAAGACGCTCTGCGCGCAGTCGCGCCCGATCCAGAACGAGTGCGGGACGCCGGAGGCGTCGTCGATGAGGACCGGCACCCAGTTGAACGGGTTCTTGATGGCGTGCCCGCAGGCGTGGCACTGCTCGTGCCGCGCGCGCTCCGACTTGCCGGAGGAAAACCTCGACGAGTCGTGCACCGTCCCGGGCGGCCACTTGATCCGGGCAACGAGGTACTGAGTGGGCTTTCCGTCCTTGTCGACCCCGTCGCGCCAGATCCACTCCATCTCGGGGGACCGCACCGAGTCGAGCCGGAGGTGGAGGTGCCCCGCGAAGTGCGCGGCGACCGTCGGCGAGAGCGTCTTCCAGACGACCGTCCGGACGGGCCTTCGCCGGTCGAGCACCTCGACGATCCGGGCGACGGGCGCGAACGCCTCGCACCACCTGCGCGCGGTCGCGAGCGCCTCGCGCGTCGGCGCCGGCAGGTCCGCCTCGGCCAGGACGTTGCAAAGACGGAGGCAGTGCGGCGCGCGCTCGAAGAGGCCAAAGGACATCGCGTGCACGATCGGGGACCCCTCGCCGAGACCGTCGCCGTCGTCGAACCGCGCCTCTGACAGCAGCTCCGACCGCGGGCGGTGGTCCTTCGGGTCCCGCTCGACGAAGTAGGCGTCCTCCGCGCGCGCGAACTTCTTGGCGACCGCCTGCTTGTTGAGGGCCGCCCGGACGCGGCGCGAGGCACCCTTGGGCCACGCGCTGTCGGCGGACTCCGCCTCGTCGAGGACGGCGAGGGCGGCCTCGGCCTCCTTCTGCGCCTTGCCCGTGAACCAACTCAGGATCGCCTCGTTGTCCATCGCCTGCCTCCTCCTGACCTCGACTCGTGCTTCCTCGGCCTCCAGGTCAAACGGCTTGTAGTGACTCCGATCGCCGCGGTCGAGAATCTCCAGCTCCGCGCGCTCGGACGCGCTCAAACTCTCCAGCACGCGCACGGACTCCCGTTGTCCGATCGTCGTCATCAGTGCGTCTCCTGCTCTCCGCAGTGGCAGAACGTCTCGAACCGCCGCACCAGGGAGTCGACGAGCGGCTGCTCCGAGCCGTCCACGTCCTCCATCCACGTCGCCACCGTCGCACTCAGCCCGAGCGCCTCGTCGATGCCCCTGGGCGTCGCGCCGCAGTGGGCGAGGAGCTGGAGGGCGTAGAGGGCGAGGCTGACGGCGCCGTGGACGAACGCGTCGGGCACCCCGCCGGGGGCAAGGCCCAG
>ORJL011017027.1_pt1 | contig 16597 bp, 6 predicted proteins | sample 1779941 | NCBI WGS metagenome assembly ORJL01 (sample SAMEA104232317, study PRJEB22302) | groundwater metagenome | biome: forest; feature: aquifer; material: groundwater | place: USA | collected 2011-08-07 | depth 5.8 m | reverse complement strand
GGTCAGTGCATCTCTCTTGCAGTTGAACTGCCAGCTCGCGGGATAATGTCTCTCCGCCGCAGATTATGGTGAGTTGGGAAGGGTTCTTCCAGGCGGTCTTCAGAAGCTGGCCCCAGAGTGAGGGGGTGCTTATCATTATAGTAGCCCGCGAGTCGGTCAGCTTTGCCGAGAGCCGCTCGACGTTTCGGGATGTCTCCCGATCAACTACCACCAGGCTCGCGCCGGTGGTGAGCGGTAGAATGAGTTCAAACACCGCCATATCGAAAGATGGAGTTGAATGGGCCAGGAAGACATCACGGCCAGTAATGCCCACTTCCGTCACGATAGAATGGCAGAAATTGGCTAGCGCACCGTGAGTGATTTGTACGCCCTTCGGTCTGCCTGTCGACCCGGAGGTATAGATCACGTGGATCAGGTTCTGGGGAGTGACCGGGGTAACTGGGTTATCCTCGCTTCCTCGGGCGATGGTCTTCCAGTCTCCATCCAGGCAAACCACGGAGGCCCTATGCTGCGGTAAGTTGCCCTCCAGCCGCTCCTGGGTCAGGAGCACCGGTACCTGCGTGTCCTCCAGCAGGAACGCCAGACGCTCTGGGGGGTAAGTGGGATCAAGAGGTACGTTCACCCCCCCGGCCTTGAGAATACCCAGCAGACCGACCATCATCTCCAGCGAGCGCTCTACGCATAATCCCACCCGTACCTCGGGACCTACTCCCATCCCTCGCAGGTATTGGGCCAACTGGTTGGCTCGCCGGTTCAGCTCCCAATACGTCAGCTCCTGACCTTCGAAGACCACCGCTACGGCGTCAGGTGTCCGCTCCACCTGTTCCTCAAACTCCTGATGCGGGCACTTGTCCTGCGGATAGTCCCGGCCGGTGTCGTTCCATTCCACCAGGAGTTGATGACGCTCTGCTGCCGTCAGCATGGGCAGGTCCGAAAGGCGCTGCTCGGGACCGGCCACGATCCCTTCCAGCAGTGTCTGGAAGTGCCCCATCATCCGTCCAATGGTAGCCGAGTCGAAGAGGTCGGTGTTGTACTCGAACCGGCAGACCATCCCGTCCGCTTCTTCGGTGACAAGCAACGTCAGATCGACCTTCGCCGTTCCAGTGTCCACCTCCAGGGGCATCCTGGATAACCCCGGCAGATCCGCCGCGTGCATCGGCGCATTCTGCAGGCTGAACATCACCTGGAACAAGGGGTTCCTGCTCAAGGTCCGCTCCGGCTGTAGCTCCTCCACCAGCTTCTCAAGAGGCAAGTCCTGGTGAGCATAGGCGCTCAGGGCTACCTCCCGCACTCGTCCCAGTAACTCCCCAAACCTCGGGTTGCCTGACAGATCGGTCCGCAAAACGAGCGTGTTCACGAAGAACCCTATCAGTCCCTCGGTCTCCACGCGGGTGCGGCCAGCTATGGGAGACCCTATGATGACGTCTTCCTGGCCGGTGTAGCGATGTAGTAACGTCTCAAAAGCTGCCAGCATCGTCATGGAGACGGTCACGCCCTCTCTCCGGCTCAGGGCTCTGACGCTCTGGGTCACCGTTTCGGATATGGCCAGGCGCTGGCTGGCGCCACGATAGGTCTGCACTGAAGGACGAGGACGGTCTACAGGCAACTCCAAGGCCGGGAGCACGCCGCTCAGCTTCCCCTTCCAGTACGCCAGTTGTCTCTTCTGGGGCTCGCCTTGCAGACACTCCCGCTGCCAGCGGGCGTAGTCAGTATACTGGATGGGCAACTCCGGCAGAGATGCGGGCCTCCCCTCGAGATTAGCCCTGTAGAGTTCCTCCATCTCCCGATAGAACACCCCCACGGACCACCCATCAAAAGCAATGTGATGAATAACCAGCAGGAGTACGTGATCATCTCCGCTGATCCGTATAAGGGTAGCCCGCAGCATAGAGTCCCGGGACAGATCAAAGGGACGCCTCGCCTCCTTTTCGAGCAGACGCCGCGCCTCTCCCTGGCGCTCCGGCTCGTTCACTTCGCACAGGTCAATTGACGAAAGCATCACCCTGTGGTCCCCATCCACCATCTGCACAGGCATGCCGTCGACATCTGAGAATCTGGTCCGTAACGCTCCTTGACGTTGGACGATAGCGCCCAGCGTCCTCTCAAGAGCCCGTACGTCCAGACGGCCTCTGAGGCCCATCGCCATCGGCACATTGTATACGTGGGAGCCTGGCTCCAGCCGGTCCAGGAACCACAGCCTCTGCTGGGCAAAGGACAGGGGAGATCGATCACTCGCCTCACAACGAGGAATCGGCTCCACAGCCTGCGCATCAACAGCCGATGCGCTGAGCTCCGCTACCGTGGGCAAATCGAATATGGTGCGGAGAGGGAGGTCCACCTGCAGGACTCTCCGCACCCGGGAAATAACCTGAGTGGCCAGCAAGGAGTGGCCTCCCAGATCGAAGAAGTTGTCGTGGGCGCCCACCAGTTCGATACCCAGTACTTCAGCCCAGATCCCGGCGATGGTCTCCTCGACCGGGCTTCTCGGGGGCACGTATCCAAGCCCCAGGCCCGATCTGCCCCATTCAGGGGCTGGCAAGGCCCTGCGATCGAGCTTGCCGCTGGGAGTGAGAGGCAAGGCCTTCAGGTATACGTAGGCTGCAGGAATCATGTACCCCGGCAGCCTCTCGCCGAGATACCTGCGCAGATCGACGCTGTCGATGATCTGCCCTTCTACTGGCGCCAGGTAAGCCACGAATCGCTTGTCGCCAGGGGTATACTCTAGCGCTGTGACCACGGCCTCCCGGACACCCTGATATTGCCGCAGGGACGCCTCGATCTCACCGAGTTCCACCCGGAAGCCTCGGATCTTGACCTGGTTGTCGAGACGTCCCAGGAACTCGATGTTCCCATCCGGCAAGTAGCGGGCCAAGTCCCCGGTCCGGTACAGACGGTCCCCGGATCGACCTCTGAACGGATTGTGAATGAATCTCTCCGCGGTCAGCTCCGGGCGATTCAGGTAGCCTCTGGCCAGGCCTGCACCACCGATATGTAGCTCTCCGGCCACTCCGATAGGGACCGGCTCCCCTCTCTTATCGAGAAGGTAGATCAGGGTGTTGGCGAGGGGGCGCCCTATGACCGGTCCGGACAACCCCGGTGAGATGAGGCAGAAGGATGCATCGACAGTACACTCAGTCGGACCGTAGACGTTGTAGAATGCTGGGCCTGAAGCGTGGGCCAGGTTCTGCCAGAGGGCGCTATCAACCGCCTCGCCGCCCACCAGGACCAGCCGCGGCGTGCTCCGCGACGGATCAAGAAGCCCGGTTTCCACGAGGAGCCTCAAATGCGATGGGGTGCAGTCGAGAACATCTACCTGATGGCGAACAAGAAGATCGAGGAGCGCCGCGGCGTCCCTGCGCGCCGACTCTGGGACGATCACCAGGCAATGCCCAAATGACAGCAGCACGAGCTGCTGGACTGACGCGTCAAAAACGAGGGGGCTGTTCAGGGAGGCCTTTATAGGGTGACCGGTGTCACCGTCATAGAAGGCATGACCGAGCGCAGAGGAGAGCGCGACCACCGAGCGGTGCTCGATCATGACCCCCTTGGGTCTACCAGTCGATCCCGAGGTATAGATCACGTAGACCAGGTTATGGGGCGTGACCAGGGTGACCGGGTTGTCCGTGCTCTCGAGGGAGATTTCATCCCAGTCCCTGTCGAGGCAAACCGTGGTGGCCGCATGCTCTGGTAGGCCGCCCACCAATCCTTGCTGAGTAACGAGCACGGGCACCTGCGTGTCCTCCAGCATGAACCTCAGCCTCTCTCTCGGATTAAACGGATCGAGAGGTACGTAAGCCCCGCCAGATTTCATTATGCCCAAGACACCGACCAGCATCTCCAGGGAACGTTCCACACACAGCCCCACCAGTACTTCGGGACCTACTCCCAACTTCCGGAGATAGTGCGCCAGGTGGTTGGCCCGCCGGTTCAACTCCCGGTAGGTCAGCTCCCGGTCTTCGAAGACCGCCGCCACGGCATCAGGGGCCCGCCCCACCTGTTCCTCGATCAGTTCATGCAGACACCTGTCCTGCGGATAGTCCCGAATAGTGTCGTTCCATTCCACCAGAAGTTGATGCCGCTCCGCTGCTGCCAACAGCGGCAGTTCCATTACTTGCCGATCAGGATCGGCCACAACCCCTTCCAGCAGGATTTGGAGATGCGCTTTCATGCGGCCAATGGTAGTCTCATCAAAGAGATCGGTAGCATATTCGAACTCGCAGGTCATGCCCTCCGCAACTTCGGCTACCGACAATGACAGATCGAACTTTGAGGTGCCGGTATCCAGGTCCAGGGTGGTCCAGGATAGCCCCGGCAGGCGGGGGGAGTGACTCGACGCGTTCTGGAGGCTGAACATTACCTGGAACAACGGGTTTCGGCTCAGGCTGCGCTCAGGCTGCAGCTCTTCCACTAGTTTCTCAAAGGGCATGTCCTGGTGAGTATAGGCGGTCAGGGCTACCTCACGCACCCGCCTCAGCAACTCCCGAAAGGTCGGGTTGCCTGACAGGTCGTTTCTCAGGACCAGGGTATTGACGAAGAATCCGATCAGCCCCTCTGTCTCCTCCCGGTTGCGGCCAGCTATAGGAGAGCCTACAACGATGTCCTCCTGCCCGGTGTAACGATGAAGCAGTGCCAGGAAAGCCTCCAGCAGTGTCATGAACAGGGTCACGCCTTCCCGTCTGCTCAGGGCCTTCACCCCCTGGGTCAAGGGCGCCGATAGGATCAGGCGTTGCCGTGAGCCACGATGGGTCTGCACCGCCGGGCGAGGCCGGTCCGTTGGCAGATCCATTGCCGGTAGAGCGGCACCCAATTGGCCCCGCCAGTGCGCCAACTCCCGTTCCAGGACCTCCCCCTGCAGCCATGCTCGCTGCCAGTGAGCGTAGTCCGCATACTGGACCGGCAACTCCGCCAAGGGCGAAGGCCGTCCCTCAGCTATAGCCTGGTAGAGCGCCTCAATCTCCCGATACAGTATCCCCGCGGACCAGGCATCAGAGGCTATGTGGTGCATCACCAGCAAGAGCACGTGCTCGTCATTATTCAATTCAATCAGGCTGGCCCGCAGCATGAGGTCCAGGGACAAGTCAAAGGGACGCCTTGCCTCCTGTTCCACCACACGTTGCACCTCTGCCTGGCGCTCTGCGCCCTCCAGGTCGCTGAGGTCCAGGGACGGTAATGCCACCGATGAGTCATCGCCCACAATCTGTCGAGGTGTTCCATCTACCACCGAGAACCTGGTACGCAATGTCCCGTGGCGCTGCACAATGGCATCCAGCGTTTGGCGAAGCACGTCCACATCGAGGCTGCCAACCATATGAATTGCCAGAGGGACATTGTACAGCGGCGAATCCGGCTCCAACTGGTCGAGAAACCATAACCGTTGTTGGGCAAAGGAGAGGGGACAGGGATCCTCTCCCCCCCGCCGAGGAATCGCCTCTATGGCCCGGCTGCCGGCAATCGCGCCGGCCAGCTCCGCCACCGTGGGCGATTCGAAGATGGTGCGAAGGGGCAGCTCTACCTGAAGAACACTCCGCAAACGCGAGACCACCCGAATGGCTAGCAGCGACTGGCCTCCCAGTTCAAAGAAGTTGTCATGCACGCCCACCGGGCCAGTCTTGAGCACTTCAGACCAGACCCCGGCGATGGTTTCCTCAACTGGGCTTAGGGGCGGTGCAGACGCCGGGTCCACGCCTGTCCCGCGGTAATCCCCTGCCGGCACGGCCCGACGGCCACCATCAAACAATCCTCTGACCGCCTGTCGCACCTGTTCATACAGGACCTTCCCAGCAGGACTGACCGGAATGGCGTCGACGATCTCCACGAAGTCTGGTATCAGGTGCTCGGCGATCTTGCCCCGGCAGAAACCCCTCACCTCTCGTGCAGTTAGGTCTTGCCCGTCTCGGACCACAAGGCAGGCGACGGTACACTCACCCAGGGTCGGGTCCGGAGCACCTATCAGGCAGCACCGTTCTATCTTCGGATGAGAGGCCAGCAGGGTCTCTACCGCGAACGGATGGATCTTCTGCCCACCCCGAACGATTCGATCGTCTACACGGCCGACCAGGAAGACATGGCCCTCCTCGTCCATGGTCGCGATGTCGCCGGTCCTGAGCCAGCCGTCCAAGCTGAACCTACCGGCATTCGATTCCGGACGGTTCCAGTAGCCCGGGGTGTTATAAGGGCCTTTGAGCCAGACCTCCCCTGGTTCTCCGAGAGGCAACGCCTTCCCCGATTCGTCCGTTATCTTGGCCTGGCCTCCGGGGAGCACCCGCCCAGTGCTCCTGACCTTGATCTCCGTGGGGTCGTCAAAGGTCGTGAGGGTGCTGGTGCCGCACTCAGTCATGCCCCCCATGTTCAGGACATCACCCAGCCGCTCGATATAGGCCACAATGTCCTGCGGGGCGCTAGCCCCGGCGCTGACGTATCCGAACCGCACGCTGCTCAAATCGTATCGGTCGAAATCGGGGAGGTCCAGCACCATCCGAAACATAGTGGGCACCCCCACCAGCACGGTAGCCCGTTCCCTTTCGATGGTCTCTAGGAAGATCTCCGGATCAAACATATCGAGGAGAACGACCTTGGCTCCCGCCGTGAGCGCAAAGATCGTGCCCAACCTCAGCCCGTACGCCTGGCCCATAGGCAGGGGCTGAAGAAAGATATCCTGCTCCGTCGTGGCGCTGACCCTGATCACCGACTTGGCGTTAGAAAGGACTGTATTGTGGGTATGTATGACCCCCTTGGGCTCCCCGGTAGTCCCAGAGGTGTGAACGATAGCGCAAAGCGTGTCGCCGAGGCTCGCGGCGGGGTTAAAGTGCCTCCGGGTCCAGGCCACCTCATCCCCAACACCCGCATCACGCTCCATAAGCTGATCAAGGGAAAGCGCTCCCACGGTTGCCTGGCCTTTGACCAGCACCTGCCGCACGAAGGGGAATTCGGGCAAGAGGCTCCGGACCAACTCCAGGTGATTGAATCCCCCAAAACGATCCACGACGATCACGACCTTCGGCTCGAGACTCTCTAGAACATATCGAATCTCTCCCTCCCGAAAGTCCAGGCTGAGAGGAGCCCAGACACCCCCGATGGCGGTCACCCCGTACCATCCAAAGCTAGCCTCGGCCCAAGTGGGCAGAATAGAAACGACCCGGTCCCCTAACTTGACGCCAAGACGGTGTAGGTGGGCTGCCAGACGGGCGGCGCACGCCCTATACTGCGTGAAGGTGTACCGCCGGTCCCGATCCACCAGGGCTTCCCTGTCGGGGAACTGCTCAGTGATACGGTCAAGGCATTGGAACATGGTCTCACCCAGCTCCGGCTGGTAATCAGGGTCGTATAAGCTGGCTGGGTAGCTGTAGCGATCTCGTGTCATGGGCCCCTCCTCACCACCATGCGCCGAGTCGCGGAGGTCGTTAGGTCCATACCTGGCTTCAGATCGCCAGGCCTCCGCTGACATCGAGCATCCATCAGAGACTAGCTTTGGGCTTTATCTTACCATATCGGCCCTTCGAAGCCATCCCTGATAATACGAAAGCGAAAGACGGAAGATCGCAGGGCCTGATATGATGGGGCCCAGGAGACTTACCGCAGAATCAGGAGAACAACCATGCCCAAGAAGAGCGCCGGCCTGCTAATGTACCGCGAAACCTGTGGCCGGATTGAGGTGTTCCTGGTCCATCCAGGGGGACCCTTCTGGGCCAGGAAAGACGACGGCGCCTGGTCCATTCCCAAAGGGGAGTTTGAAGACGGCGAGGACCCGCTGGAGGCGGCCAGGCGGGAGTTCCAGGAAGAAACCGGCTCTGCTGCCCTGGGAGATTTCCAGCCCATGGAGCCCCTCAAGCAGCCCAGCGGGAAGACCGTCTACGCCTGGGCGGTCCAGGGCGATGCGGACCCGGCGGAGCTGAAGAGTAACACGTTCTCGCTTGAATGGCCTCCACGCTCGGGCAGGCTCCAGGAGTTCCCAGAAGTAGACCGGGCCGGCTGGTTCACCATCGAAACCGCCAGGCGCAAAATCCTGAAAGGCCAGGCCGGGTTCCTGGAGCAGCTAGTGGGCTGGCTGGCCCGAGGCAAATGATCGCGTTTCCGGTTGACGTTGAACACCTCGACCAATACGTGTGGGATCAAATACGATGCCCTGTTGTCTGTTCTCTGTTCTCTGAACCAGTCGCTAACTGCGGACCAAGCCTTCCCTGACGAATCCGTGCGGCAGGGGAAGGTTTGTGAGGTTGGGCTGCCTCGCCCCGGGCTAAAGCCATGGGCTGAGAGAACCAAGCCCACTAAAGGGGCTACGAGGGGAGGTTAAGAACGGGTCAGTGGTACGCTGCCGGCGGCCAGGCTGCCATGCCCTTTGAGCTCCGTTGACCGGTTGGTTCAGATTAGATGATAAACCGTTATCCCTCCAGCCCCTTCAGTGGGCTTTGGCTTTGTAGCCCATGGCTTTAGCCCGGGGCGAAGCTGCGAGATAAGCATGTAACGCCCTTCGGCCTTGTGCGCAGAGATCGGCAAGCTCGTACGCCGCGTGGTAATATGGACCCATTATTATGCTCAGTTGTACCGGACCTCAACCGCCTCCAAAACGTCTACCGGCGCCACCTCGCCCAACTGCCGGCGGGCATCGATATGGAGGCGGATGGCATCCTTGATGTTCTCCTGAGCTTCGGCGTAGGTCTGGCCGTGCGCATAGCTACCCTGGAGAGCCGGACAAGAAGCGACGAAGATCCCGCCCTCGTCCTGCTCTATTATTACGCTGTATCTGTGGTTGCTCATCCCGTTCACCCCTCGCTCTGGTTCAGGGTATCATGCCCCATCGCCGGGGAATCTGTGGCGTAGCGGCTCCCGTTTCACGTGGACCGTAAACGAGGTCTCCCCCGACCCGGACCTGTGGCTCCTAGACAGGTTGATCCTGCTGAGCTAGATCGAGCACAGAGTTGGAAGCCGGCAGCAATATCGCCAGGGCCACGCGGTCCTTATCGTCAGATCGTTTGATAACGCGAGACTGACGAGACACGCGAACCGCTTCCGTTGAACTGACCGCCGGGATTTGCTCTGATGTGGGACGACGAAGAAACTGGTCGGGGCGAGAGGACTTGAACCTCCAACCTCAGCATCTCAGCGCCGCGAAGCCACTGGAGACGCGAAACGGCCGCGCCCCCGCCCGGCTTGACAACCGGCCCCCCCGGGTATAGCCTTCCGATAACGCGGACCTTGCCGGCGAGGAGGGCGCCTGCGGGTGGAGAAGAAGCAGAGAACACGCAAACCTGATCTGATTGCTGCCCAAGTATTCAAGTGGCAAGATGTTCAATCAGGATTCTGGCGCCAATTGAGATCAAGACCAACCCGCCCAAGACCTCCACTTTCTTCCCGAAGCTAGCCCCGAGATATCCGCCAAATAGGAATCCAAGAAAACAGATAATGAACGTAACCAGGCCGATTATGCCAATGGAAAGAATGAAGGGTATATTGATCAAGTTGAGTGTTATCCCAACCACCAGCGCATCGATGCTGGTGGCTATGGAAAGCATGATGAGGGTTCTTGTCTCCAGGATGTTCTTCTTTTCTTCAGTATCCGCGCCGAATGCCTCATGGATCATCTTCAATCCGATAATCCCTAACAAGCCAAAGGCTATCCAGTGGTCAACTCCGGTAATAAACCCTTTCATGGCTTCGCCGGCAAACCAGCCAATTACAGGCATCGCGGTTTGAAAAACACCAAAAAATGCTGCGACTTTAAGGGCGTGGGCCAGCCTGGCGCTCTGGGATTTCATCCCACCGGCAATGCTGACACTAAATGCATCCAACGATAGACTTACGGAAATTAGGAGAATTTGCAGAAGAACCACAGAAGGAGTATACCAAGAACCAAGCAGACCTGCCGCGCAAGCAGATCTTCTTGTCCAGTGTTTTCGACCGGATCGGGCTGAGCCCCCGCCGGGGTTTCAGGGGGTGCCCCCCTGAACGTACCAAGCTCCGAAGGCGCACTTGAACCCCCTTCCATAAGGTTGGGGGGTCATCACGAAAGAGGGCATATAGAGAGGCGGAGAGAAGGAGGCTGAGATGGTCACGGAGACGAAGAGGGTAACCTGCTGTCACTGCGATTGCCAGTGCGGCCTTCTGGTGGACGTGGACGAAGGGGTGCTCACCCGGATTCGGGGCAATCCCGACCACATCGTCAGCCGAGGCTACATCTGCCCCCGAGGCAAGGCCGCCATCGAGTACTTCTACCATCCGGCCAGGCTGCGCCAACCCATCAAGCGCGCCGGCGAGCGGGGCCAGGGACGGTGGGAGCCCATCCCCTGGGACCAGGCCCTCGATGAAATCGCCTCCAAGCTGGCCTCCGTGAAAGAGGAACATGGGGCGGAGGCCGTGGCCCACGCCCGGGGCACCTTCCACGGACCCGACGCCGGGATGGGCGTCCGCTTCTTCAACCTCTTCGGCAGCCCCAACGTGATTGGCGTCGGGACCAACTGCGCCGGGCCGGCCATGGAGGCGGAAGCGCTCACCTACGGCATGGGGCCGACCTACTGGGGCGCCCCTCTGCCCGGCAAGACCAGGTGCATGGTCCTCTGGGGCCATCACCGGGCCGCCAGCGGACCGGCCTCATGGATTCGGTTCCGGGAGGCCCAGAAGGCCGGCGCCAGCCTGATCGTGATCGACCCCCGAGAGACGGAGGAAGCCGGCAAGGCCGATCTCTGGCTTCAATTGCGGCCCGGCTCGGACGGCGCCCTGGCTTTGGGCTGGCTACACGTTATCATCACCGAAGGGATCTATGACAGGGGGTTCGTCTCACGCTGGACGCTGGGTTTCGACCAGCTTGCGGAGCAGGTCCTGGCCTGGCCGCCCGAGAGGGTCGCCCAGATAACCTGGGTCCCGGCGGAGCTCATACGCCAGGCCGCCCGGATGTACGCCCAACAGACCCCGAATATCATCTACTGGGGGCTGGGGGCCGCCCAGACCGGCCTGAATGCCGTCCAGGCGGAGCTCGCCAAGGCCGCCCTGCGGGCCGTGACCGGCAGTCTGGACGTCGAAGGAGGGACCCGGCTGGGTGGCCCGCCCGACCGGATATTGACCAGGGTGGACCTGGAGCTGAACGAGAAGATCTCAGCCAGCCAGCGAGCCAAGCTGCTAGGAGCCGACCGGTTCAAGCTGCCCTGGCCCGGCTATGCCATGCTGAGCCAGGCCCAGGAGCGTATCTGGAACCGCAAATACACCCTCAGCAGCGTCTGGGCCTGCCAGGCCCACGCGCCTTCGCTATGGCGGGCGATCCTGGAGGAGCAGCCCTATCCCATCAAGGCCCTGGTGGTGAACTACAACAACATCGTGGGCGCCAATGCCAACGCCAAACTGGTCTACCAGGCGCTCAAGAGTCCCAACCTGGAGATCATCACCGTGATGGACCAGTTCATGACCCCCACGGCTCAACTGGCCGACTACGTCCTGCCGGCGGCGCACTGGCTGGAGAAGCCCAGCCTCAACACCTTCCTGGGCTGGGCCGATTGGGCGGTAGGTGGCGAGGCGGCCCTACCCGTTCGGCCTGGTCTCAAGTCCGACTACGACTTCTTCCGGGAGCTGGGGCTGCGCTTGGGGCAGGCTGCCTACTGGCCCTCCAGGCTGGAGGACCTCTGGGACCAATGCCTGGAGCCGGAAGGCCTGACCTTCAGGGAGCTGATGGACCGGAAGGAATTCTGGATAGCGCCAGCCCCCAGGTACAAGAGGCACGAGGAGGTGGACCCCTCGAGTGGCCAAACACGAGGCTTCGGCACCCCCACCGGCAAGGTAGAGCTACGTTCCACCATTCTGGAGAAGTTGGGGTACGATCCCATGCCCGAATATTCGGAACCTGCCGAGACGCCCTATAGCCGTCCGGACCTGGCCCGGGACTACCCGCTGGTGTTGACCACCGGCGGGACCAACCTATTTCATACCCACCAGGACCACCGGCAGATAACCTCGTTGCGACGAATGGTCCCCGACCCCCTGGTGGAGGTCCACCCCGATACGGCCTCGGCGCTGGACATCGCCGACGGCGATTGGGTCTACATCGAGACCATACGCGGCAAGGTGCGCCAGAAGGCCAAATTGACCCGCGGGATCGACCCCCGGGTCGTGAATGCGGACCGCTGGTGGTACCCGGAGGAGCCTGGGCCGGAGCCATCCCTCCACGGCTTCTGGATCGCCAACATCAACGTCTGCACCGACGACGACCCTGACCACTGTGACCCCATGTACGGAAGCTGGCCCGTCAGGGGACTGTTATGCCGGTTGAGCAGAGCGCCAGCGCCGGAGTTGGGCGGGGGTCCACTAGCAGGTTTGTCGGAGCCACGCAAGGCACCGTCCAGGAGTCAAGGCGAACTATGTAGCAGCTGAGTTTCAAGAGATGCGCCGTCTTCGGCGCCAAAGTGCAGAGGGCAGGGAGTTAGCCTATGGGCATTTGGTCCTGATCCGGGGATGCGGGCCTACCTTTGCGCTTCGATGGCATCCGCTTTTGCCTACGCTTGGCCAGGTAATCATCGAACTGCTTGGCATCCAATGGGTGGAATCGGTGGTGGTACTCATCGGGAGCGTACACCCGGCACGGGTTCTTGAGATCGCCGATGACCGCGACTCCGTCGCCAGCCTTGAGAAAGGGCTCCCAATCAGGGTAGTGGAAGAGAATCCTGCCCAAGGCGCGATATTCGTTCTGTGCAGGTCCACCTCTCACTTTCAGAACCTTGCCCCCCTTTTCCCGCAGTTCTCTTGATACTCTTTCCCCGTGCTCGCTTCTCAGATCGTCAACGGTGAGGAAGATTCTGTTATTGGTGGTAGCATGACGGACCAGATCATCCTCCACGACTTTGTGTGCTAACCCCGCCTCGTATGCCGTCTCTACGTCCCAGCCTAACTTGCGTATCGCCTCTACGATGGGGTAGGGCACGCAAGCGTCGGTAAAGAACCTCACGCAACTTTACTCATGGGGCTGTCGAGAAAGTCTTCATACTTGTCGGCGCCGATTATTGTTCTCCGAGTTATGAACGGATACATTGCGTGAATCTGTTCATATCTATAGCGCTGCTGTCTCAAGTTGTGAATGACATTCGTTGGGATTGTTGTGTTTATGACTATCGGAAGCCCATTCCGAATGCTGGGGTCGATCTCAACGAATTTGGCAAATTCCTTGGGAACTAGCAGGCTATCTAGCCGGTCCTTCAGACCAGCGAATTCCTCCTCGAAAAGGAGCGTCTCAAACACCTTCTGATGAGAAGGGGCCATGGTTGTTTGCCATTCATCCTGCTTGCACGCGAAGACCCTCCCGTTCTGCGTGAATAGCCTGGCATCGGCCCAGTTGACACCTGGGGGGCCAAACCGCTTTCGCAACGAGTCAACGGCCTCAACGGCATGCAAGAGCGAGATGCGTTGCTCGCGCAACATCCTGATCAATCGCAAGAAGACTAAGGTTTCGAATGTGTACCCCGACTCGGACTTCCCCTCTTCGCTGGTCCATTCAACCGAGGGAACTACAACCCCTTCTCGCCTCCATGCGTTTACGGTCCATTGGGGCACTCTGGCTATTCTCGACGCCTCGGCCGTTGTATAGAAGCCATGGTCGTTCGTCACCCTTCTGGCAAGATCCAGTTGTGGCAGCCTGGTTAGCGTCCCCATCTCACCCTCCGATCGGCCATGCACTTGCGGGCTACGCTCGGACTGTCAACAATTGAGCCGCCCGCCGAGTGATGAGGTGGCGGCGCTTCGCACAATCTGACTTCCCGAAAACAAACTCACATCGGGTTGTATATTATACGGACGAAACGGAAAGATCAACACGACAATAGCGCCCACCGGCTCGTCCATCAGACTGAAGGACCTCCCGAAACATGCCCTGTGCGTCCCGATCTGCATGGCCCACCATTCATCGTAGCACAAAGGAGCTAGCTGCGTTAACTGGTTGGTTGCATATTGCGGGCGCCCTTCACAAGCCTCTAGGATACGAATATAATCTGCCCAGCTGCCGTGCCTGTGTTGCGCATTGCGCGCTCGTTGGCCGGCACTGGGGATTGTCTTGACCGGCTGGCACACGGTTCAGCACCCTAGCTCGACGAAGTGCTCCCCTGCTGGCGGTTGGCCTTCGCGATTCCCGAGTTCCGGAGAACAGCCGGGGAGGGCACCCCTTGAAAGCCAGATGGCTACACGTTTCGGACTTCCACTTCCGGAAGGGAGACCCCTATGACCGGGACGTCGTCCTTCGTGCCCTGGTCCAGTCCGTGGAAGGCTTCCGGAAGGACGGACGTGCGCCCGATCTGATCTTCGCCACAGGCGACATCGCCTTCTCGGGCGATGCCGGCGAATATGACATCGCCACGCCATTCTTCGACGGCCTGCTGGCGGCCGCAGGCCTGGAGCGGCGCCACCTCTTCGTGGTCCCCGGTAACCACGACGTCGACCGCTCACAAGCCGCCGGCCTTGCGCGAACCCTCCAAACCCGAGAGGACGCGGACGGCTACTTCAATCCCGGCGGTCCCTGGCACCACCTGTCGAAACAAATCGCGTTCCGGGAGTGGTACAACCGCTTCTTCGACGGCATACGTTCATTTGCTGAGAAGTCCACCTGCGGCCCGGTGGAGGCCGTGGACGTTCCGGCAGGCAGGATCGGCATCCTGCCCATAAACAGCGCCCTTTTCTGTCTGGATGACAGCGACCACGAGAAGCTTTGGGTGGGAAGGCGCTGCCTGGACCCCGCGATTGGGAAACTCAAGGAGTTGGATGCCCAGGTCACCATCGTCCTTCTCCACCATCCTCTGGAGTGGCTTCATTCTGAAGAACGGGCAAACATCAGGGAACTGCTTCAAGCCAACGCCGACCTCGTGCTGCGGGGACACTGCCATGAGCTGGGGGCCGAGGGTGTGGTAGGGATCAGCGGCAGCAACCTCCACCTGGCTTCAGGCGCCGCCTACCAGGGCATGAAGTGGCCCAACCGGGCCTTCTACTGCGACCTCGACGGCGACCATGTCTCCGTCTTCCCCATCCGGTACGAGGACCATCCCCATGAGGTATGGACCGTAGACCCCAGCCTCTTTCCTTGGGACCCGGGGCATGAGAGGAGCTTCCCCATCCCGCGCCTGGCCGGTTCGTCACCGACCTCAGAGGCGCCCAAAGACGCAAGGACGGGACGCCCGCCCGCAATTCTCGAGGCCGGGGCGACCGGCGCCCCCGACCGATTACCACCCGCACGTGGTAGGGGCGATGGCATCGCCTCGCCCGCTGCGCCCTTCAAGAGCAACGTTCCCCCGCGGCTCAACCGGCCCTTCTTGGGCCGCGACCCCCTGCTTGAGAAGATGGAGGAACTGCTGGCCGATACCATCCGGGAGCGCACGCTAGTCCTGCAAGGCCCGCCGGGGGTGGGCAAGTCCGAGCTGGCCCGAGAGTACGCCCGGCAACATCGGGACGCCTATCCGGGAGGCACCTTCTTCATCAACTTCGGCGCGGGCATACCGCCGATCGACCTTGCCCTGATCGGCAAGAACATCCTGCGTCTCGACTACCCCTCCGGCCTTTCCATTGACGACCAGTGCCGGCAGGCGCTCCTGTACCTCGGCTCAGCGCCCACCCTGCTTATCTACGACAACGCCCACACGGAGAATGACGTCGCGGACTGGCTCCCTCCGGCGAGGATGCCGTGCCATATCCTGGTGACGACCGTTCTCGATCGCTGGGAGCCGGGATGGCCTACGTTGAACGTGGGACCCCTTTCGGACCCGGACTCCATGCGGCTGGTGGAGGAGATAGCCGGGAGCAATGTTGCCGGCAAGTATGGGGATGAGTTGGTCCGCCTCTCGGGTGGCCTGCCGGTGCACATCTGTCCCAGCGCAGCGACCCTGGCCTACGAGGAACGGCGAGGCCGGCTGGACGACGCGCACCTCACCATGGCAAGGGAGGCGTCGCAGAGCTTCCGGGGCGCCTTCGATCTGCTCGAAGGGCAGGCGCAGCTAGCGCCTAACGCGGCCGCCCGGCTCAACCCTGACCGGATTCCGCGTGACGAGCTGGCCCGGCACCTGCAGGAATCGCTAGACTGGAGCGAAGGCCAGGTCCAACGCTCGCTCGACAGTTGTCTGGACCTGAACCTCCTGGAGGGAAGTTCCGAGCTTCGGATGCACGGGCTCCTGGCCTCCTTCGTCACGTCGTTGCCCTTGAATCCCGAGACCGCCCTGTGTCTTCAAGAGGTGCGCAGTGTACAGGCTCGGCGTCTGGCGGAGCTCGCCGGTGAGCTTTCGGAGCATCCGGCCAGGGTGGAGACTGCAGCCAGGATGATGACCTTTCCGGTCCGGCCGGAGGGGTGGGAAGATTTGGAAGACCCAATATCCGTTGAAGCGGGAGAGACGGTTGGCCGTGCCCTCTACGAGATAGGGCGTTTCTCCGACGCCCTTCCCTGGTTCGAGCGCGCCGTCGAGGCCAAGGAGCAGGGGGACATCCACGGCCGGGTGGACCACGCGAGCCTGGGCCGCAGCCTGCACCAGGTGGGGTACTGCCACTCCAGCCTGGGCCGGTTCGCGGACGCCCTTCCCTGGTTTCAACGGGCGGTGGAGGCAGCCGAGCAGGGGGACATCCACGGCCGGGTGGACCACGCGAGCCTGGGCAGCAG
>ORJL010639636.1_pt1 | contig 16599 bp, 42 predicted proteins | sample 1779941 | NCBI WGS metagenome assembly ORJL01 (sample SAMEA104232317, study PRJEB22302) | groundwater metagenome | biome: forest; feature: aquifer; material: groundwater | place: USA | collected 2011-08-07 | depth 5.8 m | reverse complement strand
GAATCTCGGGTGTTCGACACTGGCGATGTTCCTATTGGCGCGGGAGCTAGGGTACGGATGTGCTTGCTACGATATGCCCAACATGTTCCTGGTGAGCGGAAACTATATTGGTAGGAGATACATCGACCTCATCGCCGAAGGGGAGCAAGGGCGCCTGGAGGTTTTCAGCAACTACAACAGCGAGGTGTACATATCCGGCTTCGACTTCTGGGGCGCGCGTCGGATTCAGTTGGGTCAGCCGGTGGGCCACATCTTCGAGCAGTGGCCGCTCAAGAAGGTGATGGCGCTTTGACGGTGCCGTCCGCGTTCAGCCTAAGAAGCCTCAAGACCTTAGGAACGTCCTTCTCCTCAACGATGCCGACCACCCGGCTCTTTCCGTCAGTAAGGCGCTCCATGATAAAGCCGCGGGGATCGGTGTAGCCCTTTAGATTCGAGCAGATCCCGCCGCCCAGCATAGTCCCGCCACAGGCTGTGTGGTCGTTCCATCGGAAGTCGTAGCGCTTTTTATTCTTGAGGAATATCTTCGCGCGTACTGCGGATAGGCGTGGGTAGGCCGGAATCATACGATCTTATTCTGCTTCATCGGATCGAACTTGACGTGCGCGGCCATGGAGAAGTCCACGAACTTCGACGGGTCTTCGCGCTTGATCCAGGTGGCCATGTCCTGCACGCAGGACCAGCAGCAGCAGACCATCGTCGTGTCGTGCTTGAACATGCGCTCTTCGACCTTGCGCTTGCAGAACTCGCATAAATACCTACAGCCTTGGAAAAGATACAAACACCGAATCTCTTTTAAGCCGCTGTGCTCGACCATGGCCGCTTTGTAGACGTGTACGCAGGCGAAGCAGGTCTGCGACATCAGCTTTCCACGCTTCCTTATCCCGGTCAGCGGGTCCACGCCCTCACCGACCGTCTCCATGCCGTGCCGATCGCAAGAGACCGCGCCCGTGTTGAGCAGCAGGCAGTCGCCGAGCTGCTGCCGCGCCAGCTCCGCCATTTGATGCGGGTCGGTGGGGCGTCCATCGAGCGGCCGGTGCGGGGATTCGTCCCACTTGTGGATGACATTGGCCACGATCAGAACGTCTCCTCGTGATGGCCTCTGCCGCCACTCTGGACCACGATCAAGGGCGCTGACTGCGCGCACTGGACGGTCGTTCCGGGAATGGAGGCTGGAAGCGTGCCTAGATGGGAGATGTCGTAGGCGTCTTCGGTCTGCGTGGGGTACTGCGCCTTGATGTTCTTCCAGGCCTGGACGTGATCCACGTCCGTCAGGATCACGAAGCGCTCCCACTTACCCGGCATGACGGCTTTCTTGGCCACGAAAAGATAGCTGTTAGAGGGCATTCTTCTTAACCTCCTGCTCGGAGAACGCCGGCGTGCCTTCGAGCGCGACGACCCGGTATCCCTGGCGGTAAAGCACCTGGCAGACGGTTAAGATGGTCGCCTCGGTGAGGAAGAGGCCCGCGGCCGGCATCGCCTGCGTTGTCCCGCGCGAGACCGCCTTCGCCGCCGCGGTCTCGCTCAGGAAATTGACCTGGCTCATACCGGAACCTTCTTGTGAAAGGGGAAGAGTTCGCCGGAGTCCTTGCCGTCCATGACGCGCGCCACGCGCTCCGCGACCGCGCGGGCGTCCACAAGCAGGAGGCCGCTGTCGTAAATCTCGTCGGCCATCTTCTGAATGCCCTTGGATTGGAGGGCCATCGGAATGCCCGACTTATCGGCCGCGATAAGCAAAAGCTTGCGTGCGTACTCCCGATCGAAGCCCTTGAGCCCGACCTCAGGCTCCGGGGTTGGTTCCGTTGTCGCCGCCATACTCTTCTGCGACCTCCCTGTTGATGTTCTCACGTTCGTCGTCGAGGATGCCGCCCTCGCGCGTTTCCTTTGCCGCCGCCAAACGCGCCGCCGCGTCCGCGACAGCCTTGGCCTTGATGGCGAACCCGATCACGTCGTCGCACGGGTGCTCGACGCCAAACTCATCCTTGATGGGGCCGGCGAAGGCGAGTGGGTTGATACCCTTGAAGCCCATGTAGAGGATGTCCACCAGAAGGTTGAAGGTCTTGCCCGAGATTTTCGGGTTCTCCTCGTCGTCCTCCTCCATGAACTCGCCGAAGAGCATCTCGGCCACGGAGACGCGCGAGTGCCGCGTCTTCTTCTCGGCCGGCCCCGAACAGGTGGGACACGTCTTGCCGTCTGTTTCCTTAAGATCGTGCGCCGCGGCGCACTTCTTATCGGAGCAGACCAGCACGTCGTCCTCACAGTGAACGGAAAGGCAATCTATCAGCAGGTTCATGGACTTAAGGAGGCCGACCTGGGAGACGATGAGGGTTTCGGTGGAGAGGCGCTGGACCTGTTGTTGGATCTTCTGGAGTTCCGCGGAACTGGCGTCGGCCTTCTGCGTTTCGAGGTCGCGCATTTTACTCAGATTGCCGTCTACGACCTTCTCGATCGCGCCCGTGCGCGCGCGGCGCGTTTCGAGGGCAAGGGGCTCGGTAGAGGAGTCGGCGCGCACCGAGGCGCGAAAGCCCTTGTTCTTGAGTAGGTCTTCGGCGAAGGACCTGCGGCGGCCGGTGTAGGGTACAAGACCGCTTTGGGACTCGCTCATGCGGTGCTCCTGGACCAAGCAGCCTCATTAAGCCGCTTCGCGTACTCGTCGATGTTTTTCATGTGCGCGTATATGCTCGCGGTGTTCGCGCTCTGGTGTCTGAGGTAGGCTTGTACTGCCTTGAGGTCGTTTGTCAAGGTGTAAAGCTGCTGCCCGCGGCCGTGACGCAGAGCGTGCGGTTTATAGGCGGAGGGGAGCCCACCTAAAAACAAGCTGCGCTTGAACTCGGTCGCCAGGTCGTGCCGGTCGCACTGGTGGCCGTTGTGCTCCAGGAGGTACTTCTGGTCCTTGGGCATGTTGCCGATGTACTCTTCGAGGTACTCCCATACGGCGTCCTCGATGGGTGGAAGGGCGATCAGGGGCACGCTCTCGATTTTACCGTCCGCAACCTTCTTGATGGGTGAAACCTTGCCGCAGTTCGAGCACGTGTACTTCTTTCCAGAGCGCTTGCCCGAGAGTTTGAAATGCCGGCCGCAGTACGGGCATTCGTGCGGGATCTTCGTGCCCTGTTTCAGCGTGGGGATACGAGCAATACGATCACGCAGGTCGAAGTGTTCGGGCTTGAGAAGACAGGCCTCGGAGATACGCAGGCCCAGGTAGAAGCCCAGGAAGACGAAGGCGTGCGCGCGCTCAGGGTTGGAAAGTTCCGAACGGCGGCGCTCGATACCCTCAAGTATGTGAGCATGGACATCCTCCTGTGTGAGGTACTTGTAGTTTTTACGGACCATTATGCGCTCCATCCAGCGCCGCGAGCGCTTTTTTTAGTTCTTTGAACACGCTATCATTTGCCATTGGATAGTTAGGAAGATTACAAAGCTTCTTCGCCTTCTCCACGCACTCCAGCAGCGCCTTGGCGCGGGACTCCAAGACCTCAATGATTCCGGCATCCTCGACCTTGCGCGCTATTAGTTCATCGCGCTCTTTCCGTAAATCCGCGCACGTGGCCTCGGCCTGTTTCAGGTCGCCTTCCCAGGTTTTTAGTTTGGAGCGTTCAACGGCCAACCCATCGTTCAGGTTGGCAATCTCTTTTTGCGCCTCGTCAAGCGCCGCGTTCAAATTTATGCCTACGGACTTCGCCCGCTCCAACTCCGCCCGCAGGCGGTCGCGCTCTTCCGTCAGATTTCTAACCTTATCGTTGGCAACCATCAGGGCGTTTTCCATTCGTTCCAACTCTGCCCCAGCATCGACAAGTTTCGCGTGCAGGTCTAATCCGCGTTCGTCCTCTTGAATTATTCGTGCGCTCATCCCTATTCCCTCCCCGTTGCCTTGCGGTACGCGGAAATAACATCGGGAAGCCTTTTAAGAACCGCGATTGCCCTGTGCATAGGTGTTTGCGTATACTGATGCGAAAATACCAGTAAAGCGTCAATCTCCGCGCCAGCATCGACTAGCGCTCTCTGCATCCTCTCCGCCGCCTCGCGCTCGGCCTTGAGTTCGGCGTCGATGATCGCCTGTATTACTGCCGGATTTTCCTTCGCACCATTCGACCGCATGATCTCTCTATGCGTCTCGATGTTTTCGGCAATCCGTTTCGCCACATCGCTTGGCATCACGCCTCCTCCCTCGCCTCGTACAGGCTCTCTTCGTCCACGCTCAACGCCTCTGCAATCTTGCGCGCCACGGTGGACGACATATCCCCGTTCATCGCTCTTGAGATCGTCTGCTGGCTAAAGTCAGTCTTCTTAGCCAGCTCCCTCTGGTTTATGCCCATCTCAAACAGCAGACGCCGGAGCGGCGTCTTTGTCTTCGTTCCCATCATCCCCCTCCTTTTCACGGCGTCTTGGCTTGACCGGATCGACGTGCTTCTCCATGCGCCGATCCGGGTGCTGGAGATTCAAGCCCTGCGCCTCTGCGTACACGCCCTTAAGAAACTGGCCCTTCTTGATGTTCGGGTTGTTGTCCGCCACCGCCTGGGCCACGGACTCCACCAAGTCGCGCGTGGTGTTGACCAGCGCGATGCAGGCCGCCGCGACATCGGCCGTTGTTGAACCGCCGCCGAAGAACTGGCAGCAGGATGCGCCGGCCTCGCGCATGATTTGATCTTCCTTCTTGTGTTCGTCCTTATTAAAGGCGATCACCTTGAGGAAGATCCGCGACTCGTAGCCCATATCACCCAGGCAGTGCTCGTAGGGCGACTTGTCGATGGCCTTGCCCGTGTGTTGCATCTCTTCGCTCATGTGGCCTCCTTCTTGAACCGCTCCACGAACTTCTCCGTCAGCCGCTTCACGCGCTGGATGTGGTTGACCATCTTCTTGGGGTCCATCTTCGGCTCAGGAAGCTTGCTCGCGATCTGCCTGTTGAAATAACTCGTGCCTCGGTTCTGGAGGTCGAGAATGACGGTCTCTTGCAGGAGCGCGTCGGCCGCTCCGTGCGCAAGCTGGAACATTCGGTCCTCGAACTCCTCCTTCTTAAGCTTGAAGTTAAGAATGCTGATCGAAGACGACTTCTCACTGACCAGATACTCTCCGCCGCGGAAGATGCCTTCGCCCTGGATAAGCGTCATACCAGGGTCTTTCGGGTTGATCTTTTCGTAGATGGAAAAGACCACAGCCTTGATGTCATCCGGCGTCCAGGTCGGCTCGGGGCCGACGTTCTGGCCTATGACGATGCGCGCCGAAAACAAGTCTCCCGGAACGTCCGCGACGTGCCGGAAGCTGTCGCGAGACTCTCTCCAGTCTGCTGGATTCTTGCGCAGCAAAAAGTCCGGCACGTGGCCCTTGATGACCCGTAGAGGCCCGGTCGGTATGAACTCCACAACCCTCCCGTCGAAGTTCCACTTCGCCGGCCCCGCGTAGAAAATGTGTTCGTGTGCCATTTCATTCTCCTTTTCCACATCCTACTTCCTTTCACGCCACAATCCAGTTTTGGAGTGAATTATTCACTTGATGAGTTCAACCGCGTCCACCGGGACGCCGCGGATGCGCCGTAGACCCTTACTGAGTCGCAGGCCGTTGTACCTGAACTGTTGGATCTCGCAGATCGCGCCCTTCGGCCAGAGCGTGCCGTCCCAGGTGCGGATGGAAATGAGCAGCCGCACCTGATCTCCGGCCTTCATGCGTCCTCCTTAGTAATGCTCAGAATAAACCCGGGAGAAGGGACCACGGCGGCACTTTGATAAATTTCCGATCACGTGGCCTCCATCGTCGGCTCTTTATTGGTACAAAAGTTGGCCCCTTCAGGGGCCAACTTGGGTTGGCTAGTTCCGCGATGAGGCGATCCGCCGACTTCTCGCAATGGCGATCGCGAAGAGTGCTGATGCGTTCGACCCATCGCCTAAGCTTGAGCAGGGCTCCATCACGCATTTGGTACATGCGCGTCCGTGTCAGTCCAAACTCATTTCCAGCGGCCTCCCCAGTGATCCCCTCTTCCACCAGCAGGAAAAGCACGCGCCGCTCCCTTGGGTACAGGCTTTGCATTATCGACCGCAGTTCTTCTGGTGTAATGTTGTATTTTTGGAAAGGGGCCAGATCGGCGCCCTCAAGTCTAGCCCTTGTCCTCTCCACCCAGTGCTCCATGGCCTCTGTGTATCCATTGTTTCCTGGAAATGCGCATTCAAGAAGCTCGTCCATGGGCGTGTCCAGCTCGATACTTAGGAGTTCGGCCAACTTAGGACTTAACGGCTTTTGTAGCCGCTCTACATCTCCGAGATAAGTAGAGGTTACACCAACGAGCCTGGCCAGCGCTAGGATGTTCAATCCCCTGGCCATCCTAGCCCGATAAAGAGGCTGAAGACGCGACCGCCTGGACGACGACCGTGGAATCCACGGCCTTGCCGCAGCCATATCATCCTCCTCACTTGTCGATGACCACGACGACCGTGTTGACCTTCGTGCCCGACTCCTCGAAGGAGTATTCCGGGAGATCGTGTAGCTCAAAGAGCGCGCACTCGCTCGCCGTCTCGTGAAAGTCCTTGTACTTCTTGGTCGTGCGGAACTTCACTCCCGCCGACATGATCGCCACGAGCCGGCCGCCGGGCCTTAGGAACTTCAGGGCATGGAGTACGTGGTCCACGTCCTGTGACTTGGTGAAGGGCGGGTTGAGTAATACGCGGTCGTACCCTACGAACGTAGCGGCCACGGACCCTGGCGGTTGGCTGGACATGAAATCCATACAGTTCTCCGCGAACCCGAGGCCCTTGAGAATGGCTACATTCGCGGGGTCAATTTCTACGCAGTTGACCCTCCCTCCGGCCTCTCTCGCCGGAACCGCCAGAGCACCCTGGCCCGCAGAAGGTTCGAGTACCGACATCCCCGGCTTGATCTCCGCCAGATCGACGATCTTCTTCGCCACGTCTGCCGGCGTATAAAACTGCTGCCAGAGCACCTTCTTGTCGATGACCTTCTCGACCACCGCGCGACCGGCCTCCGCCGCTCCGAACAGCTCGGGCCGAACATCCTTGTCGAACAAGTGCGCCTTGGCCTTCTTGTTCCACTTGCCGCCCAGGGCGCGGAAGACCTTATCCACCGCCATGTACTTGTCGCGGTCGAGTTGCTGGACGATCTGCGCGCTTTTGCCGTCGTCCGAGAACTTGACGGCGCTGCCAAGGATGGACTTGGTGTACTCGTCGAGCAAAATGGTTGCGGTTGCCATGTTATTTTCCATCCTTCGTGTTGAGGGTTTTCAGCTCGTCGCGGATGCCGCGAAGCTCGCGGGCGATGTCTCCCATGGTCAGGGCGGCAACAAGCGCAAGGAACATGAAGACGAGGCTTAAAGCTTTCCAGCCTAACCGTTCGAGAACCGCACTTGATTCATCCATGTTACTTACCCGCCTTTCTCTTGTCGTAAAGAATCATCCCGAGGTCCGTGATGTGGACCTCGGCCAAGCCCGAAGCCAGGAACTCCCGCACGATCTGCCGCGCCCGGTCGTAGGCAGTGGCGGGCGGGCAGCCCCTATCAATCAACAGTTGCTCGATCTTCTCGGCCGTCTTACCGGGGTCCATGTTCACCTCGCTTTCGTAAGAACGTACACGGTGAGGGTGACTAGAAACAGGGTGGTGGAGAGTACGGCTACGGCCAGGAAGGTGAGAAGTATTTCTCCGCGCGTGAAACGGTCCCTATCCTTTTGCTCCTGCATACGACACCTCCGAAAACCACTGCTCGACCTTCCCCCGTTTCACGTCCTTAACGACTTCCCTTGCCGCCAGCTTGGCTTGCTGCTGGGTCAGTGGGTGCTCGTGCGGCATGGCGTTAGAGTCGTACATTTCCAGGATAGCCGTGCCGCGCCAGAGAAAGACCTCATACTCCCAGCCGCCGCCAACCTCTTTGAGTTCGTAGGTCGCTTCAAGCTTTGCCATACGGCACCTCCTGTAGCTGCTCGTTTCTCTTCCGGGCTTCAAGGCACGCCCTGTCATACAGCGCGTGCCCACAGTCCTTCTCGTCCGCCGCGCCGCTGCGGATTCGCTCGATGTCCAGCAGTTCGGCGTAGCGAGACTTGACTAACTTCTCGCCTTCTTCGGGCGTCTCGCAGAAGACCTTGTGCGCGAACCAGCCGGAGGACGTGGCGACGATCCAGGCGTAGTACACTACTCCACCTCCACATACGAACGCTCGTTCCACTTCCCGACAGCCTCGGCCTCGTTGCTCCCCGTTACGGAAGGATTGACGAAGCAGATGTCCGCCTCGCAGTGGACCATCCGCTTTGTTTTTGGTCCGCCGTGCCACGGCTCGACTGTTGGCTTAAACCCACAGAATGGGCAGAGCTTAGGAACCGGCCTCTTTTTTCTCGCCATCATCCACCCCTTTCATGCCGTAAGATCACCGCGCCGCCAAGAAACTTCACCAGACCGCCGCGGCGCGAGCGGACTACCTTCGCCGCAAAATGTGCGGCCAACTTCTGCGGGTCCACGAAGACCGTAATGTGCTCGGTGGTCGTGCCAGCATCGAAGCCAATTCCGATCAGGCCTTTACATAGCTTCCACTTGCGCAGAACCGGCACTTCGATCCAGCACGTTCCGAGGTTCTTGTGTTTTTTCGGTATGGGCATTCGCGCTCCCTTCTGATAAAAAAGCGCCCCTGGGTTTCGTCCAGTCCCAGGGGCGCCACGACAAAGCAGATCGTTACCATAAGAAAACCCACAGGGTTCCCTCGGGACTGGTTCTCCAGTACAGACGCACATCGGCGCGTCGATCTCTCTGATTGGTTTTGGATTCCCTCGCTCGCGTAAGAATCCTAGCCTGTGCCGTCTTTGAGTCCAGAATCTTCCGGCGCGGCGGTCCTGCACAATTCGAGACCGTCTTCGACGTAATTGATGGCGTGTACGAAACACGCCGCGCGCCGCTTGTCTGGGGCGATGGCGGCCTGGAACTCCAGCCTGGACAGCGCGACCTCCAACAGCAGAAGCCGGGCCGGGGCCTTGGCGTCGATAACCGCCTGGAGGGCTTCCTGGCACGGAGCGTCATCCACGCTGTACAGATCAAACATCAGCAGCGCGTCCTTCGCCGCTATTTCGCAGGGGTCTTGCATGGCTTGACCTCCTCGGCGTTAACTCCAAAGGCGTCCGAGATGGGCGTGTTGCTGATCCAGTACACTCCATTCCATAGATGCACCCAGCGCGAGCGGCCGTCCAGGTTCGCGTTTGCCTGCGCCTGGGCGTGGGCTTTCTTCTTGTCTTTGCCGGCGTTCATGCGGGCACCTGACCTTTCTCGGCCTCAACCTTCTCATATTCGCGCCACATCCTTTCGGCCTTGTAGACCTCCTCAAAGGCCAGCTTGTACCACTCCGTGAAGGCCGCGCGGTCCAGCTTGAATGGGCCTTCGATATACTGTTCGAGATCGTAGACCGCCGTGTGATCCTTCTGGCCCTCGCGAATGAAGGTGATGAAGAGCAGGGCGTTGTACTTCAAGTACGCGACGCCAAAGCGGTACTTCCCGTCTCCGCTCTTTTCCTTCTTCGTCGCGTACCAGACCACGGACTTGTTGACGAGCGCCTGGACGCCGCGCTGGAGGTTTGTGTTCTCGGCGCTCAGGCGCTTATTCTCCGCCTCTAAATCTTCGCGGCTTCGCTTGCGCATACGGGTCTCCTTTCCGAGAGGTATTCGCGTCCCTTGCGATTGGCGGTGAAGGTAGTTGAGTCTTTTTCGTGGTAGTCCACTCCGACCAGGCCGTCCTCGATGAGCGTGAAGAGCAGGCGCTCTACGTAGGCCTTGGCGGCGTCCCACGAGGTGAAGCGCGCGCCCTTGAACCCGTGAAGCCGGTTTATCTCCAGGGTCTTGTACGTGAAGCTGCTGATGGTGTTTTTAAGGATTTGAAGCCGGTCGTTCTCGAAGCGTTCTTGCTTGGTCATTTCACTCCCTCCAAAAGCATCAGCGCATCGAAGCGCTTGCGCTCGGTTTCGGATTTGATCTTCGTGCGGACGGCGACGGCGAGGGCGGGGTCGCCGTGACTGATAACCTCCCGTATTGTCGGCACCCAGCCGCCAGCGCACATAAACTTACGGGCAAGTTCTTGGGCGAGTTCATTCATCTCAACGGCGTTCACGATTCCACCTCCACGCGCAAGCCATCCTCGCGCATACCAGCCACAAGGTTCTCGATGTACCCGTGCTCCACGCAGAAGCTCGCACGGCCCATCCACTGATAGCCTTCCAACTGCACCCGGTCATCCACCCAGTGCCGGGCTTCCTTGCTGATCGGCCAGACCATGAACAGTGAACCATGGCCCGTGACCTTTGCATCCGGATTCTTACGCACAGTCCACCTCCTATCTGATGGCGTCCAGGTGTTCACGAAAAGAATCGAAACACTCTTGCGCACTCGGGCAGTCCTGCTCGAACGGCGCGAAGTGAAAGTTCCACTTGCCGCTGTAGGGGTTGAGGCGGCCGGTGCCGATAGATGGAATCGCCTTGAGAACCTCGAAGGCCCTCTTCGCGTCGTCGAACCGGCACGCGACCCAATTACCGTAGCCTATGACCTTCATTGCTCCGGCCTTGGTCTGGACAATCCAATCCGCGCCCATGGGGTCTCGATGGCCGGCAATAATGAAGTCCGGTTGCGCTTCCTCTTTCATGGTCGCGCCGATCTCGGCCATGTAGCTATCCACGAGCGCGTTGAACTCCTGCTCCCACTTAACGCGCTTTTTCGACGGTTTCTTTACCAGCATGTTTCACCTCCGGTTTGAACTCGCCCTCGGGATTCTTGATCCAGGCGACTAGGCTCTTACTAAACGCCTTGGCGGCCTCGCCTCCGTCGCTCGATTCGAGACCCTTGCGACTGACGTGTTTGAGAATGACTCGCGCAACCTCCAGCGCCTTCTTTCGCGTGTAGCCGTTGCCAATACCCACGGCGCAGATAAGCCCGGTCTTGAGGTGAATGCACTTCCACGAGGTATAGTTCTTCGCAATACCGATGAGCACCTGTCCATCGGGACAAAGGGCGCTGCGGTGGCCGTCACGCTCTTTAGAGCCCCACCCATCACGGACCTTACAGGCGTAAGAGACGACCCTTAAATCCTTCGTGGCGTTGAGTTCCTTTTCAAGCCGGCCGATGGTCTCATCCAGCTTCTCGCCGTCCCACGTGCCGTTGTAATTCCGGCACTTGAAGATTTCCTCAAGAGCCTGACTCGCGGTCAGTTTCATGGCTCACTCCTTAAACGGAAGCTCCCCGGTAGCGTCGTGCTTACCGGGGTTGAACGGGTTCAGGTCGTTCGGCACTTCCTCGCCCTCCTCGGGCTCGATCTGGCCCAGCGCCACCAGCGCGCGACGGATCGACTCCGAAGAAGGGTACGCGCCCCGGTCGTCGCTGTACTGCAACTCGTCTTGCTCGTTGTCCCAGAGCCACGAGAAGACTTCCTTCGCCAAAGCTTCGTCGATGCTGCCTTCGTAGCCGATGTTTTCGATGGCGGCGTCGTATTCGCGCTGGCTGTAGTCCTTTTCGTCTAGCGCGGTGCAGTTCTCCAGCCACGACATGAGGGTGCAGAAGTGCTCGAAGGCTTTCGTGATCTTGCCCTTCTTGTCGTAGACGCGGATGATGAGTACCTCCACGTGTCCAGACGCCCAGTGCGAGTGCTCCTCGATCCAGGCGGTTTTGAAGCGCGCCATCTCCTTCTTGATCGCCTCGGCGTTACTCTGTTCGAGGATGCCGCTATCGCGCGACGCGAGCGTATGGTGATAGCAGTCTTCAGGCCGCTCTAGGTCCCCGTGCGACCACATGAAGCTGTCGAACTCCTGCCAGTTTCCGGCCGCCTTCTCGGCTTTCGCCTCGATGCCCTTCGGTTCGGTTGCGGTCATATTCCACCTCCAGTTTACAGCGTTACTTTCGAGGCCAGCTTTTCGCTGATCTGGCCGTCGCGGGCCAGCACGTCCACAAAGTCCACAAAGGCGCAGCGCGTATCGGTCGGGTAATCGTTTTGTTTCAGGCGGCCCTGGCGCAGGAATTGTGGGTGCGCCTCCCAGAATGCCTTCCGTACTTCTACCTGTGTTTTGATCGTTCTCATGGGCCTCTCCTATTCGCAGTCGAACTCCGCGCAATCCTGCAACTCCGTCACGAATCCATCGAAGGCTTCGTTCTCCCCCAGCGCCTCGAAGAGCGCCCAGGCCGTCGAGAGTTTCATCCCATTCTCCTCGGCGTAATTCATAACGTGCTCGCCCCATGAATCCGCGCCGTGTTCCTTCAGCGCCCTTAGTTCATCGGTGGTCGGGTTCCTGCACTTCTTGTTCATCCAGGCGATTTGGCGCGCCTTCTTGTCCGCGCGGATTAAGGCGGTTTCGTTTTCCATGGCTATCTCCCTAAACAAGCCGGGCCGGAGATATTCTCCCCGGCCCGGCAAGGCTCTTGAATGTGGTTTCGTGCTTATTAGCTCTTCATGGTGGACCCTCCAAGCGCGCACGCGCCATAGTTCGGATCATCCCTGCCCGATGAGTGGTAGTCTGAAGTGTATAGGCGGTCAGGCCTACATGGTACACCTCCTTGGCTCTGCCCTCGCGAGATCGTTCAAGCGCTCGCTTGTCGTCCTGCACATCCTACTCCGAACGGTCTTTTATTCAACTAGACCGCACAGAATTTTGCGTTGGGGCCGACATGCGCGAGGTTCTTCGCGTTGACCTTCTCGGGCATGTCACGATCCCACTTGATGTACACAAGCGTGTAGTCGGGCTTGGGATCAATACTCTGCACGACTCCGCGGGCGTGCGCCATGTCCCCGTGGCTCATCCCGACGGACTTAAGGAACTGCACCGAGTACGCGACCTTATCGCCGATCTTAAAGCCGTTCATGGCTTGCCCCTTCCGGCCAATTCCTCATCGGCCCGCTCGGCCTCATAATGGCTCGTCGCCCATTCCAGAAGGTCGTGGAAGTCTATGCCCCTGGCCTGGGACCAGTGCATCATGTCGGCCAGTAAGTCGACCGCCATGGTATCGGTGTCTTCCTTATCGCCGTGATTCCGAATGGATCTCGCGGCTAACTGCACCCGGCGTTTGTTGGTCACTTGGACACCTCCTTACCCGTAAGCGGGTTTTTGTATCCCGGCGCGTTGACAACCAGGCCGATGAGAAGGTCGAGGTACTCGCGGCGCGTGTCGAGGCCGTTCTTGCCCTTCACGCCGCACAGAAGCTTGTCGTTGGTCACGCCAGGAAAGAACTCCTCGGCGGCCTTGAGCAGCGCCCATTCCGCTTGGATTTTAAGGTGTTCGGCGGTGAGCGCCGGACAGCAGCCCTCGGCGGCCTTCTTGAAGCCCTCCGCGAGGTGAATCGCGTTGAGTCGGGCGAAGTACAGCTTCGCGCTTTGATCGTCCATGAGATAGGAAATCTTTGGGTCCAGTACGCGGAACTGCTCGCCGTCCTTTCGGTCGCGACCCGTGTAGATGCCCTCCTGAAGCACGCGCCACTGAATCTTATACACGCGCTCGCGCTCGATTTGAGCTAAGGTCGTGGCCAGAAGAAGGTTGTTGACGTGGCGCGCGAGCGCCTGGGACATGGCTTTCGCCTTCGCCTTGTGTGCCTTCTCGGCGGCGGCTTCCTTACATCCTTCGCGGCACTCTCTAGCGCCGCAGGTCTCGCAACATGTTGCGCTCATGGGATTCTCCTGTTTAGAATTCCCGAATGGCTTTCGCCAGATCGTGAAAATTCACGTCCTCGACAATGTTGGCCGCAATCTCGCGCGCGCCTTCCGGTTCCCAGTGAACGTACTCGCCGATGGTCGAGACCAGCGCGACTTCGAGCGCGTGCTTCTCGGCATCGCCGGCCTTGACGATGCCGCGCGGGATGTTCTCTTCGTAGTTGTACTTAAGCTGGCCTTCGTAGCGCTTTGCGAGCGCCTCCTGAAATTTCTTAAGCACGGTACACCTCCTTAGACATGGGCCTCTTCGGACGGCGCGGCCTCAACCGCGCCACGTTCGGCGTACATGTCGGGCGTGATCGGCTCGCCAAGTGGATAGGCGTCGTAAGTCTCCTTCGTCATGTAGCGACCGACTCGCGCGCCGTCCTTGTTCTTGAACAGGACGTGTATGCGCCCGTCCTGCGTCCTGCTGGCGCAACACCGTAGATACGCTCCCGCCTTCAGCATCTTCGCCTCCTCGCGGTCTCGGTCCTCCAAGGCGGCCATGGTCTCAAGCGTGTCGCGAATGGCTTGTGTGTGTGCCTGGATTCCACCCGTAAAGCCGCGCGCGAGGCGCTCGGTATAGTCGGAGTACGCGGCCACTTCGTCGTGATCGAGCAGGACCGCCCACTCGCAATCCTCCTCGAATTCGTACACGTAGAGAGTCGGTCCATTGGGAAGCGCTTGCTCTAGTGCTGGCGTCGAGAACGTGATCGGCTGCGTTGCCACGAGAATAAAGCCGCCGTGTCCTGCCGTCGTGCACCAGTAGCACTCGCCGTACTTGCTCTTGACCTTGTGCGAGCCCTGCCACACTCCCCAGCCGACGAGCGAAGACGCGGCCACGGCGCGCGGGTTTAGAATGCGGGTTTCGTCGTACTTGACCTTCAGGCGCGCGGGCTTGCAGTATTGGGTCTGGCCGTGAATCGTGACGTGTCTTTCCATGGCGGGCACTCCTTGGTATGGGTGGATGCCTTAGTGAACGTCGAATCTAATCGCGCGCCGGTTGAAGCCGTAGACGCGCTCCAGTAGGTTGAGGGCCTCGGTCGCCGTCGCGCGCGTCCATTGACTACCTGTGATGAATTCGCGCGCGCCGTTGGGCATTGTGAGGCGCTGGACGTACTTGTCTCCACCGCGCCAGCACGACTCTACTTTGATTTTCATGGCGTTCGCTCCTTTGGTTCGATGTCCGGTTACTTCGATTCGTAATGCGATTCGGTGTAGGCGTTGAGCATTCCTTCGAGCTTCGATTCCGCCGCGCGTTTTGTTCCACGATACCCGTGCGCCATGGCCGTATCGTCCACCTTGACGGTCCAGCGCCAGTCTACTCGCTTGCTGTAGCTAACTCTCTCGACGAGGCCTGAAATGATCGGCCTGAATCCGCGCACGCGCGGCCGGTGGCAACTCCACGGACGACACAATAGGCCGGTGTTCATGGCGTTCGCTCCTTTGGTTGAAGGTGGAAGGACCTGGATTTGTAGGCGTTCAACCCTTTGTGGGCCGCCGCCGCCCTTGAGAGAGCGGCAGTCTTTATAGCGTATGCGACCTATCGACTCCTCGCCGATCCAGGTTAGCTAAACCATTCGACAAGCTTTTCGTTCGGGACCTGCACCCGTACTTCTTCTCCGCCGATTTGTTCGATGTAGGTGTGGTTCGGCTTGACGTATTTCTTACGCAACCACTTTTGCATCGAGGCGTCCAAGACCCTGAATTGCTGGCCGGGAGGCCAGTGCTCGCCGTGCTCCTCGCTGTATGGGGCATTGTGCGAAGATGAGGGGAGCAGGCGATTGAGCGTGAGAATCTTTTCGGTTCTTGTGCGCATGGCCTCTCCTATCGAATGTCAAACTCAAACCCAACGGACACGTCGATCCACGTGCCGTTCACGGACAGCGCTTGTGGAAGTTTCGCCTTCGTTCGCCCGTCGATCACGCAAAACCATTCCCGGCCCTTCGGTCGCGCGTAAAGATTCTGGCCGTGGGCCTTCGCCGTGTTGAGCATGTCTTTTATCTGTGCCGCGGTCTTCATCGGACTTCCTTTCTAAAGGTATCGTTTCCAAAGCGGTTTTGAAACCATTCCAGGTCCAGCGCCGGGAGTGCCTTGCGCCGATCCTTCGTTGTTACAACCTTTCCACCACTACGGCAAAAGACGTATTCCCACTTTCCATCTATGAGAATCTGGAGCGCGTTCCCATGGAGCACTGGACACCCCTTTCTTATTGGCCCTTCGCCCGTAATTGTTGCGCTTGAATCTCAAGCCCCGTGGGGATGTCGCCTTTTCGGTAGACGGCCACAAGCCACCCTTCGGACGTTCTCCGCTTCTGCTCCGCTTGACTGCAATTATCAGTAAGCTTTAGCGGCGTGCATCCGTGGGCGAGGTGAACGCCCCATAGAACCAATTCGACCTTCGGCTTTTTGCCCATGGCGTTCTCCCTTAAGCGTATGTTTGTCCTGAAAATCATGTGGCACCCCTTTCAGCTTTGGCGCGTTACATTTCGCGCGCCACCGGCCCGCTTAAATCGGCACCCCAGTCCTGATGATGCTGCACGGCTTTCTTGCGCTCGCGCGCGCGTACTAATTCGTCGAAGCGCTCGCACATGAGTTCAGAGAAGAAAGCCCATTGAGCGCTGTATGCCTCGCACACGTGATACCCTTCGGCATTCCTAAACGTCTTGCATTCGATTGTCTTTTGCACTGGACACCCCTTCCAAAAAGGTCCGTCGAAGGAAATCGAGGCGGCGCTGTTCTGTGCGCGCGCAAACAATGAGCGAGCAGTCATAACTGCACCAGCCTTTAAGGAAGTGCCCCTGAAACTTCTTGCCGCAAGCCCCGCACACATGCTCGCGCGAAGTATTCTTGTCGGATATTTTGCCTTCCACGATGCACCCCTTTCTTGTTGGCCTTTCACGAATGCCCGCACGTCCTTTGCTCCGAGCCCCTCATTAGGCCTAATCGTGCGCCGTTGCAATCGGCGTTC
>ORJL010217563.1_pt1 | contig 16604 bp, 18 predicted proteins | sample 1779941 | NCBI WGS metagenome assembly ORJL01 (sample SAMEA104232317, study PRJEB22302) | groundwater metagenome | biome: forest; feature: aquifer; material: groundwater | place: USA | collected 2011-08-07 | depth 5.8 m | reverse complement strand
TACTCGGCGTGGTATCTGCTGGAGACCACCGTGGCCGGTGGGCGCGGCGTCATCGGGCCGTTGCTGGCCGCCGCGGTGCTCGTGGTGGTGTGGAGCCTTGGGTCGCTCGTCATGAATCGGGTTCGGCGTGGCCTGGTGGCCGCCGGGCCGTACAAGCCGGTGCCAAGTCACGGTGAGCGCATGGCCCGTCGGGGCCGCCGACCCCTTCCATCGATACCCCCACGCCGCCGTCGTGAGCGCGTGGGCGGAGGTCCCACCTGATGTCCGGACCCCGTCTGATCTCCGTGGTGATTCCCGTGTTTGACGAGCGGGAGTCGCTCGAGCCCCTTGCCGGCGAGCTCCTGCCGGTGATGGGCGGCATCGGTGTGCCCTTCGAGGTGATCTTCGTCGACGACGGCTCGCGTGATGGCGGCGACGCCGTGCTGGCCGCCCTGGCCCGCGATCACGAGGAGGTGCGAGTCGTCCGGCTGAGGAGCAACTTCGGCAAGGGCGCTGCGCTGACCGCCGGTTTTCGTGAGGCCCGCGGCGACGTGGTCATCACGATCGATGCCGACCTGCAGGACGACCCGGCCGAGATCCCGCGTCTGCTCGCCGCCCTGGACGAGGGCGCAGACCTCGTGTCGGGGTGGAAACGCGAACGGAGCGACCCGTGGGGAAAGCGCGCGGCATCGAGGGTGTTCAACGGCGCCGCTCGTCGGGCATCCGGTCTCGACCTGCACGACCTGAACTGCGGCTTCAAGGCGTACCGCGCCGACGTGGTACGGGCGCTGGCGATCCCCGGCGAGATGTACCGATTCATCCCGGTCATCGCGGCGTCCGAGGGCTTCCGCGTCAGGGAGATCCCGGTCAACCATCGGGCACGCCGCCACGGCACGTCCAAGTATGGCTTCGAGCGGTACGTGCGCGGGATGCTCGACCTGATCACGATCTCGTTCATGGGGCGTTACCGCCACCGTCCGATGCACCTGTTCGGCGGCGTGGGCCTGCTGATGGTGCTGGCGGGCCTCGTGATCTCGTTGTACCTCACCGTCGTCAAGATCATGGGCGAGGCGATCGGCGGGCGACCGCTGCTGCTTCTGGGGATCCTGCTGATCGTGGTGGGCGTGCAGCTCTTCACCATCGGCCTGGTGAGCGAACTGATCCAGCGCGGGCGCCTCAGATCCGAGGACGACGAGGCCGCGTCCCGCATCGAGCGCGTCATCGCGGGGTGAGTCACCCACTCCACGTGGAGTGGGTGGGAACCTACGAGCGGTCCTACCCGCGCACGCGGGTGCTGATCGAGGGCCTCCGCTCCCACGGGGTGCGGGTCACGGAGCGCCATCGCCCCGTGTGGGAACGCACGCGCCACAAGGCGGGCGGCTTCCTCGCGCCCGGTCGCCTGGCACGTGCCGCCGGTGGCCACGCGGCCGCCTGGGCGAGCATCGCGGTGCGCCCGCACGTGTCGGGCCCCGTGGACGTCGTCGTGGCCGGCTATCCGGCCCAGCCCGACGCCCTGCCCGTCTGGGCCCTCGCACGCGCCCGCCGCGCCCTGCTGGTGGTGGACATGATGATCTCGCTGTCCGACACCCTCGCCGGGGATCGCGCGCGCGTGGGCGCCACGGCCGGGGCGGCGCTCGCGGGGATCGATCGCCTCACCCTGGGGCTCGCCGACATCGTCCTGGCCGACACGGCGGCAGGGGCGGACTTCCTGGCCGATCGCTTCGGCGTGCCGCGCCACCGCCTGGTGGTGGCGCCGGTGGGCGCCGAACCCGGCATGTTCCCGCCCTCACCACCGCCCAGCGGGCCACCACGGGTGCTCTGGTACGGAAAGCTGGCCCCACTGCACGGGCTGGACGTGATCGTCGAGGCCGCGCGCATGCCGGGTGTGCCGATGATCCGGCTGGTGGGAGAGGGACAGTTGGGCGAATGGCTGGCGGATGAGATCCGCCGCGATCCGCCGGGATCGCTCGAGCACATACCGTGGATCCCATACGACGATCTGGGCGCCGAGGTCGCCGCGAGTGCGGTCGTGCTCGGGATCTTCGGAACCAGCGAGAAGGCCGCCCGGGTGGTGCCGAACAAGGTCTTCCAGGCGATGGCCGCCGCACGTCCCGTGGTGACCGCCGCCACCCCCGGGGTACGCGAGGTGCTGTCGCACGATGTGGACGCCGTGCTGGTAGCGCCCGGCGACCCGGCCGCCCTGGCGGCCGCCCTGCGCGACCTCGCCGCCGATGCACCGCGCCGGGCCCGTCTGGGCGAGGCCGCCCGACGACGCTACGAACAGGTGGGGCTGCCGGCGGAGGCCGCCCGACCACTTCTGAATGCGCTCCTGGCGCGTCGCCGGTGACGCACCCCACCGCCAGCGGCACGCCGTCGGTCTCGCGTCGTCATCTCATTCGCATGCTGGGCCTGGCCGCGGGTCTGGCGATCGTGGCCGTGCTCATCTGGACGGTCGCCGAGGCCTGGGGCGTGGTCACCTCGTTCGACTGGCAGCCCTCGGCCGGATGGCTGGTGCTCGGCGTGGTGTTGGTGTTCGCGTCGCTCACGCTCTCGGCCCTGGCATACGAGACCATTCTCGACGGCCTGCACCACCCACGGCCACCGGTGCTGGCGACGGTGTCGGCCTGGGCCCGCTCGCTGCTGGGGCGCTACGTGCCGGGCAACGTGCTGATGCTGGTGGGCCGGGCGGTAATGGCCCAGGCGCATGGTGTACCCCGTCGCGTCACCCTGGCGGCCACCACGTATGAGCAGGTCGTCGCCCTCGCGGCCGCGGCACTGCTCGCCGTGGTGGCCCTTCTCGACGTGGGTGGCGACACCGCGGTGGGTCCGTTCGCATGGCTCGTGCTCGCGGTGCCCCTCGGGGCGCTGCTTCTGCACCCTCGCGTGTTCGGCCCGGCATCCACGTGGGCTCTGCGCCGTGCGGGACGCGCACCGCTCGCGGTGCTCCTGCCTCTGCGGCGGGTCGTGCTGATGCTCGGGTGGTACCTGATCACCTCGGCGCTCCTCGCACTTGGCGTGTGGGCCCTCGTGCGCGGCGCCGGTGGCCCCGCCATCGGCAATCCTGCGGGTGTGGCCAGCGGGTTCCTGCTCGCCTTCGTGGTGTCGATGCTGGTCTTCGTGGTGCCGTCCGGCCTTGGCGTGCGCGACGCCGTGTTCACGCTCGTGCTGTCGCGTCAGGTGCCCGTGGGCGTCGCGGCTGCGCTCAGCGTCGGTTCACGCCTGGCCCTCATCGCGATCGAGCTGGTGTTCGTGGGTCTGGCCGCTCTCGCCGGCAGGGGGGGTTCGCGCGCATGAGCACCTCGGGCGTGGTGGATCGCATGCGCGCACTTCCCATTGCCCGTGATCTTCCGCAGCTCGCCGTGATGGTGGCCGCGTCGGCGTGGGCGGCGCTCTTCTCGTGGTTGGCGATCAGGCGCCACGATGCCTGGTGGACCGGCCGCTTCGACCTGGGAAACATGGTGCAGGCGGTGTGGAGCACGGCGCATGGGGATCCCCTGGCCGCCACCGACTCCGCGGGTCGCCAGGTGTCGCGCCTGGCCTCGCACGTGGACCCCCTCATCCTCGTGCTGACACCCCTGCAGTGGTTCACGACCTCGCCGGTGCCCATGTTGATCGCCCAGGCCGTGGCCGTGGCGGCCGGTGCGATTCCCGCATTCTGGCTGGGGCGGATATGGCTCGGCGACGATCGCCTGGCCATGGCCGGTGCAGCGGCATACCTGCTGTACGCCCCTCTCCAGTGGGCGGTGCTCACCGACCTGCACGCCGTCACCCTGGCCGCGCCCCTGTTGATGCTGGCGATCTGGGCGGCCGAGACCCGACGCGACCTCGTGCTGGCCATCTCCGCTGGCCTGGCCCTGCTCGGCAAGGAGCAGGTGGGCCTCGCGCTGGCGATCATGGGTGTCTGGATCGTGGTGCGCCAGCGTCGCCGGGTGGCCGGCGCCGTGCTCGCCTGCGTATCGCTCGCCTGGACCGCCGTGGCCGTGCTGGTGATCATGCCGGCCGCGGGCAATGGGGTGCCGAGCCCGTTCGCCGAGCGCTACGGGCGCTTCGGCGACACACCCGGTCAGGCCCTCGTGGGCGCATTCACCCACCCCCTCGATGTGGTGACGACCCTTGGCGGGTACTCGCGTCTGTCGTATCTGGCGGTACTTCTGCTGCCCTTGCTGCTGCTTCCGCTCGCGGCCCCCCTTCTCGCCGCCTGCGCGCTGCCGGATCTGATGCTGAACATGCTTGCCGAGTGGTGGCCAAACCACTCGATCGAGTTCCATTACGCGGCGGTGCCGAGCCCCTTCCTGGTGGCCGCGGCCATGCTGGGACTGGCGGGGCTGAGGGCCCGGGGGCGGCCCACGTGGCTCGTGCGCGCCATGCGGCCGGCGGGGGTGGTGGCATTGGCCGTCATGCTGGCCGGCGTCCTCGGCACGATCATCACCGGCCCATTGCCCTGGTGGGGTCCGCTCTCGCGTGCGAGTGACTCCCGCCTCGCCCAGTACGAGGCGCAGCCACACGCCGCGGTCCTCGACGCCGCGGCCGCCATCATCCCTCCGGATGCCGCGGTCTCGGTGGGAAACAACCTGGGTGGTCATCTCTCGGCACGCGAACGCGTGATGGTGTTCCCGGTGCTGGGCGATGCCGAGTGGGTGATCGTGGACCGCACGCGTCCCACGGTGATCGATCGTCTGGCTCCGTCCGAGTTCCGTACGGCGCTCGACATGCTTCGCGCCCGGCCGGACTTCCGTCTGGTGCTGGATCAGGATGGGGTGATGGTGTTTCGCCGCGTCATCAGGAGGCCCGCATGAGCCCCCGAGTGCGTGTCCTGGGCCTCGCGTTGGTCGCCTGTGGGGTGCTCCTCGCCGTACTTCCCGCCTTCGACTGGTTCTCCGCTGACCTGCCATCCGGGCCCGATCGGCTCACCGGCTACGGCGCGACCGGCGAGACATGGATCCTGCCCGCGCTCGGTGGCCTGCTGGCTCTGCTGGGGGGACGCGTCGCATGGATGCGCCCTGCTGTCGGGGGGCGCGACGCCCGCCGCATCGGCGCGCTGGTGCTACTCGGCGCCGGGCTCGGGGTCGCGTGGGCTGCCCGAAGCGCCATCCTGCCCCCCGTTGACGTGGTCGCCGAACGCATCGGCGCACCGCCCGCCGTCCTGGCCGGTGACTGGCAGGTGTCGGTGCTGGCGCCCGCGTGGATCACGGTGGCGGCCGCGGCCCTCGCGGGCATGGTGGGGGTCCTGCTCATCGCCGGGCGGCCTGACCCCCCGCGAACGACTGCCTAGGTTGTCACCGGGATGGTCGTCGTGGTGGGTGGCGGCGTCGTCGGCTCGGGGGCGGGAGCGGGGGCCGGAGCGGGGGCCGGAGCGACGGTGCTCGGGGCGACGGTCGTGGGAGGAGGTTGCGAGACGGTCGTCGTGGGCCGCGTCCTGGTGCCGCGGGTCGTCGTGCCCGCGGTCTTCGGCTTCGTGGTGGTGGATCCGGTGCTCGCGCTCTTGGCCGAGCTGACCGCATAACTCGACGCCGACGCCGTGAAGTCCGACGAGAACGACGACCATTGGACCGGGTTCTTCGGCAGCGGCCAATCGACGTAGCCGTCCTTCTTCGTGGCGACGCGCATGAAGTCGGCCCAGATCTGGGCCGGAAACGTGCCGCCCGCAACGGTGATGCCGTGCACGCTGTACATGGACCGTCGCACCCCGTTGTCGTTGGGGTAGCCCACCCAAACGGCCGTGACATAGCGCGGGGTGTAGCCGACGAACCAGGCGTCGGTGTAGTCGTCGGTCGTACCCGTCTTGCCGGCGACCGGAATGCCGATGTTGGCCGCGGTACCGGTGCCTCCCTGCACGTTGTCGCGCAGGATGCGGGTCACCTCATAGGCCACGCCATCCGAGAACACGCGTGTGCGCTTCGGGGTGGCCAGGTCCGCGGCCGCGGCGCCTCCGGTCGGACCCAGGTCGGCGATGGCAATGGGCTTCACCCGGAACCCCCCGTTGGCCAGGGGGGCATAGGCGGTGGCCATGTCGAGGGGTGTCACCTCGCCTGAGCCCAGGCCGATGGACGGCACCACGGGCAGCGCTCCCGAGATGCCCATCCGCTTGGCCATCTGCACGACCCGCTCCGGGCCGACATCCAGGGTCATCTGTATGTAGACCGAGTTGTCGGACACCAGCGTGGCCTGGCTGATGGGAATCGGCCCGCGGTAGGTGTGCGAGTAGGTCTGGACGTTGATCGGCCCCCACTTGGGGTCGACGATGTTGATGGGTCGGCTCGCGTAGATGGTGCTGTAGGGGTTGATGCCATCGGCGATCGCACGCGTCAGAACGAAGGTCTTGAAGGTCGAACCCGCCTGCCGCTTGGCCTGCGTTGCGTAGTTGAACTGGCTGTTCGCGCCGTACACCTTGCTTGTGGCCATTGCCCGTATGTAGCCCGTGCGCGCGTCGATCATCACGATTGCCGCGGCGGGATCGTCGGCCCCGCCGAGGTTCCTCTGGATGGCTTGCTCGGCTGCTCGCTGCAGTGCGGGGTCGATCGTGGTGCGCACGGTGAACCCGCCGCGCTGCACCCGCTGCTCGCCGTACTTGGCGATCAGCTCATCGCGCACGTAGTCGAAGAAGTACCCCTCCTTCTTCACCGTGTACGCATTTCCGCGTTTGCGCCCCAGCCCCAGCCCGGCGGCCTTGGCGGTCGCGGCCTCCTCGGGCGTGATGTAGCCCTGCTCCGCCATCTGCTGCAGCACCACGTTGCGTCGTGCGCGCGCGGTGTCCGGGTTCACGAAGGGGTTGTACGACGAGGGCGCCTGCGGCAGGCCCGCCAGCAGCGCGGCCTGCGGCAGCGTGATCCCCCAGACGGGACGGTCGAAGTAGGTGAGCGATGCGGCCTGCACGCCCACGGAGTTCTGTCCGTAGAAGACCCCGTTCAGGTACTTCGCGAGGATCTGCCCCTTCGTGTAGCGCCTCTCCACCTGGCCGGCGAGGTAGGCCTCCTCGAGCTTCTGGGAGATCGTGCGCGCGGCCTGGGGGTCGTAGAGGTTCTTGACCAGCTGCATGGTGATGGTGCTTCCGCCCTGGCGACCCCCGTTCGAGATCAGATCGCGGACCGCCGCGCCCAGCAGCCGTACGTAGTCGACCCCGTGGTGCTCGTAGAAGCGCTTGTCCTCGATCGCCACGGTGGCATCGCGCAATGACTTCGGGATGCGGGAATATGGGATCTCGGTGCGATTCGTGACCCCGGCGATGTAGCCCAGGAGCTTGCCGTGACGGTCGAAGATGCGGGTGTTCTGCCCGAGCGTGACCGGCTTCAGGTTGTCGAGCGTGGGCAGGTTGTCGCGTATCGATTGATAGCTCACGGCGAATCCCACGCCCAGCGTGGTGCCCACCACCACGAGCGCCATCAGGAGAACCCGCCCCATCCCGATGCGCCCATGCGCCGCGCGCTTCCGTCTGCGCCTGCGAATGCGGTCGATGGGGATCATCCGGCCGCCACTCCGGGCAGCGGGCGGATGTCCCACGCCACGCGGCCCGTGCGATAGTCGAGCAGCCCGATCACCTGCGCGGGCCCACCGTCGACGTGCCCGCTCACGATCCACTGGAGGTCATCGGGCGGGTCTGCCACACGTCGGCGTGGCGCCGGCTCGGTACCGCCGGTGGGAACGGGCACCCGCCACGGCGTATCGATGAGCGCGAGGTGCACGTCGCTCGCCACGGCCGGGCGTCCGGCCCACACCTGTCCGGCCTCCTGCTCCGCCGCCGCCGCCGTGCCCAGGCGCGGGCCGCGTGAGGCGGTCACGGCCTCCCACAGGAACGCCCATCCCTTTGCGGGGTTGGCGAGGTAGGGCTGCACGGGCCCCTCCACGTACGCCGTGGCCACCAGGGACGGCGCCCACATGGCCAGCAGGGTCACGCCGGCAGCCAGCCCGATCACGACCGGGCCGCGGTGGCCCCGCGTTTCCGGGGCGCTGGTGCCGCCGGGCGGCGTGGCGATGGAGGCGGGCACGGCCGCCGAGTATAGGACCGCCCCGCAGGCTTTCCTCACGCGCGAGTCGCGCCCTACCCTTGCACCGGTGCGGTGTCCCAGGCGACATGTGGTGAGGGAGGTATGCATGGAATGGCCGCGCCTCGTCAGCGCGGGCACGCGACGGGTTCGCCGTGCCCCGCGCGGGTACCTGCCGGGCCCGCCCACGTGACCCGCCCACGTCTGGTGCTCCTCGATGCACTCGGCACGCTCATCGACATGGAGCCACCCGCTCCGATGCTGGCGCGCCTGCTTGCCGAGGCGGGTCACCCGGCACCCGAGGACCACGTGGCGCGCGCCCTGGCCACGGAGATGCACCACTACCGATCCCGTATGCACATCGCACGGGACGCCGTGGGACTCGCGGCGTTGCGGGCCGAGTGCGGAGCGGTGCTCGCAACCGCGCTGGGTCCGGGTGCGCCGCATGCGGAGCTCGCCACCGAACTGCTCGTCCAGGCGCTGCGCTTTCGTCTGCATGACGACGCCTTGCCCGCGCTTGACGCCCTCGAACATCGCGGCGTGATGCTGGGGGTGGTGAGCAACTGGGACTGCGCCCTTTCGGCCCATCTCGCCCGCCTGGGCGTGCTGGATCGCTTCGATGTGGTGTCGGTAAGCGCTGTCGTGGGGGCGGCGAAGCCCGACCCGGCCATCTTCCTGCACGCCCTGTGGGCCCTCGGGGTGGCGCCTCATGACGCCCTTCACTGCGGTGATCACGCCACCGAGGACTGCGTGGGCGCGCGATCCGCAGGGGTTGCCGCGGTGCTTCTGGATCGTGCTGGCCGCCGCGCCGTGAGCTCCTGTCCGGTCATTCACACGCTGGCGGAGTTGCCCGCCATCGTGGATGGCGAGGAGGGCACCGTCCGGCGAGTGGAGTGACCGCCACCGTTCACCGGGTTCCGGCGGCGGCGACCACCTCCCCGGGTGGTGTCCTGAGGTCGCGCCCATGTGTCCTGATAGGAGCGCTCCCCGCGTCCGGGCCCGGCTCTGTTCCCGCGGGCCGCAACGGCGTGTGGGGTTCGGCCGCGATCCCCGCAGGGCCGGCACACGTTGGTGGTCACTTCACCTAGCGCGCCAATCGGGTGTGGCGCATCAACGTGGCCACGCTTCGTTCCAGATCCTCTGCGCACAGCGCGCCGTCCGACTGGGCGCAGCCGCGCAGCCGCTCGCCGATGAGGTGCAGTCCCACCTGGTCCAGCGCGGCGGTCACGGCCGCCAGCTGCACCAGCACGTCGTCGCATGGCGCGTTCTCTCCCAGCATCCTCTGCACGCCCCTGATCTGGCCCTCGGCCCGTCGCAAACGCACCATGATCTGTTCGCGGGTGGGGGGTGACGAGGCGGTGGTGGCCATGGCGCTCCTAATGCCCGCAGCCGCAGCCGGCACCACCGCACCCGCCGCCACCGCCGCCGCTACCGGCGGCCACGCGCTGTGGGCGGGCGGTCACGAAGCCGGTGAGCAACTGCCTGGCGTCCGCGGCGCCGCACTCCGGGCACGTGCGGTCCTCGTCACGCAGGAACCCCTGCCGGAACACCTCGAACGCGTGATCGCACGACTCGCAGTGCAGGTCGTAACTCGGCATGCCCTCAGCCGCCGATTCCGAGCGTCTGCTCGATCTGTGCCTTGGGCATGGCGCCCACGGCGTTTCGCGTGAGCTGCCCGTTTTCGAACAGCCCGAGGAAGGGAATGCCCTGAATCCCGTAGCGCTGGGCGATATCCGGGGCGTCGTCCACGTTGATCTTGCCCACCACGAGGGTGTCGGCGTGCTCCTTGGCGATCTCCTCAACCGCCGGTGCGATCATGCGGCACGGGCCACACCACGGGGCCCAGAAGTCAACCAGCACGGGCTTCTCGCTTTCGAGCACGAGGCCCTGGAAGTTGTCGCTGGTGATCTCGATGACGTCTGACATGCGTGCTCCTCGTCAGTCGGCGGACGCGCCTGCGCCCGCGTGGTCTGCGGCTGTGGTTCCCTGCGTCTCCAGCCATCTCTCGGCGTCAATCGCCGCCATGCAGCCGCTTCCCGCGGCCGTGATCGCCTGGCGATACACGGTGTCCTGCACGTCGCCGCAGGCGAACACGCCCTCGACGCTGGTGCGCGTGCCGTCGTGCGTCCGCACGTAGCCCCCGTCGTCCAGCTCGACGAGGTCCCGGAAGAGCGAGGTGTTGGGGTCATGCCCGATGGCCACGAACATGGCCGCGGCGGGGATGACGTCCTCCGCGCCCGTCACGACATCGGCGATCCGCACGCCCTCCACGATGTCCGCACCCTCGGCGTCGACCACGCGGGAGTTCCAGCGCACGGTGATCTTCGGGTTCTCAAGCACACGTGCGGACATGATGGCCGAGGCACGGAACTCGTCGCGCCGATGCACGATGGTGACGCTCTCACACATGCGGGTGAGGAACATGGCCTCCTCCATCGCGGTGTCGCCACCACCCACCACCACCACCGGCTTGTCCTTGAAGAAGAAGCCGTCACATGTGGCGCACGCGGACACGCCACGGCCGCGCAGGCGGGTCTCGCCATCCAGTCCCAGCCAGCGCGCGGATGCGCCGGTCGACACCACGAGCGCCTCGGCCGCGTGCTCGTCGTCACCAACCCACACGCGGAAAGGTCGCTCGGACACGTCAACGCGGGTGACGTCGGCCGTGATGAACCGCGTGCCGAACCGCTCGGCCTGCTGCCGGAACAGCTGCATCATCTCGGGGCCCATGATGCCGTCGGGGAACCCGGGGTAGTTCTCGACATCCGTGGTGATCATCAGCTGGCCACCGGCGCCATAGCCCTCGATCACGAGCGGGTCCAGCCCGGCCCGCGCGGCGTAGATGGCGGCGGTGAGGCCGGCGGGGCCGCTGCCCACGATGAGAATCTCATTCACGCTCTTGTCCGTCACCCGGCCCTCCCGGCCCGTCGTCAGTAGGTGAAAGTATACCCCCACCCGGTATCCGAGGAGTACTGTAGCAGCGTGTCCAGCGCGTGCTCAGAGTGTGGCGGCAGAGTGGAACCCACGGTGGTGTCGGGGATCGTGTCCCTGAAGCGCCGTCGTTCCGGCATGGCCTCGGGCCGCGTCAGCGCCATCCGGGCCGAGACCTGCGTGCGCTGTGGCTACACGCGCCTCTTCGCCGAGCGACCCGGGCGACTGTTCTCGGATCTACTGCGCGACGAGGGCTGATCACCCGGGTCATCTTCCCCGGGTGGTGAACATCAGCCGGTTGCCCGCTCCGGTGGGTCGCCGCCCAACGGCCCAGTAGGACCGACCCTGCTCGTCTTCGGCGGCGGTGATCCGCCGTCCGTCCTCAAGCGTCACCAGGCCCCATGCGGCCAGCACGCCCACAACCACACCCTCGGCGGTTCCGCCACGCCCAAGCACGGCCACCAGGAACACCAGCATCGCGGCCGAGGCCACGAACAGCAGCACCATGGTGGTTCCGCCCCAGCGGCGCCAGTCGGACGGTGCGGCCTCGAGCCGACGGGGCCCGTCGGCGGGCACGGCATCGGGCAGGCGGATCGAGGGCAGCCCCCCGCGTCGCAGCCACACCCGCAGCAGCGGGAAGAAGATGAGGCCCGTGACGCCGGTGATGCCGGCCACCACGCCGAGCCACGACCACGTCCAGCCATCCTCGGACGTCGCCTCGAGAATGACGGACAGGATCAGCAGACCACCGGCCACGCCGACCAGGCCGAGGCCGTAGAGGCGTGCCAGCCGGGAGTAGTTCCAGAGGAGATCGCCAGGCCCAAGACGAGGGGCCGGGTGCTTCGCGCGTTGCTTCGCCACGCGCGAGACAGTAGCCCGACCGCAGGGCCGCGGGTCGCGGGGGTCCCGAGTGGAGCACCCCGGGGTATACGGTGGCGCGCGTGAGACCGTTCGCCGCCCCGCCGCGTCTTGCCGCCGCGCGCGCGCGCCTGCGCTCTCACCCGCGATGGCGCTGGATGGCCATGGCCGTCGTGGCGGGTGGGATGATGTTGTCGGTGCTGAACATCAGCATCGTCAACATCGCGCTCCCCGATATCTCGCGCGACTTCGGTATCGGGATCTCGGGCGCGGGATGGGTGGTGACGGGCTTTCTCGTCACGCAGGCCGTGCTCCTGCCCATATGCGGGCGCGCCGGTGACCTGTACGGCCGGCGGCGGATCTTCGTCGCCGGGGTCCTCCTGATGTGTGTGGCGTCCGTCCTCTGCGCCCTGGCGTGGGATCCCGGGTCACTCGTGGCCTTTCGCATCCTGCAGGGCGTGGGCGCGTCGGCCATGGCTCCGCCCGCCTTCGCCTATGCGGCCATCCTGTTCGCGCCGCAGGAGCGCGGCCTGGCCCTCGGAATCCTCTCGGGGGTCATGGCGATCGCGCCCGTCATCGCCCTGAACATCGCGGGCCTTCTCGTGGGCGTTTGGGGGTGGCGCAGCGTCTTCTGGTTCACCCCCGTGGTGGGCGTGGCGGTCCTCGCGGCCGCGGCCTTCGTGATGCACGAGCGCCCTCGCGGGCCACGCCGATCGTTCGATCTGCTGGGCGCCGCCCTGGCTGCCCTCGGTCTCTTCCCCCTCCTCACGGCGCTTTCGCGCGCGGCGGACTGGGGATGGACCTCGCCACGCACCCTGCTCGTGGGCCTGTGGGGTATCGTGGCACTGGTGCTCTTCGTGTGGCGCGAATCGCGGGCCTCCGACCCCATGCTCGATCTGGGCCTGCTGCGTCTGCGCACGCTGAGGAACGCCAACCTCACCGGCCTCGCCGTGGGCGCGGCCCTCTTCGGCACGCTCCTGCTGCTGCCGTTCTTCTTCACGACGGTGCTCGGGTACCGGGCCGTGTCCCTGTCGCTTGCGATCAGCCCGGTCGCGCTCTGCTTCATGATCGTCGCCCCGCTCTCCGGGCGACTCATGTCGCGTTTCGGGAGCGACGTGGTGGTGCGGGTGGCGGTGGGCATGGCCCTTGGCGGGGTGCTGCTACTGGCGCTGGGGACCATGTCCGAGACGTATGCGGCCATGGTTCCCGGGCTTCTCCTGGCCGGCGCGGGCCTTGCGGCGGCGACGGCTCCCGTCACCACCACGGCCATTCATGAGGTACCCCACGGCCGTCTGGGCGTGGCCTCGGCCCTGCCCAACGTGGCGCGCTACTCGGGTGGTGCCCTCGGTGGCGCCCTGCTGGGTACCGTGCTGGCGATGGCGATCCCCGTGAGTGTGACCGCGCAGAACGGCCGAGTGGCGGAGCCCATGCGCGACATGGTGGCCACGGGCATGCGCGAGGCCATGTTCGTGGCCGCGGGCATCCTCCTGCTCGGTCTGATCGCGGCCTTCCGCATGCCGCGCGTGGTGGGCCCAGGTGCCAGCATCGTCGCGATGGTTCCCGGCCCCGCCGCCCCCGAGCGCACCGAGTGACCCGCGGCTCATATCTGGCCCTCCTGGCCCTGATGGTGTTCACCATGGGCACGAGCATCATCACTCCCCTGCTGCCGCTCTACCAGCAGGATTTCGGTCTCTCGAATGGCACGCTCACGCTGCTGTTCGGCACGTACACGGCAACCGTCGTGCCGACCATGCTCTTCGCGGGAAGCCTGTCGGATCGGCTGGGCCGGAAGCGCCTCATGATTCCCGCAATGCTGGTACTCACCAGCGCATCGCTGGTCTTCGCCTTCACCGAGTCGGTCCCCATGCTCTTCGCGGGCCGCGTGCTGCAGGGGTTTGCCGTCGGGATGTTCCTGGGTGTGGGTACGGCGTTCGTGGTGGACCACGCGCGTCCCGAATCACGCGCCATCGCCGCCATGACCGCGGGCGCCTTCTTCCGGCTGGGGTTCGGTCTCGGCCCGGGTGTCGCGGGCCTCGTCGCCCAGTACTGGGGCAACCCTCTGCACCGCCCCTTCCAGGTGCACCTGGTGCTGATGGTCGTGGGCCTGGCATGCGTGCTGATCGCGCGCGAGACCGTGCCTCGTCGTTCCTTCCGGATCGAGATGCGCGTGGGCGTGCCCGCGGGCCAGATGCGGGGGTTCACCGGCTTCCTGGCGCCCGCGGCATTCGTGATGAGCTTCATGGAGGGCACCGTGCTGTCGGTGGTGCCGCTGTATCTGTACCGCACGCTGGGCGAGACCAACGTGGCCATCGCGGGGCTCGCCGGCTTCCTGGTGCTGGGCCTCGGTGGCATGACGCCCATCGTCACGAGGAACATCGAGCCCCGGCGCGCCGTGATGCTGGGCGTGGGCATCTCGACCATGGTCACCTGGCTCATCGCCGGTGCCGCATGGGCCGGCAGCGCCATCCTGGTGGTGGTGGCCGCGGCGCTCATCGGTTTCGTCAACGGCATGATCCTGCAGGGCGCCACGGTCATCTGCGGAACGGTCGTGCCTCTTGCGGAGCGCGGGAAGCTGCTGTCCTCCCTCTATATGTGCGCCTATGCCGGAACGATTCCCACGGTCGGCCTCGGGTACCTGTCCCAGGCCGTCGGGCTCACGACCACGTTGGTCGTGTTCAGCATCACCGCCATGCTGTTCGCCGCGTGGATCATCCTGATCGGGCGGCGCCTGTTCCCCCGGGTCATTCCGTACGTCGAGCCGGTGGCGATAGGGTCCGCCTCCTCTTGAGGATCTCCGCCTTCTTCGCGCCGGTACGCGACACGCCCGATCACATTCGCCTTGCCGAGGACCTCGGCTTCGACGCCGCGTGGGTGTACGACTCCCCGCTTCTCTACTCGGACCCCTTCACCACGCTGGCCCGTGCGGCTGAGCGCACCTCGCGTATTCGCCTGGGTGTGGGGGTGCTGGTTCCGGGTTTCCGCGCTCCCGTGGCGACGGTCGCCGCCATCCGCAGCATCTCGCAACTGGCACCGGGGCGCGTTCGAATCGCCGTGGGTGCGGGGTTCACCGGCCGGTTCGCACTGGGGCTGGGTCCGGTGTCGATCGCGCGTCTCGAGGACGAGATCCACTCGCTGCGGGCTCTGCTGGCCGGCGAGGAGGTTCGCCATGCCGAGGGCGGGCGGATGGTGCGTGACATCCCCGTGCCCGGAGCCGAGGGCTGCGGTGAGGTCGAGATCCTGGTGTCGTGCCGCGCCCCGCGTGCCCAGGCCGTGGCACGTGCCGAGGACGGTGGGGCCATGAGCGGAATCTTCTATCCCGGCGGCATCGCGACGCTGGTGCAGGCCCTTGGGCCGGACACCCCACTCACCGTGCATGCGGTTGCCGCCGTCGCGGCCGACGACGAGGCCATCGATTCGCCGCGCATGCGTGCCGCCGCCGGCCCGGTCGTGGCCGTCGCCTTTCATGCATTCGCCGAGCAGCCGTGGCGCCTCGACGGCGTCGACCCCGCGCTGCGTGCCCGGGGCGAGGAGTACATCGCGGCCATCGGCCGCTCCATTCCAAGGGACCGACGTCATCAGGAACTTCACCGCGGCCATCTGGTCGAACTCGTGCGCGACGAGGACCGAGCGGTGGTGACCCCGGACACCATTCGCCGGTTCGCCTTCGCCGGTACGGCCGCCGACCTGGCCGATCGCGCCCGGGGCCTCGCCACGGATGGCGTTGCCGAACTCGCACTGCAGCCCGGTGATGATGTGGAGAACGGCTTGCGCCGCCTGGCGTCGGCGCTCATACGGGACAGCGCATGACCGACCCCGCACGTCTCCTCTTGGCGTGGGGTGAGCCCGCCTACCGCGCGCGGCAGGTGGACGAGGCCCGCCGCACCGGGGCCCGGAACTGGGACGAGGTCACCACGCTGCCCCGGGCGCTGCGCGAGCGTCTTGCCGCCGAGACGCCACTGTGGAGCGTGACGGCCGACGAGGTGGCCGAGAGCCGTGATGGCACGGTGAAGTGGCGTCTCAGGACCGCCGATGGGCTGGCCATCGAGAGCGTGCTCATCAGCCACGCCCATGGCAGGCGCACGCTCTGCGTGTCAAGCCAGGCCGGTTGCGCGCTTGCCTGCCGCTTCTGCGCCACCGGTGCGATGGGCGCTGGCCGCGACCTGACGGTGCGCGAGATCGCCGACCAGGCGTTCCTGGCGGCCGATGCCGCTCGCCGTGCGGATGCCCGGCTGTCGAACGTGGTCTTCATGGGCATGGGTGAGCCGCTTCAGAACACCGAGGCCGTGTTCGCCGCCGTGCGCGAGATCCACGCCCCCGACGGGCTGGGTGTCTCGGCCCGTCAGATCGCCATCTCCACCGCCGGTTGGGTCCCCGGCATCGAGGAGATGGTGGCCTTCGACATCCCGGTACGTCTGGCCATCTCGCTGCACGCCGCGGATGACGACACGCGCTCGGAGCTGATGCCCATCAACAACCGCTGGCCCATCGCCAACCTGCTCTCCGCGTGCCGGCGCTATGCCGACCGCACGGGGCGTCGTGTGTTCATCGAGTACCTGCTGCTCGAGGGCGTGAACGACGGCCTCGCCGATGCCCGCCGTCTGGCCACGCATCTTCGCGACGGCCGGTTTCATGTGAACCTGATCGAGTACAACCCGACCGAGGGGCCATATCGTGGCAGTTCGGCCGAGCGTCGCCGACGGTTCGCCGAGGAGCTGGAGAGTGCTGGCCTGCGACCGTCGGTACGGCGCTCCCGCGGCGCGGACATCGCTGCCGCCTGCGGCCAGCTCGCGACCCGCGAGCCCACGCCGCGAACCGGAGCGCGCGAGTGAAGTGACCACCGACGTTCACCGGGTTCCG
>ORJL010361094.1_pt1 | contig 16606 bp, 19 predicted proteins | sample 1779941 | NCBI WGS metagenome assembly ORJL01 (sample SAMEA104232317, study PRJEB22302) | groundwater metagenome | biome: forest; feature: aquifer; material: groundwater | place: USA | collected 2011-08-07 | depth 5.8 m | reverse complement strand
GAGTTTCACCACCCACGGATTTCGGCCCGTTCTGCCGCCGCCGCGCATAGAGATGGAGCCCGCTGTCAAAGAATCACGGTAACGCTAAAGGGGATTCCCTCACAGCCGAAAAGTTTATCACCACTGGACAAACATCGGCATCACCGTTCAAAAACTACGAACAGCAGCTAGTCGGCTTTCCCTTCATGGCGGCAGTGAGCCTGCGGGGCGTCGGCGTCAGGCAAAGAATTGAGATGGTAGCCCCACCCCGGTGAATCAAGCCTCGTTCTTTTGTCGCTTGCTTCGATCAAACCGACGCTTAGCCTCGCGAACTGCCGCCTTTCGACCACAATCTAAACAATAATTATCTTGTCCCACCCGTGGCCGTCGCTTTTCGCGTAAGTACATTTTCCCGCAGCCGGTGCAGAATTCCATGTTCGCCGCCCCAGCGCATCTGAACAGTAACTCAACGCCGATTGCTCCAAATAACCCAAATCCGGCCAAGATCACGCGTGGACGTCCGCCCTCCTTCGACCATTCAAAGGTCGGACGGACTACTCCCTCATCCAGCCATACATTGACCATGTGCTCCAACGCTTCATGGGGACTCTTAAAATCGAAGGAGAGTTCAAAGATGGGCAGAGAGTCCCGGGCAGCGAGGCCGCCCAAGTTGTTGTCGACAAATTCTCCTTTGTGGATCATCGACGACATCCGCACCATTTCGCCTGCCACGGTGGCGTACCGCCGCCAGTGGGTGAGAGGCTCAGCCTGCCACTCCGTGGGTTCCTCGTAGCTTTCTGACTCTGCGAACATTCCCATGCAGTCCTCTCGATGAACTGCAGGCCGTCCGTGTTTACACAACCCTAGGACGCCGTGGGTTCTTGCAAACGCGAGGATTGCCCTTGTATCTGCTTGGGCAAGACCGACAAATCGCGGAAGAACATCCGGTGCTGTGTCTGCCAAAGCGACTCTCCCCAGTCGAAACCAGTATCGAACGACCGCGGCATCCCCTTCACCTTCGACGCTCACCTCAGTAGGCACGAAACTCTTACCTAGGAAGGGCTGCCTGATTGACCGCCCATCCGAGTCGTAAATCAACCCGCCGATGTCCCCCCTGTTCAATGTTTTCGCCCCTCCCATTTTGGTAATATTAAAGTAATACCAGCAGCATCGTCAAGAGGGCCCAGGCTGCCATAGGCTACATATGTGGGAACCTTACGCCGCCATTTCTACGTATCGGAGGTCGCGCGAAAGCTTGGCTGTTCGGTAGATCGTCTCCGAATACTCGATCGGAAAGGCGTCATCCCAGCTGCGCGCCGCGATCTCAACGGCTGGCGCATCTACACGGTACAGGAGGTCCGGACGCTTCAGGCGCTCCTCAACGGAGGAGGGCGACATGGCCACTAAGCGAAGCCGAGCCCTGGACGTCTCGACCTTCTGGCAGGGTGCAGAGCGCACGGCCGCCTGGGAAGCGTTGTGGCGCCGATTAATGGCAGAGGCGATCCGGGACAACGTCCCTTGCGCAACTAAGAGCATTCCGGGGAATGGGGCTGCCTATGAAGATAAGGACGCTGCTCAGGCGAAAGTCATTCAGGCCATGAAAGGGACATAAAATGCCATTAGGCGACTCCGGTGCCGACCTCAACTACGTGCCGACCGAAGCAGACGTCACTAAAGCGAAGCGTCAAATTCTCGTGACCGCTCGGCCCATGCGCGAGATTACCGCCGACTCCGTCCTAGCCCTGCAAGACGCGAATGCAGAGGAGACACGGTTCTTCCTTCTCGGTGATGCACTAGTCAGCGTTCGGCGAGGCGAGATCGCGGGGGTTTCCGGGGTTTGGGGGGTTCACTCAGAACCGTTGGGGCCAACCCATCTCAAGGGCGCGTTGGATCGCATCGCAGACTTCGTGCGGCTCGATGAGAAGGGGCGCTCTTCTCCCGCCCGTCCACCCAACGACGTTGTCAGCGACATCCTGGCGTTTTTCGATCTGCCTTTGCCTCGGCTCAGGGGAATAATTCGCGCGCCCGCGATGAGCAAAGACGCGAGATTAATCTGGCGGCCAGGCTTTGACACCGCCAGTGGCCTTTACCTGGATTGGGAGCATAGACTTCATCCCCGCATGTCTCTAGACAAGGCACTAGTTTTCATTGAATTTGAACTGTTTGGGGATTTCCCATTCGTCGATGCTGCAAGTCGTGCACATGCACTGGCCTTGTACCTCGCGCCGTTTGCCAGGGAGCTAATTGATGGCCTGCTGCCTATGTGGCTCATCGAAGCGCCGGACGCAGGTCACGGCAAGGGACTACTGGCGGACATCATCTCCATCGTGGCGTTCGGATCGAGCGCCCCGGTTATGGCACAGCCGGGCCAGGAAGACGAGACGAGAAAGCGGATTACGGCCCTCCTCATGGAAGCACACCCGCTCCTTTTGCTCGACAACGTTTCACGCCTCGACTCGGAAGCATTGGCAGCGGCATTGACGAGTCGGATATGGCGTGACAGGGCCCTCGGATACAATCGCATCGTCGCCGTTCCCAATAACGCCATTTGGCTAGCGACCGGCAATAACGTCGAGTGCTCTCGTGAGATACGACGGCGGCTGCTTCCTATTCGCCTGGATGCGGGCATGGAGAACCCCCAATTCCGCACCGGCTTCCGGCACCCGGAACTTCGGAAGTGGGCTAAGGCGAATCGCGCTCTTTTAATCACGGCAGCTCTGAGCATCATTGCCTCGTGGGTTGATGCTGGCATGCCGTTAGCCAAGAAGACTCTCGGAAGCTTTGAAGAAGCGGCTAGCGTGCTGGGCGGCATCCTCGAATTTGCCGGCGTCGAAGGCTTCCTCCAGCAGGCAACACAGCTGGCTGGCGACCGCGAGTGGAACGAGCTCGTTGCCGTCTGGTGGGCATGTTTCCAGTCAGAACCCGTGACGGCCGGGCAGCTTCTGCCCTTGCTCAAAGAAAGGAGTTTGCTGCCTCATTTGTGGAGTGGTCGCGAATATCTGGCCTCGACCCAGCGTCTCGGCAGCGCCGTCGCAGAGCATCAGGGCCGTGCTTTTTCATCCCTAAGGCTGGCTTCTTCGGGAAGGGACGCCCGGACGAAGTCCCTCCAGTACCGATTGGAGCCAATTCGGGAAGACTCCGAAACCCCCGAAACCACCGCAACCCCCTTCGAGGCACGTGTCCCATGACTGCGAAGAACGCGATGGAGGTCATCCGCAAGCTACAGATACTGGGTGGTGAATTAATCTTGGAAAATGACGGCCATGATCTTCGAGTGAAGGCTCCTTGCCCCCTCCCGCAGGAGCTGTGGGAGGCACTGTGCGAGAACAAGCTTGCGATCATGGCAACGATGGCGGTGCCCTTGGATACTGCTGCCACTGTGATTCTCACAAGCATCAGGGACTTTCTCCCACCTGCTTTGCGGCGACTTCCTGACGAAAGGCTGCTAATCCTAGTGAATTACAGCATCTTAGCTGGATGGCAAGAAACGATCAGACGGATGCAAATGGATCAGAGTAGCGTAATTCAAAGTGGAGGCGAGACGGATAGCGACCTTCGCCGCGGATAGTCATAGATGCTGGTTTCTAATGTGGGAGCTGAGCACATCCGTCGCAACCTTCCGCCGTCTTTTGTTGCGAGTTGACCTCTGGCAATGACGACCTTAGCTAGGAGACGACCGCACGGGCTATACCCGCGATCGGCTCCTTTGCAACCGATTTCCGGACGGAAACGTCGCGTCCTTCCGGAATACTTGGATCAAGCTGAAGTCGAGGCGCTCATTCGACTTGCGCCGAATCCACAGGCAGCGCTGCTCCTGCTCACTCTATGGCGCGCCGCTCTGCGGATCAGCGAGGCCCTCTCTCTGGAAGTCGCCGACATCTTCCTGGAAGGGGATCGTCCCGCTCGCCGAGAGCGGCACCATCAACCACTCGGACACCTCTCCCTATGCCTACAACCGCGGCAAAAAGCAACGGCCAAGTCAAGCTTTGCTAAGGGAAGAACTGATTCTTCATGAATCACGTGGAATTTGACCAACGTGGCCGGCAGAGGCGAGCTTGTCTCTGGTTGCGGGTCAGCACCGACACCAAGGGCCAAGACCCGGCGCTCCAACGGGCCGACCTGGAACGGGTTTGCCAGCAGCGGGTATGGGAAATCGCTCAGGTCTACGAGGTCGAAGAATCAGCCTTCGGGAAGAAGCCGCGGGAGCAGTTCCAAGCCATGCTGGAAGAAGCAAGGAAGGGCAAGTTTGATGTGCTGGTGGTCTGGTCGATGGATCGCTTCAGCCGCGAGGGCGGCTGGTCGGTGAGCCGGGTCATCGCCAGCCTGCGCGACTGGGGAGTTCGCTTCGTCTCCTATCAAGAGCCATTTCTCGATAGCGATGGCCCTCTTGCAGAGTTCATGGCCCCTTTGTTTGCCTGGCTGGCGCGTCAGGACAGCATCAAGAAAGGTGAGCGGGTTAAGCTCGGTATGGCTAAGGCTCGAGAGCTAGGCAAGGCCATCGGCCGGCCCACCGTCGCCAACCGCGTCGATACCGCCCTGGTGGTGCGGCTACGGGAAGACGGCGCCAGCTGGCATGAGATTTCCTTGGCCCATGCGCCGGTGAGATCTTCCAGCGGTCACAAGGTCAAGCCCAGCGTCGCCTCCATTCGTCGCGCGTATCAGCTCGCGCAGTCGAGCGTCACTCCTGGTGGGGACCTATGATGCTAGGTGACAACGCATCTGAGAGGGTCTCATCATGCACCGCGGGACCATTGCCAGCCGCGAATGATTGCAGGAGCAGGCCGAAGGCACCATCGGGCGCAAATGCCGACAGCAATGCTCCCCACTCCCGCTCGGCGTCGCTCTGGGAGAGTCGCTGCAGGAGGTACGCGGTGGCCACCTTCCCGAACTCGTCTTCCTTCGGCGACGGCGCTGGATACTGCTGTGCCTGCTCCCACTCGCGCTGTTCCAGATACAGGTCTTTCATGCGCCGCTGGAACTCCGCGTCGTTCTGGACCCCGTTCTGCACCACCAGCGTCATAGGGTCGACGCCCTCCAGCAACACCGAGTTGATCATCTGCTTTGCCCACGCGATGAAACCATCGGGGTCGCGTTTCTTGTACATCGGCACCAATTCACGCAGCAGCGTCCGGAGGATCTCGCCTTTGAGCTTCCGGTCGTCGTCGGCATTGGTTGCTGCACCGCTCTCGACACGACGGCGGCGGGGACGTATCTGCCGTTCATATTCTGCCATGTCACTTCTCCTCATCGCTGCGTTGATATAAGCGTAGGACTTCTGGAAAGACTAGAAAAGGACTTCATGAAAAGCTGTGACGTTATAACTGCCCGAAGGGCTACGAAGGGAGATGCATACATATGCCATTCAAAAATCCCCACGTCAATGTCGGTATCACTGAAAGTGTGCACCATCAACTGGTGCTGCATGCAGCTACCTTGGGGATGACCATCTCTGACCTGGCGGATGATGCCATTACCCGCGGACTCGCAGCGATAAGAGCGCAACCGCAGACGCAGAAGACGCTGGGTGAAGCTAGCGATCAGCTGCGTCCGATAAAGGATCAGCGATCGACAACGGAGTGAAACATGCACACTTGCGGCGGACGCGAGAGAGACTCCCTACGAATCACCTTCCTTGTTGATCCTGCGTTACCTCGCGAAGAAGCGCGGCCGGGCTTCGGCTGCGACGTAGTGTGTCATGCCATCAAGATGCCGCTTATGTTCATAAAGAGGGTGTAGTCGGTGCCGAGGTTCGTGATGCATTACCTGAGATGTCTGTGCGACCACGGCGAGATAGCGCGATGCTGTTCCCGACGGGGCCACAAATAGGTACTTCGGCTACGCGAACGCTGCCAAGCCAGAGAGAAGCATTCCTCGGCCCGAACTCACACGTCACGGAAGCTGCTGGTCAAGGGCCGAGCGCAGCGAGGCGAGCGACCGCAGGGAGCGAGTTCACCCTTGAGGAGCAGCTTATGCTGGCCTTGGTGAGGGCCGCTTGGCAATTTGGAATCGCATAACCGCCTGACTGGGGATGCGGACGACGGATGAGTGAACCGCTTCCTTCCCGGTAGATAACAGTGGACTTCTTCTCTGTGTCCAAGACACGGTCAAGGGTTTGAGCACCGCAATAAGAGAGGCCAGGTCGTCTTTCAACGTTTGTGGTCGACCCGCAGCTGAACGTTCAGGAAGCCCGAACGCTTGGGCCTTCGTTGCAGGTAACCATCCAACAGAGGTGGACGAGCCTGGTCTCCGAGGTGCTGACCATGGCAATGACTTGTATTCGGTCGTAACTAGCAGGCTACCAGCTTTCTAGATATAAACGTCGGTCCTCGTCGGCGTAATACCTCATCACATGGTTCGTCAATAAGACCCGTCATGCGGACCACTGCTCAGGAAATCTCAGTGCCAACCACGTTTGAACGGAACTTAGTTCGACGCGACCTCCACCAGGCGGGCAAGCGCGTTCACGAGGCGCATTTGATCGTGTGTCCGGCAGCGCACACGCAACAGGCCCGGGCTGGCGACCACGACGGCCAAGCACTGGGCGCGACTGGTCGCGACGTTCAGCCGGTTGAGGCTGTAGAGGAACTCGAGACCGCGCGGGGCCTCATCGGCTGAGCTCGTCGCCATGGAGTAGACGGAGATCGGTGCTTCCTGGCCCTGAAACTTGTCAACGGTACCGATGCGCAGGCCGGGGAGCGCGGCGGTGAGGGCTGCGACCTGCGCGTTGTACGGGGTAATCAGCAGTATGTCGTTTTGGACCAGGGGTTTTGTTTGACCGTTCGCATCCGTCCACGTCGGGTTTGAGGCAAGCAACCGGCGCACGTGGTCAGCAATAGCAACGGCTTCTTCCCGTGAGTCGCTCGCATGTCCCTCGTGCGGCACAGAAATGAAGCGGATACCGACGCCGGAAAGCGGGGAGATACCTGTTAATGAAAGGGTCTCCCGGCGCGGTTGGGAGTGCAGTCGGCCTTCGTAGAAGACCTCTGACGTGTAGGCGCTGATGCTTGGGTGTAAGCGCCATGTCCCGTCAAGGAACAGGCCAAGATGGTCCGGCATCACGTTTGCACGGTCGAGAACGTGCGCGAGAGCGGAGCGCTCAGCGCCCAGCGGATGCGTCCCCTGCAGGGGTTGATTGAGCTGCTGGGGGTCCCCGAGGAGGACGACGTTGGTGGCGCAGAGGGAGGCGGCGAGGGCGTCCGCAAGCGACATCTGACCGGCCTCGTCGACAAAGAGCACATCGACGCTGTTCAGCATGTCCTCACGCGCCCATAACCAGCCGGTGCCGCCCACCACGTCGAGCGATCCGTCCGCAAGGGCGTCTCTCGCTGCCTCGTTCGTCACGTAAGCTATTTGGCTTGTTGGCTCGCCGTCCGTGCGCTGGCCGATTTTGATGGCAACCCCTCGGTCTCCGGCTTCTTTGGCAGCCTTCTCCAGCAGCTCGCCGATCACCTTATGGCTGTTGGCGGTTACGCCGACGCGCTTCCCCTCAGCTACAAGGTCCACGATCATCCGAGCTCCGACCGAACTCTTGCCCGATCCGGGTGGGCCCTGAATCGCAAGATAGCTTTGGTCAAGTGTCAGAACAAGGCGGCGCGCGGCGGCTTGTGCGTCCTCGTCACCTGGCGCCAGTGCCGTACCGGTTGACTGGCCGACCCTAGGGGGGCGGCGCATGAGGAGGTCACGTGCGGCGCGGTAATCGGTGGGCGCATCCATCCCGTGCTCAATCACCCACCGCGCGAGCCTCTGTAGGCTTTCTGGTTTCGGACGTGGTCGAACGAAGTCATATGGAATGAGGGAGGTGGCCATCGGAGCAGGCCTGTTGCTCCCGAGCTTCAGGTCAATCGTGCCAGCCACGTCGTCGAGATGTACTACCGTGCCTGCAGGTCCGCCTGTCTCGGGATCGTGTGGGGAGTCGCCGACGCGGATTTTGTGATCCTGCGGCGGGAACCGGAAGCGGTAAATGGTGGAACGAGCACGGGGAGCAGAGTCCGGCCATGAGTTCTCGAAGGTCAGACCACCCAAAGCGTCAGAATCCTCTTGCCGCTGCTCGTCAGTCAGCTCGTTCTTAAGCCGGAAGTAGCGCCACCAGAAAGCCTTCGCTTCCCGCCGGTGCCAGTTGAGCAGCTGCGCCAGCAGCCAGCGTCCACGCTGGTCGTCGCTCGCTCCATCGAGGTTGTCGGGCAAGCCGGCCGTGAGCTGCTCCACCAGTAGTTGCACGGCCTTCTGCGCCTCGCTGTCGTCGGTTCCCTCCGGCTTCGGTACGCTCGGGCGGGGCAGCGCCTCACCAAGCTCGATTGCTAGAGTGGCCCGCTCCTCCTCGAGCCAATTGCGAAGCAACAGTGTGGAAACGCAGTCGTCGCGATTATAGCCTTCAATCTGTTCCAACAGTTCGCTCCGCTCCTCGCCCTGCCCGAGTTCCAGCCACGTCTCGAACTCGACGATGCTCGTGCCAGCGTCGCGCAGGTCTATCTCACGTTTGAAGCCATAGAGTAGTTCGAGCCGTTTGATGGAGTAACTCTCCACAGAAGCGCGGATGCCCTGCCGCACGGCGCGGTACAGGTCGACGAAGACGCCGCCGCGCAGCAACCGGTCGACCTCCGCTTCGCGCGTGCCGTAACGCCCGGCCAGCCGCCCCACAGCGGTGGGTTCGTACGGCGCGAAGTGGTACACGTGCATCTGCGGGTCGGCGGCGAGCCGGGCCATGACGAGGTCGATAAAGCCTTCGAAGGCCCTGCGCTCGGCGGCACCGGTGACTGTGCCGTCCTCTATGGCCCAGAAGGCGTGAAATGTTGGTTGTCCCGCGCCGTCGAGGCGGCCAGGTTCGATCACGCCGAAGAGGTATTCGATCCCGTCGGCCTCCTGGGAACCGAAGAACGGGTCGCCCTCGATGTCGAAGAAAAGGTCGCCGCCTGACGGATGTGGAAGCATCAGCAGCCCGCAGTTGGGGACCAACGCGCCCTCGCGGTCCCGTGCCTGCGGGATGCGCTCCGAGATGACCTGCTGCTGCCGTTCGCCGCGCACTTGGATGTTTGCCTGGGCTTGGATACGCGACAGCGCCTCTCGGCTCGCGCCGTGCAGCCGTTCTGGAAGTGGACGAGGGGGTTCGGCAAGAGCGGTCCTAGTGTTGACCTCAATCGTTTGCAGGGCGCGCCGCTGTCGAGAGGTCAGGTTCGCGACGAGAGACAGGTCGTCCTCCCTGCGCCATTGAGCGCGGCACTCCAGGCTCCACCGGCAAACATCGCAGTGCTCAACTGGCTCGGGCTTGGTAACAACCGGAAACACGGGGCCTGTACTGTCCAGGAGTTCTTCAAAGTCTCGCGCCACGGAGCGGTAGTATGCGGCGTAATCCGCCACACGAAACGAGACGGTCTCGTGCTGGAAGCCACCCAAGGCAAGGTGCATCTGCTCGGGTTCCCGTCCCTGCAAAGCCCCGACCATCTCCGAGTACATGCAGATCTGCAGGACGGCGGAGGCTTTGGCGTGCCGTGCCAACTTCGTGTCCCAGACTTCGTAGCTCCACGCACCGAAGTTACTAGGCCGCTCGACACGACGCAGGAAGTCTGCATAGCCAATCCGCCGGTTGTCTATTAACGCCGCTTGATAGATAACCTCGGCACCTGAGCGCATCGCGGCTAGAGTAGCGTCACGTCCGAGTAGAATACGTTCGGCGTAAGGCATCGCGTCACTCGGCGAGATCTCGACGACTTTGGCACCCTCAGCAGCCAGGTCAACGAGGAACCGAGCCTCGTGCTCGCGCCCGCGCAGGGCAATCCGATCGAGCACAGGATCCGCCCGCATGGGCCTCGCGAGGTGGCCTCCCACGGCAGCCCGCTCGAGGTTCGCGAGGTGTCGGCACGCGAGGAAACCGACGAGGTCAGTGGCTGAGTAGACCAAGCGGCCCTTGATCAACTGCATTGAGAGGTCATCCTACATGGAAGCGCTGACACAGCCCCGTGCACGGGAGGTCGTCGCCAAGTTGCCTGATAGAAAAGTGCGGTGAGACCTCGCGTCCGTGACAGCGGGAGTGAACAAATGGTGCTCGGCCATTCGATGTGACAGGTCACAGTGTTGACCTTTGAAGCGCACGATATAGTGTCACGATCCAGCTGAAATATACTCAATGAGGACGATTGTTCACTCTTCGTGGCGGGCTCAAGTTCTGACCGACATTGGTGCACCCGTAGGAGATCTACTCGCGCACTCATGTTGTTTCGTTCCATAGCGTTGATTCCTTTCCACCGAAGGGCACTGACCCAAACTGGCCGCCATTGATCCTCGCTGCACCAGCGTACCGTTGACCCCATCGCCCCGCGTCGGCCTCAATAGCCGGAAGAAAATGTTTGGCCTTACTCCCTGCTACCCTCCAGGAACTCATACCACGGACGTAGGCTAATGAGCGCTTCAACGGCTTCCGTGACGAACCCCTCGTCGCCGAGCGCGGCTCGTGCGCGCGGATTATCGTATCGATAGCGAAGAGCAAGGCTGAGTTCCAAGTTCCCCTTTTTGGTCTTGCCTAGCATTGCCAGCAACGAGGTGAGCCAGATGGAGTTTCCCCGCACCAGGTGCTTGACTTGCGGGTCAGGCTCAGTTTGACCGAAGTATGTGCCGAGATCGACCTCGATTCGAGCGTCGAGAACGCCACGCGTCATGCCGAGGAAATGGCGCTGGTAGAGGTTGAGGAACAGCGCCGGCTCTCCCTGGAGTGCTCGGACGTTGTTCCACGTTGCCTGGAGTGGGACTTCCATGGTTGAGCCATCAGCATTTTGAAGACGCTTCCAGGCTCCTGTCCTGTCTGCGTTTGGGACGGTTACCTGGAGTTGGGTTTCGTCGCCGCCGACCACAACGGAGAGATGCGGTGAACTGTTGAACGTCTCCTGGACTTTCAACACGTCCCACACGGGGGTTTCAAGACCCACACGTCCCTTTCCCTCAGCGAGGATGCCGGAATAGACGCGGCGAAGTTTCTCGTTCTTACGGAGAAGGGGCATCAGGTTCAATAATTGCGCCCGTGCTGCTAGCGCATCGTACGGATAATCCTTCCCAAAAGGAATGCCAGAAAACCCTGTCAGCGCCACGTCTATTCCCCTTTCTCGCAATCTATACTCCAGTACAGTTAGAAAATCAGCCAGTTCCCGCGCCCACCAATTGTGTTCTTGCCGTTGCACTAACCACAGGTACAGGCTAGTCCACGGCTTCCAAAAAACCTGAGCGCCCTCCGGACGCCAGGAGGCAATCTCCGAAGGCATCTCCCCATCGGCGGTTACCACGAGCATCATGATTCGGCTAAATCCTCGTCGTTTGGCTGTGCTGACGTGCCGTGCCAACTGATCCCGCGACAGGCCGGCAGTCACCTTGTCTTCGAACACAACAGCCAGACCGTCTGTTTCTCCAATTATCCAGCCATCGGGTATGCTTCTCGATGCGGCGGATTCTTCCTCAAGGAGTTGGTCCTCTGCCGCCGCCACGTGGTGAATGCTCGGTAGCACCTGACAGGACAGTTGGTGCCGTTGTTCCATGAGACCAGGATCGCCCACCGCCCATCGCAAAAACGGCACCACCAGACCCTCATCGGCCCGTAGCGTCTGGAACAACGCGTGGGTCAAACGGTTTTCGGTTTCGGAGTATTGATCAAACACATTACGGAGCATGTCGCGCTCCCGATTCCGCGGTCGTGACATGTAACCGATCCGTCTTCTCGTCGATGGTCATAACCAGTGCAGCTCTTGGTTGCACCGTCCGCCAGGCGTACGCGACTCCCGCGTCCTCCGTTACTAGCACCATGGGTTCTCCCGCATCAATTTGCGCCAAGTAGTACACGATCGACCCGACCTGAAACTGGCGGACGTCGAGCACAGTGAACCGCTGCCCAAGAAAACTCGCCCCGTCAATGAACGGGAATGCCCCTTCCTCTAGCGTCATTTTCATCACGGTTATCTGCGGCTTCGGCGGCGGTTGGGGCCACGCCGTAATGATCCCCTCCAGGATTTTGGCAAACATCCAGAGAAAGATGAGGTAGGATATGGCACTCAAGATGTCCATGGTATGGTCCAGACTGCCCCTCGTTGTGGTTCGCCCGGCTTCGCCCATTCTAGATCGAAGAAACGGTACCGCGGCGATTTTTCAAAAGATTGCGTGGACTTTCCCAAGGCCCGATCCGGCGTAGCCGCACAAACATCATCGGGGAGTTGGACATCCTATGAGGCCGGAGCGTCCCTACTCGGGTTGGAGAGCGGCCTCAGGGGTTCGTCGCTTCCATCGCCTGGTTCGTATCCTTCTGCGACGCGACCCTCCACCGCCGTCCCAGCTTCGGCCTCAGGTGCCGGAAGTCGCGATTGCGGTAGCATGTGATTACCGTCCCGTCCGGGGCGCAGACGATCTGAATACCTTCAAACCGCTGGAGGTCGATGCCATCCAGCCGTGAACGCGCCACTTCCTTGCGGCCAATGGCCCTAACCGTAGCTCCCCGCGTGTGCACTTCTCTTCCGAAAAGCATCGCGGCAGTGACCGCAGCGGCCCCCAGGCGACGTCCGTTCAACCGCCGCTCGGCATGACGAGAGAGACTGAACTCTGACCAGTAGGCTTGCTGCATCGAGTCCTCCTAGGAGCGATATGAAGTGTACCGTCGCCGGGCGGCAGTTCCACGACTGTCCAAGGCGTCCCAAAAGAGCGACGTGTGGATCACTCCCAGGTCGTGGACCAGCGCTGCGCCGCACACACCCTGGCCATCAAGACGGACGTCCCAGCAAGTGCCGGCTGAGGGAAAGGCCTTTCCGCGAGCGGTCAGAGCCGCCTGCAGCCGAGAGCGCACATCAGCGTGGACCACGGTATCGGCCTGCCCGGCCCACAGACTTTCTAACGCGTAGGAACGCACAAGGCGAGGCCAGTATGCCGCGAGGGTCTCGGGCCGATCAAAGACGTCGGCAGTAGCATGGTCCGGGAAAAGGCAGAGCACGCCTATTGCGCCGTCGGTGGGCGCAGGCAGCGCAGCCAACGCCTCCTCCAGCGCGTCGGTCTGGCTCTCAAAAATGTCCCGCATCGCCCTGGTTCGAGAGTGGACACCCAGGCTTCCACTTGTCGCCTCAATGTCGTCCCAAACAGCGTACTGGTCTGCCCTCGGCGCGTCACCCTCGGCAAAGCCGGATGTCACGGAACGGCTCTTGAGCGCCCTGAGACTCGGATAGACCGCTTCTCCAGGGACGAAGGTGCGATGCACCTGGGCCCAACGTCCCTGCTCCACGCAGCTCACGGGGAGCAGGACGTCAGAACCCGCCGGAACCAGGATGCTAGTATTGACGGTCCGGTTCTGTCTGCCGCCCACAATCTCTTCGAAGTCGGCGATGAGCACGGGGAGCGCTCCCCGATTCCTCACCATCAGCGTCGGCACCGTGGCATCATCAGTCTCTGTTATCTCGACATCGCCGGACGCGATGGCCATCGCGAGAAGCTGATATGCCACATTGTTCTTGGGGGCGCTGCTGTAGAGCACGGCAACAGCGATCGCACCGAAACTCTTTGGTTCACCGGGCGCCAGATCGCGTATCCAGCTTCGCACCGATTCAACGGCCTGCGTCTTAGTCTGTCCTTGCATCGGGATTGTTCCCTCCTAAGCTTTCTCATTTCAGCAGGTATGGGAAGCACTGAAAATGTTACAATCACCGCAGGATTGTTTCTGCCGCTTTGGAGGCTTCTGTCGATGGAATGGAGCGATGTCTACCAACGCCTTAGCGCCCGCCTCGAAGACGAGGACGCGTGGGCGGCATTGGAAGAAAGGGTCCGTTGGTGGGCACGCAAGGACTTGGGCAGCGACCATCTGGACGAGGTTGATGATGTCGTGCAAGATACGGCAGTTCGCGTGTTCGTCGCGTTCGCGGGTGCGCGAGGAGCAGTTACTTTCGGAGGATTTGTTTCAGGTCACTACCGTAACGCGAAAAAAGGTTGCCTGAGAAAGAATAAGACCGTGCCGCTGGACGACACGGTGGACGCGCCCGCGCCGGAGCCTCCCCATCCGCCTGACGATGCTCAGGCGGCGCTGGAGGGTTGCATGGCACTCTTGAGCGCCGAACAACGGGCCGTTGTAACATTACGGTATTATGCCGACCTTCCATATGATAAGGTTGCCACGAAGTTGAGCATCACGGCAGGCAACGCTCGGGTCATAATGTCCCGAGCCATTATCAGACTCAAGGACTGCATGATCGGCAAGGGGTTGAGCCCCTCGAGTGTAGGCTCATGAACCAATCAGAAGACCAAATACACCGTTCCTGGGGGCTCGCTCGCCTTTGGGAGGTGATCGGGCCGCAGCACGCCGTCGACCCCGGCACCCTCGGTGAGTACGGTCAGGTCCTCTTGGAGCGAGGAATCGCCGCGGCAGCAGCAGAGTTCCCCGCGGTGGCGGTTCATCTCGCGGCTGGCTGCGACGCCTGTCACGAGGACCTCGAAGACATCCGATCGCTGCTCCAGTCTGAGGAGCGAGAGGCATCGCGAGGGGCATTAGACGCCATCACCTCGCAGGTGGCGGCATTGCAGAGCCAACTCTCGGCGGTGCAGGACGTGCTGCGTGGCTTGCCGGAACGGATGCAGGCGCTTGTTGAAGAGGCGGAGCAAGTGCGCTCGCGAGAACTTCAGGACCTCCTCAATTGGCTGGGGCCTAAGTTCGAGGAGGTTCAACAGGCACGTGCACGGGAAATGCGAGACCTCTTCGATTCGCTGACAGCCCCATCCTCGTACGCGTTGGCCAGCCTTCGACCTGCGGCTTTTTCTCGTGTCTCAGATCCGCTTTCGGTTCGGCCAGCTGTCTTCACGTTCGAGATAGAGGACTCGTTTCCGGCCGTGCTTCAAGCGGCCCTACTGGGAGAGATACTTGTCGGACGGTTGGCCCTGCTCGACCCGAGGCGTGGGATGGGACGTGGACCTTGGGCAATTTCGTTGGAATTGCCACCGATCCAATCTGCGGCGCGTCGCCTCTGGTCAACAGCGCGTCCCCGTCAATTGTCGGCTCAGACCGACGAGAGGGGCATCGCGATCTTTGATGATGCCGTGACTGAGCGGGAATTGCAGGGGAGAGTTGTCGTCAGAGCGCGGTCCTTGGGATAAGTCCGGAACATCCTCGCCACTGGCGAATGGACCACGCGGGATGGGGTCCTTGAAGCTCCTGGAGTAACAAGCACTTCGCAAGCGCCCCATTAGTGCGCTATGGCGCGGAGGACTCTGCCGCGACGTCTAAAGGAGGGCCTATGCCGCTGGAAGCGATTCGGCAACTAACCAGTGCGGGTTACGCGGTGATCGACCTGGAGACAACGGGACTCAACCCAAGCGACTCTACCATTTTGGAGATTGGAGTGCTGCTGGTTAAGGACGGCGTCTTGGTCAATTCCGGCAGCCGCCTGGTCGCCACCGCGGTCCCTCCCGAGATCACGAGGATAACGGGCATCACTCAAGCTGAAGTGGATCAGTTGGGGGGCTCCCTCAAGGAGGCACTTGACTGGCTGTGCGAACTGGCAGGCGACTTGCCGGCGGTCGGCCACAACTACCTTAGGTTTGACGGTGACTTCATCGCAACGGCTGCTCTCAAAACAGGGAACAAAGCTGCGGCACGTCTGGCTCTCCCGGCCAGGGTGGTTGATACCGCGGCTATCTACAAAGGCAGAGCCATGGGACTGAAGAAGGCGGCTAACCAGTCCCTCGCGAATTATCAACAATTCGTGCTTGACCAACGGGTCCCGGGCCTCAGATACGCGCTGCAGGTTGCCTGTGCAGCGTTGACCGTGGACGTGAGGGATTGCCACGCTCACCGAGCACTAGGCGATGTAACCATGACGCAGCGGCTTTACCAGGCTTTAGTTGCGCCAGCGCCGGTCGTGACAGGTGTCTATCCCTCGAAGCCTCATTCCCCCGAGAAAAGTTCGGCGCTCGGGTCGTCAGCAGAGCGCACTGAAAGTGTTGGTTCCCCTCTGGGGCCCTCTGAAACGATCCTCAAACCACGAGGCTTGTTGAGCAGGTTGACGGAGTGGCTCCACCTTGGGTAACTCCATCGTAACGGCGCCTCGCACAGCGATCCTCATAGCAAAGTGGCCGCAGAGTGCAGTGTGTCTACCAACGTCACGCTGATGAGGTGTGCAGCCTCATGTGGCGTAGCGCCCTGTCAAAAAGGTCGAGCAATCGTCATGCCTGAGAATCGCCACCCGAGCGCCCTGCCACAAGGATTCCTTTGTGGCCGAAGTGGGCCACACAGGCGAAGCAAACGGCGTGGGGAACAGACCACTGTCGCCGATCCTGCCGCAAAGACCGTCGCTGCGGACCTAGTGCAGCATGACTACAAACTCGCCCTCGAACTGAATCGGATAAAGTAGCCGGCCGAAAAGTGAGCGATTGGGCGAGAGCTACGGTTTCGGGAGTATTCAAACGGGCGGTCCCGGGATGGCCATCGACTCTACCTCGGGCGCGTGCCGCGGCTAATCCGGCAAGGGTTCTTTCCCTCATCAGGTCTCGCTCGAACTCTGCCAGAGCACCAAAGAAGTGAAAGACGAGTTTCCCACCACTGGTGGTCGTGTCGAGACTTTCAGTAAGGCTCTTAAAACTGACCTGACGCTGTTGCAGACCAGTAACGGTTTGAATGAGGTGTTGGAGT
>ORJL010662279.1_pt1 | contig 16610 bp, 9 predicted proteins | sample 1779941 | NCBI WGS metagenome assembly ORJL01 (sample SAMEA104232317, study PRJEB22302) | groundwater metagenome | biome: forest; feature: aquifer; material: groundwater | place: USA | collected 2011-08-07 | depth 5.8 m | reverse complement strand
GCGAAGACAGAAAAGAACAGCGCGAGCGCCTCCGGGCAGATCGGCCCCGCGCCGTTCACCGCGATCCGCCAGCAGCTCAGGTCGAGCCCCTCGAGGGCGCGTTCGGGCAGCTTCTTCGCGCACAGGGCATAGGCGAAGTTCGGGGCCGCGGTGATCGTCGCACGATGCCGATGGATCGCCCACAGCCAGCGCTGCGGCCGCGTCAGGAACGCCATCGGCGAAGAGACGTGCGTCGGGATGCCGGCATAGAGCGCCCCCAGCCAGGTCCCGATCAGCCCCAGGTCGTGGTAGAGCGGCAGCCACGTCACCGTCACGTCCGCCGGCGTCAGCGCGCAGCCGTCGTGGATCGCCTTCAGGTTCGCCATCAGGTTCGCGTGCGTCAGCGCCACTCCCTTCGGCGCCCCCGTGCTCCCCGAGGTGTATTGCAGGAAGGCGATGTCGCCGGCGTGCACCCCGATTCCGACCGAGCCCTCGTGCCGGCGCCGGATCTCCGCCGGCTCGGCCACCCCCTCGAGGCACCGCACGCGCGCCTGCAGCAACTTCGCGAGTCCTTGGGCTTCATGCGCCGCGAGCAGGAACCGCGCTTCCGCGTTGCCCAGGATGTTCGCCTGGCGCGCCGCATACTCCTCGATCTGGTCGAGCCGGTGCGGCGGGTACAGCGGGACGGGGATGCCTCCAGCAAGCAGGACGCCGAAGAAGGACTCGAAGAACTCGCGACCGGTGGGAAAGATCAGGCCGACCGGGGCCGCCAACGGCAGCGTCTCCCGCAGTCCGGCAGCCACCGAGGTCGCCCCGAACAACAGATCGCGGTAGCTGATTCGCGCCTCTACTCCCTCCTCCTCGCGCAGGCCGATGTGGAGCGCGTCCGGCGTCTCTGCGGCCCGGCGTTGCAGGAGATCGACCAGCGTTGCCGCCTGCTGGGCGGTCGAGGGCGCCGGCCGAGCCGGGTCCGCGGAGCGTGCCTCGACGGAACCAGGCGCAGGCTCGAGCGGGATCGGCGCGCCCGGTACTCCGGGTGACACCGCGCTGGCCTGCTCGACCGCGCAGATCAGGTCCTGCACGGTGCGCGCCCGCGCCACCGTCGTCTCCGGCAGCTCGACCTTGAATGCCGCCTCGAGGCGGACCAGGAGTTCCACCCTTTCAAGGCTGCCGATCCCCAGTTCGCGGTCGAGGTCCGCTCCGGGCTCCACCGACGGCAATGCGCGGCCGGAACCGACCTCGCGGACCAGTTCACGGACGAGGCGGAGCACGTCCGGCTCGGCAGATTGGGCCTGGGTGGGCGGGTCGGCCATGCGGGGCCTCCTCGGAGGGCGACCGCAGTGTAGCAGGGGCGCACGAAAGGGTGCAATCGAATGGGCGCGGGGGGTGCATGACCGCAGTTGCGGGCGGCCGACTTGCAGAGAGCGCGGTCCGCCGAAGGAGGACCAAACTACGGATTTCACGGATTTCACGGATGGACGGCCGATGTGAGTCCGGTGGACATAAGGGACGGTCACAGCGACTCGCGACGGTCTCGCGCAGCTGCGGTCATGCACTCGGCGCGGGGCATGCGTCGGAGCGCAAGCTCGGCGACGGGCCGACGCGGCAAGGTCCGGGCCCTACCGCCCCAGGAACACGCTCCCGCGCCGCGACCGGAGCGAGTTGATCGTCGACTGGATCGACTCGCGCACCTGCTTCGCCACCCGCGACACGATCAGGAAGTTGTCGGCATCCTTGGGGTCGAACTCGTCGGTGCGGATCGGCTCGCCGAAGTGGATGTACCACTTGCTCGGTAGCGGGATCACCCCGAGCAGCCCAAGCAGCGGGAAGGTCGGCGTGATCGGGAAATAGGGCAGCCCGAACAGCTTCGCGATCGTGTCCGATTGCCAGATCACCGGGTGGATCTCCTCGGCGCCGACCACCGACACCGGCACGATCGGCGCACGGCACCGGATCGCCATCCGGGCGAACCCGCCGCGCCCGAATCGGGCGAGCTGGTAGCGATCCTTGAACTGCTTCCCCACCCCCTTGAGCCCCTCGGGGAACACGCCCACGAGGTGGTCGGAGTTCAACAACCGCTCGCCGTTCTCCGGACACGCCAGCACCTGCCCCGTGCGCGTCAGGAGCGTCGAGACCCACGGCACCGACGTGAACCAGTCGAGATAGAGCATCCGCGCGTACCGCGGTTCCGTGTGCTCCTCCTGGATCGCAATGTTGACCATCGCCCCGTCCCAGGGCAGCACGCCCGAGTGGTTGGCGACGATCAGGCAGGGCCCCTGTCCCGGTACGTGGCGTACGCCCGTGGTCTCGACGCGCCAATAGTAGCGATACAGGAAGTTGAAGATCGGCCGGCACAGGTCGAGGAACTCCTCGTCCAGCCCGAACTCGTCGACTTCGTACTTGCCCTCGAGCCGCCGCTTGAGCGTGTCCCGCCCGGACTCCACGAACGAGGTGAGCACCTGCCAGGCGGTCTTCAGCGTGTCCCCGCTCAGGTATTCGGAGCGGCGCAGCAGGAAGTCGCGCAGCAACGTGAGCACTTCCGCGCGCGAGTGCGGCGAAAGCCGCTCGAGGTTCTCGCGGAAGGCCGAGACGATCCCTCCGGGGGAGAGGTTGGGAAAGACGCGTGAGATCGGCAGCCGCCCGAGGGTGGTCCGGACCAGGTTCTCCACTTCGCGACGGATCCAGTCGCCCCGGTCCGCGGCTGCGCCGGCTCCGTGCGTCTTGGCTTCGCGGCCGTTCTCGCCATCCTCCGATTCGCCGTTGTCGCCGAAACCGTGGGTGCGGCAGTACGGGGAATCTTCGATCGGACGCTTCCGGCACTGCTTGCCGCCGGAGGTGGTGGCCGCGCAACGGGGAGTGACCATGACGGAGGAACTCTCCTGGAGAAGTCGCCGGCATCTTACCCGGTCCTGGCGAAGGGCCCCAAGACAAAATCGGCTGCACCCGTCCTCGAGCCCCAGCGCAAAGTGCCTGGCGCCCCGAAGGCCACCGGCGCCACCTCGCGGACTCCTCTTGCGTCCATCCGGTCGGATCTCTAGAGTGAGCGGGATGGCGGCGCAGCGCACGTGCCGCCTGGCGACGCGTCCGCCCCGCGCGTCCAGGAGGACCGAGAGATGCCGCGTGATCGCGCCGTCGCGTTGGGGATCCTGGCCTTCGCACTCTTCCCCACAGCGGTTCTCGCAGAGCCCCGCGACCCGCCGGCCTTCACCCGCATCGGCCCGCCGGGAAGCGATCAGGTCCTGCAACGAATCGAGGTTCGCGAAGGAGTCCTCCTCACCCTCGAGGTCGTCGCCGAGGATCCCGCAACCGACCGGGTCCTCGTGATCGAAGCCGCGACCGCCGGGCCGTCCGGTCCGGAACCGCCCGGCACGCTTCCGCCCAACGCAGTGTTCGCGGCACTGGAGGGGAACCCGGCCATGGGTGCGCTCTTCTTCCAACCGGACTTCGGACAGGCGGGCCATCACCGGGTGATCTTCGCGGTGCGCGACGCCGCGGACCCGGGGCGTTCCGCCGTCCACAGCCTGGAAGTCGTCGTGGCCAACGTCAATCGCGCGCCGGTGGCGCGCATCCTCTACCCGCGCGGGGGCGAGCGGATCGGCGCATCCGGCTTCTCCGGCCGCGGCGCCGCCGGGTCCGTGGACGTGTGCTGGGACGCTTCCGACCCGGACGGCGATGCGGTGCAGGTCCGGGTTCAGCTCCTCCAGGACGAAGGTGCGCAGTCCGCGCGCCCCCTGCGCGGGCCCCGCAGCCTCGCCGACAAGGCCCCGGCCCGCGGCCGGACCGCCCTCGACCCACGCTCCGTCGGGGACGGGACCGGATTCCGCGTGCGCATCGAAGCCACCGACGACGGACGCGGCGGCGGCCCCGAACCTGGCCCGGCCCTCACCACGGCGGTCGTCTCCGAGCTGCCGTTTACCCTCGACGCCGCTCCGCCCACGATCCAGATGGCGCTCGAACGCCGGGATTACCTCTTCTGCGAAGAAATCCTCGCGGTCGCGACCGTCGCCGATCCGCCGTTCCACCCCGCGGGCGGCGCGACCGCTCCGCCGGAAACGGCCCCCGAAGTGACCATCGAGCTGGATCCGGGCACCCCCTTCGCCCGCGAGATCCAGGCCGGGGAACCCCTGCTACTCTGGGCGCTTCCCCTGGGCGATCACCGGCTCCGGGTCACGGCCCGGGACCTGGGAGGCAGCTCGGCAAGCGCGGAAGGGACCTTGCGGATCGTCTCGCTCGAGCGTGCCTTCTTCACGGTCGCCGAAGCGATGCCCGCGATCCGGTATCAGGAACGCGAACGGAAAGACGCCGCGGCGATCATCGAAGAGGCCGAGGTCATGCTCCGGCCCCGCCATGGCGCGGCGACGCCCCGCAGCGTCTGCGACTGCCTGGCGGAGGGAGACCTGGATGCCGCGCTGCTGCGGCTCGTCCAGGCGCTCCAGAAGCTGGAGGAAGTGCCGCCGCCTCGTGCGGAATCCTGGAAGCTCGCGGAACGGCTCACCCTCCTCGCCCGGGATCTGGTCGCGCGCAGGATCCTCCTCGTCGAAGTCCAGGCGGGCAAGGACGAGCCCCGGGTGGCCCATGCCCGGCGTACGGCCCAGGAGGGCGTGGACAGCCTCGCCGCGGGTCGTTTCCCGGCGGCCGTGCGTGCCTTTCAGCAGGCGCAAGAGGAGATCCTCGCCCTCGACGTGACCGGTCCGGAGATCCTTCGACTCGCGCCCGCGTCGCCCTGGATTGCGGAGCCGTTCGTCACGCTTCGGTACCAGCTGCTCGACCTCCTTTCCGCGGTCAATCACGGGTCGGTGCGGATTTCGCTGGACGGCCGGGACCTGACCGCCGAGGCCGTGCGGGATCGGGAACTGCTCGTCCTTTCGGTCGCCGAGCCGCTGGCACAGGGACCGCATGAAGTGCGCGTGGAAGCTGCGGATGCGGCGGGGATGCGGACCGTGCGGACGGAGCGGGTGTTCGTGGATCTGGCGCCGCCTGCGGCGGTCTTTCTCGAACCCGCCGAAGGTGCGGTGCCGATGACGAACCGCCCGACGATCCGGGGCGCGTTCGGCGACCGGCTCTCCGGCGGCCGCCTCCCGATGGAGGGCGTGCGCCTGGTGGTGGATGGGAAGGCGGTCGCCGCGGGCGTCGACGTCCGACGAGGAACCGTTCATTGGCAGCCGCCCGAGGACGCGCCGCTGGCGGAAGGATCCCACCTGGCCGTGTTGCGGGTCCGGGACCGCGCGGGGCGGACCGCGACGGCCGCGCGGCGCTTCGTCGTCGACACCGTGCCGCCCGTCGTCCGCATCGAGAGCCCGGCGCCGGATTCCACCCTGACGGACTACGCCCCGGACTACGTGATCTTCGCCGTCGACTCGAGCGGCGTCGAGCTGGAGTCGGTGGAGATGAACGGCGTGGAAATTCGCGAGCGCTTCCGGCGCGAGGGCGACCGCTTCGTCTACCGGCCGCGCACCGGCGATCCGGTGTTCGTGCGACTCGGCGCCAACCGGCTGGCCGTGCGCGTTCGCGACGGAGCCGGCCACGCCTCGGTGAAGTGACTATTGCACCGGGACCGTACGCGTTTCGTCTCCCCGGCGCAGGTTCAGGACGAACTCGACCTGGATGGGATGCGGTAAGGCGCCCAGCATGTCCTTTGCGGGACGTGCCGCGAATTGGCCGGTCGCGCCCGCCGGAATGGTGAAGACCAGTTCGGAGATCCAGGTCCGGGTCGCGGCGTCGAGGAACTCGTATACCGGGCGGCCGCTCGGATGCGGCGCCGAGGTCGCCCGCACCGAGGTGCTCTCGACGTGGAAGCCCTCTCCGACCCACCGGACGGCCTGGGGGACGGCCGCGGCGAGCGGGCCGGGGTCCACCGAGAACGTGGCCGGATGGTCGTGCGTGACGATCTGTCCCTGTCCCGTGATCACGCTGGGGATGCGACCCGGCACGCCGGCAGCCGCGACCGCGCGCGCGCGCAGCGTGACCTCGATCGGCGGAATCTGCGCGAATTCGGGCAGGCTCAGGGTCAGCCGCCAGTCGCCTTCCTCGTCCGGTACCAGGGCGAAGTTCCGCTCTCCGCGCGCATCGGTCCTGCCTTGGCGAGGACTGATGTAGAGGCCGGATGCCTCGGCGTCGCGCGCGCCATCCTCCGACCGCCCGTCGAGGGCGACCTGGGTTTCCACCCCGACGCGGGCGCGTGCGGGCGTTCCGCGCCGGAAAACGCGGACGCGGACGAAGGCTTCGCCGCTGCCCACCTGGACCGTCCGCCCGTCCAGGCTCGCGAGGTTCGTCTCGACCTCGGGGAGGATCGCCCGTTCGCGGATGCGGATCTCTTCCACCTCCGGAGCGCCGACCGCCGAAACCACGACCGCTTCGACGCCGGGATCCTGCGAGAGCAGATAGCGGACACCCGCCAACCCCGCGCCATCGGTGATCGTCGTCAGGCCCGTGACCTCGACGACGATTCCGGGTCCGGAGAATCGGAGGTCAAGCCCCGGCACCGGCTGGTCCGCGCTCCGGCGATCGACCGCGCGCACGGTCAGGGGTTGCGGGCGGGGGGCGGAGCCGCCGCCGGACGCGACGGGGGCCTCCACGCAATGTCCGACCAGACCCTCGCAGTCGTTCCCTTCGACGATCTCGAGAACGATGAGGGCGGGCAGCGATACGGGCGGATCCGGTCGCAGGACGAAGCGGCTCTCGGCAAGCGCGCGGTTTCCCGAGGTCGCGGGCGACTCCGGTCCGCCGTCGGCCGCTGTCCCGGTCCAGGGGCCGAAGAGGACGAGCAAGGTCAGGATCCCGGCCCTGCGGCCGCGACCTCGGCCCGGGAGGGAAGTGCGAACCGCACCAGCCCGCCCCAGGTCACGAACGCCGGGATGCTCGAAGGCTGCTCGGAGAGCCCTGGCCAACGCGTGCGCCGGCCGCGCGTGGGGCGAAGACGAGCTCACGATGTTCTCCTCAGGCGCCGTGGCCGTTTGGACCAGATCCGCAGGCCGGCTCCCGGCGCAGCATCCGTTCCAGGTGCTGCGAACGCGGCGCCAGGCCCATCGCCTGCTGGAGGAGCACGTTCTTGTCGAATGGATTCGCCTCGAGCGCCGCGCGCAGCCACGAGCGCGGCCCCATCGCCCCGAGAAACGGGTGGGCGCATGCCGGCAACGGATAGTCGGTGCCGAAGGTGAGGCGCTCGATCAGCTCCGGCCGGCGACGGATCCGGTAGGTCATCAGCGCGCGGTTGGGCAGCGTCAGCGCACTGGTGTCGGCGCAGAAATTCGGGAAGCGCGCCACCAGGTCGCCGAAGGTCTGCAAGTACGCGTGATTCCAGAACGTCCCGGTGCTGCAGCCGTGGGCCGCGATCACCGGCACCCCCTCCTCGAGCGCCAGTTGCAAGCGGGCCGGGTCGCCCGCGTGCTGGCCCACCGACGAGTCGTCGCCGGCGATCACCGTGTACTCGTGACCGCAGTGCGACAGGAACGGCATCCGATGGCGCGCCAGGGCCCGGTAGAACGGCCGGAAGCGCTCGTCCCCAGGGTCGAACCCCATGCTGTTGGGCAGCACCTTGACCAGCGCGGCGCCGGCTTCCGCGCAACGTTCCAACTCGTCGAGGGCGTCGCGGCGCGCCGGGTTGATCGACACGCCGGGGAGGAACTCCGCGTTCTCCCGGCAGGTGCGCAGCACGAGGTCGTTGGGGATCCGGAAGTGCGTGCGCGCGAGGTCCGGCTTCCCCTCGCGGTCGTACACTCCGTCCATGGCGAGCAGCACGACCTGCTTCACGAAGCGGGACGTGCGCACCTGGTCGCGCAGACGGGTCAGGTAGCGTTCGTTCACGATGCGCGGATCGGTGTCGCGTAGCCCCAGGCGCCAGAGCAGGAACCGGTACGAGATCCCGCGCCGGTAACGCTCGGACAGGTGGCAGCCGTTCTCACCGTCGGGGACGGCGGCCAGGTGGCAATGAGCGTCGATGAGCGTCTTGGCGGCAGGCTGGGGATCCATGCGCGGTGAGGGTAGACGTCCCGGCGCGCCCCTGTCAAGGCATCGCGCGCTACGGAGTGAATGACCGCAACTGCGGGGCGGCGCATCGCGCTTGCGGATCGTGCTCGTGCTCGTGCTCGTGCTCGTACTCGGGATCGTTATCGTTATCGTGCTCATGATCGTGCTCGACGGGTCCCGCGTGGTGCTTCGAGCACGAGAACGATTACGAGTACGATCACGATCACGAGCACGACGACCCCGCGTTGTCGCCCGAGCGTTGCTCGAGAACGTCTCCCGACATCGTCGCACTTGCGACGATCTTGCCGATGTGTAATACGATCACGGTCCACGTTCACGGCGACGGAACGCCGGCCACGGTCTCGCCATGCGCCCTCGCCCCGCTCACCGCACGCGGGCGGCGATCCCGCGGGAACGTGTTGTCGTCGGTCGCGTACACCTCCGCTCACCGCACGCGGGCGGCGATCCCGGCCCAGCGCGGGTCGGAGTGGAGGTCGCGCAGGTCTTCCGACCCATCGAGCCGCGGCCGGTCGTTCCAGCCGAGGTCGATCGCCGCGTCGAGCTCGGCGAAGCAGCGGTCGGCGAGGGTGCGCGCCGCTTCCGCTCCCGGAGGCGCGGGCGGCAGCCCGGTGAACAGGCGGCCGGCTCGGGCGCGGGCGTGCAGGCACGCGAGCTCGAAGTGTGCGGAAGCCACGGCCGGGCGCGCGGAGGGGTCGTCACGGGCCGATGCGGGCAGCGTGGCGAGGGCCTCGTCGTAAAGCGTTCGGGCGGCAGCGAAGTCCCGTAACCGGAACGCGTAGCCGGCGCCCCAGAGGGGGCGGAGGGCGGCGGGAAGCTCGATCTTGCGGGCCTCGGCGGCGGCGGCGCGCACCTGCCCGAGCAGCGCATCGTTGGTCCTGCGCACGGGGGAGCCTGCCTCGGCGGCGGCGACCGCCCGCTCGGCGTCGGACTCCGCGCCTTCGAGGTCGCCGCGTTCGAGCCGGATGCGCGCGCTCGCGTGGCGCAGGGTCGGGGCCTCGGGGAGCGCCTTGAGAGCGCGCGCCAGGTGCTGCTCCGCCTCGGAAAGGCGGCCGAGCCGCCAGCACAGATTGACGCGGTGGTACCAGCCTCCGTGCCAGGCGGGTGCGACGGCGACCACGGCGTCGTAGTCGGCGAGGGCATGGTCGGGCTCACCGCGGCGCTCGCGGAGGGTGCCGCGGCCATCGAGGGCCCACTCGTTCCCCGGGGCGAGTGCGACCGCTGCGTCGAGATCGGCGAGCGCGCCATCGAGGTCGCCGCCGCGCATTCGGAGCAGGCCGCGGCAGACCCAGGCGGGGACCAGCCGGGGCCCGCACTCGAGGGCGGCGTCGTAATCGGCACGCGCCCTCGCGAGGTCGCCCAGGACCTCGAAGGAGCTGCCGCGGCAGAACAGGGCCAGCGGGAAGCGGGGCTTGACCTCGATGGCGCGGTCGAAGTGGCGCATGAGGCCGGCATCGGGCGACGCGCAGCCGAGGATCCAGTGGAGCACCTCCCGGCCCTCGCTGCCTGCGAGGATCTTGAGGGCGCGCGCAGCGAGCGCGGTCGCGGCGGCGTAGCCGTCCTGGAGCAGCAGGCGCAGGGCCTTGGCCGCCTCGCGCCAGAGCTGCGACTCGTCGTCGGCGCCCGCGCGCCGGTCGGCGCGCAAGGCCTGCTTGAGGTGCCCGGTCGCCTCCTCGAGCAGGCGGCGGGACTCCTCCGCCGAGGGCGCACCCTCGGCGAAGGGGGCGCAGCGGGAGAGGTAGGCGCGGAAGAGAGACAGCTGGCCGAGCCGGAAATGGGCCGGGCCGTGCCCCGGATCCTGCTCGATCACGGCGCGCCAGCAACGCTCGGCCTCGTCGTCGCGCCCCAGCAGGTCCCACGCCTGTCCGAGGAGGAACCGGCCGCGCGTCAGGTCGGGGCGGAGGGCGAGAGCCTGCTCGACCAGCGCGCGCGCGGCTTCCACGCGCTTGACCAGCTCCGACCATGGGACGCCCGCGCGGAAAAACCCGGCGCGGGCCAGTGCCAGCTTGTCGCCGGCCTGCTCGAGCATTCGCGCGGCCTCCGCGCGCGCGGAAGCGAGCGCGGCGAGGGCCTGCTCGACCCGGGATGAACCATGCCGCGCTTCGGGAAGGTCCGCGTCGAGCGCGAGCGCCGCGCCGAACCAGTCACGCGCGCGCAGGAGGCCGGCTTCCCGTGCCTCGAGGGTGCCGTCCGCGGCGGCCGCCTCGGCCTCCCGCGCGGATCGGATCGCGGCTTCGGCCTCGGCCGTGCGCACGAGGGAGAGGCGCAGGGCCCACCCGGCGAACATCAGCGCGGCCAAGGCGAGCCCGCCCGCCGGCAGGAGCACGGCGCGCCGGCGGACCGCGCCGCGCGCGAGCCGGCCCACCCAAGAACTGGGGCGGGCGCGCACCGGCTCACCGGCCTTCCAACGGGCCAGATCGGCGACCACCTCGCTGAGGTCGGGATAGCGTCGCGCGGGGTCCTTCTCGAGCATGCGCAGGCAGACCGACCCGAGCTCGCCACCGAGCGCGGGGTTGCGCACCGAGGGCCGCACCGGATCGTGCTCCGCGATCGCGTTCAGCAGCTCGCGCAGGCTTTGTCCGGCGAACGGCTTCTTCCCGGTGAGCAGCTCATAGAGCACCACGCCAAGGGCGAACTGGTCGGAGGCCGCCCCGATCTGTCCGCGCCGGCCGGACGCCTGTTCCGGGCTCATGTACTCCGGGGTGCCGACCAGCGCGCCGCTCACGGTGAGCGGGCGGGCGAACGGATCCCGCTCGAGCTCGACGTCTTTGGCGAGGCCGAAGTCAGTCACCCAGGCGCGCCCAGTGCCGTCGATGAGGACGTTGTCGGGCTTGACGTCCCGGTGCAGGACGCCCTCGAGATGGGCGTAGTGCAGCGCTTCGGCCACTTGACGGATCCACTCGACGGCGGTCTCCAGCGGCACCGGAGACTCCATCTTCCGGCCGAGCGTCGCGCCCTCGACGAACTCGGTGGTGAAGTAGGGCTGGCCGTCGAACTCCCCGACGTCGTGGACGGCGACGATGTGGGGATGCTTGAGCTTGGCCGCCAGACGGGCTTCCTGAGCGAAGCGCTGGAGCAATCCGGCAGACGGCCCGGACGAGGAGAAGACCATCTTGAGCGCGACCACGCGGCGCAGGGACGTGTCCCAGGCCTTCCAGACGATCCCCATCCCACCGTGGCCGAGCTCCTCCAGCAGGCGATAGCGACCGAACGGCCGCCCGGCCAGATCGCGCGCCCCCTGCGCAGCCCCCGCGGGCGCACTCGGATTCGTCCGCGCACGCTCGGCGAGATCCGGCTCCGGGGGCGACAGGATCACGGTGCGGGGGCTGATCGTATCGGTCGGTGCCGGCAAGTCGCGGGAAGGGCCCGGCGGCACGGGGGATTCGCCCGCCGGCCGGTCTCCGGACAAGGCCGCGGGGGTCGGCGTCGCCGGGGCCGGAGAGCCGGTGGCGCGGCCGGCATCGGAGGGCTCGGGAGCGTCCATGCGCGCGAGCCTCCCAGCGCGGCCTCCGCCGGCGAAATCGATCATGTTGGGAGACACTCCCAACCAGCGCTCCGGCGACAAGGCGGTCGTCGTGCTCGTGATCGTACTCGTACTCGTTCTCGTGCTCGACGCACCGCACGCGGGACCCGTCGAGCACGATTACGCGCACGATAACGATAACGATCCCGAGTACGAGGACAAGCACGAGCACGATCCGCAAGCGCGAGCGGGCGACGGGCGCCCGCTCCCCGCACCGTCCTATTTGATGCCGAGCTTCCGCTTGACCTCGGCGGGCACCTCGGTGTTCAGGTCGGTGTTGTAGGCGAGGTAATCGACGGTGGTGCTCTGATCGACTCCGCCGCCGCCGCCGAGCAGCGGGTTGCCGCCCCCCTTGAGCGGCACGTTGGCCTTGTTCTCGATGCGGTAGAGGAAGCCGTCGCTCTTGCCGATCCAGGCCTTGTAGGTGAGCTCGGCCTTGTCGGTGTCGAACTGGGCGGCGCCCAGGAACATGGTGGCGAGGCCACCCGCGCGCTCGCGGAGTTGCTTCACGTACGCGTCGATCGCGGCCTTGTCCCCCACCGTGCCGACCACCCAGCAGTCGATCTCCTCGATCTTTTCTTCCCCGTCGTTCTTGGCGGAGCCCGCGAGGCGCACCATGTCTTCGGCAATGTCGTTCGGGGTGCGCAGGAGCCGGGTGATGGCGGCGCCCGCCGGGCCGAGGCTTTCGGGCACCTTCCATTCGTTCTGCCCGTTCTGCTTGACCAGAACCTTGCGCCCCTTCATCCAGATCTCGCCGATCCCGCCGTCGGTCAGGTTGACCACTCCGGTCTTGCGGGAGATCCCCTTGGAGTCCAGGCCGCTCGGTCCGCCGCCGCCCTTGCCGCCGGCCATGCCGCCCGCGGCCGCGGCCGCCTGCGACGAGGACTTCAGGCTGAAATGGTATCCCTCCTGCGAGACGGTGGCCTTGACCGCCTTCTGCAAGTACCCCTTGGCGTCCTTCGGCGCTTCCGGAACCGGATCATCCGCCCGCACCGCGAGCACGGCCGCCAAGACCAGCGCCAACCCCAAGATTCCCCGGCCCACCCAGCTCATGGTTGCCCTCCAGGCGCGGCGGTCCCGCCGCGAAAGCCAAAATCCCAAACCCCAAATCCCAATAAACTCCCAACGCCCAAACCTCATCTTGATTCGGTGGGTTGCCCAGCGCGGCCTCGGCCGCAACCGTCGTCCACGCCCGGGGCGGAGGCCGCCCCCTCCCCCCTAATCCAGCCTGGCGCGCAGCTCCCGCATTCGCGCGTGATTCGGATTCAGCTTCTGCGCCTCGACCAGGCAATCCATGGCTTCGGCCTTGTTTCCCTGGCCCAGGCGGATCTCGGCGATATCGCAGTACCAGTCGATGATGCGCTCGTTGAGCTTGCCCTCCGCGTTCACCTTGCGGGCGAGGAAGATGCACGCCTTGGCCTCGCGCACCGCGAGATCCGGCTTGGCCATCTCGCGATAGGCCTCCGCCAGGTAGGCGTGCAGTTTGAGGTCGCGCGGCTCGATCCAGATCGCCTGCTCGAGCATGGCCACCATCTTGTCCGTCTTCCCCTCCTGCCGGTAGATCTTGGCCAGCTCCATCCGGTGGGGGAAGTCGCTCTCGGCGATCGACACCAGGAATTCGAGCTCGGCGACGTACTTCTCCGGCTGCTCGCGCTCTTGGTAGATCTCGAGCAGGTACTTGGTCGGGCTCTGGTCCTTGAAGATCGCGCGCGGAAAGACGCGCCGGGCCTGGAGGTACTCGGCGACCGCCTTGTCGAATTCCGGCTTGGCATCCTTGCCGGCGGAGGCGCTCTTCTGCGCGGCCTGGTGGTAGCAGCGCGCGAGCGTGAAGTGCGTCCCGTAGTCGTCCGCCCCCAGCTCGAGCGCTTTCTCGAACGCCTCGATCGCTTTCGCGGTACGCGGCGGTCGCTTGTCGTTCCACACGTTCGCGATCACCAGGGTCGCGGTGATGTTCTTGGGATCCTGCTCGAGCGCGCGCTCGGCGTACTGCTGGGCGTCCGCGAGCTTCTCCTTCTCGCGCAGCAGGCGCGCATACTGCGCCATCGTCTCCGGGTCTTCGGGCTTGGTGGAGAAGGCCGTCAGGATCGCCTTCTCGCGGTCCTTGGTGATCGGGTCGCGCATCTTGAAGGTCTCGAGGTACACGCGGAGATAGGCGCCGAGCGCGGCCTCGAGCTTCGGCAGGTCCATCCCGAGCGCCTCTTGGAAGGCTTCCGGAGTCGTCTTGCCGGCCTTGTACAGCTCGAGGATGCGGATGATCTTGTCGAATCCGTGCTGGGTATGGATGTACTCCGCGATCAGCGAACCATAGAGATAGTAATTCAACAGGTCGCCGCCCGAGCCGGTGTCCCCCTGATCCATCTTCTCGATCGAAGCCAGGTCCCCGCTGTGCCAGGCGCGGAAGATGTCCATCTCCATCTCGCGCTGCCAGCCGGGCCGGGCGAGTTTCTCCTCGTACGTGGAGAGGCCCTCGGTGAACCAGCGCGGGACGCGATTCCCGCTCACCTGGAGCGCGAAGACGTGGGCCATCTCGTGCCACAGCACGCTCGCCCAGTTGAACGGCCCGTGGACCTCCTGGGCCTTGGGCGAGTCGAGGACGATCACCTTGCCGAAGCAGGCGCCGAGGATGCCCAGGCCGGGCTGCCCGAAGGTGCGCACCGAGAGGTCGCCGTGGTCGGGGAACATCTCGAGCAGGACCTGGTCCTTCGGCGTGAATTTGTAGCGCGCGCACATCGTGCGCCAACAGTCCTCGGCGATCTCCTCGGTGTAGGGCGCCATGAACTCCACTTCGCTGTTGTGGAACCGCATCCGGTAGTTGGCCGAGGTACGCACCGTGAACTTGGTGTCGTAGTCCCTGAGCAGCCGCCAGGTGTTCATTCCCCACACATTGAAGGGGTCCTTGATCGTGGCCAGGTCGATCTGCCGCTTGGCCTGTGGCTCGCGTCCGATCCGCAGCGCGTTCATTCCGGCGGCGAGGAGCGCGTCCCAGTTGTTCGGATCCAATTCGACCGCCTGGTCGAGGTAGGCCTGCGCCTCGTCGAACAGCAGCCGGTTGCCGTGCAGGTCGCCCAGCGTGTAGAGGAATTGGGCCGGCTTGGGATTGAGGTCCTTGGCGCGCTGGAACAGGTCGTCGTAGCCCTTCTGGTCGTTGGCCATGAGCCGGCAGAAGGCCGCGTAGCCGAGCGTCTCGGGGTGGTTCGGGTTGATCTCGAGCGCCTTGGCGATGGCCTGGTCGGCCTCCTTCCACTGGCGCTTGCGGATCAACTCCCCGGCGCCGGCGATCATGCCTTCGCGCAGGGTGGGGTTGAGCTGGAGGGCGCGCAGCAGGGCCTGTTCGCCGGCCTTCCGGTCGTTCATGCCGTTGGCGCAGCCGGCCAGCGCGAGCGTGGCGTAGGCGTGATTCGGGTTGATCTTGAGCGCGTCGTCGAGCCATTTCTTGGCTTCGCCGTAGTCGTGCTTGGAGAGGTAGCAGAAGCCGCCGAAGACCAGCGCCTCGACGTTGCTGACGTCGGTCTTGAGCGCCTCCGGCAGGAGCTTCTCCACCGCCTGGTGCATGGCGTCCTTGGCGCCTTTGCGGCTGCCATACCACCAAGCCCCCTGGGCGACCAGGCAGAGCTCCTCCGAGGTGAGGTCCGCCTCGGCATTGTAGAAGTCGAAGAAGTGCCCGAGAGAAAGCTCCGCCTCCTCGGTCGCGCCGGTCATGAGCAGGCAGTCGATGAGGGTCAGGCGCGCGCGCAGGCGGTCCTTGTCGGCGGCGAGGAGTTCCTTGACCAGCGGGATCGCCTCTTTGTATCGGCCGCGGTAGGCGAGGATCTCGGCGAACGCCTCGCGCCCCTCCGCGACCTTGCCGTCGGTCTCGTAAGCCTTGCGCGCCTCGGCCTCGGCTTTGGCGACGTCGCCCGACTCGAGGAGGATGCGGGCGAGCTGGGCGCGCACCGGGACGTTCTTCTCGTCGGCGGCAAGATCGGCGAGGAGCTCGGAGATCGCGGAGGCATATTCTCCGCGGCGGGCCTTCTGGGCCGCCTGGGACGGGTCGGCGAAGCCCGGGGGGAAGACGGCGGCCAGGGCGAGGGCGACGAGGGCGGTGCGGATTCCTTGGGGCATGGCGATTCCCGGCGGACCCGTAGGGGGACCGACCTCGGGGCCGCACTGGTCCACGGGCGGCCGGAGGCTGAAACGCGTCGGCGAATCAGCGGTCGAGCGACGATTCTAGCGCACCGGGATACGAAAATACCAGCCGGATGTTTGCCGTTTGGTCACGCGGCGCGGAACGAAGCTCACGGGGAGGAAACCTCGAATGAAAGCGGTGTCCGCGGGGATTCCAGCGGAAGCGCGGGGGGTGTCCACCTTTGCGCGTCCATTGGCAATCCGGGGAAGGGCGGATATCCTCACGCGCCTCTGCCACCCATGGAGCGCGCATGCCCGCACACCCTGAGTCTTCCGCTCTTCGCGACTCGCGTTTCATGAGGGCGTGCCGCCGGGAACCGGTCGACGCGGTGCCGGTCCGGCTGATGCGGCAGGCGGGGCGCTACATGCAGGAGTACCGGGACATCCGGGCGAAGGTGCCGTTCGCGGAGCCGTGCAGGCGTCCCGAGCTGGCGTGCGAGGTGACGGTCACGGCGGCGAAGCGGATCGGGGCGGACGCGGCGATCGTCTTTTCGGACATCCTGCTGCTGCTGCTCATCCGGGAAGATTCGAAGAAGCTTCCGGGGGACCGCTCGCGAAAAGCGGAGGCGATCTTCACGGCGCACGCGATCCCGGCGGCGATCGCGAAGAACGCGCCGTACTGCCGGCAGGTCGAGGAGACGGCGGCTCTGGTCGCGAAGGAGCTGGGCATCCCGAAGCACGTCATCGCCTACGCGAGCGACTCCATGGTGCCGTGGACGGGTCCGGACGTCGGCGACGCGATCCGCTCCGCCCGGGCGGCGGCGGCGCAGGACGTCGTGGTCCCCCCCGTCGGGCTCCTCGTCGACCACGTCGAGGTCCTCTACTCTACTATCCGTGAGATTCTTCGCGGCGCAGCAAGATTCTGCGAGCGTCGTGCTTGCGAGGAATCACACCTTCTGCCGTTGGACAATCCGTGCAATCCGGACAATCCGTATAATCCGTAGTTCCGTCGGTTGCGGCG
>ORJL010901732.1_pt1 | contig 16612 bp, 14 predicted proteins | sample 1779941 | NCBI WGS metagenome assembly ORJL01 (sample SAMEA104232317, study PRJEB22302) | groundwater metagenome | biome: forest; feature: aquifer; material: groundwater | place: USA | collected 2011-08-07 | depth 5.8 m | reverse complement strand
TGCCTATATTTTTAGCCAGCTTGTTTCTTGATATTTTAGGGTTTGCTTTTATTTCTGTAACTATCTTGCCTTCGAGTTCAGTGAGCTCAGCTTGGGGGGTTGCTTGGGGGGTTGCTTGGGGGGTGGTTGGTCTTTTGAAAATTACTGTAAAAAAGCCGGTGCTTTTGAATTCAACACCCAATCCATACTCCTTCATTGAATCCCTAATTCTACCTATCCCCGAACCAATTTTTTCAACTTTACTTGCCCTTAACATTAAGTCCATAATTAGGGGGTTGCGTGGCAGGCTTACTTTACCAAAATCTTTTTCAGTTAATCCCTTAACTAGCCCGCCGGGATTGCTTATTTCAATTTTATCCATATTCGCACCTTAAACCCATTATACTCCAAATTATTTTCATTTTTTGTTCCACTTTTTCTTTTTGTTTTACTCCACTCCTTTCTTTTTGCTTTACTCCGCTCCTTTTTTTTCTCTAACTTTTTTCACCGCTTCTTTTGCCGCGTCGACGTTTACGGTTTTCTTCTTTGCAATAATCTCAGCAACAGCTGCAATTTCTTCTTCAGTTGACGCGCCTGCGATTACAGCGATGTTCTTAGCGTGTAGCTTCATGTGCCCGCTGTTTATTCCTTCTGTGCTTAATGCGCGCAACGCTGCAAAGTTCTGTGCCAACCCTACGCTTGCAACTACCTCTGCAAGTTCTTTTGCGCTCTTCACGCCGAGTATTTTCAGAGAGAGTTGTGCAAGTGGATGTGTTTTAGTAGCTCCTCCAACGAGTCCCAGCGCCAACGGAAGGCAAATCTCTCCTCTGAGATTTCCAGTTTTGGTTTTCTCCCACTTTGTAAGCGGCAAATACTTACCTGTTATTGACGCATATGCGTGTGCGCCGGCTTCAATTGCCCGCCAGTCGTTACCATTTGCAATTACAATCGCGTCAATCCCATTCATAATTCCCTTATTATGCGTACAAGCGCGGTACGGGTCATGAAACGCAAATTCGTAAGCATCAACAACGCCGTCTACAGTGTCTTCGCCGATAATTTCTTTTTTGTACTCCACAGTTGCGCGTGCTAACCGCTTATCTGCAAGATTAGTAAGGATGCGCAGGCGAACTTTGCCGCAGCTGAGTTTTTCAAGTTCAGGTGCAATTGCTTCGGCCATTGTGTTAATCGTGTTTGCTCCCATTGCGTCGCGCACGTCAACGTCAAAATTAACAACAACCATATTTTCAGTTAATTTCTTCGCACGCAGTGATTTTGCCCCTCCATCTAGTTTTACCATTGTTGGGTTAGTATCGTTACATTTTTGCAAGAGGGGTTTTTCCTTCGCGTTTATACTCTCCACCGCTTTAGCAGCGTCTACAACGCTTACGAGCTGCACTTGGCCAGTCATAATAGGTTCATCCGCACTTGCAGTAAACCCACTTGGAAGGCTAAGCTTAGCCGCTTTAGTAGCTCCAGCCACAACAGAAGGTTCTTCAATTGCCATCGGCACTAGAAAGTCGCGATTATTGATGCGAAAGTTAGCCGCGATTCCCAACGGCAAAGCGTGCATGCCTATTACGGTTTCAATCATCCGGTTGGCGGTCTCAATAGAAAGTCCACCTTCCTTCAACAATAATTTACCCTCTTCAGCTGAAATCACTCCGGCCTTAATGAGTTTTTCAACACGTTCGCTGGGTTTCAACTTATACAAATCTGAAAAAATCGAGTAGTCCATGTAAATTCACCAATAATCCACTTACAGTACTTCTTTTTACTCAAACTTGGCTTTTTAACCCTCACAAACCAACCATAATAATCGGCAAGGGACGTAACCGACGTCGTCAAGCGTCTGTTTTTAAAACCCGGTTATTCCAAATGAATTTAGAAATTTACACCAGTTAAAGGTAGAACTGAGGAAATAATCACATTATGGCAGTTGGTATTGTCAGTTATGGATATTACGTCCCCCGTTTGCGGGTAAAAACAGCAGATATAGCTGTAGCTTGGAACAAAGAAGCAGACGCAGGTGAAGCTCTCGGAGTAAAGGAAAAAGCAGTTGGCGCTTGGGACGAAGACTCCTGTACTTTTGCAGTTGAAGCCGCTAGAATGACAATGCAATGTAGCGGAATCGACCCTCAAGATATAGGTGCTATTTACGTTGGAAGCGAAAGCAAACCATACGCTGTAAAGCCAAGCGCGTCAATAGTTGCCGAGGCAATAAGCGCAACTCCCACACTTACTGCAGCAGATTTAGAATTTGCATGTAAGGCAGGTACAGCTGCAATGCAAATCTGTATGGGGATGGCCGAAAGTGGAATGATTAAATACGGCTTGGCAATTGGAAGTGATACAGCTCAAGCACAACCTGGAGACCCGTTGGAATTCACAGCAGGTGGAGGCGCTGCGGCAGTGTTGATTGCAAAGGACAGCGGCAAAGGAAATTTAATAGCAACTCTTAATGACACTTATTCATTTACAACTGACACTCCTGATTTTTGGCGTAGGCAACACGCTGAGTTTCCAAGTCACGCTGGTAGATTCACCGCTGAACCTGCTTATTTCAAACACGTTACAGGTGCAGTAAAAGGAGTACTTGAAAAAACAGGTTCATCTGCAAAAGACTATGACTACGTAGTTTTTCACCAGCCAAATGGCAAATTTCCAATACGCGCAGCAAAAACCTTAGGGTTTGCAGACGCAGCAGTAAAGCAAGGGCTCATTACTCCGTTTATTGGCAATACTTATAGTGGTTCGTCAATGATAGGGCTTGCAAGTGTTTTAGACGTTGCAAAGCCTGGGCAGAAAATTTTAATGTGTTCCTATGGAAGTGGAAGTGGCAGTGATGCGTTTACACTTACGGTTGAAAAAGGAATTGAAAAACAAGGAGTGAGGCCAAAAGAACCTGTGCTTGATTATATTAATCGAAACAAAGAATACACGAGTTACGTTGGATACATGCGGAATAGAAACAAGATTAAGCATTTAGAGTAAAATTTAAAATAAATTATTGGGTAGAGTTGAAACATTTTCATGAAAGGCAAAAAAGTTTTTGTAATTGGTGCAGGTATGTCTAGCTTTGGCGAGCACTGGGGCTCGTCTCTACGTGAATTAATCGTCGACGCTGCTGTAAAGGCAATTGCAGATTCAAAAATAGAAGGAAAAGATTTACAAGCAGTGTACGGCGGGTGCATGGCCTCTGGACAGTTAGCAGGACAGGAACACATCGGCGCTTTAATTGCAGATTATTTAGGTTTAAACCCACTTCCTTCTACTCGTTTAGAGGCAGCGTGTGCTTCTGGAAGTGTTGCTCTACGTAATGGCATAATGGCAGTTGCATCTGGCTTTTACGACGTTGTTGCAGTTGGCGGCGTTGAAAAAATGACTGAGGTTTCAACTGAACTTGCATCTACGGCGCTTGGAGCAGCAGGTGACGAAGAATGGGAAGTGTTCAACGGGGCAACTTTTCCTGCGCTTTATGCATTAATGGCAAGGCGGCACATGCTTGAATACGGCACAACTGAAGAGCAAATGGCAATGGTTGCAGTGAAGAACCACGCGAACGGCGCAAAGAATCCGTTTGCACAATATCAAAAAGAAATAACTCTCAATCAAGTGATGGAATCGCAGTACATTGCTTCTCCATTGAAACTTTTCGACTGTTCCCCTTTAACCGACGGCGCAGCTGCAGTTATCTTGGCAAGTGAAGAGTTTGCAAAGAAGATATGCGAAAAGCCAGTTGAATTCATTGCAAGTTCACAAGCAAGCGACACACTTGCGTTAGCAAATAGAAAAAGTTTTACAAGTTTAAAGGCAACTCAAGTAGCTGCAAAAGAAGCGTTTACACAATCTGGGTTAAAAGCAAAAGACGTGGATGTTGCAGAGGTGCATGACTGCTTTACAATTGCGGAGTTAATGGCAATGGAAGATATTGGTTTTTGTGAAAAAGGTAAGAGCGGCGAATTTGTAGAAGCTGGAGAGACGAAAATTGGTGGTTCTATTCCAATTAACACTTCAGGTGGGCTAAAAGCTTGTGGCCATCCCGTTGGGGCAACTGGGGTTAAGCAAGTTGTTGAATTAACCTGGCAGCTTCGCGGTGACGCGAGTGGAAGGCAAGTGAAAGATGCGGAAATTGGGTTAACTCATAATGTTGGCGGAAGTGGCGCAACGTCAGTAATCCACATGTTGAAAAAAGCGTTTTAGATAAAAAAATTAAAAGAAAAAAATAACCGAAAATTAAAGGAAAATAAAAAAATTAAGAAAAAAGATAATTGAAAAAAATTTGAAAGGATGATTTTGAAAATATGGTTCAAGCTGTTCCGAGGATTTGGCGTAACATAACGCAACGCTACAATTTACTCGGGGTACATTGTGAAGTTTGCAATGATAATTTCTTTCCAAAGCGCACAGTTTGCCCGAACTGCAGGAGAAAAGGTAAGTTAGTTGAAAAGCAAATGCCGTTAACTGGAAAAATTTATTCGTTTACTCTTGTCCACTCGCCGCCTGCTGGTTTTGAATATGAAGCGCCGTATTTCGTTGCCATTGTTGAACTTGACAACGGCGTTAAAGTTTTTTCACAGGTTGTTGACAGCGATTCAGAAAAGGTGAAAATCGGCGCTAAGGTAAAAGCGGTTTTCCGCAGGGTCCAAGCAGGAACAGAAGAAGACGCAATCGCGTACGGGTTTAAGTTCACGGTTGTTTAAATTTTTTTATAAAAACAATCTCATTTAAAAGATGATGTTCCTAATCAATATAAATAAGGTCGAATAGGAGCGTGATGGTATGGCTGTTAAAATTGAGCGAGTTCAATTAGATGGACTAAGTTTAGACTCCTTTTTCACTAAAGACTTCTTAAATAAATTACAGACAGAAGATATCGTACCAATAACTATTATTGCTGTAAAAATAGCTGAAATAGACGGAAAGAAGACGCCAGCATTTGTTCAGATATCTCATGATTCAGAAGATGATAAGAAAAAGTTAATTGTACGAATATCATCAAGTAATCCTGACGTAGCTGATGTAGAAAAAATTGCACAAGCAATAAAGAAAGAAGGCTAAACGTATGTATCCATTTAATTTAACTCGTGGAACTATGATTCCAGATATAGAGCGGCAGTATCTTACTCCAGGAATTTTTTTCAATCAAAAACGCATATTAGATGATTTGCAAGAAAAATATTCTAGAAGTTTGCAAGATAATGAACTACTGCGTACTAAATTACAACAATTTACGCCAGCGGTGGTTGTAGTTGAGGAAGTAACGCCTAAAGTTGCTAAAGAAAAAATAATAGAATATTTAAAAAATAATCCAGGGTCATATACTAGTCAGATCGCATATGATTTACGGCTTCCGATCAAGGCGGTTCTTAAAGCTATTTCTTCTTTAAAAAAGGTCGGTAAAATTGAATGATAAGCCTGTTGGCATATGCGGAGAAAGAATAATTTGCGTTGCTAGAAATATTCAACAAACTATTAAAGAAGGAAATTATATTTTTTGGACTGCGGATAAAGCAGAGTGTTATGTGGATAAGCCGATATTTCTTGCTAAAAGGTAGTAATATGACAAGGGATTTTCTTTCACTTCAAGATTTGAGGATTTTGGATGGAGTGTTAAAAGGAAAAAAAGTAGTAATTGGTGCTTTAGAGCAAAAAGGTTATTCTGTAGAACATAAAAAAGGAGGTAGCTCTGCACACCGTAGACAAACCTGTAGTTTTATTGGAGATTCTCAGTTTCCTGCGTACTGCTATGATGATTTTACCGTTAGATTGAAGTTATAGCTCTTCCAGCTTGCTCGTATCCATTAGCTTGTGGTAATTCAACTAGCCAAATTTCGCCTTTGTTCATAGTGTTTTCTCGAAATTGTGCAACGCTTCGTCGCTTAAAGTGTCCCACTGTTTAAGTTCGCGTTTTAGATCCATAAATTTACTAAGGTTATCTAGATAAAGCAGGAGTGCTCTGTCAACTACTTCTTGTTTTTTAATTCCTAGGAGTTCAGAAGCTCTGCCTATTTTTTGCAACGTGTCTCTTGCTATTAATACCTCTTCCATGTAGTTTTAGTGCTTGTTTTCGTTTATATAGCTGACGAACCATTATTTGGATTCAAGTTTACCTTACCGTAGTTCGTTTAAGTTTTCTTTTCTTGTGTCTGCAGGCTTAACCGCGTGCTTTTTTATTCATCGTTTTTCTAATGTTTACTTATGCCATCTGAAGCGGGATTAAAGCGTTACGCTTTATCTGAAAATTTACAACGTAAAATCGATCCTTTAACTAGACCGCGTAAACTGGACTTTTTAGGAAATCTTATGTTTGCTAGCCGTTTGGTTACTCCGGAAAAAAAGGCGGTTTTAAGAGAGTTTATACGAGAAGGGCGAGAACAGTATGTCGAAGAACTAGTTGCTAGATCAAATACCTCCCAGAGGCGGCAAATTTTACCATATTTACTTCATGCAATGGCGGTTAGCCCTGGAAAATTGGCTACTGCACTTAAACAAGTAGGCTATGATCATAATGCAATTGCTACGAAGCTCTTCTATCTTCCGCGCGTTAGACAAATAGAAACTTCTCGAGGAAAAACTCCGCGTTTTAATGAAATGATTAACGAGGGAAGAAAAATAATTTTAGCCCTTCAAGAAGCTGGGTTCAAAAAACACACTGAAATTGCAGAAGCGCTTCACCGCGTGAGGTTTCAACCAGGTCAAATTGCTGGAGATATGTTCAAAACAGGTTATACCCCTATGCAAATTGCAGCTGGGCTTAAAGGGTTGTCAGAAGTAGATACCGGAAAGGCGTTGTACGCTTCAGTTGTCAAGCGGGGCACAAATAGGAAAAAATTGAGGGCTGTAAGCGTTGTTTCAGCTGCGTTGAATAAAGCTGGTTTTAAGCCAGTAGAGATTGCTAAGACGCTGAAAACTCAAGGGCATAGCGCTAGAGAAGTTGCTTTTCATTTAAGAGAAAATGGAGTTAAGGCTAGCTCTGGTTTTGCTGATGCACTTCATGGTGCAGGTTACTCCTCAGAAGAAATTGCCAGCACCATGGTTGCTAGTGAGTACAATGCGAAAGATGTTGCAAAAGAAATTAATCGTTTATCCCCCACTGATACTAGCGACGCGATTTACACCGCGCTTACTCGTGAAAAATATACTGGCAAGGGAAGTGAACAAGCGTTGCTTAATGAATTGTCAGCTGCTTTAAAGAATGTTGGTTTTACTCCTTCGAAAATTGCAGCTGATTTTAATAACTTGGGACATTCTGGAAATAAAATTGCGGCTAGCCTTAGAGCGGTTGGCTATAGTCCTATTCAGGTGGCAGACGCTTTCCAGAAAAATGGACGCACCGATTTTCAAGTTGCTAGTAATATGTTTGGTGCTTTTAATATCGAACAAGTTTCTAATGCACTTTTTGCAAATGGTTCAAAAGACATTCCCGCCGCTATTCACGCGGTATTGCGAATTAAGTATCCCGCTTCTTCACGTAGTGCTAGATTATGCCAAGATCTTGCAAGTGCGCTGAAGTCGATTGGTTATGATCACCATAGAATCACTAGTGCGCTTATGAACCTAAACTATGATGGTAAGGTTATTGTTTCAGCTCTTAGGGTTAATGGATTTAAGCCTTTGGAAATTGCAACTGCGCTTTACGACGTTAAATATAATTCAGATGACATTGCACATTACATGCTTAGTTCAGACTATTCGCCAGTGCAGGTTGCAACTGAGCTAGATCGTTTGCCGCTTTCCAATATAGGTGCCGCGCTTAATGATGCGCTTGTAAAGAAATACGGTCCGAATAAACCTGAGCAAACTAGTGCAATAATTGCTGATGCTTTAAAAAAACTTAATTTTAGTAACTTCGCTATTGCAAGTAGTTTAGCTGATGCTGGTCACGATCACAACATAGTTGCCGCTTCGCTGAAAAGCATTGGAATTGACAATGCGCATGAGCTTTCAGAATCTTTATATCACGTTAAGTTTAGCCATGCACAAGTTGCAGAGGCGCTTCTTTCCAATAAATTCTCTCCAGTGGACGTTGCAGTTGAATTGTATGCCCGTGGTGCAACGTATGGAGCGATTCAACGGGGATTAACAAATGGAAAGTTTTCAGGCGTCCAAATAAACAACGCACTTAAAGCAATTGGTTTTGAAGGTTAACTTTTTTTCCGTGGCTATTGCGCAAAGCTATTTATATAAACCGCGTGCCTTAGTCTTTAGTAGCTTAAAATGTTAGCGTTTAAGTTAGCATATTTGGTTTTGTCTTATGATTCGAACTTTTTCAGATTTCAACGAGTTTAGAGCAGCTGCTATCGAATTCGGTCTAGATATGGACTTGCAAGCGTTGACTAACTTAGACGTGCTTTTCTTCGAAAGTTACAAGAACTTCCTTATTCTTAACGTGCGTGACTATGGTGAAAATCCTAATAATTTATTGATTCTTGGAAGGGAGGATAGTTTGGTGTACAGCCAAAAACAGTTCACTGCTAAGGATTACAAGCTATTTCGCTTGTCAATGCGTGAACCGTTTGGAGAGAGCAGTGTAATTACTTTTCTAACGCTGCGTGAAGTTATGAACGGCTATTCCACTAGGTTTGAACAGTTACATGCTGAGCTTGACATGGTTGAACGAACGCTTGACGTGGATAAACTTGACGATTTAGGCAAAGCGTTTCGCCGCTTGCAGGATAAACTTGAAGATTTTGTGGATTTGTTGATAAAGCTTCGAGATAGAAAAGTGCCTCAAGTTAACACTAAGTACATTTCTTATGATTATAATGTTTTAACTGGAAAAGCGCAGCACATTTTAGACAGGACGAAAAACCAACTTAGTAGGATTGGTGGGTTGCGCAATGAAATTGAAGTTAAAGAAACAAAGATGTTGAACAAGCGCATTGAATACTTATCTGAAGTGGTCAAGCGGCTAACTGCGATTACGATTATTTTGTTGATTCCAAACATTATCAGTGGATATTTCGGAATGAATATTCCGCATTACTTTGCTACTTTGCCAAACCCTGAATTGATAATCATCATATTTACGGTAGCGTCGATGTTAGCAGGAGCAGCTTTTCTCAAGTGGAAAGATTATTTCTAAACACCCGCAAATTTGCTGTTTGAGCATCAGGCTACGCCTGATGACTCAGTCATAATTGCGTGCGGCAATTATGCTGATTTTACAAGCACAATTGCTTTTTCCACTTCTCCCTCTGACAACAGCGAAAATAGTTCCTCTTCGTTTTGTAAGTTGAATTTGTTTTCTTTTAGCTTTTCTTTCAGTAGAGCGATTCCTATTTCTGCAACGCTTTTCTCCTCAGTTTTCAGTTTACGAAGGAGCTCAATTTTTTCTTTTAATGTTTCAAGCATGTTGAATTCTTTGTCAATGTAAACCTCTGCTTTTTCAAAACTCCTTGCTAAAACACTTGCGTCAATTGCGCTTGATTTTATCCCTTTTGCAAGCGAACCGGCAACTTTTATTTTTATGAGGGGGAGCCGCATTTTTTCATCTTTATTTTGCGCTATTACTTCGCCAATTATTTTTTCAACTTCGTTTTTCACGCTTTCTCCAGTTGCATTTTCAACGTATATTTCTTTAAAGAAAAATGGCCGGGAGTCAATATAAATGAATTCATAGTTTTTTGTAATGGTGTCGTAGAGCCAAAACCCTTTTTTTTCCATTTCGTTTCTACGCATTTGTGTGATTACGGTGCTTCCTGGAATTAGCAAGGTTTTATCGCTTGTTTTGAGTTCGCGTTTCCAGTGAATGTGACCATTTACATATAGGTCAAAACCATTTGGTAGATCTTCAAGTGAAATTCCAGGCGCCATTGGAATAACTTCTTTTAGCGTTTGGTGAAACATGAAGATGTTAAAATGGCTAGGAAGAGGCGAGAATTTCGCGGCTTTTACGACATCAGCTGCATATTCCTCTGGAACTCCAGCCATTCCTAGAATTGAAACCCGTTCGCCATTTTCAGCGCAAACAGAGTTTGCGTCTGAGTCATCGGGCTTTGCCCGATGTCCATTTTCAATAGTTATGTGTTTATTGTGGCAATTTACTAACATTCCGCCGCTGTCAAGTAGGTCAATAACGTTCACGAGTCCTTTTGTGCGACGTTCGTGCGTTCCGGGAATGGCAATTACCGGCAGATTTTCGTAAGTTTTTTCGCCTTTTTTTATTTTTGCACCGCTGTTTTTTGCAGCCATTGCTTCGCTGATGTTTTTAAAAAGTTTTATACCATCATTTACAATTTCTTGTTTTGGCACACGTACATCGAACAAATCTCCTGCGACGATTATGCAGTCTGCAATTTGAGTTGCTTTTTCTAATGCCATTTTTGCCTGTGGCAAGGCGTCGTCGCTGTAGCCTAAGTGTAAATCTGACATAATTGCGATTTTCATTTTTAAATCCCTTAACTAGTTTATATAGCAATCTCATAAAGTAATCCGACAAAGTTGTATGAGATTGCTATCTAGCAAGAAGCAGCAATTTTCGGATTAATTCTGCTTCTTGCTATAAGTTACTGATATGCCAGCTTTTAATAAAATGCCTGTGTTGAAATATAGCGAGGTATTTGTAAAAAATGATCGAACAACGAGTAGATTTACGCCGCAAAGCGGCTATTTCCCCCAGTTTATCTGAAACGCGTTTTTCCAGAGAGCTGGCTCCTTCTAAGGTTCAATCAATACGCGGTAGCCCGGTTATGCTTCCAAAGTTTGGTCAGTTAGTTGCAGCTGCTGTGCAGAATCCAGTGGCGTTTCAGGGTAATTCGTTTAAGCTAGGTGGTCCAGCGTCTAAAGTTTCGGCCAGTCGCCCGGAAAGAAAGTTAACGGTTTCATCTTTACCAGCAAGAAAAAAAGCTAAAGTGTAGTTATTATATGTCTAACTGGTTTTTGTTTGCAATTGCAGCGATGTTGCTGTTCTCTATTTCAAACACGTTGCTAAAAGTGGCGAGTGACGGGTTTAACTTAGCTAAAACATTCACTGCTTTTTTGCCCGCGATTCTAGTTGGACTAACTGCTTTTCTTGTTGTTGCGCTGTACTTAGTTTATTCGCAGCAAGTGGCAGTTGAAAACAACTTGGTTCTTTTGGTTGCAGGTGTACTTGTGTTTTCGCTGCTTGGCGTAGTTGCTTTTCTTATTTCACTACAGCAAGGCAAAGTTGCCGAAGTAACTGCTATTCTTAGTTTAAGCACCATTATTGTGGCTGTTTTTTCAACTCATTTCCTTGCGGTTCAATTTAGTTTAAAAGAAATTGCCGCAATGGTAATGGCAGTGGCGAGTATTGCGGTTTTTGTGCTTTAAGGGGACTTTTTATCTCTTATCGCGTTATATATAATTAGTATTTTTATGTTACAAAACAACTCGGATAAACGTTCCTTTTTGTTCTTTTTTGCCGGCATTTTTGGCCTAGCTATTTTTACCTACTTTTTAATTTCTAATTCAAGCATCACTGGCAATCTTATACTTGGCGGCATTTCACAAAGCGAGTCAATTCAGCAAGTGTATTCCGAAGAACTAGGGCTCTACGCAAATGAATCAACACAATATAACTGGACGCCAGAAAATAATTGCGGTTATGTAAACTGTAGTTTAAAGGCAGTTAATGTTTCCCTATTAGTTAGCGCCAATTTATCTGGAAATATTTCAATTGCACTACTAACTTCTAATGGAACTTTTTTACTTTTTTCAAGTGAAATAAATTCAGGCACAACTAGCCCTGTTGAAGTGCCGCCAGCAAAAGTTTTAAGTGACTTAAATACTTCAAACACTTTGTTAAACGATTCACTCAACGAAGAAACCAACATCTCAGCGATTCTAAACAATTCCAATTTATCCGTACAAATCGAACCAGTTGCAAACGAGTCACTTGTAACCGAGTTAACTGTAAACGAATCAATTCAAGTTCCTACTTCTGATCAAATAAATTCTAGCTCAGAACCAGCCAGCGTTGTTCAAGCACAAAGTGAAACTATTACTGCAGAACCAACGGTTGCCGCAACTGCAGCTGTTTCTAGTAGTGAAAGTGAAGCAACAGAAACTTCTGTGGATCTCGGAGCCGGGGCATTAACTGGTGCATTTGTTGCAGTTGCAAGTATAGATGCATCGGCCGAAAATGATTCAACTAATAAATCAACTAACGAGTCTACTGGTAATTCCACTGGTGATATCGGCATCAATATAAGTACTGTTGTTTCATCTGCGCTTTACAAAGAGTTTTTCTTTAAAAATAGCTGCTTTGAAACATGTGAGTTGACTCCCGGAATTAACGATACAAATTATACTATTTTGATTAATTTATCTCCTGGCATTTCAGTGAATGTAACGTCGATAAGCTATGAATGGGACAAATCACAAAGTAATCCAAGCAAAGCTAAAAACTTAAAGCCAAAGCTAAATTTATCTGAGTTTTCCAAAGTGGTTAAATGGAAATATTCAAAAGCTAACCGGGCTTCAATACGTGATAATGAAGGCCAGTTTGACGGTGGAGTAGATTATGAATTAATCGCTGGCGCTGATGAAGTTACGTTTACAAATAATAGTTTAGCCATTGCATTAAATGTAACTATTCGGCCGGAAAATTCTTACGGGGTATTGGTTTCAAAGTATAACTATTCTATTGGAAAACGCGTTGAAGTGGGGGTCAACCCAGAAGGCACTATTAGGTTCACGCTAAGCGACAGCAATGCAGTTGTACATATAGAGACTATTGAAGCTTACAACGATAATGCTCCACATGAGGTAATCGCCTTGCTTAGTGATTCTGCTGCGTTGCTTTATGTTGACGATCTTTTGAAAGCAGAAGGGAATGCTTCTGTTTTAGGGGATATGAATTTCAGCGCCGGTGTTTCAATAGGTGCAGATTCAGGGCAAATGCCTTGGACTGGCCAAACTTTTGGCAATTTCCGTGGTTTTATAAAAGAGGTCGAACTTTACGGCAACTAAATTCATTTTAACTGGCCAGAAAAGCTCGTTGCTTATTTTCCTAGTTGCCACAATTATGCTTGGCTATTTTGCAACTAGTGTAGCTGCAAGTGATGCAGTTGTTGCTTATCGTTCTAATACTGGTTCCTGTGCGTCTGATGCGTTAAACTGTCCTAAGATAAGGATATGGAATTCAACAAGTAACGGAAGTTGGGGACCCGAAGTTGAACTAGCTACTGCTGGTTCACCAATCCGCTGGGCAGTTGCAAAACAGTCTACTACGTCGCCTAAAATGGTCATTGTCACTTCGAGTGATGATTTTAATCTCGACGCTTACGTTTGTCCGCGTACTGCAAATTGTTCAGCGGCGGCTTCATGGGTGGTTCAAAATAACATTGGTGTGTTGACCAGCACTTCTGGCCGTGAATTTGACTTAGAATTTGAAACTGCAAGCGGAAGGGCAATTCTAGTGTATAGCGTTCTTCTTTCAAAAAGCTGGTGCGATTTAGCCTATAAGCTTTTGTCACCAGAAGCAACTTCTTTTGGAAATGAATATTGTATTGATGACAATAGCAGTACTGGTGACCGGTCTTTTTCATGGGTTGATTTAGATCGGAATAAGACCAATAGCTCTAATGGTTTAGTTGCCGCTAGTTTTAACGTAAATGACAGCGACGTAGAAACGTGGGTTTGGGACGGCTCGACTTGGGGTTCTCAGTTTTCAATTGCAGTCGGCGCATCGAACTACGCTGGTGGAAAGGGATTTGCCGTTTCTTATGCTGCTGATTCAAGTATTGCAATGGTCGCTGCTGGAGACGTTTCAGATGGAGATGTAAATGCACTGTATTTTTCGGGCACTTGGTGGACAAATGCAAGTTTATTAGACATGACGTCAAGCACGGATGATGTTAAGTGGCTTACTCTTAAGGCGGATCCTGCAACTGATGATTTGCAGGCAACTGCGGTTACGAGCACTGGGTCGCTTTCAACCGCTTATTGGAATGGCGCTTCTTGGGCTAAAACAGTTGACCTAGATAGTTCAATTGACTCTTCCACATCCATGCCAGCTGATTTTGCATGGGACCCTTCTGGTTCAACTGGTAAACTAGTATGGGATACTGATACAACTGGCACTACTTTAGCAGAGAGGAGCTGTTCGCCCCAGTGCACTGCAGGTACGGTTAATATTTCGACTTATGGCGGTACAGGTGCATGGCTTGAGCTTTATACAAATCCCACTGCTGGAGATGCGGTTAATTTTCTTAGTTTGAGGTTGCCAAGTGACTTTACAATTGGGTCGCTTTTCTGGGACGGAACAAGTTATTCTAATTATGGAGACTCTGCAATTAGCACAAATACAACTGTAACGACATTCGGCGCGTCTTCCCTTTCTTATATTTTAGTTGCTTCAAATCAACTATTTTCATTTTTAGTGAATAGCCCAGCAAATGGGACAAACTTTGACCCACCAGTAAATGTAACCATTAATTTAACTGTAAATGACAGTGCTGGAGACGCTTGCCTACGTGTTTTTGGGAGTAACTATTCTCTGCCTTCCAACGAGAGTTTAGTGTACGAGACATGCGGGGGGCTCAACGCAGTTCCGCCAGGGTTTAACTCCTCTGTATTCAACTGGAGTGCGCCAGTCATAAATAACCAAAGCGGTTTGGATCTTACTGAACTAGTGTTTTTATACCATATGGATAAACGCCCCGAATATGGAGAAACTGAAGGCACAGGTGGAGTAGTGTATGACTTCAGCGGCAACGGGAACAACGCTACGCTTAGGTCAAATAATTCAGGTAATTTACCATTTTATGAAAAGAGCGCGGGCAAATTGGCTGGAGGGTTTCTATTTGATGGAGAGATCAGTACTGACAAGGGTGGTTTTCTTATTGTGCCAAGCGCTGCAAGCGGCCCGCTTGGTAACAACACAGTTATGCAGAACTTCACAGCCATGGCGTGGATTAAAGTAAATTCACTTCCAGATGCAGGCGGCTCAGCTGTTTTATGGCGCGGTGATTCAACTGGTGCAAATGAACTTAAAATCGAAGTAGAGCAGAGTAAAATTATTACAGTGTCAATTGATAGTGTTGACTATACTACAACTAAAACAATTAACTTAGACCAGTGGCACCATGTGGCGCTTGTGCGTTACTCAAATGGAACATTTGAATTTTATATTGACGGCGTGATGAACCGCACGGGCACTGAAACAGGTACCTTGAGCTTCAGTGGAGCTATGTACATTGGGCTAGATGGCGATGCTGCTGACGCTAATTTTGGAGAGTTCTTCAATGGCAGGTTGGATGAAGTTGCGCTTTTTAACCGCACAATGCTGTCAACAGAAGTTATAGACTTTTATCGGTTGAAAAACGGCACTTACTACTGGTACGCTAACTTAAGTAATAATACAAATACGCAGTTAAGCAGCCAGCGATTTTTCACAATAGGGTCAACTTTTGGCTACTTGAATTCAAGTTTATTGTCGCCAACAAGCCCATCTAGTCCAACGCAAAATGAGACGTTTAGCTTGCAAGCAAATGTAACCTGCATTGGAGCAGCTGCTGACACTTGCGGTTTTGTAAATGCTACTCTTCGTTACAACGCTAGTTTAGTTATTCCAAATTCTAACGTGCAAGGCGGTGGAGCTGCAGCAATTCCGTTTTTCAGCGCTCAAGCTAATCCACAAAATTGCGGCACTCTTGCGCCGAATTCATCTTGCAATTTGACCTGGACTGTAAATGCAACTGGGCTAGCTGGAAATCGAAATTTGCTTGACGTTGTATTTGCATCCGACAGGTTAAATGTAAATCCAAATGCCACTCAAAACGCTACAATAACTATAACTGCTCCAGCTGGCGGAAATACCAACATAGTTGGTCTAAACGTTAGCTACAATACAACCAGCGTAGTTGCAGGTAGTCAACTACTACTAACTGCAACTGGGTTTGATGTAAACGGCGCCACAAATAACAGCGGTGGTTTCAACTACACGTGGGCTAATTCCACGACAAGTGGTTCTACTTATGTAAGCGGCAATGAAAGTACTACTGGAGTTTTCAACTTTACTCGGAACGGTACGTTTGCTTTCAATGTAAGCGCGTTTCATAACCGTAGTGCTTGGAATGTTTCAATAGCTCAAAACGTCACAGTTACAGCAAGCACGATAACCGGACTTAACTTTTCTCTTAATACAACTTCAGCAGTTGCAGGCGACCAAGTTCAAATTACTGTAACTGGCTTTGATCGCTTCGGTAACATAAATACTTCTGGTGGTTTTAACTTCACTTCAAACAACAGCGGCGTTACGTATGTTAGTGGAAATACTACTGCAATTGCTGTTTTCAACGTTACCCGCAATGGCACATTTTCGTTTAATGTGAGTGGTTTTCTGAACAGCAGCGCTTGGAACAGCACAGGGCCTAACCTTACCACTACATCTGCTACTATTGTTGGGCTTAACTTTTCTAGCAATGCTACGAGTGTGACTGCTGGTTCGCAGGTTTTGTTGACGTCAGTTGGTTTTGATCGTTTTGGTAATGCGAATTCCAGTGGTGGTTTTAATTTCACGTGGGCTAATTCGACGACGAGTGGTTCGAGTTACGTGAGTGGTAATACTACTGCTAGTGGTGTGTTTAATTTTACTTTGATTGGTACTTTTGGTTTTAATGTTTCTAGTAGTTTGAATGGTAGTGCGTGGAATGTTTCTGTTGCG
>ORJL010340464.1_pt1 | contig 16614 bp, 16 predicted proteins | sample 1779941 | NCBI WGS metagenome assembly ORJL01 (sample SAMEA104232317, study PRJEB22302) | groundwater metagenome | biome: forest; feature: aquifer; material: groundwater | place: USA | collected 2011-08-07 | depth 5.8 m | reverse complement strand
TGAAAGAGCAACTTGGTGATACTGTTTCAGATTTATTTTTAAATAATCAACGATTAGAAGAAATAAGTAAAAAGTGCAAAATGTTGGGTAAACCAAATGCTTCACGTGAGATAGCAGAACGAATACTCTCGTTGAACAGGAGAGGAAATTCTCTGAAGGGGTCATAGATGCTTGATACGTTGCCACCGGATGCTAAAGTGTTTAAGTACAAACTGGATTTTTATTATATCCAGACGATTTTTTATCTCGTCGTGTTAGTATTGTGGGCAGGGTTTCGCCGGACGTTTTCGTTACCGATTCTTCCGGCAATGTACATTGATCCGATATTGTATCTGATTATGGCATTTGTCATCGTTTCCTTAGTGACAGTGATATTAAATAAAATTCGAGATCGTAGATTGATCATGTTGAAGGATAGGATGGTATTTCATCAGAAATCGCGTGATAGAGAAATACTCTTCAGCGAAATCGAATGGATGTACATCGGGAAAGAAAAACGGGTTCAAACAGCAGGAAGATTTCAAGTGATATTATTAAAATTGAAAGACCGCCTTCGTTTGATCCGGATACGAGTAGGGCGTTATGAACGAGAAGATGAATTATTAGAAGAAATGGAACGGATGTCACAAGTAGTACCAAAGATAAAACGCCCGTTACAGAGTTTTCGAACAAGCATGAATAAATAGTATTAAGAATAAACCGGAGAACCAGACATGGAAATAGTGCAATTCATCATTTTAGGTTTAGTAGTAGGAATCATAAGCGGTATCATTGGTATTGGCGGTGGATTACTCATCGTTCCTATTCTGATTTATGGTTTCGGTTGGCAACAACACATGGCACAAGGAACATCACTTGCGATGCTGGTTCCACCGATAGGAATACTTGCCGCAATGAAATATTATCAAGCAGGTCATGTTAATATTGCGGTTGCCGGATTGCTTTGTGCAGGATTTTTTGTAGGAAGTTTCATCGGTGGTACGTACGCAAATCAAATACCGGCAGATACATTACGACGGGTATTTGGCACAATTATGTTATTAGTTTCAATAAAAATGATTTTAGGAAAATGACCATTGGGGATGACCAAGTTAGTGGATTGGAAAAAGATTGGTGGGGTCGTCCCCGTGGTTTTATAAAATATGTTTAAATCGATAAATAAAATTCATTTTGTAGGTATTGGCGGTATCGGCATGAGCGGTATTGCCGAGATTTTAATTGACCAAGGGTTTAAGGTAAGCGGCTCGGATAAAGCGCTCAGTGAAGTGACCGAACGTTTACAGGATTTAGGCGCAGAAGTATTTGAAGGGCATACCGCATCAAATATACGCGCCGATGTTGATGTACTTGTCTATTCATCGGCTGTCTCTTTGGATAATGAAGAGATTGTTGAGGCACAAAGCCGTAATATTCCCGTTGTACGCAGAGCAGAAATGCTTGCTGAAGTGATGCGGCTGAAATACGGAATCGGAATTGCCGGAACACACGGAAAAACGACAACGACCTCAATGATAGGATTGGTGTTATTAGAAGGCGGGTTAGATCCGACTGTGATTGTTGGCGGGAAATTAACAGGGCTTGGCGGTACAAATGCAAAGTTAGGTCGCGGAGAATTTATTGTTGTTGAAGCAGACGAGTTTGACCGTTCATTTTTGTCACTTACACCGACAATTGCAGTATTGACAACTCTTGAAGTTGATCATTTAGATTGTTACCGTGACTTAGAAGATTTGAAGCAGGCATTTACTCAGTTTGTGTTAAAAGTGCCTTTTTATGGTTTTATCGTGCTGTGTCTTGATGAGCCTGTGTTGCAGGATATTTTACCTTTAATGAGTATGAAAAAGGTAATTACCTACGGATTAAATCCGCAGGCAGATTTGCAGGCATACGATTTACGACATAAAGAAAATACAAGTTCGTTTATGGTTGTAAAATCGAATCAGGATTTAGGTGAAGTGACCTTACAAATTCCGGGTAAACATAATGTTCAAAATGCCCTTGCGGCAATTGCAATCGGGCTTGAACTTGGAATCCCATTTGAAACTGTGAAGGCTGGCATTGAAAAATTCTCCGGCGTGTACAGAAGATGGGAGAAGAAGGGTGAAGTAGCAGGAGTAACGGTTTATGATGATTATGCCCATCATCCGACAGAATGTAAGGCAACGTTACTTGGCGTTAAATCGGGTTGGAGAAGACGAGTCGTGTGTGTGTTTCAACCGCACTTATATTCTCGCACAAGAGATTTTTACGAAGAATTCGGGAAAGCATTTTTGCTTGCCGATGTGTTAGTTGTAACCGATGTTTATCCTGCGCGAGAAGAACCGATACAAGGGATAACCGGAGAGTTAATAGTGAATGCTGCACGACAATTTGGTCATAAGGGTGTTCATTATGTTCAGGATAAGAAGCAAGTGGCTGAGTATGTTGCTTCAATTGTAAAATCCGGTGACATGGTTATTACTATGGGTGCCGGTGATATTACAAAAGTTGGAAATCAAATTTTAGAGTTGTTAAAGCATAAACAATAACGTGTTAGTTGTAGAAGACATAAAACAATTTTATCGTGGCAGAATTGCTATTCAGGAGCCATTGAGTAAATATACCTCGTACCGAATCGGCGGTCCGGCAGATTTTTATTTTGAGCCGTTAGATAAGGATGATGTCATTGCTCTTATTATGCATTTGCATAAACAAGATATCCGATTTTTTGTCATTGGTAATGGAAGTAATCTTCTTATTAGCGATTCAGGAATACGTGGTGTGGTAGTAAACTTTGAACGAGGGCTTGAACACATTCGTTTAGAAGGTGAATATATTTATGCAGAAGCAGGCGCACGGTTAACACGTCTTGTTGATTTTTCAATTCAACATGATATGAAAGGGTTAGAAATGTTAGCCGGAATTCCCGGAACAGTAGGCGGGGGAGTGATTATGAATGCAGGCGCATACGGAGGTGAAATCTCGGATTACCTTGTTGAAGTTGAAGTTATCAGAGCAGGAAAAGTTAAAAAGATAGCAAAAAGGGATAGTGATTTTTCGTATCGTCATTCGGGATTCAATCAGGATGTTGTATTAAGTGCAACGTTTCATTGCCAACGGGGTGATAAAGCGGAAATGATGAAACGCCGCAGAGAATTATTGATAAAGAGGAACACCTCGCAGCCACTTAATTTTCCCAATTCGGGAAGTATTTTTAAGAACCCGACAGGAAATTATGCTGCAAAGTTGATTGAAGAAGCAGGATTGAAAGGATCATGGCACGGTAAAGCGCAGATCTCTGAAAAGCATGGAAATTTTATTGTTAACACAGGCGGCGCTTTTGCCGATGATGTTATTGCCCTTATGAAACTTGCAAGAACAGCCGTGTATGAAAAATTTGGAATACGATTAGAGCCGGAAGTAAAGCTCGTAGGTTTCTCTGAACATGTAATACAAGAATTGATTAATTGATGGAAGAAGAACAGAAAATAGTAACGCCTAAAAAGCGTAAGGCAGGGAAATCCCAAATTCATTTTTGGGTAATGATTCCAATCGTGCTTGGACTTATTGCATTACTTGTCTATGCACATCAATGGAAATCCCATTTAGTCGTGCAACGTGTAATAGTCAACGGTGCCACGCATTTACAGGCACGTGAAGTTGTTGAATTATCTACCATTAAGCCGCAATCGTTGATCAGTAAGATTGATTTAAATAAAATTGAAGAAACATTGTTAAATCACCCATTGATTAAAACGGCAAAAGTCGAAAGCCAATTGCCCGATGCGATGAGAATAGTAATTACTGAACGCGAGCCGTTCGCCATGGTTTCCGGAAAATCGTTGGTGTATGTTGATTCTGAAGGCGTATTATTGCCAAGATTACCATCACTTCAATTTGATTTACCTATTGTAAGTGGAATTGAGGGATTAGACACAATGGAATTAGGTCGTCAGATTCCAAGACCGGAAATGTTTCTCGCTATTGCAGTATTGAAGCAAGCACAGTCAATTGGTTGGTATCATAGTATCTCGGAAATAAAAGTGGGAAGTGACGGAGAGATCATGTTGCTCTCGATGGATAGTGGCGTGCCGATATTTATCGGGAAAAGCGATATAGCAAATAAATTACAACGCCTTCAAACATTTTGGAAAAATTATGTGAAGGATGGAACAGCGGCACAGCTTCGTTATCTCGATTTACGATTTGACGGACAGGTTGTTGTAAAATGGGATCGTCCAAAAGATCCAATAACACGAATACCCTTGTAATTCCAATAGGATTAAAAAAACAATGAGTACCACAGCAGAACAAGAAATTATTGTCGGATTAGACATCGGCACAACGAAAGTATGTGTTGTTGTTGCCGCTATTGATGAAAATGGCGGGTACAATATTTTGGGCATTGGGAAGAGTCCCAGTGAAGGACTTACGCGCGGTGTTGTGACGAATATAGATAAAACTGTTCGTTCAATTCAAGGAGCTGTAGCAGAAGCTGAAGCGCGCTCAGGGATACAAGTACAATCAGTGGTTGTCGGTATTGCAGGTGATCATATACAGAGTTTTCAAAGCCGTGGTGTAGTAGCGATTGCAGGACCGGAAAAAGAAATTAATCAGGCAGATGTTAACAGGCTGATCGAAGATACAAAAAAAGTCGCTTTACCCTCAGATAGAAGAATTATTCATGTAATTCCTCAAGAATTTATTATCGACGGACAAGATGGCGTGAATGATCCTGTGGGTATGTCGGGTGTACGGCTTGAAGCGAATGTTCATATAATCACAGGATTAGTGACAGCCGCACAAAATATTGTGAAGTGTGTGCAAAGAACCGGGCTTCATATTCGTGATATGGTACTTGAACCTTTAGCTTCAAGTTATGCTGTTCTTGATGAGCAAGAAAAAGAAGTCGGTGTCGCATTATTAGATATCGGCGGTGGAACAACTGATTTAGCGGTATTTGAAGACAGAACCATACGCCATACGGCAGTGATCCCGATAGCGGGGAGTCAAGTCACAAATGATATCCGTAAAGGATGCTTAGTATTGACAGAACAAGCCGAACGATTGAAATGCATGCACGGGTTTGCATACGCTCCAAGTGTAGTGGATGACGAACCGATTACTATTCCCGGTATTGGTGGCCGTCCACCGCTTGAAATAGATAAACGACTGCTTGCAAGAATCATTCAACCGCGTATGGAAGAGATATTTGAAATTGCTTCAATGGAAATAAAGAGATCCGGATATTCACGGCATCTCGGCGCCGGAGTTGTATTAACCGGTGGCGGTTCATTAATAAAAGGTATCTCTGAACTTGCTCAAGAAGTTCTCGGACTTCCCGTAAAGATAGGAATTCCTTCAGGATTCAAATCAGGATTAGTACGAGAGATTGAAAATCCAATGTATTCAACTTGTGTAGGACTTGTTTTGTATGCTCTACAAAATAAGGATACGAATGCACTTGTTTCAAACAATAATGGAAAGAGTGGATTTTCGATGACGAAAGCTGTAAAGAAAATGAAAAGCTGGTTCCAAGCAGTAAATGAAATGTAATTTAAATTGTATTGGATTGAAAGCCAGAGAAGAAATTGAAATACAATCATGAAACAAAAAACTAACCAACTAACCAATTAATTAATATTTTTTTAAGGAGTAACGATAGTGATAGAATTAGATAACTACTTTGATAGTGGCGCCAAGCTTCGAGTTGTGGGAGTAGGCGGTGGCGGCGGAAATGCCATCAACAGCATGATCGGAAGAGGAATGGCAGGAGTTGATTTCTTTGCCGTTAATTGCGATATGCAAGCATTGAACAGAAATCTTGCCGCAAACAAAGTTCAAATCGGCAAGAATTTGAGCCGCGGTTTAGGCGCGGGCGCTGACCCTTCCATCGGTCAACGTGCTGTAGAAGAAAATCGTGAAGAGATTGCCCGTGCATTACAGGGAAGTGATATGGTATTCATCACTGCCGGTATGGGTGGTGGTACAGGTACGGGCGGTGCGCCTGTGGTTGCAAATATTGCAAAGAGCCTTGGCGCGCTTGTCGTCGGTATTGTTACAAAGCCGTTTACGTGTGAAGGTAAAAAGCGTATGGCGCAAGCCGAAGCAGGTCTTGATGAATTAAAGAAACAGGTTGATACGCTTATTGTGATTCCCAATCAAAAATTGCTTTCAATCGTTGAACGCAATACTCCGCTTGTTGATGCATTCGATAAAGCGAATGAAGTATTACATAATGCAACACGCGGTATATCGGAATTAATTACCGTTCCGGGTCTCATCAATGTTGATTTTGCAGATGTTCGCACAATTATGAGAGAGATGGGAGATGCATTAATGGGGTCGGGAGTTGCATCGGGTGAAAATCGTGCAACCGAAGCGGCACATGCGGCAATATCAAGTCCGTTGCTTGAAGGTGTTTCTATCAATGGTGCACAGGGTGTGCTTGTGAATGTTACAGGCGGACCGGGTATGTCATTAGTAGAAGTAGATGAAGCAGTCAGTGTTATTCATGAAGCGGCTGGTGATGATGCAAATGTCATCATGGGCGCTGTGATTGATGATAAGATTGGCGATAAGTTGATGGTCACTGTGATTGCAACAGGATTCAATCGTAAGGCAACAGCAATTCGTGTGTTGAAACCATTACCGAAGGTTGAACGTATTCCGGTAGGCGTTCAGGATTTCCAGAAACTTGATACACCTGCATACATTCGTCGTGGCGTGGATATTACATTGAACCCATTCCAACAGGATGATGCACCCGAAGCACGGCTTGAGACAGTAGAGATGGAAAAGCCTGCTTTTTTACGTAAGATAATGGATTAATGTTATCACACACCCCTTCCCCCTCTCAAGAGGGGATTTAGAAGGAGTGTTGTTAGTAATACTATCGTATACTCAATTTTTCACTTCCGAGAATTATCGGATTAGTCGCGAAGGGTAAACTCCCGTTGGTTAGCGGGAGCCTTCGCGACGTGAAGAATAGTTGAGTTGCGAAAGTTTCTCCAAAAATTCATCTGCTTCACGTCCTTTTAATCCTTTTGATTCGAGATACTCTTTGGTGAGTGGCTCTGCAGGAAGGAAGTCTGAAAGTACGTTAAGTTCTAATCGTGAAAAGCGTTCCGCTTTTACCATATAATCTTCAAATGCTTCCCAAGCGAGCGGGCAGATTGCTTTCGTGATCTTTGCCATAGCCTCGCCGTAGACGCGTATTTCATATTGAGCGTGTGGATCTATTCGCAAGCGAAGGAAATGGAATAAATTGTGCAAATCAATTTTCCAGTACCACTCTGTATAGAGTGATAGAGGAAGATTTATTCGTGCAAGTTCGCGTGCGATATCCGCTTCAAGAAGGTTCTCGTATTCCGAATATAATTGTCGTTGCGTAGTTGTGAGAATATCAAACACACGTTGACGAAGTTCTATAGGTACGTCAATTTCACTCCGCCCTTGTTTATTTTGCTGACTCTGGAAATGAATTGCGTCATGTTCCGGGGCGTAAAACTCATCCTTCATGATAGAATATCTTCCGGAATATTCATTAACATTTGCTGTCCTATGCCGTATCCATTGACGTGCAACAAAGATTGGGAGCTTAACATGAAACTTCAATTCCACCATTTCAAATGGTGTTGTGTGTAAATGGCGCATCAGATAACGGATAAGCCCTCTATCTTCGTTAACACTTTTTGTTCCCTGACCATAGGAAACACGAGCCGCCTGTACAATAGATTGATCGCCGCCCATATAGTCAACGAGCCGGACAAATCCTGCATTGAGGCATCTAAATTCTTTATCTAAAAGTTCTTCAGCTTGGGGATTAGTAACGTGAGCCATAATAATTCAATTTGATTTTCGGGGTACAATATACGGAGGAAAGAGGAGGAAGCAAAGATTGGTGTAGAAATGGGGTCCTATTTGGAATCCATTCTAAATAACCGATATTTTCCATTCATAAATTTGAAGTAATTTTGCTCGCTCTTTTACAATTTTTTGACCTTTGACATCGGTATGCGCTCTATTTTCTATACTGGGAGAATGCTCGACACTTTGATCCTCAATTTGTCTAACTTCTCCTGCATTCAAACTAATCACACCATAATTCTTAGGAATTTTTGCTCTTTGTTTTGTGTCTAAGGGAGTTGAGTATTTATCCCAATCTGTTGACATGCCCGATCCGTGATTATCGAAAGCAATGGGTTTAGGTTTTTGAGTTCTTACATCAAAATTGTTCTTATGAACTCTCATAAAAAGATAATCCTCGTCAAGGATTTGTTCTATTTCCCACATTACTTTCCCTGATATTCTCTAAAATGAAAATCAAGCCCAAATTTAACCTATCTTCTAATCCGGTATCAATTGTTCCTTCTAATTGAGTATTCTTACGATCGCTACCATAAAAATTAGCTTTAGTATCTATTCCGGCGGGGATATTAATCAATAAATAATATTGTTCAGTATCCCAGTAAATATCAATGCTACCTTGTGGACCTTGATAAATAGAAGGGGTTGAAATAATTTGGGAAGAAATTTCAAACATCATCTTAGCGTATGTTGAAATAAAGGTAACAGCTTTTTGCCAAGTAGTTGTTTCATATTTAATTGCACCTTCATCATCCCAATTGTCTTCGAGTTGAAGAATATATTTGGAATGTTCTATCTCCTCAGCCAATTCATTAAGTTCGCTGGGTAGGGTAAGAGTTTTTCCCTTCAAATTATCAATATTCAATCGATTTGTTCTTGGCAGGTCAATGTCAATCAATCGCTGGACAGTCATTTCTGTCGTATTGTAATCGGCAATAGGCTCTTTAATAGGCACTATTCTTTCCTTGTGTAGTGTATCGAATATACATAATCAAATAAATGTAGTAATTGTTCTCTGGAATTCAAATACTTACTTGTTTTTCCCTTTTGTTTTCCCCATGCAATTCATTATCTTGCTACAATGCCCAAAGTAGCCGTTGGAATACTAATTAAAAGAGAGAAGAATCACATTAACGAGAAGTCTGATGAGATATCGGTATTGCTATGCCAGCGACCAAAAAACGCCTCATATCCTCTGAAATGGGAGTTTCCAGGCGGGAAAATTGAAGAAGGGGAATCGGCGAAGGAAGCATTGATACGAGAAATCTTTGAAGAGCTCAATGTGCAGGTAGAGTCATTTTCTACATATTTTCAGAGGGTGAACCACTATCCTGATGGAAGAAATTTCGACGTTAGTTATTTTATTGTTAGTCAGTATTCGGGGGAATTGGAGAATCTTGAATTTGAAGCGATTGAATGGGTGCATATCAGCCAGCTGACAACATTTGACATCCTTGAAGGAAATAAGGATATCGTAGATATGTTGCTTGAAACATATGCGAAAGCCTTCAAAAGTAAAAATAAAGAGAATACAGGTTGAGTTACTCCAATGGTACCGAAAGAACAAGCGTTTATTCTATTGGAGAAAAACTTCAGACCCATATGAAATACTTGTTTCTGAAATTATGCTTCAACAAACACAGGCAAGCAGGGTTGAAGAGAAGTTGCCTGTATTCTTAACAAAATTTCCGAGTTTTCAATCGCTTGCATGTGCAAGTAAAGCGGAAGTAATTCGAGCATGGCAAGGGATGGGATATAATAACAGGGCTCTTCGATTAAAAGAATTAGCTATCAAAGTCGTTGAGGAATATGGCTCTCAGTTACCCTGCGAACCCGAGACACTGTTACAATTACCGGGTATTGGAAAATACACTGCCCATGCCGTAACTTGTTTTGCCTTTCGAAAACGTGTGCCTGTTGTTGATGTTAATATTCAACGAGTATTATCGCGAGTATTTTCTAAGATGGCTTTGCATAGTGAAATGCAACCGTTGAATGAAATTTGGGACTTAGCAGGCAAGATATTGCCTCGAGATACTTATTCATGGAATCAAGCGTTGATGGAGCTTGGCTCAACATTATGTAAAGCACGATCAACACAATGCGGCGCGTGTCCTTTGCAGAAGTTATGTCAATCAAGACAGTTAGGAAGTGCGCAATCAAAAATACAAAAGACAGAACCATCGTTAAACAGAGAAAAACAATATGACGGTATTCCGCTACGATTATGGCGCGGAAAAATAGTTGAAGTGTTACGGAGTGTACATGGTGATGGAAGTGTAACAATTACGGAATTGGGTAAGAGAATTAAAAATGGTTTTCATACTACAGAACGTTTATGGTTGCAATCACTTGTATCTAAGCTTGAAAAAGATGGAATGGTGCAGACTAAAAAACGTGGTCAAGTTACAAGAGTTATGCTGGCGGAATGAACGTTATATCTAAAAAAAATACGATTGAATATTTATCGTATGAAGAGTTACACTCGATTTATCATTCCTTGAAAAAGGATATTAAGGCACGACTAAAAGAATTTGAATCTGTTCCTCGAACCGAGTATTTTTATGAATTATCGTATTGTTTACTTACGCCACAATCAAGCGCTGTAAATGCGGGAAATGCCATAAATGAGCTGAAAAGGCTAAATTTTCAGACGAGAAGTATAAATCCGGAACCTGTTTTGAATAATAAATCGTATTATATACGATTTCATAAAACAAAAGCAATTCGTTTACTTGAAATGAGAAACAAGTACTCTGAAATTGAAGAACTATTAATAAAGAGAATCAATCCTGTAGAAAAACGTGAGTGGCTTGTTGAGAATGTAAAAGGATTGGGATGGAAAGAAGCATCACATTTCTTAAGAAATACGGGACATAAAAATTTAGCAATTCTTGACAGGCATATACTAAGAAATTTAGTTCGTTGCCGGGCTTTACAAGAAATACCTAAAACACTTTCGACAAAAGAATATTTAAGAATTGAAAAGCAATTTTTAGATTTTGCAGAAAAAGTAAGCATCACTATGGATGAACTTGATTTGGTGTTTTGGTGTATGGCAACAGGGAAGATTCTGAAGTGAATTGAGCGATGGGTGTAAAACCAATCGCTGAATAATTACTATTTATTTTGAATGTAAAAGGAAGTTGATATGAAAGCGTTAGTAATCGGTGCGGGCATGATGGGCAGTGCGGAAGCCTTTGACCTTGTACACTCCGAAGGAGTTGAATCAGTCATTCTTGCAGATAGAGATGAAGAACGAGCGAAACTTGTTGGACAAGAGTTGGGAGTAAAAGTACATGCCAGAGGACTTGATGTAGGCTATTATGATGATGTTGTAGATTTGATGAAGGGTGTTGATGTTGCTTTCGGAGCTACTAGTTATCAACATAATGTGCTGTTAGCTAAGGCGGCTATTGAAGCAAAAATTCACTTCTGTGACCTCGGCGGAAATATGGATGTCGTCTATCGCGAAATGGAGATGGATAGTCAGGCTAAAGAGGCCGAAGTATTAATTCTTCCCAATTGTGGATTAGCTCCCGGTATGGCTTGTGTAATAGCGGCAGGCGGTGCAAAAAAGTTTGATAGCGTAGATACAATCCAGATACGTGTAGGAGGACTACCTCAGCACCCGAAACCACCATTAAATTATCAATTAGTATTTTCACCTGAGGGGCTGGTGAATGAATATCTAGAGCCTATGGAAGCAATTCGCAATGGAGAATTTAAAACCTTAGCCTCTATGCTTGACCTTGAAGAGTTAGAATTCCCTTCACCATTTGGGAAGATGGAAGCCTTCAATACTTCAGGTGGGGCGTCAACACTTGTACACATGTTCAAGGGAAAAGTAAGGGATTTAGATTATAAAACGATCCGATATCCCGGGCATTGTGAGCGTTTTAAATTGTTACTTGATTTGGGTTTCGGCAGTTCTGAACCTGTTCTGCTTGGTGATAAAACCTTCACTGCAAGAGAGCTATTTGAACAAATGTTAAGCAAAAAACTCCCGCATAATGGACCTGATGTTGTACTTATGAGAGTATCACTATTAGGAAAAACAGGCGGGAAACAGCAAAAATTAGTCTATGAAATGATCGACTCGTTTGATACAAGTACAAAATTAACATCGATGATGAGAACGACTGCTTTTCCCACGACGATAATCGGGCAAATGGCAGTAAAAGGAGAAATCCCGGTACGAGGTGTTTTGCCGCCGGAACAATGTGTTCCATTAGACCCGTTTCTCAATGAATTAAAGAAGCGAAATATTGTTATACATGAATATGTACAATAAGAGGAATTGCCAATGAAACGTCCGCTTTCAGTCGTCATTATTACGAAGCATCCGGATACGATGCAGGAAATTCATCGTAGGTTTGATACAACCACAAGTTATCCGCGACTTAAAATGATTTCGATTTTATTAAAAGTATTATTTAAAGTGAAGTTGTAACCTTATGCTATTCAATCATGACTAAGAAGAGTACACATACACTGAGAATGAATTATTTATTTGTGATGATGTTCATCCTCACAAGAATGATAGGATATTCTCAATCCGCAATTAAATTAGAATTTGTGAATGACCTCTCGAAGAACAAACAAATTCAAGCTCTTCAAAAAGGCAAAGTAATGTATGGTTCGTTGAACGATATTTCATCGGCATTTCGTTTGACAAGTAGTACAGTCAACGAGAATCAACAATTCGAGTTTCAAGCGAAGGAATATAAGATTCGAGTAACATCAGGCAATCCGTTTGTAAGTATTACCGATGCAAAGAGTTCTACAAGTATTCTTCAATTGCCTTATGATGTTGAATACCGTAACGCAACTTTTCTCGTACCTGTTGAGTCGTTTATTGATATCTTTGATGATCTTACATCGGATGAAATGGTTTATGATAAAACGAATTATAGAATAATAATCGGGAAGGCAGTAGCACCATCGATATCAAGTATTTCGAAAGTAACTGTTGAGCAAAAATCGAATGGATACCTGTTACGGATTATCTCACCAAAACGGATTAATGATTATGAGAGTTGGCTGAAACCTGTTGATGATGCAACATGGTTGTATATCACATTACCGAATGCGAAGGCTGACTTACGTGCTTTAAATTCAAATAAGCCCGGAGGAGTGGTGAAGGATTTACTTGCCTATCAATCACCGACATCGTTACAACTTACATTTAAGCTTGGAACAAAAGTAAGCAACACAGAAGTGATTCAGTCGGATGGGAACAACGATCTCCTTGTAGCAATCCATACTCCTAAAGAAGAAGTAAAAGTAACGAAGCTTGAAGAGACATTAGAACGAACCCGAAGCCGCTGGAAACTTGATTGCATAGTTCTTGATGCGGGTCATGGTGGGCAGGACCCCGGAACAATAGGAGTAAAAAAGACGAAGGAAAAAGATGTAACGCTTTCGGTAGCATTAAAGTTAGGAAAACTTATTGAAGAAAATCTAAGCGATGTAAAAGTGGTCTATACACGCAAAAATGATACATTTATAGAGTTAGATAAGCGTGGACAAATAGCAAATGCGGCAGGCGGGAAACTATTTATTAGCATACATTGTAACGCCGCAAGGAAGAAACCATCGGCAGCGAATGGGTTTGAAGTATACCTTTTACGTCCCGGAAAAACTGAAAGTGCAATCAATATCGCATCGCGAGAAAATGAAGTTGTGAAGCTTGAAAAGAATTATCAAGACCGGTATAAGGAATTAACCGAAGAGCAATTTATCTTAGTAACGATGGCACAAAATGCTTACGTAAGGTACAGCGAGCAATTTGCCGGGCATCTTCAGGAAGAGATGAAACGTTATTTACCTGAAAAAAACAATGGGGTGAAACAAGCGGGATTTTATGTATTGGTAGGCGCATCTATGCCGAATGTTTTAATTGAAACAGGATATTTATCGAACAAGAAAGAAGAGCAGTATCTGGCATCTTCAAAAGGGCAGGATCAATTAGCGGCGGCAATCTTTCAGGGTATAAAAAAATATAAAGCAGAGTACGAACGATCGCTTGAAGAAGGTGTTATTGAAGCAGAGAAAAAATAACTGATGTTTGAAAAAAATAAACAAGGACAGTTACGGCCGTATCATATTTCTATCGGTATGATTTATGATATTGCAGATGAAGAACGGGTGGCGAGAGGCTGGTCGTATTTTCTTGATGGGAGAGTTACATCGTTAACGTTTTTAGAGAAGAGTATCCATTCAAAAGTTAAAGGAACACAAACCTATTCTGTCACGATTGAATTTAAACATCATCGCAATAAGCCCGAAGCATATTGTACATGTCCATACGATTGGGGTGTATGTAAGCATGTCGTTGCTACGATGTATGCTGTTCTTGAACAACAGGAAAAGGAATTACCGCTTATTAAAACATCTCGTGAACTCATAGAGAAAGAGATAACACGAACTGCTATATCATCAGGTATAAAAAAAAGAAATTCTAAACATAATAAGTGGTCAAAAAAGATTGAGAATTTGCTGTTACAGGATTCAATTTCTCCGGTCTCGTTTTCTACCCAACCGGCATGGAACTTAATTTATATTGTTCACACCAATTCAGTTACAACCGAGCTTCAAGCTTGCAGACAAAAAATAAAAAGGGACGGGCTCCCCGGAGAAATCACAAAGATTACAAATTACGATCTGGATGATAATGAACATTTTGATTCGATTGATCGTCTCATTATTCCATTAGTAGCGACGCCACAGGGATTAATGTTTTGGAATAAGACTCCCAATAATGATTATTCCTCCCGTGTGTATAGGGCAACCCCAACCCAGTTGTTTTCAACAATTTTAGGTCATTTAGAAAATAAAGAGGTGTATTTTCATGAAAAAGAGAACAACATTTTCGAGCGAATTCAGGTAATTGAAAAACCAGTAGAACTCTCTTTTATTCTCGAGGAAACAGATGATTCTGATACACTAATTGCGGTCATTCGGTCAGAACAAGGCAATATAGCCTTGGATGGCACAGTAAAGACGATTATAAAAGACCCTTTGTGGATTCTTAGTAATTCGGTTCTATATAGAATAGCAAACCTTGATGAGAAAACGATAGAATATCTCAAAAATACTTCATGGCGGGTACAAATACCGGATGTAGCGAGAAGTAAATTTAGAAAAGAATCGTTACCGAGGATGTTGGAGCGGTATACAGTTACCTCTGATTCAATTAAAATACTGCAATTATCGGACGGATTCAGCAAAAGGATATATTTGGAGGAAAATTCCTCGCAACTGAGAGTGAATCTAAAATATGCCTATAGTAGCTATGAAATCCCCGAAAAAGCGCGAAATCATCACTTTATTGTCCCCGGAGAGAAAGAAAATACTTATTATAGTATAGAACGTAATATCCATGCAGAATCTGAAGCACGTAGAGAGCTTATTGATAGCTATATGAGTGAAATTACGCCAAATGGCTTTATTCCGCGTCAGCACCCATTGGATTGGATTACACAAAAACTGCCATTATTGGTGGAAAAAGGATTTGAAGTCTTCGGCAGGGATAATTTGAAATCCTTCAAAATTCGATCGAATCCATCACTTGATATATCCATTTCATCGGGGATGGATTGGTTTGATATAAAAATGAATGTAAACTATGATGGAAATACGGCAGTATTTAAAGACATCTATCATAGTATCCAAAAGGGGGAAAGGTTTGTAAAGCTTTCGGATGGGACACTGGGAGTTATACCGGATGAATGGATGAATAAATTCAAACGAGCATTTTCTCTTACCAATGCAAATAGTTCTGAATGGAAATTTTCTCACAGCCATATTTCACTTATTGATCAACTGTTTCTTGAAAGCGATATTCATTCCACCGATAATGAGTTTTCTTTGTATAAGAAAAAGTTTGATGGATTTACAACGATCACACCATCAGATTTACCTGCGGCGTTTACGGGTGAGTTACGACCATATCAGAAAAGCGGATATGACTGGTTGCAATTTTTAAAAGAATTTAAGTTTAACGGATGTTTAGCTGACGATATGGGATTAGGGAAAACCGTACAAACGTTAGCGCTATTGCAACATGAATATGGGAACGGAGCAAAACATCCATCAATTATTGTTGTGCCGACTTCAATCATTTTTAATTGGTTGAATGAAGCGAAGCGATTTACCCCCTCGCTATTGATGTTGTGCCAAACAGGAATGAAGCGGTTTCGTTCAGCAGAGGAATTGAATAAGTATAATGTTATTGTTACATCGTACGGAACATTACGAAGAGATATTCAATTATTGAAAGATATGCATTTCCATTATGTGATTTTAGATGAATCACAGAACATAAAAAATTCAATTTCACAAAATGCAAAGGCAGTAAAACTGTTAACATCAGAACACAGGCTCACGCTTACGGGAACACCTGTAGAAAATAATTTGCTTGAACTCTGGTCGCAGTTTGATTTTTTGAATCCGGGTTTACTTGGATCGCGAAATAGTTTTCACGATAATTTTGTTCGCCCGATAGAGCGCAACAAAGATGCCGATGCAGTTGAGATGTTAAAGAAAACAATCTATCCGTTTATATTGCGACGAACGAAAGAAGTGGTTGCAAAAGAGTTGCCGCCCAAAATGGAATCGGTGAAGTATTGTGAAATGGAACGCGCACAACGGGCTATGTATAACCATTGGCGGGATTATTATAGAGCGGCGATATTTAATTCGATTGCCTCGTATGGATTGCAGAATTCCAAGTTGAAAGTATTGGAAGGATTGATGAAACTA
>ORJL011680603.1_pt1 | contig 16615 bp, 16 predicted proteins | sample 1779941 | NCBI WGS metagenome assembly ORJL01 (sample SAMEA104232317, study PRJEB22302) | groundwater metagenome | biome: forest; feature: aquifer; material: groundwater | place: USA | collected 2011-08-07 | depth 5.8 m | reverse complement strand
AGGACGGGCGCCGGAGACCGGCGCAGAGCTGGAGGCATCAGCCTGAGTGGCCTACTTCTATTCCGGCGCGTGGCCTACTTGACCACCGGCGTTTACAGGACCCTTTAGGAGTCTCTGGCGACATCGCGGCTTGTACGACGGCCTATGATAGATCAACCGTCATTGGTGCGATTCAAGACGCGGAACATTCAGCCTTCCAAGCCTTGTTTGCCGAACGAAACGGTGACATAAGTGGGGCGTTCGATTGGTGGGGCCGGCTCTTCAACGGCCAATTTCCTTCGTACAGGTGAGTAGCGTGTCATTGCGCGATGAAGCAACTGCCGAGGCAAAACGGATTGAAGAAGATGCGTTCTATTCCAGCAACGGGCACTTTTACGCTGCCTCAGGTTGGGGATTTGCACACAACAGCCTCGGGGTCGTGGCTGCGATGCTTGCCGCTATTGCTGCCAGCACTGCATCACAGGGCGAGGCCGCCCTTACTTCTTCGATAAGCATCGTGGCCGCTGTGAGTGCAGGGCTTCTTACATTTCTGAAACCCGGGGATCAGGCGTCTGCGCATCTGAGGGCTGGTAACTCCTACAGCGCTCTAAAGAATCGCACGCGGATTTATTACGCGATTGAGTCGCAGGCCAAGACCGACTTGGAGAGTGCTGATCGTGTTTTGGAGTTGAGCCATGAGCGCGATCGCCTTAATGCGTCGAGTCCACAGCTGCCCTCCTGGGCTTATTGGCTTGCCAAACGAAAGATTGAGGCGGGAGCACACGTCTACGAGGTCGATAAGCCCAGTTGCTGACGAGTGAGGGAGTCACGTTTACTAAGCCAGACTCCCACACGCATGAAGCCAGGCCCTGAAGTCCGGAATGTTCTTGCTCGCCCACTCGCCGGAGGAGGCACCTGCGGCTGAGGTGCACCGCCACCTGCTGGAGCGGGCGTCGCTGGCGGACCGTCTGGGATTGCTTGACAAAGGCGTTCGTTCGTATAAAGATGCAGCCAAGAAGTCTGTTTGGGCTGAATTCGCACTTCAATTAGACTATTCGACTCTTTATGGGACCATAACCATGGCAGACGTGTTGGACAGTCGGGAGCTATTGACTAACTTAATGAGTTCGTTTAGTCAGGCCGTGATATGGGGAGTGTTGCACAGCGCCACCGCTTTAAAGGCGCTCAAAAGTGACCGGGACCAATATAATGCCATATGCCTATCCGATTGACTCCCGTGATTACTACATCTTGCGTTCGGCATGTTAGTCCCCCAGTTGGGCAATGAGACTACGCAGGTTGCCAAGTTTATCCGTCACCGTCTGTGAATTAGGCACCCGGTTCTGTTCTTCGAGGATGTCCGCTATGCGCTCGATAATAGGCACCAATCGGTCTTGCCTGCTTGATCGCCGCGGGAATCTCCGCTGCCAGCGGCGCACGGCCCATTTATCCACCCCAGTCATCAGAAGGAACAACCACACCCCAAACGCCGCGAGGGCGTACGGAGAGTTTAGGAAGTCCACTAACCATGCCCACCCGTTCACGACGAACTCGGCAGTACTCATAGGGCTTGCGATCCTCCATGCGAACCATAACATCGGTAGTCGTACAGCCCAGCGATCCATACACGGCGCTCCCCCACAGCAGGATGCTGCATGGTCGCGCCAACGGCTGTTAGAGGCAATCGAATGCCCCAACATCTACATCTTGCGGGCACGGGAGTCAACCGGATAGGCATATAATGCCAAAGCGCCGTTGTGGCGCGAAGCCGGTCTAGCTATCGAAGGAAGCCTGCCCGAGGTTGAACAGGAGTGTGCCCGCTGTGAAGACGTGGTGCGCGAGTATTTTGAAACTCGTCCTCCGAGGATAGAGACGCCGCCGAGCTTCGTTGCGCACCCGAGAGTGGCATTAGCCCTCGAACAATAGGGCCGGGCCCCGAGACTGGGTGTTATAGTCCGTTATCCTGGAACCAACCGGCACTCCCACGAGCCACGCCATGAAATTCGGACTGTTCCTGCTTGCCCACTCGCAGGAGAAGGTGTCCGCGGCGGAGGTGTACGGTCGTAGGTTCGCCTGTTGCCCCTCGGTTGCTCGTTGACACCTGACGCAGGCCGTCACGATACTGGCGCGGGCTGCCGCAGCGGACCGTCGAACCGTGGTCTGAGCGTGCTGGCGACAGGAGGAGACGCATGGAGGTCATGCAGAGCGCCACGTGGCTGTGGCTCACGCTTGCCTCGGCGATCTTCATGACGATTGCCACGTTCGGTATGCTGGGCAATGGGACGGCTGGCACAGTTTTACAGCGGTTGGGGTGGGCCGGGCTCGCTGGGGGCATGGTCGCCACGGTGCTGCTGACGGGCTTCGGCGGTGGGCTCTGGCTCAGCGGAGCGATGCTGATCTGGTCCGCCTTGTCCGCAATCGCCGCACGGCTGTTCCTGACGCTTATCGCCAGACCGAGGAGGTAATACGCTGGAGGCCTGAGCCAGTCGACAGACGGGCCTCAACCCGCCGGAGGCATGGGCCGTCGCGCTACCCAGGCGTGGTTCGACAAGCTCACCACGAGCGGGGTTCCAAGTCCTCATGGCCCATTCCGCTTGCTCCCGGTTTGTCCCCCGTCCTTCTCAATACGAATCCAACCCCACGCCCCACGGAGGCCACGCCATGAAATTCGGACTGTTCTTGCTTGCCCATTCGGCAGAGAAGGCGCCTGCGGCGGCGGTGTATGCGAACCTTCTGGAGCAGGCGCGGCTGGCCGACCGCCTGGGGTTTGCGGCGGTGTGGCTGGCGGAGCACCACTTCTCGTCGTACGGGTACGGTCCGAACCCGCTGCTGACGGCGCTGAAGGTGGCGGACGCCACGGAGCACGTGCGGGTCGGGACGGCGGTGATCGTGCTGCCGCTGCACAACCCGCTGTACGTGGCGGAGCAGATTGCGCAGGTGGACCAGTTCACCGGCGGCCGGCTGGAGGTGGGCTTCGGCAGCGGCTACCAGGAGTATGAGTTCAGCCGCTGGGGCGTGCCGCTGAGCGAGAAGGGCGAGCGTTTCAGCGAGGCGCTGGACATTGTGCGGCGCGCGCTGACGGACCGTACGCTGAGCCACGAGGGCAAGTACTACCACTTTCCGGAGACCACGCTGTTCCCAGAGCCGTTCCAGAAACCGACGCCGCCGCTGTGGGTGGCGGTGCAGCGTCCGGAGGCGATTGCGTGGGCGGTGCGCAGCGGCTACCAGTGCATCAGCGGCGGGTCGAGCGCACCGTCGGACCGGCTGGAGGCGAACTGGGCGGCGTTCCGCGACGGCGTGAATGCGGCGGGCATGCCGTGGCCGCAACCGTTCGCCATCCAGGCGCAGGTGTACGTGGGCGAGACGGAAGAAGACGCCCGTGAGCAGTTGCACCACGCCATCTGGCACCTGCGCATGACGGGGCCGCTGCACGCCAACACCCAGGTGGTGGAGGACGGGCGGATACTGGAGCGTCCGCAGCCGGGCGAGCCGAGCCTGGACGCACTGTACGACCGCTACGTGTTCTTCGGCACCGCCGAGCGGGTGGCCGAGCGGCTGGAGAGCCTGCTGGCCACCACGGGCGTCACCTATCTGAACTGCGTGATGGCGGTGGGACGGCTGGAGCACGCCAAGGTGATGGCCTCGATGGAGCGGTTCGCCACCCAGGTGGCGCCCCGGTTTAGGGACCGGGTGGGGACAGCGGCGACCACCATGCCGGTGACCGCGGGGTAGGGTTCGAAGTTCTTCCCCCTGCCTAGGGGGAGGCTAAGGTGGGGGTAAGCCCGGCGTCGATTATGGCCAGCCGTTTGCGGTAGAGGCAGCGGTAGCGGCGGGCTGCAGGATGGGTGCCGTCGCGGCACATCCCACCCGCCCACCCTCGATCTGGCCTGAATGGGGGACACCCCCATACCCCCGGCAAAGAGGGTTGCACCCTCTCTGCACTTGCCCGCGGGGAGGCTGCCGGTGTGGCTGGCGCCAGCAGGTATGTGCGTTCGGTTAGCCCCTTCCCCTCACTCCTTAGGGAGGGGAAGGGGGGATGGCCCTCCTCTGCCCCTCACCTTCGGCGGACGGCTATTGCGGGTTAGGAGCGGGCGTGCCGTCCTTGCGGGCGCGCAGGTCGTAGTAGAGCAGGGTCTGGGCGATGGGGCTGAGTGGGGCAGCGAGGGTGCTGGCGGCGATGGCGCCGAGGACTGGGATGACGTTGAGGGCGCCCAGGACAGTACTGGCGATGCCCGTGATGAGGCCGATCACCAGCGAGATGCCGAGGACCCGCCACCACTGGCCGTGCACTAGGTCGGAGCTGCGGGAGAGGGCGGCACGGGGGCCGGCGCCATCGAGGACGACGGCCTGGGAGAGGAAGCTCCAGCGCACCCCGAAGTAGAAGGCGAACGGGATGCCGATGATGGTGATGGCCATGAGGATGACGGCGACGCCGACCAGCAGTCCGGCCGCCCATGCCGTGATGGCGCGGGAAAGGGCCGTCTTCCATGCCTCGGCCGGGTCGAGGCGGTCGTGTTCGACGGCCTGCGCGGTTGCTTGGACGAGGGCGAGGTGGGTGAGGCCTACCACGACGGCGGCAACGCAGCCCACCAGGACGAACACCGGCGCCAGCGGCAACAGCGAGAGGAGTGCCGCCATCTGCTCTTCCGTCGGCGTGTCGCTACGGCCGGCGCCGGCGGTGAGCAGCGCGGTTTGCGAGCCGACGAGGGCACCGATGGCGAGGGCCACTAACCCGTTGGGGACGGTGCCGATTACGGCGGTGATGAGGAATCCCACCAACCGTTTCTGCATGAGGTTTGCGGTGTCTTGCAGGATGTCCGAGAGCGTCCGCGTGTGCATAGCCGTCTCCTTCTCGCCCTGGTGAGCGGTGCATAGCGCCCCCGCCATGCTGTAGTAAGGAACGCCCACTTAGCCGGACTGCAACATTCCAGCGGCGGACGTGGTGAAGAGCGCTGTGCGTCACGCCTGCACGTATACTAAAAGCATGAACGCCATTCGTTCGTTGGAGCCGCAGCCGCCGCAGAGCGTGGCCGAGGCCGCCGGGCGTCTGCGGGACAACTTGGCGACCATGGTGGTGGTGCGGCCGGCGGTGCTGGACGTGCTGCTGGCGGGCCTGTTCGCGGGCGGGCACGTGCTGCTGACGGATGTGCCGGGCGTGGGCAAGACGCTGCTGGCCAAGGCGCTGGCGGCGTCCATCGATGGCACGTTCCGGCGGGTGCAGCTCACGCCGGACCTGCTGCCGGCCGACATTACCGGCAGCAGCATCTACAACCAGCGCACCGGCGAGTTCAGCTTCCTGCCCGGCCCGCTGTTTGCCAATGTGGTGCTGGCCGACGAGCTGAACCGGGCGACGCCGCGCACGCAGTCGGCGCTGCTGGAGGCGATGGGCGAGCGCCAGGTGACGGTGGACGGCGCCACCCACATGCTACCCGACCCGTTCTTTGTCATCGCCACGCAGAACCCGGTGGAGACCTACGGCACCTTCCCGCTGCCGGAGGCGGAACTAGACCGGTTTGTGGTTTCGCTTAGCCTTGGGTATCCCGATACCGAGGCGGCGGTGCGCATCCTGGAGCTGGAGGAGCACGGCGAGGCCGAGCCGGCTCCCGTGCTGTCCATCGACGATGTGCTGCACGCACAGGCGACGGCGCGGGCGGTGGCGGTGGCGCCGGCGGTCAAGCGGTATGTGGTGGGCTTGGTGGAGGCCAGCCGCGTCCATGCCGAGGTGGCGCTGGGGGCCAGCCCGCGGGCAGCGGTGGCGTTGCAGCGCACCGCGCAGGCTTGGGCTGCCATGCAGGGCCGTCCTTTTGTGACCCCCGACCACGTGAAGGCGGTGGCGTCCGCCGTACTGAGCCACCGGCTGTTGTTGGCCACCGTGCGAGGCGGCGCCAGCGGCGAGCGGGTGGTGGCCGACCTGTTGCAGTCGGTACCCGTACCCCTTTAGCCGGCGGTGACGGCCCGCGGCCTCGGCTTCCTCGTTTTCACCGGCCTGGTGTACCTAGCCGCCAACCAGACCAGGGTGGGCTGGCTGTACGTGTTGGCGGCCGGCATGCTGGCCGTGCTACTGGTGTCGGCGCTGCTGCCGGGGTTGTGGGTTGGCAACGCGCTGGTCACCCGCCGCCTGGCGCCTGCCGCCCCCGGCGAGGTGCGGGAGGGCGACCCGGTGCTGGTGCGCATCGAAGCGCGGGCCACCGGCCTGTTCGGCGCCTTCTTCCTGCAGGTGCGGGACGCGTGCCCGTACGCCGCACCGGGGCAGCGCGGCCTGCGGGCGTTCTTTGCCGCGGTGGCACGGGATGGATCGGCGCAGGATGTGCCAGTGGTGTGCTGGCGGCGCGGCAGCTACGACCTGCCGCCGTTGCTGGTGGAGAGCCGGGGCCTGTTCGGGCTGTTCCGGGCTACTCGGACGGCGGCCGAAGGCAGCACCCTGCTGGTGCGGCCGTGGGCGCTGGAGCGCGCGGAGTCCGCAACGTTGCGTCCGGCGGAGGCGGCGGTGGACGCCGGCGCACGAGCGGCGGGCCCCGGCGTCGACGTCATTGGCACGCGCGAGTACCGGCCGGGGGATGCGCTGCGGGCGGTGCACTGGCGCAGCAGCGCGCGCCACGGCCGGCTGATCACCAAGCAGTTTGGCCAGGACCCGGACCCGATACTGTGGTGTGTACTCGACATAACAAACGAGTTTGGTGAAGAGCGAGACACCACGCTGGAGTACGGCGTGAAGCTGGCGGCCAGCCTCTCCCGCTTTGCCGAGACTGAGGGGTGGGCGTTCCGGCTGGTGACGGGCGACCGCCGGCAGCCGTTGGAGTCGCCGTCCGTGGTCACGGAGTATCTGACGACGGTGGAGGCGGACACCAGGGCCGCGGGCGCTGCCGAGTTGCTGCAGCGGGTGCAGCCGGGCTCGGGCGTGGTGGTGGTGGTGGCCGCCGACCCGGGCGGTATCGGACGTTTGCCGGTGGGAGTGCGGTGCTACGCCACGCGGTTTGCGGGCCTGCCGGGCTTGCGGGCGGCGGCGTGGGCGCCTGGCTTGCGGCCGCTGGAGTGGCGGGCGGGTGAGGAGCCGGCGGTGGCGGTGGGGCGGGCTATTGCCGCGATTGAGGCGGGAATGGGGGAGCGGTAGGGGGCATCGTTCCTCCCCCTGCCTAGGGGGAGGTTAGGTGGGGGTAAGCCCTGCCGTCGATGTGGCCAGCCGTTGGCTGTAGAGAGGCCGGCGGGTAGCGTGCGATGGTGGGCCGTGAGGGCGGCGGGCTCCCCCTCACCCTAGCCCTCTCCCGCGAGGGGAGAGGGGATCTATCGGTCTGGGTTTGGCGCTAGTGGGCGTTCTGGAGGTAGTGGTCGGCGGCGATGGCGGCGGTGCAGCCGTCGCCGGCGGCGGAGATGGCCTGGCGGTAGGTGTTGCTGCGCACGTCGCCGGCGGCGAACACGCCGGGCAGGCTGGTGGCCATCCACTCGTCCACTGCCACGTGGCCGGTGGGCAGCAGCGGCAGGACGCCGCCGTACAGGCTGGTGTTGGGCTGGAAGCCGATGGCGAGGATGACGGCGGCGGCAAGGATCGCCTGGGCGGGGCCCGCGCCATTCTGGACCCGCACGGCGTTAACCGCGCCTTCGCCCAGGATGGCCTGGACGGTGGTGTTGGTGAGCAGGGTGATCTTGGGGTTGGCCTCGACGGCCTGCTGGAACACCTCGAACGCGCGCAGCGAACTGCCGCGGTGCACGATGGTGACGTGCGAGGCGTGCTCGGCCGCGGCGATGGCCCTGGTCAGGGCGGTGTCGCCGCCGCCGACCACCACCACGGGCTTGCCGGCCACTGCGCTGAAGCCGGTGGTCTCGAATCCGTAGACGCCTTTGCCCTGCAGTTCCTGAGCGCCGGGCACGCTGAGGATGTTGGGCACGCTGCCGGCTGCCAGAATCACCGTCTTGGCCGTATAGTCACCTCTGGAAGTGTGCACCACCTTCAGGTCTGCAGCCACCTCGACCGACATCGCCTCGGCGGTGACGGTCTCGGCCCCGAACTTAGTGCACTGGTCCCACATCGCCTTGCCCAGGTCGGGGCCGCTGATGCCAGCCGGGATGCCGGGGTAGTCGTCTACGGCGCCGGCGTAGCGCAGCAGGCCGCCCGGCGTTGCGCGCTCGACGATGAGGGTGGAGTGCAGGCCGCGTGCCCCGTAGAGCGCCGCGCCTAGGCCGGCGGGGCCGCCACCGATGATGATGATGTCGTAGACTTCAGGCATGGAGGATCCTTGAGGGTGGTGACTCCAGTATACCGAGGCGGCCCGGCGGTTGGGGGGCTCCGGCGGCCGGGCCTGTGCTACCGAGCGCTCATGGAACGCTCACCTGGGTTTTTTGCGCCTCACGAGTCCATCATTCGGGCTTGACTACAGTGAACAGCGGGCGTGCAAACGCACCGCTAGAAGGGGACGTGCACATGTACAAACGTATACTGGTACCGCTCGACGGCTCCAAGGTCGCTGAAGGTGTGCTGCCGCAGGTCTGTGAGCTTGCGAGCGCACTGCGGGCGGAAGTGGTGCTGCTGCGGGTGGCGCCCACTGCCGACAGCCTGCTGGGCAACGGCGTGGTGGTGGGCAATCGGGCCACGACGCTGGAAGGCCAGATGCAGCGGTCGGCGCTGGGGTACCTGGACCGGGTGAAGGCCGGGTTGGGAGCGGTGGGGGCTGGGGTGTCGTGCGTGGCGGTGAGCGGCCCGGTGGCCGAGACGATTGCCGAGTGGGCGGCCGCCAACCAGGTGGACCTGATCGCGCTGACCAGTCACGGGCTGGGCCACGCTGCCCGTTGGGTGTTCGGCTCGGTGGCCGACCGGCTGCTCCAGGCGTCGAAGGCGCCGGTGCTGGTGGTGCGGGCTTCAACGGAGTTGCTGCAGGCCCAAGAGGAGCAGGAGGAGGCCGAGATGGACGCGGCGTTGTTGCAGGCGCTTGCGCCGGGCGCACAGACCACATAGGAGCGGTCAATGACTCCTTCCTGAGGGGACACCCCTTAGACACTTTGCCAAAGGGGCCTGCAGCTCCTCTGGACTCCCGCGCTGGCGGCCGCCTTTGGTGCGGCAGTACAAACCTACATGCTCGCTAGGAGAGAACCCTATGTATGACCGAATGCTGATCCCCCTGGATGGCTCACACGAATCGGAGGCGGCGCTCGCCTATGTAGAGTTGCTGGCCGGCAGACGGCCGGTCGAGGTAACGCTCTTTCAAGCGGCGGATACCGGGCTGGACGTGGTGGACCCGAAACATGAGCTGTTCAAGTACAAGTTGGAGGAGGCCGCCACGCAGACGGCAGAGGAGTACCTCAAGTACGTGGTGGGCGTGCTGAGGGACGAGGGTGTGAACGCCCAGTACAAGGTGCAACTGGGCCGCCCCGCCGATTGCATTCTGCAGGCGATTGAGGACACTCGCGCCGACTTGGTGGTGATGATGAGCCGCGGCCGCTCGGGCATCGACCGGTTCCGGCACGGCAGCGTGGCCTGGGAGCTGCGGCACCGGGTGATGGCGCCGATGTTGGTGGTGCCAAGCGGCCCGCACGCGGCAGTGGTGCAACCGTGGGGCGCCAAGCCGCTGCTGACGGATGTGGTGGTACCGCTGGACGGTTCGGTGGTGGCGGAGCAGGCGCTGCCGCACGCCGCCGAAATGGCGCTGCGGCTGGACGCCCCGCTGCACCTGCTGCGGGTGGTGACACGCGCGCAGATGATGGCGTTTGAGCCCGGCGCATTGGGCTACTACTACGACATGGAGAACGAGATGGTGCAGGACGCTGAGGCGTACCTCACGGAGCAGGCGGGCAAGCTGCCTCCGGGCGTGCGCTCCACCGTCCAGGTCGTCCGCGGCCTGCCGGCGCCCACCATTCTGGACATGGTGGAGCGGCTGGGGGATGCGCTGGTGTGCATGACCACCCACGGCCGTTCGGGCCTGGGCCGGGTGGTGCTGGGCAGCGTGGCGGAGAAGGTGACGCAGGAGTCGGGGATGCCGGTGCTGCTGGTGCGCGCCTCGTAGCTCTTGCGGTGGGCTGTGGGTGATGCCGGGGTGGGTGACCGCCCCGGCATTCTTGTGTACGGCGGAGCGACGAAACGAGGGGCGCCTTCGTAGGGGCGGCATTCATGACGCCCGGCCGGCCGGACGAACGCGGCGCGGCGCGAGGACGGGGGCCCCGCCTGGGGCCCCCGTCCTGTTCAGTTGTGGCCGGTGGCGGATGGATTATTCCTTGACGCGGACGACGAGCACGGGACGGCCGGAGTTGCGGACCACGCGGTCGGCGACGCTGCCGAGGATGGTGCGGACCACGCCGCTGCGGCCGTGGCTCGTGATGACGGTGAGGCTGTCGGCGGTGTCGTGGGCTAGGTCCACCAGCAGGGTGGCGGGGTCGCCCAGCATCCGCTTAGGGTCGACCACGAAGCCCTTGGCCCGCAGCGCGGTGGCCTGGGTGTTCACGTAGTCGTCGGCCTCCTGCTCAATGGCCTCCAGCAGCTCCACGGACACTTCCGCGCCGCCGTAGGGGTAGGGCTCGGCAAAGGCGAAGGTGTAGGTGGAGACGGCGCGGAACAGGGTGATGCCGGCGTTGAACGCCTTGGCGAAGTCTTCTGCCACGGGCAGCGACTGCTCCGCGAGGGTTGAGCCATCGAGCGGCACGATGATGTTCTTAATCGCGGCGGTGGCCGGTGTGCCTTCGGTGGGGCGGTACAGCAACAGGGGCACCACGGTGTCGTGGATGACCTTGTCGGCCACGCTGCCGAGCACCATGCGGGCCACCCCGCCGCGGCCGTGGGTGCTCATGGCCACCAGGTCGGGCTTTACCTCGGCCACCACCGACTCGATCACGCTGGCGGGGGGGCCGATGCCGGTGTGGGTCTCAACCTTCAGGCCCTGGGCCTCCAGCCGCTGCTTCACGGATTGCAGGTAGGTCTCGGCGCGGGCGATCTCCTCGTCGACGATCTGTTTGAGCGATGGCAGTTCCACCCACATCTGGCCGGTCTGCTCCAACGCTGCGGTGTCTACCACGTGCAGCAGGATGAGCGAGCCGCTGGCCGCTTTAGCGATGGCGGCCGCGTAGCCGAGGGTCTGCTCGGAGAGCGCTGAACCGTCCAGCGGTACGAGAATCTTTTGAAACATTGCTAGCCTCCGCGTGATGAAAATGGGCTGGAGCCCGGGAAGTCTTCCCACAGTCTAGGCCCATAGCGCCCATAGGTAAACGGTAAGCCTGACGGGGTCAGGGCTATCGCATTCTTTCGCCCGTGACGAGAATGCGATAGCCCTGCTGCCGGGGAGCGGAATGGAACGTGGGGGTTGCGTTGCAGCGGAACGAGGGGCCGCGCGGCGCAAGCGCATACCGGGAGCCTGCGGGAAAGAGGGTTGTGTGACGGCCTCGGGTTCTAGGCGGTGGCAGCCAGCAGGCTGACGATGGACGCGAGGAGATCGGGGGTGCGGAACGGCTTCGGCAGAAACACCGTTACCTGATGGCGGCGCAGTTCGTGGCGGGTGATGGGCCCGGACGACACAAGAACCACCGGAGCGGGGCGCTCGCCGCGAGCCATGCGGAGTTCGCCCAGCACCTGCCAGCCATCGCGATCGGGCAGGCGCGGGTCGAGCACCACCAGATCGGGCGGTTCTTCGTGCGCTGCGCTCAGCGCGTCGGCCGCAGTACTCGCCACGCGCACCAGCCATCCTTGGCGTCGTAGCGACTCGGCAAGCACATCGGCCAAGAACCAGTCGTCATCCACAAGCAAGATAGTGGTGGTGGCCATGGGTGTGGGGAAGGTCCTCTTAGGTTACCTTCCTCCAGCCTAGCCGCTGCCCCGTGAGGAATTCGTGAGGGCTGTGCTGGGGCTATGAAGAAGCCGTGAGCGGCCTGCTCACGGCTGAGGCGTGGCCAGGCGGTAGCCGAGCCCTGGTTGGGTGAGGATGAGCTTGGGATGGGCGGCATCGTCTTCGATCTTGCGGCGTAGCTGCTTGATGAATGTGCGCAGGTATTCCCGCTCCTCGCCGTACTCGGGGCCCCACACGTCCTGCAGCACCTGGCGGTGGGTGACCACGCGCCCCACGTTCACGGCAAGGAAGTGCAGCAGTTCGTACTCTGTGCGCGTGAGCGAGACTTCCTGGCTGTTCTTGGTGACGATGCGGCGGCCGAGGTCGATGGTGACATCGTTGAGCTTGAGCACGGGCTGGTCGGCCGATTCGGTCCCGGCGCTGCGCTGCGCCCGGCGTAGGGCGGCGCGTACGCGGGCCAGCAGCTCTTGGACCGAGAAGGGCTTGGTCAGATAGTCGTCGGCGCCCAGGTCGAGCGCCCGCACCTTCAGGTTCTCCTCGTGGCGGGCCGAGAGCATGATGACGGGCATGGTGGCCCACTCGCGCAGCCGCTTGAGGGCCTCTATGCCGTCCATGACCGGCATGGTGATGTCGAGGATGACGACGTCGGGCATCACCTCAGCGGCGCGCTCCAGCGCCTCTTCGCCGGTGCGCGCTAATTCCACATTGAACTGTTCGTTCTTGAGCTGGCGCGCGACGAACGTGCGGATCTGGGCGTCGTCGTCGACGACTAATACCGTGGGTTCACGCATGAACGCTCCCTGCTAGGCCGGCCGGTCCGGCAGCCTCAAAAGGTAGGGCGAAGCTGAAGGTGGACCCCCTGCCCACTTCGCTGGTCACTGCGATGGTACCACCATGCGCCGCGACGATCGCCTGGCAAATTGCCAGACCGAGTCCGGACCCCGGCCGGCCGCCGCGGGTGGCGTGGCGTTCGCCGCGATAGAACTTGTCGAACACGAGAGACACCTCGTTGGGGGGGATGCCGCTGCCGTGGTCGGCAACCTCCACCACCAGGCACTGGCCACCGGCCACGGCGTGGGCGCGCAGTTCAATCGGCGAGCCGTCGTCGGAGTACTTGAGGGCGTTGCTGAGCAGATTGCACATCACGCGCTGTAGCTGGAGGTAGTCGGCGAGCAAGGGTGGCAGGTTGTTGGGCACGTCTACGTGTATGCGGGCGGCCACCTTGTCGTCACCCTGGGCCACCCGCCATACACAGTCGGGGGCTAGGTCGGCCAGGTGGCACTCCTCGAGGTCCAGCGGCATTGCCCCGGACTCGATGCGCGACATGTCCAGCAGGTTGTCGACCAGCTCGGTCAAGCGGTCGACCTCCGCCTCGATGACCTTGGCCCACTCGAGGGGGATGACCGCGGTATCGCCCTGGGCGTTGAGCTGCACGCTGCCGGCCACGCCTTTGATAGTGGTGAGGGGCGACTTCAGGTCGTGGGAGATCATGGCCATGAAGTCGTTCTTCATGCGCTCCACCTCTTTGAGGCGGGAGATGTCTTGCAGCACCACCACCACGCCGCCGGGGTCGGCGTCGCTGGCGGCGATGAGCACGGCGTTGATGAGCACCGGCACCCGTGCGCTGTCGGGACGCTCCAACAGGTACTCCTCGCCGAGACAGGGGCCCTCGCCGGCGAGACAGCGGGCGGCGGGCCATGCCTCGCGCGGAATGGGGGCGCCATCGGGCGTGAGGATGCGGGCGCCGAAAGGATAGGTGCGGCCTTGCAGGCGGCGGCTGCTTTCGCCGAAGAACAGGCGGCCGGCCGCCTCGTTGGCCATGGTTACCCGGCCGGCCTGATTGATGACGACCACCGCTTCGGGTTCGTGCTGCAGCACGGTGTGCAGCCGTGCCTCGGCCTGCTGGGCGCGGGCGTGGGCGGCGCGCTCCGCCTCGTACTGGCGGGCGTTATCGAGCACTATGGCGGCCAGGCTGGCGAGCTGGCTCACCAACTCCACCTCGGATGGTTCGAACTTGCGGCGCTGGCGCGTGCCCAGGTAGAGCGCACCCAGCCGGTTGCCGCGGGCCTCGAGCGGGGCCACGATGAGTGACACCAGGCCCAGCCGGGCGGTGCGTTGCTTGTACGTGGCGTCGAAACGCGGGTCGGTGGCGTAGTCCTCGATCACCACGGGCTGGCGGCCGCTGATGGCCATGTTGCCGGCGCCACGGGCCACGGGGAAGGGGGCCATTTGCCGCCGGTTGGGGATGCCGCGGGAGAAGGCCGTGCGCAGCCGGCCGGTGCGCGGGTTGTACAGCGAGATAAAGGCGCCGTCGACATCGAGCAACTGTTTGGCGTGGATGACGACCTGTCGCAGCACCGCGCCCGGCCGCAACTCCAACGTGATGCGGCTGGCGATGTTTTGGAGCGCCGCCCATTGCTGGCCGCGCTTGCGGCTCTCCTGGTACATCGCGGCGTTGTGGATTGCCACCGCTGCGTAGCGGGCCATTTCCTCCACCAGGGCCTGATCCTCGCGGGAGAACTCCGGCGCGCCGATGCGGTCGGTGAGGTAGATGTTGCCCACGTTGTGGCCCTGGGCCAGGATGGGCACGCCCAGCAGACTGCGCATGGGCGGATGGTGCGGCGGGAAGCCGACCGACCGCGGGTGTTGGTCGATGTCGGCCACTCGCACGCTCTGGCCGCCTTGGAACAGCTCGCCGAGCAGGCCGCGGCCCTGGGGCAGCGCACCGAGTGCCTGGCGTTCGGCCCGGGTGATGCCCACGGTGTAGAACTCGCGGATGGTGCCGTCGTCGTCCATGACGCCGAGGGCGGCGTAGCGGGCGGGCACCAGCCGCCGGGCCTCTTCCGCGATGCGTTGCAGCACCACCTGCGGCCGCAGTTCGGAGGCGAGCAGCAGCATGGTGCGCCGCAGCCGCCGGTAGCGGCTGCGCTGCGTGGCCACGGCGGTGCTGGACTGCAGGGTGGTGGCGTACGCCGCGACCTCGTCGGGCCGAAAGCGGGGCTGGCCACCGGGTGTGTGGGTGGCGGGTGTTAAGCGGCCCAACCGCACGGCGCGCCCCAGCGTGGTGTGGTGCACACCCACGATGGCGGCGGCCTGACGCAGCGACAGCAGTTGCTCCAAAGGGATGACCTCCGCGATTGGTGCGTTTGGAGCGATTATAGCTGACGAGATGGTCTCTGTAACGTCGGCCGGCGGGGGAAGCAGGGCAATCGCATTCTCGCTGAGGCCCGAGGTTCCGTTCATGGTGAGCCCGTCGACACGCTCGGAGGCTGTGCGTTTTTCCAGGAGCGGCCCGCTCACCCCTGGTGGCAGGGCTACAGGTTTGGATCCCGTCACGGCGTGTCCCGCCCACCCTCCAAACTCCTTACCGAGGGGACATCCTTCGTCAAGCTCAGGACGGCGCGCCCTCGGCTCCCCGGCAAGGAGGGCAGTCGCCCTTGCACTCTCCCGCTGCTAAAGCCCACAAGGCTGGGCAGTCGCCCGCGGGGTTAGGTGCGCTGGGTAATCCAGATGTCTGGGGCGCCCACCACGCCGGCCTTTTCCATGGCGCCGTGCACTTCGGCGCTGCCCACAAAGGCCTGAGCTTCTTCCATGGTCTTGAACTCGTGGTAGACGGTCAGGTCGTTGGGATTGCCGGTGGCCTGGTAGACGCCGTGGCTGGTGACGCCCAGGCTCTTTCGGGTGGTGTCGAAGGCGTCGTAGACCTGGCGCCAGGCGGCGTAGTCCTGCACTTGATGGCGCACGAACAGGGTGGGCATTGTGGGCCTCCAGTTGGGGTGGGATGTCGCTGCCAGCATGCCCGCGCCTACGGTGGATCGCAAGGCTGCCCGTACATCGGGCGGGGGTGGCAGCGACTGCTGGTGTAGCGGTTTGCGACGCTGTGGTGGGAGGTGCACGATGCGGTGGATGATGGCGGGGTTGGAGCGATGGGCGGCATCGCCGCTGGTGTTAGGGAGCACGGCGACGGGGAATGTTGGCGCTGTGCTGGTGGGGGCGCTGCTGCTGGCGGCGGGCGACCTAGCCGCGCAGGCGCTTGCGCAGTCGGGACGGCAGGCGCACCGGCCATGGGGCCGGCTGCGGGCATGACGGCGGCCGGATGTGGTGGTGTGGTGACTGGTGGGCCCAGCTGGATTCGAACCAGCGACCAAACGGTTATGAGCCGCCCGCTCTGCCGCTGAGCTATGGGCCCGGTGCTGCGCATTCAGTATAGCGAACGCAGCGCCTTTGGGGATGGCGCCCGTTATGAGCCCACTGGGCGATTGGGGCGGCTCGGGCCACTGGTCGCGCGGGCTGTGCGCAAGTTATCACCAATTGTGTATAACGCCCTACTTGCGCCGCCGCGTCCCCGGCTATTTTGTGGATTGGGTGTGGATTACAGGTAGGGGTGTGTACGTGTTAGCAGGTTCACATGCCGGCGGGTGGGCGTGGCTGGCAGGAAGCCTATTGGCCGCTGTGTCTACGGGCACAACTGTGCACGTGTCTACGGGTAGACCTGCAATTGCTTGCCGTTCATGCGGTGGAGGTTTGAGCATGGGTAGATGATCCCGCCGCCGTGAACGGCGGTCCGTGGGATGTTGACCGCTGGGGGGGGCGGCCCTTGGCGGACACTGGGCTGGTGGCCGTTGGGCTGCCGCGACTGAGGGAAGGAGGTCACCGGTCGCCGGTTTGACGTCCGCTTGAAGACGCCCCCCGCTTGCAGGTCATGCTGAGCCGTCCGACGGCGAAGAATCCCTCCAAACCAGCGCAAGGCACACTGCCGTCCGGCGGTAACAGTTCAGCCCTGCGGGGTCAGCAGCGGCGGGTGCGTGCAGGGAGGGCGCAGCCCTCCTTGCCAGGGGGTTTGGGGGGTGTCCCCCCAATTTGGAGCGATTGAGGGT
>ORJL011914622.1_pt1 | contig 16616 bp, 14 predicted proteins | sample 1779941 | NCBI WGS metagenome assembly ORJL01 (sample SAMEA104232317, study PRJEB22302) | groundwater metagenome | biome: forest; feature: aquifer; material: groundwater | place: USA | collected 2011-08-07 | depth 5.8 m | reverse complement strand
GCGACATCCGCTGCGCCCAAGGCGACACCGTCGGACACCCGGGCGACATCCGCTGCGCCCAAGGCGACACCGTCGGACACCCGGGCGACATCCGCTGCGCCCAAGGCGACACCGTCGGACACCCGGGCGACATCCGCTGCGCCCAAGGCGACACCGTTTGACGCCAGGGCGACAGCGGCTGCGCCCAAGGCGACATCGCCTGACGCCCGGGCGACATCCGCTGCGCCCAAGGCGACACCGTTTGACGCCAGGGCGACAGCGGCTGCGCCCAAGGCGACACCGTCGGACACCCGGGCGACATGAGCTGCGCCCAAGGCGACACCACCTGACGCCAGAGCGACAGCGACTGCGCCCCGGGGAATTCGGCCTACGGCGCGGGCGGAAACGGCTGAACCACAGATGCCTCGCACAGAGGCACGTCTCCCGATCCTGTGACAGGCCTATACGTTACGTGCGCCCAACGCCTCATCGGCGCCTGTGGCGCACGGCTCAACTACTTTCCCACCAGATGGGGTGTCCGCTTTTTCGGTCTCGTGCGTTGTAGCAGGTGAAGGTCGTGAATGTGAGTCGCCCAGACGGGCGGCGCACGACCTCGACGCGCGTCCGACGGCCTCACGGCGTGTGTGGGTTGTATGATTGGAGGCGCATCAAGGAGGGACCATGCGTTCTGCCAGGGTCGACTCGAAGCGCGTGCTGGCGCGGGCGAACGCGCAGATCGAGGGGTTCAAGATCCACTCGGGACTCGAAGTGGGGATGCCGATCCCCGCCGATGAGATCGCCGCGTCGGTCGCCAAGGTCGGGGAGAGCAAGTCCAAGGTGGAATCGCTCAGGCAAGCCTTGCGAGCGGCGACGCGGGCCGCGCACGAGACGGGGTTCGAGCTCAGCAGGAAGCTCGGCGTCAACATCGTCTACGGCGAGCTCAAGTACGGATTGAAGTCCGACGAGGTTGTCGCCCTCGGCAGCAAGGTCCTGCTCAAGGCATCGCGGTCGAAGTCGAAGGGGAGGGAGATCGCTCCACCGCAGGATACCGGTGCACCGGGCGGCGGGATCCCTTCCGACGCGACCGCAAAGGTCGCGTGATGATGGTCGCGCGGGTACGCAGCAGGCGCTCACGGGAAATGGGTCTCGTGGGCGCCTGCCCTCATTTTCGGCCAGGAGGCGCCCTCTTCCGCAGTGTCTGCCGCGCGTTTGATGGAGCGGCGGGTGGCGCCGGCCGACTGAATTGCGGGCGATGCCGCGGAAGGCGCCCCCGGCGGATTCGCCGCCGCTCACTCTGGTCGGCGCAGGTGTCGCTGAGGCCGACGCGATCGAAGTCGACCACCTGCCGCCGAACTTCGGCCTTGACCTCCGCGTCGACGGATTCGCGGTCGTCGCCGCACATCAGAAGGGGACGAGCCGGGGGCGGGGCGACAGTGGCACCAAGACGCACATCGCGGGCTACACGGCCGGAGAGGGCAAGGTCTACTTCCGCGATCCCGCGGGATTCGCGGCGTTCGTGGTCGCGGCCGATCTGCCGCGTCTGGCCGGCCTCCCGCCCGCCGGCGCCCTCCAGGGAAGCGACCCACGAAAGCAGGCGATTCCTGCGGACTTTTTTCCTTCGCGGAGGTAAAGTCGCCCCTCATGGGCCATCCCGAATTCGCCGACGCCAAGCGCCTGTGGCTGCTCGACCCGTCCGTGACCTACCTCAACCACGGCTCCTTCGGCGCCTGCCCGCTCGCGGTGCTGTACGCACAGCAGGCGTGGCGCGCGCGCATGGAGTTCCAACCGGTCCATTTCATCGTGCGCGATGGGGAGCGAATGCTCGAAGCTGCACGGACGGAGTTGGGGCGATTCCTCGGGGCGGACCCGGCCGACCTCGCCTTCGTGCACAACGCCACCAGCGGCGTGAACACCGTCGTCCGCTCGCTCGAGTTCGAGCCGGGCGACGAGCTCCTCACCATCAACCACGCCTACAACGCCTGCCGCAACGTGCTCGAATACGTGGCCGGACGCAGCCGGGCCCGGGTGGTCGTGGCGCCGGTGCCGTTTCCCATCGATTCGCCCGACCGGGTGGTGGAAGCCGTGCTCGCGGCGGTCACGCCGCGCACGCGCCTGGCGATGCTCGACCACGTGACCAGCCCCACCGGGCTGGTGCTGCCGATCGAGCGGCTGGTGCAAGAACTCGCCGAGCGCGGCATCGACACCCTGGTGGACGGCGCGCACGCCCCGGGGATGCTTCCCCTCGACCTGAATCGCCTGGGCGCCGCGTACTACACCGGCAACGGCCACAAGTGGCTGTGCGCGCCCAAGGGGGTGGCCTTCCTCTGGGTCCGCCGCGACCGGCAGGAGCGCATCCGCCCGCTGGTGATCAGCCACGGCGCCAACGCCCTCCGCAGCGACTGCTCCCGATTCAGGATCGAGTTCGACTACCTGGGGACCGACGACATCAGCGGCTACCTCGCCGCGGCCGAAGCCGTGCGCTACGTGGGCAGCCTCCTGCCCGGCGGTTGGCCCGCGCTGATGGAACGCAATCGCGCCCAAGTGCTGCGCGGGCGCGCGATCCTCGCCGAGGCGATGGGCGTTTCGCCGCCGTGCCCGGAGAGCATGATCGGATCGATCGCCACGCTCCCGCTCCCGGACGGCTCGACCCGCCCGCCGCAATCGGCTTTCGACACGGATCCCCTGCAGGACGCGCTGCTGCGCCGCCACCGGATCGAGGTGCCGATCTTCACCTGGCCGGGCGCGCCGCGCCGCTGGATCCGCGTTTCCGCACAACTGTACAATGTCGACGCCGACTACGAGCGACTGGCGGCGGCGCTGCGCGAAGAACTCGCGGCGCCGCGAACGTAACGGCCGCACCGGGAGGCCTGGAGCATGATCCTCAACGAAGACACCACGGCGATCCGCGCCCTGCTCGAGAGCGCCCGCCGGATCGCCGTGGTCGGGATCTCCCCCAAGCCCGAGCGGGACAGCAACATGGTCGCCCAGTACCTGATCGCGGCCGGCTACGAGGTCATCCCGGTCAACCCCGGGCAGGCCGAAGTGCTCGGACGGAAGTGCTATCCCGACCTGGGGTCGATCCCCGGGCCCGTGGACATCGTCGACGTGTTCCGCAGCCCGGAGCACGTCCCCGGCGTCGTCGAGGATGCGATCCGCGCCGGGGCCAAGGCGGTCTGGCTCCAGCTCGGCGCGGAGCACCCGGAGGCCGCCCGGCGCGCGTCCGACGCCGGCCTCGCGGTGATCTTCGACTCGTGCATCAAGGTGGCGCACCAGATCCTGCGGGTGGCGAAGCGGCCATGAGCAGCTTGCGGCGAACGAGATGGGTGACCGGACCGCTGGCGCTGTTCGACCTGGGGCTGGGCCTGGGCGCGGCGGTCCGTCCGGAGATCTATCTTTCGCTGATGCACGCCGCGACCGGGCCGGAGGAGGCCTTCCTGCTCCGGCGCACCGGCGTGATCTGGCTATTTTTTGCGGTCGCCGAGGCGGCGGCCTTCCGCTGGGGGGAGCGGCGCCCCGAAGCGGTGTTCCTGGTCGCGATGCTGCGTTGGATGGACGTGCCGGCGGACGCGCTCTACTGGGCGACCGCGACCGACCTGACGGGCTTCGGATGGATCGCGCTGGCGTTCACGCCGGTGTTCAACCTCGCCGTGGGGGCCTGGCTTTACCATGCCTGGAATCGACGCTCCGCGTGACCTGACGCACGTGGTGATCCTCGGGGGCGGCTTCGGCGGCCTCTATGCCGCCCGCGCCCTGGCGCGCACGCCGGTGCGCGTGACGCTCATCGACCGGCGCAACCACCACCTGTTCCAGGCGCTCCTCTACCAGGTCGCCACCGCGGGCCTCAATCCCAGCGACATCGCCTACCCGATCCGGCGCGTGTTCCGCACCCAGCGGAACGTGACCGTGCTTCTCGGCGACGCCGTCGAGATCCGTCCTGCGGAAAAGAAGGTCGTCCTCTCCGATGGCGAGGTCGCCTACGATCGCCTGATCGTGGCCACCGGGGCCACGCACTCGTACTTCGGAAAAGACGAGTGGAGCCAGGACGCCCCCGGGCTCAAGACCCTGGAAGAGGCCCTGGACATCCGGCGCCGGGTGCTGCTCGCCTTCGAGGCTGCGGAGCGGATCTCCGATCCGGCGCGGCGCCTGGAGTGGCTGACGTTCGTGATCGTCGGCGGCGGGCCGACCGGCGTCGAGCTGGCGGGCGCGCTCGGCGAGATCTCGCGGCACGCCCTGGTGCGCGACTTCCGCAACGTCGACCCCGCGCAGGCGAAGGTGCTCATTTTGGAAGGCGGTCCACGCATCCTCTCGACGTTCCCGGAGGACCTGTCGGCCCGCGCGGTCGAGCAACTGCGCGCGCTCGGCGTGGAGGTGCGCACCGGCGCGCGCGTCACCGGGATCGACGCGACCGGAGTCGACGTCGGCGCCGAGCGGATTCCCGCGCGCACCGTGATCTGGGCCGCCGGAGTCCAGGCCTCCCCCCTCGCCCGCTCGCTGGGGGCTCCGCTCGACCGCGCCGGCCGCGTGAAGGTCCTGCCCGACCTGACCGTGCCGGGCAGCCCCGACGTCTTCGTGATCGGCGATCTCGCCGACTTCGAGCAGGAAGGCAAGCCCTGCGCCGGGGTCGCGCCCTTCGCCATCCAGAGCGCGATCCACACCGCGGAGAACATCGCCCGCTCACTCCGCGGCGAGCCCCTGGTCCCGTTCCGATACGACGACCAGGGATCGCTCGCGACCATCGGGCGCAACTCGGCCGTCGCGGTGCTCGGGAAAAGGCACCTCTCCGGCCGGCTCGCCTGGTGGGCCTGGCTGGTGATCCACATCTACAAGCTGATCGGCTTCCGCAATCGCTTTTTCGTCTTGCTCAGCTGGGCCTGGGCCTACATCACGTTCGAGCGCGGCGCCCGGCTGATCACCGGCCCGGTCGGCCCGATCGCCCTGCCCCCGCCCGGCCCTACCGGCCCCAAGACCTCCTGAGGGACCCGCCATGTCCGCCGTCTCGTCTCCCGTCACGCCCGAGCACTTCCGGTACCTGGCGAAGCGCACGCAGCAGGAGGATGACTTCCTGCGCGACCTCAAGCGCGAAGCCGACAAGGCGGGGATCCCGCCGATCTGGATCTCGCCCGAACAGGCGAGCTTTCTCCAGATCCTTCTCGAGCTCGGCCGCTGCCGCCGGGTCGTCGAGGTCGGGACCCTGGCGGGCTACTCGGCGATCGCGATGGCGCGCGCGCTGCCGGAGGACGGCGAAGTGCGGACCATCGAGCTCAAGGACGCGCACGCCGACTTCGCCGAGCGCTGGATCGCGGCTTCCGACGTCGCCGGCCGGATCCGGGTCCACCGCGGCAACGCCCGCGAGCTGCTACCCGGCTTCGAGGCGGACTGGGCCGACGCCGCCTTCCTCGACGCCGACAAGGCGAGCTACCCCTTCTACCTCGACCAGTGCCTGCGCATCGTGCGCCGGGGCGGGTTGATCGTGGCCGACAACGCCTTCGCGTTCGGCCAGCTCTTCGAGGCCCAGCCCACCGACCCGGAAGTCCCTGCCGTGCGCGCCTTCAACGACTACATGGCCGGAAGCAAGGAAATGCACTCGATCATCGTGCCCATCGGCGACGGGTGCTGGGTGGGCGTGCGTCGGTGAGTCGCGTTGACACCCGGTTCCCGGGGGTGCTACGTTCACCATGGAGGCGCAGTTCGGAGGAGCGGCGATGGCCGAGATCGTCCAGAGCAAGGTCACCCTGGAAGACTTCATCCGCGAAATGCACCAGATCCCGACCCGCGACCTCCGGCTCGAGCATCTCAAGGAGCTGTTCGGCCGGCTCGACCTCTCCGAGACCCTGGTCAACGAGCATATCAACTTCGCCAGCGATACTTACTCCCGCAACCTGATCTGTCGCACGCCCCGCTTCGACATGCTCTGCCTGTGCTGGCGTCCGGGCCAGGTCACCGTGATCCACGACCACGCCGGCTCGCTGAACGTGACGCGCGTGTCCCAGGGCGAGCTGACGGCGCGGATCTTCAAGGTTCACGACAGGCCCCTGCCGGGCCGCGCCCTGGTCAAGCAGGAAATCGAAGAGCACCTCGGCAGCGCCGACTTCTCCACCGTCGACTACGGGCAGATCCACCAATTGGAGAACACCTCGAACCAGGACCTGATCACGGTCCACGTCTACGCCAAGCCGCTCAAGGACATCCACCGCTACTGTCCCAACACCGGCGAGGTCGACCGGGTCACGCTACGCTATTCGCTCGAGGACGAGTTCGCGTAGATTCGCCCAAACGCCTCCCCGCCCGCGGTTCTTCGGACGAAGAAGCCGTTCCCACGACCGCGAGCGCGCACGTCCCGGTGGTCGGGACCCGAGCCCTCGGCCGTGCCATTCGCCGACCCCGTCCGCGAGGCAGCTCATGCGCCCTTTTTCGCTGTTGCCCGTCGCCCTTCTGCTGGCTCTCTCCGCCGCCGCCCAGGAGCCCGGCCCTCAGGGACGCGGACCGCGCGCGGGCGGGCCCAACCGCGGAAGCAGCGAAGGGATCCGGCTCCACGTCCCGAGCGACGCCTGCGCCTCCGAGGGCGTGGCGGTGATCCTCACCCTGCCGCGCACGCCACGCTGGGCCGAGGGTGCGCCGGTCGTCGTGCATATCCCCGGCGGCTGGGGCCAGTCGGGACTCGAGCAACGCGGCGCCGATCTCTCGGGCTTCGGCTTCGCAGACCTGCGCTTCTCGTTTCCCGGCGGCGGCCTGCCGGACTTTCAGTCCGGGGGCGCAAACGACCACCGCGGTGAGCCGTCGATCCGGGCCCTGCGGGACCTGATCCGGTTCGCCACCGGCCGCAAGGCCGACTCCAACGGCAAGACGATCCAGGACCACGCGGGCAAGATCAAGATCCTGGTCGACCACGCGGGGCTCGCCGGATGGAGCAACGGCGGAAACCCGGCGGGCATCGTCGCGGCGCTCTACGGCAAGGACTTTCCCGACCTCGCGTTCTACGCCAGCTTCGAATCCCCCCTCGGCGAAGGCGCATGCGGAGCGGAGCTCGGGGGGTTCGGCACCGGGCCCAATCCCGCCTACGATCCCGACACCGGCGTGCTGGACTTGAAGAAGCTCGCGTGGGACCCGGAGCTGCGGATCGCCGCTCCCGGCGGCGGCCGCGGCGGTGCAGGGGGCCGTGAGGGAGGCGCCGGCGGCCGCACCAGCGGGGCCCCGGCACGCCCGGGCGGCGGCGACCCCGGCCGGGCAAGCCTACCCTCCGGCGGGCTCTTCTTCGACCTGGACGGCGACGGGTCCTTCGACGAAGGCAGCGATTTCGCGGGCCGCCCGCTCGCCGGCACGAGCGAGAGCGGCGAGCCCCGCGCGGGGTACTCGCTCCGCCTGCTCCGGGGGGCCGAAGAGAGCGGGCTGTTCGCCGAGGGACGACCATCCCAGATCCCGTCGCTCGCCGAGGCGGAAGTCTGGTGGCAATTCCGCGACGCCCTCCCTCACCTTCCCCGCGCGGTCGAGAACTGCCCCAAGCTCGCGGTGATCGTCTACGGCAGCGAGAAGGACCACGTCCAGGCGGCGCTCGATCACCCGCACATCCTCGCCCAGGTGGAAGGCTATCGCGCCGCCGGCGCCACCTTCGTGCGCCTGAACCCGGACCGCGCGTACGTCCAATGGGTCTCCGGAGGCGGAGCCGAAACCGCGGTCGACAACCCCGCGGGCCAGGCCTGGGACCACCGTTCGATCCGGGCCGCGATGGAGCCGGAGGACGCGGCCTCGGACGCCGGGTACATGGCCGCTGCGCTCTGCGAGCTCGCCGACCGCACCCACGCGAAGGACTGGCGCCCGAATCTCGACGCCCCGCTCCATCCGGACGCCCCGCGGTCGGATTTGCCGCCGCCCCGCCCGCAGCGCGGCGGGCGGTAGCGTCGCCGGCCCGGACGCCGGGCGGGAGCGGGGCAGGCGGCAGGGCTTGCCTTCCTCCCGGTCCCCGCTATCATGTTCGGGAACCCGCATGACGAGAGGTCCCGCCATGATGCCGCGATTCGTGCTCGCCCTGATCCTGCTCGCCGCTCCCGCATACTCCGACGCGCCCGTGCTCACCAGGCCGGAGAAGGAGGCGCTCCGCCTGGTCGCGAAAGAGTGGATCGGGCTGGGCAAATGGTGCGTCGGCAAGAAGCTCGGCACACAGGCGAAGCAGGCCGCCGGAAAGGCCGCGCAGGCGGACGCGGCGAGCGACGGCCTGGCCGGGTTGCAGAAGAGCGCGGAGACGTGCGAGGACGCCGCGACCGACGCCGACCTGAAGTCCTACGAGAGCCAGGAGAAGGCCGCGCGCAAGAAGATCGCCGGGATCCTCGAGAAGCTCTACCGGATGGGTGAGAAGGAGACCGACCTCAAGGTCCAGGAGCGGTACGAGGGCTACTTCTGGTCCGCGATGGAGATCGATCCGCAGGACAAGCGCTGGACCGCGGCGGTCGCGCTGGCCAGTCAGGCCGCCGCCGACAAGAAACAGCAGGAGCGCGCGGCGCGGATCGCGAGCCGGGCGCTCTCCCTCGGCCCGCCGGCCGGCCTGGTGCCCGCCCTCAAGAAGGTGCTCGACGCGGCTGCGACCGACGGGATGATCCTGCGCACCTGCAACGGCCATCCGCTGAAGTACTACCTATCCCTGCCGCGCGGATTCGAGCGCAAGAAAGGCAAGAAGTGGCCGGTGCTGATCCCCGTGGACGGCGCCGGGAGCAACTTCGCAGGGATCGCCGGCGGCTACCGCGACGCCCGCGGCTCGTTGTCCTTCATCATCGCCTCCCCGTGCACCTTCGCCAACACCAACGACATCGACGGCAAGATGCTCGAGAAGTACCAGGGCTACTACACCGACGAGGTGATCGAGAAGGGCAAGGCCGAGCGGCTCTCGTGGGACGAACAGGGCATCCTCGCCATGATCGAGGACCTCGAGAAGGAGTACGACGCGGAGGAGCGGGTCTACGTCACCGGGTTCTCGGGCGGGGGCCAGGCCACCTACATGATGACCCTACGCCACCCCGACCTGGTCAACGGATCCGCGCCGGCGTGCGGAAACTTCGCGAACTACCTCCGGTACCAGGAGACGAAGGACAAGTTCACCGACGCGGACCGGAACTTCCCGGTGCACCAGATCACCGGCGAGAAGGACGAGCACCGGGAGTTCACCTTCGGCAACAAGGCCAGCCCGGGCATCGAGCCCCAGACCGACGCCGCGGCGGTTTTTCTGAAGGACCTGGGATACCCCAATGTGAAGCGGACCCTGGTGCCGGGGATGGGGCACAGCTCGGCGATCCCGCAGGTGATCGAGACGTTCAAGCCCTACTGGGAAGGCACGAAGAAGCGCGGCGACAAGCTGTGAGCGGACCGGTGCCGGTGACCGGCGCCGCCGGCGTCCTGGGCGGGTACGTCGCGCGGGAGCTGGCGCGTCGCGGACGCGAGGTGATCGGAACTTCGCGGGACGGCGCGGGGGTGCGCCCGCTCCGCGCTTCCCTCGGGGGATATCGCGGTTCGGCTCCTCCAGCGCGCGACCCGCGGCGTCGCACGCCAGTCTCTCGCCCGGGCTAGCGCCTCTTGACCTCAGGCTTCGCTGCGGGGAGTTCCGTCTCCACCCACACGCCCCCTTCTCCGCGCCACCAGTTCTGGGCCTCCTGGCGATCCGCGAACCGCTGACCGGTGAGCTGCTCGAGCGTACGCAGCGCCTCGCTGCGGACGCGGGGATTTTCGTTGCCCAGCGCGTTCAGGATCGGAGCGACCGTCTCGGGGTATTTGAGCAGGGCGAGCGCCCGCAGGGACCGCACGACGTGCACGTTCTCCACCGGGGACTGCCACGGCGACTCGAGCGGGGCCGGCACGTCGGAGTTGCCGACCTCCGCGCGGGCCGACAGGACCTTCACGAATCCGGGCACCACGGCCGCTCCCGCCTGCTGCGAACGCTCCAGGCACTGCTCCAGCGTGATCCCGGGCGTCTCCCGGCCCACTCCGGCGCTGCCGACGTTCATCGTGTCGTGGAAGATCTGCTGCGCTTCGACCAGCGCCTTTTCCATTTTCGCGACCGCTTCGGGGGAGCCGAGCACCTTCTGGAACACCTCGCGGAACCGCCGCGGGTCCTCATGGCGCATTTCCCAGGCCGCTCTCCAGCAGGACACCGTCCCCGGTTCTCCGATCTCCTTGATTCTGTCCTCCAGAGTCGCGTAGACCACCATCGCGGTGACTTCCTCGCCCGCAGCCGGCGACGCCACATATTCAACCGTCTCTCCCATGGCGGTCGCCGGCAGGATTACGTTCTGCGAATCAAACTTCCAGACCGTCTGCTTCGAAGGCGTCGTGACGACGAAGGACGGAGCGACCGGGGCCGGAACCGATGCCACGCTCACCTTCTTCGTGGTCATTCCCACCGAGAGGAGCATCCCAACCGCGACCACCGAACCCGCGCCCGCGGCGACCCAGGCGCGACGCCGGTCTCCCAGTCGCGCCGGAGACCTGCCCCCGAAGTTCGGCCAGGCCTGCGGCGCCGGCGCCGAACGCGGCGGCCGCAGCATTTCCTCCTTCAGCTCCGAGACTTCCTGGTAGCGGCGCTCGGGCTGTTTCTCGAGCGACTTCATGACCACGTGGTCGAGCTGCGCCGAGGCCAGGCTCCGGTGGCTCGGCGGATCGAAGCGGCCCAGCGGCAGCTCGCCGGGGAGCATCTCGTAGATCACGACCCCGAGCGAGTAGATGTCGGCCCGGTGATCTACCTCCTTCGGCCGCTCGATCTGCTCGGGTGCCATGTAGTGGAGCGTCCCCACGATGTGGTCGGAGCGGGTCAGGGAGCGGAAGTCGACCGCAGACTTGCCCGCCATCTTGGCCAGGCCGAAGTCTGCGACCTTGACCCGCCCGTCGACGCCGACCAGGATGTTCTCCGGCTTGATGTCGCGATGCACCACGCCCTGGCGGTGCGCGAATTGGATCGCATCGCAGAGTTCGGGGATGATCGCGAGCGCACGCTCCGGGGGCAGCGGGCCTTCCTGCAGCATCGCCCGCACGGATTTCCCTTCCACGTGCTCCATGGCGATGTAGAAGCGTCCGTCGATGCAGCCGAAATCGTGGACGGCGACGATGTTCGGGTGGGAGAGCGCGGCCATCGCGCGCGCCTCGCGCTGGAATCGCTCGGTGAACTCGGCGTCGCGGGCGAGCGAGTCCGGCAGCACCTTGATCGCGACCACGCGGTCGAGGTTGGGCTGGCGGGCTTTGTAGACGACCCCCATGCCGCCGCGACCCAGCAGCCCTTCGATCTCGTAAGCCCCGAACTTCCCCTCCAGGACCGGCTCGTCGTCCGAACGGGGAGCCGCGCGCGTCGCGTTCGGATCCTCCGCGAAGGCCCAGGCCAGCATGCAGCGCGGACAGGTGCCGCGCACGTCGGCACCGGACTTCAGCACGACCCCGCACCGCACGCACACGCCACTCTTCTCGATCTTCATCGCCGTCCCTCCCGGATCTTCTGGGCCATCCGTCGCATTCACCCCCCTGTGGTAAGGGGCGGGCGGGGACCTTTCACTAATTCCCGCCGAGCGCCCGAAAGAGTTCCGCCACCTCGGCTTCGGCTTCCTCTTCCACAGACACGCCATCCCGCACTTCGTCGAGGATCAAGGCGCGCAGGCGGCGCCGGGCGCGGAACATGGTCACGTCGTCGACCCGCGGCATCTCCCCGGAGCCGCCGGCGAGGCCGAACCGGGCGCGCATGACCGCCAGTACTTCGGGCTTGCCTGCCGCAGCATACTCCCGATCGAGCCGCCCGAGCGCGCGGTCGAGGACGGCCAGGGCCCAGACCCGGTCGAACGCCTCCTCCGGACCCAGCGTGCTGCCCGCCAGCACCGCCCGCTCGCCGTCCTCGACATCGAGGGAAACCGCCTTGCGCCCGCCACCGCGTTTCCTCGCGGAGTCGATGCGCGCCTGATTGGCCAGGAAGTGCTCCAGCACGGCTTTGAGCCAACCGCGGAATCTCCCCTTCGAGGCGTCAGGTCGGGTGAGCAGGTCCTTCTCGAGCAAGTGAATGAAGAACGACTGGGTCAGGTCGGCGGCATCCGCTTCGGGGCGTCCCTTGCGGCGGAGGTATACGTAGACGGGCATCCAATAGGTGCGTCCGAGCGACTCGAGCGCCTCGCGGGCCTCGTCCCCGCCGGCGGCGATGCGGCCGAGCGCCGTCCACGCCGTGGGCGGGAAGCCGGGATCGTGGCTGGATTCCATGGTGGTGCGAAGTCCGGAGCGCGCGCGCGGAACTCGGACGGCCCCCATCGGGACCCTCCCAACGCCGGAAGATACCACGAATCCGCGCAGCGCCGATTGCCTATTGTGGGCAACCCCGGGTGCATGCCGCCCATCCGTGCTGCCGTCCGAGAGTGCGGCCCCCCCTACTCCGTCACCTCATACGCCGTGTCGCCCAGGACCACGATCACGCGCCCGAGCGCGAAGAACTTCTTGAGCTCGCCCTTCTCCAGCACGAGCTTGAAGTACTCGTCGCCCAGCGACTTCACCTTCACCGTCGTCATTCCCGGCCGGAACTTGCTGTCGGTCCAGACGCCGTCGTTGTTGTAGAAGGTCTTGTTGCCGACCTGGCGCACGGTCTCGCGCATCGTCGCCTGATCCTTTTCGCCGGCCTCCGACTTGCCTTTCTTCATCTCGTTGGCGGCCTTGCTCGCCTCGACCGCAGGCGCGCCGGCGGTCTGGCCGAAGCTGCGCCCGCCCTCCTCGGCGTCCGCCTTGCGGTCATCCATCGCCCGGCGCAGCCCCGCCGGCTCCGACGCCCCGCCGCCGCCGCCGGGCTGGGGGCGCATCTGGTCCTCGAGCACGAGAAAGCTCGTGTACGGGGTGAGAATGCCGAATTCCTTGGCCAGCGCCACCACCTCCTGCTTCAGCTCCGCCTTCTCCCCGTGCAGGCGGATCGCGTCGAGCAGGTAGCCGATCTTCGACGTGGCCCACAGGCGCGGCAGGAGTTCGTGCGTCTCCGCGCCCGCAGCCGCGAACGCACCCTCGTACACGAACTCGCGCGCACTGCCGTTCACCGAGCCGGTCAGCCGCACCGCCTTGTGTCCTTCCCCTTTGTAGCGGCCGTAAACCACGACCTGCGAGCCCTTGAACATGTCGCCCAGAGCCTTGGGATAGACGTCGTAGGTCTCGAGCCCGTCGATCGCCAGCTTCGCGTCCGCCAGGACCGGGTGCGCGAGCTTCTCGTAGAAGTTCGACACCTTGATCTCGAGGTTCTCGTCGGGAGTGACGTAGTCGCGCGTGCCCCGGTTCTCCTCCGCGAGCTTGTCGAGCAGGTGGGTGTTGACGTCGTAGCCGACGCCCAGGCTGAAAATCCGGGTCTGGGCCGTGTTGGCACCCTTCACGCCGGCAAGGATCTCGGCGGGGACCGTGGTCGCCCCGATCGTGGGCTGGCCGTCGGTCATGAAGACCACCATGTACGGCCGTCCGCTCGCCTTCGGCGTCATGTCGAGCGCCATCTTGAGCGAGTCGCTGATGTTGGTCCCGCCCCGCGGGCGCAGCTTGGAGACGAATTCGAGCGCGGCGGCAATGTTGTCCTTGCTCGCATCGATCAACTCGGGCTTGAAGGGGCGCGGCTCGGTGCTGAAGGCGATGATATTGAAGCGATCGCTGGGCTGGAGCGCGCTGATGCAGAACTGGAGCGCCTTCTTGGCCTGCTCCATCTTGTCCTGTTCGGCCATGCTCCCCGAGGTGTCGACCACGAAGTTCACGTCCTTTTGGATCACTGCGGAGTCGCTCCCCTCCTGCTGCGGGCTCGCCAGGATCATGAAGTAGCCGTCCTCGCCGGCCGGCTTGTAGGTCACCACGTTGATCCCGACCTCCTCGGTCGAAACCGTGTAGTAGAGGAGAAAGTCCTTGTCGGGCTTGATGTTGTTCTTTTCATAGCTGGCGACGGCGATGTGGTCGCCGCGCTTGGCGACGTCGATGTCGTGGGACGGGGAGAAGATGTTCTTCATCGCCACGCGCGACTTCAGGTCGATCTTGACCGTGACGTTCTGCAGCGGGGAGGAGGAGAACTTCTCGGTGTTGAGCGGGTAGCGGTAGGTGCAGAAGCCGCCGTCGTTGGTCACGACCTCGCTGTACGAGAGCTTGACCCGCTTGGTGCCGAGGGCCGGGATCGGGAAGATGCGCAGCTTGAATGCCTTGGTGCCCATGTACTCGAGCAGGGCCGGGTCACGCATGCGGCGGACGATGTCTTCGTAGATCTGCGAGGCCTTCTCGCGATCGAGCAGCTCCGCCTCCTGCTCCTTGCCGTCGATCCACATCGAGAAGTTGCTCACCGCCGCGCCGGCGGGCAGCGGGAAGATGTAGAGCCCCTCGATCTGCATGTTGTTCGGGTTGCGGAATTCCTGGTCGACCGTCGTGAGCGCGGTCTGGTTGTCGATCGCGACGTCGACGTGGTGGTAGTTGACGGCGAGCGGGATACCGCGCCATTCGGGATTGGAGACCGGCGGCCGATCGATGATGATCATCCCGTCGGCGAGGGAACTGGCGGCGTAAAGCAGGCTCAATGCAATGGATGCTGCGAAGGCGTGGAACGTCATGGCGGGCTCTCCGGAAGGGTTGGGGATGGGTCTGCCGGTTGGACGCCCACAAGCGGGGCAGGTTCCCGGAACTTCCTTGGGCGCGCCGCTTGGGGAAGGCCCGCACGGAGCGGCACCGCCGTGCGCAGTCTTGTCCACGGTGGACTCGAGAGACCAGGACCACGCTCAACGCGAAATGTGGAACGGATCGTGCTGGGCCGCGCCCAGGTGCTCGCGGTACCACACGTGGAAGATCCCGCCGGCAGCCGGAGCCACGCCCACGTTTCCCGCGTTGAAGCCCGTCCCGTTCTCGCCGCCATGCGAATCCGTGGCCGGGCTCATCGAGAGGTTGACCGGCGCGCCGAAGACGCCCGAAGCATAGTGGATGTCGAACACGTCCCGCGGACCGGCGTCCGGGCCCTCGAGCCAGGCGAACCGGGCCATGTCTCCCAGGGCGGCGCTGCCGACCAACCGCGAGATGGCCGCGGTTCCCGTCAGGTTCACCTCAGGTGCGAACGGCCCGCCGGTCGGCCGCACCACGCCGAAGAGGTCGAACTCGGCTCCCGCGGCCGGCGGCGCATCGAACACGAATACGATCCGGCCGCCGGTCTCGCGCGCGACGGCGATCCGGCCGCCTCCCTCCACGGCCGTGGTCGTGGTGATCGGGTGCAGCGTGACCTCCAGGGGGAAGGGCCCGCCGGCATCCGGCGTCCCGACCGAGGCCGCGACCTGATTGTCCAAGACGCCTCCCTGCAGCTTGTACGCGATCACCGGCGTGGAACCGTCGAGAGCGATGGCCAGGTCGAACAAGTCGTCCGGACTTCCGACTCCGCCGGGGGTCGCGGTCACGATCGTGCTGCCGGCCGCGAGAAAGTCCGTGCCGACCGCGGCCCGGCTGTGGTGGATCACGGTGACCGGCAGCACCGCGTCCGCGCCCCAGGTGACGTAGAGGTCGCCTTCGGCGTCCACCGCGGGCCGCAAGAAGCGGACGAATGCCGGCGCCGGCGGGCTCGTGAGCGCGACCCCGGGCGCCGCGGGGGTGAAGGCCGCGGCCCCGGTTCGCCGCCGCCAGCGGAGGTCTCTCCCGGTCCCATCCGCGGCCGTGATCACATAGAAGGCATGCATCGTTCCGCCCGCGCCCACGGCGGGCAACGGCGACCAGATCAACCTCAACGACGGCTCGGCGAAGGAGTCGAAGGCTGCTGCGCCCGCATCGAGGTTGTTCACGGTCAGGCCGATCTTCGCGTCCGGTTCCGCCGGGTCGGGGCCGATCCCGCCCGGCCCGCCCGCGAAGTAGACGCCCGCGATCGCGCATTCGTCAGGCACCGCGGCGCCGCCGGCATCGCCGTCGAACGTCTGCCCCCAGATCGCGACGACGTCCCCGTTCATTGCATCGCTCTCGACCGACATGGTGATCGTGAGCGCGACGAAGTTGATGCCGATGATCCCCACCGGGAGCGGCCCGTCCGAGATCTCCGCATCCGGCGTGAGGATCGTCGGCGGGTTGCCGGCGCTCACCCGCGCGACGTGGACGTGGCCGACGAGCCCGAGATCGGTCTCGGTCCAGAATACGAAGGAGGTGCCGGCGTTCGGCCCCACGCCGACGACTTCGAGCTGGGGCGGGTCCATCACATTGGCGGTCGTGGACAGGACGATCGGCGCCGTCCAGGTGCCGTCCGCCCGTCGGCGCGCATATCGGATCACCGTCGTGTCGTCCGCGGTGCCGAGCACGAGGTCGAGCCCGGCGCCGGTCGCCAGCCAGGCCAGCCGGGCGATCCCGTCGGCGCCGACCGCGAATCCCGGGTCGCCGTCGAACTGCTCGTCGTCCGCGGTCCCCGGCGCGACCACGTTGATCGGCACGCCGAGCGGACCGGTCACGGCTCCGCCGCCGCCTCCCTCGGAGTCGCTGCCGCGCTTGCACGCGAGGCCCGGAATCAGCGCCGACACGCACAGGAGAACGATCATCAGGCGGCGAAACCATCGATTCATGACATCCCTCCCACTCTCCTCCGAGCCTGGACTACTCACGAACGGCTGCGCGGGCTAGCCCGGATCATTCACGAACGGCTCTGCCGTTCGTGAATGATCCGGCTGCAACCGGCCTTC
>ORJL010248630.1_pt1 | contig 16616 bp, 8 predicted proteins | sample 1779941 | NCBI WGS metagenome assembly ORJL01 (sample SAMEA104232317, study PRJEB22302) | groundwater metagenome | biome: forest; feature: aquifer; material: groundwater | place: USA | collected 2011-08-07 | depth 5.8 m | reverse complement strand
GGCCGGCGGCCCCATCGATTGGGCCCGCGGCCCCTTCAAGCGCACCCAGCAAGCCCGCGGACGACGACGACAAGCCCATCTGGCTCGAGGTCGGCAGCCCGCTCGCCCTGTGGCTCCTCATCCTCATCGTCGCCTTCTTCCAATGCCTGATGGCGGTCCGGATGGGCAAGCTGCTCAAGAAGGAGAAGGGCGCGTGAGGCGCATCGCCGTCAAGATAAGCCCCGAAGGGGCGTCCCCGGGGTGCCCGCGAAAGCGGGCCGGCCAGGGGCGCAGCCCCTGGGAACTGCGACGGGGCAGAGATCGGAGCCCTGAAGGGGCGGCCCATTGGATGGATCGCCCTTTCAGGGCTTCGGTTTGCTGGAACGCTTGGTTCCAGGGGCTGCGCCCCTGGCTTTCTTGCGTCGCCCCTTCGGGGCTTATCTTGACGGCAATGCGCGTGAAGCGCGCGCTCGCCATCCTCGCCCTCCTCCTCGCCGCGACGGCCCACGCGCAGGAGTACACCTCCGCCAACTACAAGGTGACCACGCTCACCGTCGACGGCGGCGCCTCCACGGTCGACGCGACGAACGCGACGATCGACTCCGCGAACTACCGATCCCTGCTCTCGACCGACCAGGTCGCCGTGACGAGCGACCGGACGCAGACGAGCGCGAACTACAAGCAGTCGCTGGGGCACGTCCTGCGGTTCTGGGGGCTCGGGACGTCGACCGACGAGTGGATCGGCACGCTCGACGCCGGGGTGGAGACGAGCGACCTCTGGACGAACGCCTACGACTGGGGGTACGGCGTGCCGGTGTCGGCGACGACCGTGAACGTCGGCGTCGCGCGCTCGGGGGCGCGCCTGACAGGGACGGGGAGCTGCGACAACACGACCGTCGCGAGCACAGGCTCCCTCGAGCTGACCGCGGGGTCGACGCTCCAGGTCGCGACCTCGATCGGCGTCTCCACGGGAGCAACGCTGAAGTGCACCACCGCGACGCCGGGGAACCGCGCGACGGTGACGAGGACCGGCGCGGGGACCTACACGGCGACCGTCGACGGGACGGTCAACCTGAACTGGGTCTGGTGGAGGTACCTGGCGGCGAGCGGCCTCCAGGTCCGCGTCGGGGCCACCGTGACGCGGCTGGACGGGATCAAGTACTCCGACGGGGCCGCGGGAGGCCTCTACCTCGACCTCTCGGCGGCGACGTCCGCCACCGTCCTGCCGGGCTCGATGAACCAGTGCACGTTTGATGCGGGGCCGACGAACAACGTGAGGGGGGCGGGCGCGGGGGCAACGCACACGAACGTCACCTTCGTCAACTGGGCCGGGACCCTCGGCGGCGAGGCGTCCGAGACGAACGACCCGATGGACCTGATCGACTGGGGCTCCGGGTCGGGCGTCGTCCGGATCTCGGCGGGCGGCCAGCCGACCTACACGTCGATCGCCGACGCCCTCCTGGCGGTCACGGCGAACGGCGAGACGATCGAGGTCCGCGACAACGTGATCCGCGACGAGGTGCTGGACCTCTCCGCCTTCGGCTTCCTCAACGTGATGATCGACGGGGCCATCCTCAAGCCCCCGACGGGCTCGGTCGCGGTGACGGGGTCGGGGAACAGCGCGACGGGAGAGATCCTCGCGAACTGCGTGATCGTCCGCGGAGGGGGCGCGGCGCCGCTCGTGCGGAACGTCGGGAGGATCTACCACTGCACGATCCTCGGGAGCGGGACGATCGTGGACCGGGCCGCGGGCACGATGACCCTCCAGAGCAGCATCGTGATGGACCCGGCGTCGTGGACGGTCGGGACGCCGATCGCGGGCGCGCCCACGGCGACCTACTGCGACGTCACGGGCGGCTTCGCGGGGGCGGGGAACATCAACTCCGACCCGCTGCTGGTCAACTACGACCCGGGGAGCGGGATGTACGACGTCCACCTGAAGGCGACCAGCCCCTGCATCGACGCGGCGACGCCGATCGCGGGCGTCACCACCGACATGGACCGCGGGACCGACAGCTCCGACCCCGCGACGAATCCCAGGCGCCCCATGGACGCGCCGGACGGGACGGCGGGGTTCGGGACGTGGGACAACAACCCGGCGGCGGGAGACTCGGCCGACATCGGCGCCGACGAGTTCGGCCCGCTGCTCCTCAACGGCACGAGCATCCCGCAGGGCGTTCCGTGGTGCACGAACCGGGCGACCCTGGCCGACCCCGACTCCTATTCGAGGAGCGCCCTCTCGTTCGACTTCCCCCTCGCCGTCCTCTTCCTCGTGGAGAACAACACCGTCACCTCCGGCGGGACGAGCGACGTGCGCCTGGTCGCCTTCGACCTGAACGACGGGAACGCCGACGGGAAGCTCGACACGATCGAGTCGAAGACGGTGAACGCGGGCGGGGTGCGGGTGCAGAAGGTGACCTCGATCATGGTGCAGATCGACTCCACGAGGACGAAGGACGACGTCTTCATGGTCTGCGACACGGAGAGCGACTCCGACGCCGCGGACCCGGCGCGCACGCCGGACGCGATCCTCGCCTTCCAGTACGACCCGAGCGCGGCGGCGGGAAGCAAGCTCGTGAAGAAGGCCGCATGGGCGACGAACCCGATGACGCCGGCGGGAAGCGGGACGATCGGGAGGCCGGTGATCGGCCAGACGGACGGGAACCTCTATTTCGTCCGCGGCGACGGGAGGATCTATCGCCACCTGCCGACGGACGGGACGCCGGCGGCGGCCGCGGGGACCTGGCAGGCGGACGGCCGCGACAACCTCGTCGCCGCGGGGTACGACGGAATGCTCGATGCGGAGGGGAGCCTCTTTGCGGGAAAGTTCAACAACTCCCTCTACGTCCCCGTGTCCCAGCACGGGACCTACGAGTTGATCCGCGTCGCCTGCACCGACGGGAGCGTCGCGAACGCGGGGAACATCGGGACGAGCAGCCGGAACCACAACGGGTTCAACCTGATCGCAGGCACGGTCCTCGCGACCGCCGTCGACACGCAGGTCTGGCGCCTCGACGAGACGAACCTGACGTCGACGCCGGGGTGGCCGGTGAACCTCGCGCCGCCGGGGGCCGCGAAGACGATCACGCGGGCGACCCTGTTCCTGCGGAACGACGCGACGCTCCGCGTCGGCGTGAACAACTGGGTCTACAAGGTGAGGCGGCTGGGCGGAGGGGTCTTCGCCGACTCCGACGGGGTCGCGGGGCCCGACGACTGGGGCTCCGACCGCCCGATGCGAGGGAACCTCACGACCCCGCCGATCGTGGTCGGCTCCAAGGGCCTGGGCGCCTCGGACATCAGCCCCAACGACGGACGCAGGGGCGCGAAGATGTTCTTCGGGACCGATCAGGGGTACTGCTACCTGTTGAGTTTCATCCGCGCGACGACGGCCGCACAGGCCGAGGAGCTCGGGGACAGGCAGCCGGCCAACCCCGCGCGGACGTTCGTCGTCACCGACGGGCGACCCTACCCGGGCTTCCCGTACCGCCTCCCGGGGACGCGCGTGCAGGACGTCTCCCTCGGCTTCATGAGCGCGCTGGGAAAGAACGTCGTCATCTTCGTGATGGACAACGGCTGGGTGTACAGTTACCTTGAGCCTTACTAATCCTACAACGCTAGTTTAGCCCCGAAGGGGCGACGTCAAGACAGCCAGGGGCGCAGCCCCTGGGGCATTCCCGACCGTGGGAGAGGGAGCCCTGAAAGGGCGACACATTTCATGGGTCGCCCTTTCAGGGCTCACGTCACGGTGAATGCGTGGGATCCAGGGGCTTGCGCCCCTGGCTTTCTTGGACAGCCCCTTCGGGGCTGACGAAACTAGCGTTGTAGGACTAACGCGCTGGCGCCCTCACGGGCGCCTCTCCATGGAGCCGTGTCCCCGAGCGACACAAGGCGGGCCAGGACGCCGATGTCGCACAACAGCCGAGGGGACAAGGGATTGCAGCGCCCCGCCGAAGCCATGTATCGCGCCGCTCCATCCATGCCGCCACGGCCTCCGTTGAGACGAATCGCAACGCCTGAAAGCAGTCACATTCCATCTTCGCAGAAGAGGTTATGGAGCCCTTCCTGATTCCCCGTGGCAGCCCGGTTGCCTGTTCATTCCTCGACTCCCCGTCTAGTCCGGTAGAAGCAGCGCCCCCGGACGGCTGGGAGCAGGCCGGTAGCAGGAGCGGGGGCTTCACCATGCGCACCGTGAAGATCCTGGTGGTGAGTAAGGACGCCGAGCTGAGGGACTCCCTCTCGCGCCTCTCCATCGAGGGGAAGCTGCGGATCGAGACGATCTGCACGCAGTCCGCCACGCAGGCGGTCTCGATGGCCCACGAAGAGGACATCCGCCTCGTCGCCCTCGACGACACCGTCGCGAACGGCACGCTCGCGGGCGTCGCGCGGAAGTGCCGCTCGGCCCAGAGGGAGCTGTCCGTGGTCTGCGTCGTCAGCCGCCCCGATGCCGCGCTCGAGATCGAGCTGCGGCGCCTGGGCGTCCTGTACGTCGCCGTCCGCCCTGTGAGCATCCCGACGCTGCAGAGCGTGGTCCGCACCGCCATCGACATCGATACCCGTCGCCACTACCGCGCCGGCACGCCGCCGGTCGGCGTCCCTGTCCTCCCGGCCCAGTACGACATGGAAGAGAGCCGCTAGCCCGATGCGTAGAGGTCTCCTCACAAGCTGCCTCGGAGCCGTGCTCGCCTGCGTTGCCATGGCGGACGACCACACGACGTTCCGCAGCGACAAGCCGCGGACGGGGCTGACGGCCGAGGAGATCCCCGGCAGCACCCTGACGCTCCTCCGGGACTTCCAGCCGGGCGGCGCGGTGAACGGCTCGCCGGTCGTTGCGGGAGGGCGGTGCTGGTTCGCGACCGCCACGGGCCTCGTCTGCTGCTACGACCTCGCGGGAGGCTCCCAGGTCTGGCGGGTTGCGACGGGCGGAGGCGTAGTCAGCTCGCCGTGCCTCTCGGGAGGGGTCCTCTACGTCGGCTCGACGGACGGCTTCCTCTATGCGCTGCGCGCCTCGGACGGGACGCTCGTGTGGCAGGTGCCGCACGGGGCGGGCGTGGTCTCCTCCCCCGTCGTCGACGGGGCGAACCTCTTCCTCAGCGGCGGGAGCGCGAACCAGAACGAGGTCCGCGCGTACCGCACGAGCGACGGCGCGGTGCAGTGGACCTTCACGACGCAGCAGCCGAGCTGGCCCTCCCCCGCGGTGTCGGGCGGCAGGGTCTACTGCGGGTCGAACGAGGGCTACCTCTACTGCCTCGACGAGGGGACCGGCGCGCAGGTGTGGAGATACAACGTCGGCGCGAACGCCCTCGGCGCGGTTCCCGCGGTCGCGGGAGGCCAGGTCGTGTATCCCGCGGGGAGCACGAACACGGCCCTCCTGGTGCTCGACGCGGGGACGGGCGGGCTGATCCGCACGATCACGCCGCTCGACAACGGCACCAGCCAGGCGTGGGCCGACCCGGGCGGCCTCGGGGTGTCGGACAGTTGGTTCTACGTATCGGGCGTGGCCATCGACGGCGGAACCGCCTACTTCACCCGCGAGTTGATGGGCGCGGCGGCCTTCGGCGCCCCCTCGCAGCTCCAGGTGCAGATCTACGCCCTTGACCTGGGGACGGGGACCACGCTGTGGCGGAACCGCTGGAACGTGTTCGGCCTCCCGACGTCGCTCGCCAGTTCGCCGACCGTGTCGCACCGCCCGAGCGCCGCCGCGTACGTCTACGGCGCCGTAGGCAACCGCCTCTGCTGCTTCGACGGGGCGACGGGGACGCTGGCGGGAGGGACCGGGCTCGCGAACCTCGTCGGGAACGCCTTCTCCTCCCCCGCCTGCGCGAACGGGCTCGTGGCGATCGGGACCGACCAGGGACACCTCTACGTGTTCCAGTCGACGAATACGCCTCCGACGGTGCCGGGAGGCTTCGCCCCCGCGCTCTCGGGCGGCGCGAACTACCGCACCGATCAGAATCCACGCCTGACCTGGGCGGCGAGCACCGACACGCAGGATGCATCGAACCTGCTCATCTACCGCATCGAGGTCGGCTACGACGACGCGAACCTCGACGACGGGGCCAGCCTTACGGCTGTCACTCCGGCCGGGCAGACGTTCCTCGACCTCGTCGGCGTGCCGTTCCGCACGCACGTCTATTACCGCGTGCGCTCACGCGACACGGCGGGCGCGGAGTCGGCCTGGAGCGCCGTGCAGGATTTCTACGTCGACCGCTGGAACGGCCCGCCCCCCGCCGTGACGAACCTCACCGCCGCCTGGGGAGACCGCCTCGTCGACCTCGCCTGGACCGCGAGCGCCGATGGCGACGTGGTCGCCCACCGCATCCGCTACCAGGTGGCCGGCGGCTCCTGGGCCTCGCCGACGATCATCGACATCGGCAACGTGACGTCCTACCGCGTCTCGGGCCTGACGAACGGGACGCCGTACGAGTTCCGGGTCTCGCCGATCGACTCCGACACGCTCGAGGGGGCCTTCGCGCAGGCGAGCGCGACGCCGGGCGTCCCCGCGACGGTGGGCGGGGTGAACTACCCGACGATCCAGCAGGCAGTCGACAACGCGCTGCCGGGCCAGACCGTGACCCTCATCGCGGCCCAGTACGACGGCGCGGTGGTCCTGCCCGGGGGAGTCAGCCTCCTCGGCGTCGGGCCCGGCGACACGATCATCCACGGCCAGGGGGCTGCGCAGACGATCCTCATCCAGGGGAATTCGGGCCAGCCGACCACCTCGATCTCGAGGCTGCGGGTGACGGGAGGGGTCGTCGGGATTGCGATCGGAGGCGTGCCGTCGGACGACCCGAACGTGTCTCTGTCGCATCTCGTGATCTGCCGCAACACGGGCGACGGGGTCTTCTCGACGTCGCTCGCGCGCCTGACGGGGACCTTCCTGACGATCGCGAACAACGGAGGCGACGGGCTCGACCTCTCGATGACGAACGCGACGGTGTACGACTCGATCCTCTGCCGCAACGGCGGGCAGGGGGTGCGGAACCGCGGCGCGGCGGCGAGCGTGACGATCGACCACGCCTGTTTCTCGGCGAATGCGGGCGGGGTGTCGTCCGGGGGCCCGACGAACACCGCGTATCACATCGCCCCGCCGATCTTCCAGAACGAGGCGGCCGACGATTATCGCTCGACGTTCGAGTGCCCGACGGTCGACCGCGCGCGCGCGGCGGCGACGTTCGCGCAGGAGCCCTCCCCGAGCGGCGGGCGTGCGAACCAGGGGGCGTTCGGCGACACCGCGCAGGCGACGGCGACCTCCGGCTACGACCTGACCGAGGAGATCTGCCTGGGCGGCGGCCGAGGCAGCCTCGGGTGGGTGCAGATTCACTCGCACCGCGCGACCAACTTCGCCGCGATCGGCTGGGCGCGGCTCCCGTGGCCCGGGTACGACACGGCGAACGGGACGATCCACCCCGCCCTCGGAAACGTGGACGGCCAGGCGGGGAGCGAGCTGGTGCTGGGGACCTGCCAGCAGGGGTGGGTCGCGGTCATGCACCACGTGGGGAACGTCACGAGCCTCCTTCGCTGGGTGCAGGTCCCCTGGGCGCCGTACAACGCGGCGGGCGGCGTGACCTGGCCGGCCTGCGGAGACGTGGACGGCGACGGGCTCGACGAGATCGTGATCGGCCTGGGCGCGTATCCGACGAACGGCGGCTGGGCCGTCATCCTCGACGACATGAACGCCGACTTCCGGGTCCTCCGCTGGGTGCGCCTGTCGCGGGCGGCGTACAACGCAGCGAGCGGCGAGACCCGGGTGGCGTGCGGGGACGTCGACGGGGACGGGAAGGCGGAGATCGTCCTGGCGACGGGCCGCGCGCCGGGGCTCGGCGGGTTCGCGAAGGTCTTCGACGACGCGGCCGCCAACTTCGCGCCCATCGGCTCCGTGACGCACCCGAGCGCCGCCTACATCGCGGCGAGCGGCGAGCTGTTCCCCGCCGTGGGCGACCTGTCGGGGGACGGGCGCTCGGAGATCGTCCTCGGGCCGGGCCGCGGAGGCGCGGGGCTCGTGTCGATCTTCCGCGACGCGCCGGGGGCGTTCGCCTACCTCCGCCAGCTCTCCCTCCCCTGGGCGGCGTACGACGCGGCGCAGGGCGAGGTGCGGGTGGCGTGCGGGAACCTCGACGCGGATGCGCGGGAGGAGGTCCTGGGCTCGCAGGGGACGTACGCGGGGGGCGGGAAGTCGTACGTGTGGGACGATGCGGCGGCGTCGTACGCCGGGGTCGGTTGGGTCAACTACGACTGGACCGTGTACGGCACGGCGAACGGCGAGGTTTTCCCTGCCATCGGGAACATCCGCTAGGGCGGATGAACTCCAACTCCAACAGCCAACTCCAACGAACGCCAACTCCAATTCCAACTCAAAGGGCCTTTGAGTTGGAATTGGAGTTGGCGTTTCTTGGAGTTGGCTGTTGGAGTTGGAGTTCGGCCGCAGCCGCGCTACTCATCCTCGTTGTACAGCTCAGTCGGCAGCATGATCCGCCCATCCCCGTCCGGCTTCTTCGCCGACGGCTTCGGCGGGATCGGAGGCGCCTCCGTCCCCTTCGTGCGGACCGCGGAGGCCGGCTCGATCGGCTCCGTCCTCGCCTTGGAGGCCCCGACGAGCGGTCCGGGGACCGGCGGCTTGGGCGGCTCCTCGACGACCGGCGCCGGCCTCGGCGGGTCGGGGGCCTTGGCGACCGCGGGGGGCCCGGGGCGCGCGGCCTCCTGCGGGGGCGCCTGCGTGCGACGCACGTCGTCGAGCGCGCAGCGGACCCGGTCGATCCGCCGGTCGGTCTCGACCAGCCGCTCGGCGACCGCGTCGGCCGCCTCGCGCGCGAGCTTGTCGTGAAGGTGGTCGTTCTCCGTCTCCGCCGCCTCCACCCGCTCCGACAGGCGCGTCATGTCGCGCGACATGTCGCCCAGGCGGACGAGCGCGAACGGGACCGAGACGAGGGCGATGACGAGGAGCGTGAGGAGCCCTCCGAGGAGGGGCCACCAGGCGCGGCTCCGAGGCGCGGGCGCCTCTTCCATCGCGACCGGGGCGCGCGAGCGGGACGCCCGCTCGCGGGGCGGCTCGGCCTTGGGGGCCTCCTTGGGCCGCGCGGCGGGGACCTCGTCCGGCAGGTCGAGCTCGGGCAGGGAGTCGAAGTCGATGTCGAGGTCGAGATCGAGGTCGAGCTCGGGGGGGACGGGAGGCACGGGGTCGGACCCCAGCTCCATGGCCCCGGCCGAGGCCCGCGATGCGAACGAGTACCTGTCCATGCGACGCTCCCAGGGCGCCCTGCCGGGCGCGACTCCATCAGTTCGCCTGAGGCACTCCGGCCCCGGGAAGGGGCCGGACGACGAGGCCGGCTCCATTGAGGCGATCGACCTTCTTCTTGAGGTTTTCGAACGTCACCGTCTGCTCCGCAGTCAGGGTGCCCTGGATGGCGTCGACCGCCGCGGTGCGGATCGCCTCCATGTCCGGCGCCGCGCCGGCGCCCCTCCCCGCGCGAGCCTCCTCGAGGCGCGCGCGGATCCGCGTCGTGTAGTCGGTCAGCACCGCGGCGCAGCGGTCCTGCTGCGAGGGGGCCAGGTCGAGCGCGCGGGTCAGCTTGCGCAGCATCGTCGCGACGATGTTCCGGGTCGCCTCGTCCACGGTGGCGGCGGGGGGCGCGGGGTCGTGGGTCTCCACCCCCGCGACGGCCGCCTCGGGGGTCGGCGCCGCCTCGTGCGGCTGCACGGCGGGCGCGACGTCGTGCGGGAGCGGAAGGGCGTCGGGAAGCCTCACCTCGGACACGGGGCGCGGTTGCATCCGGTCGATTCGGGTCTCGACGTATTCCAGCTCTTCGTCCTGCGAACGGGAGGAGTCCTCGACCTGCCGATCGAAGGTCGCGCGGGCGGAGACGAGGCGGTCCCCCTGGTGGGCATGAACGGCGCGGGTCCGCCGCAGGAGGGCCTCGAGGCGCTCGCGCGCCTCGGAGATGCGGAGGAAGAGGATGGGGGCCGCGAACAACAGGACGACGAGGAGGGCCGCCCCGCCGGCGGCCGCTCCCCCGATCAGCGAGCTGGCCTTGCCAGTCCTGCGATCCTGCGTTGTCTTTCCCGTTCCCATCTCCCGCCCTTCGTCCCGAATTCCCAGGCCGGTCCCTACGCCGCCTTCCGGCGGAGGAGGCGCCGTCCCGCGGCAAGGGTCGCCGCCAGGACGAGGACGGCCGCAAGGCCGCCCGGGACCACCGTCCCCGCGCCCATGACGAGCCGCGCCATGAGGATGAGCGGCGCCAGGCCGCCGCGAACCGAGGCGCGGACCTCTTCCCTCGTCGAAATCAGGTTCGCGACCCCGGGGCTGCTCTCGTAATACAGATCGACAAACGAGGCCCCAAACTTGGTAGGCATCAGGTAGAGGTCGCGGAACGCGCGCAGGGCGGCGACCTCGTCGGTGTCGCCGTACGAGGCGGCCGCGATGAAGCAGAGGCCCTTTTGCTTGGACTCCGTGCGATTCCGCTCGCGCTGCACGGCGGCGGCGAGCGTCAATCCGGCGACCGGGATTGCCTTGACGGCGATTCCGACGGGGTTGGCGCCGGTTGCGAACGTCCGATTGACGAAGTTAGACGCCACCCTGAACTGGTCGCCCCCCGCACCGTTGTCCGAGAGGTACCCCAGCGTGCCGTCCTCGTTCGTGGTGCCCCGCGCCAGCGCCGTCGGCGCCGCCGTGAAGATCAGGAACGTGAACGCGGTCTGGGGGACCGTGGCCGTGCAAACCTGGACGACGTTGTTCCCCGGGTCGACAACGTAGAGGATCGTGCTGTCCGGCGTCAGGAAGACGTCGACGGGCTGGGCGGTCGCCGCCGCGAGGAGGGCTACCGTCCCGGTCGTGAGCGTCGGCGGGTCGAAAAAGACGACGGAGCCGGGGACGGGCACGGCGTTGAGGTCCGGGCAGGCGACGTAGACGAACGAGTTGTCGGGCGCGACGACGAGGCGGAACGGCGTCTGCGTCGCGGCGATGGGCAGCAGGACCTGGCCCACCAGCGTCAGCGTAGCGGTGTCGACGATGACCACGTTCCGGGTGCCGGTGCAGGAGACGTAGAGAAGGGCCCCATCCGGCGAGATGGCCACCTCCCAGGGGCCGGTCCCCAGGGGAGAGATGTCGACCGTGGCAATCTCCAGGTTGGTGCGGGTATCGAACACGCTGATGAAGTCGGTGAAGGGCCCCGCTCCCCCTGCGATCCGCTCCGCGTTCCCGACGTAGCCGCGCCGGCCGTCCGGCGAGACGCAGATCCCGAACGGGTCCAGGATGGTGGTGGCGATTCGTGCGGCGGGCCCCCCAGGGGCATGGACGTCGAACGCGGCGACCTCGGCAAACAACTGTTCTGTCACATATCCGTACTGGAGCTGAGGATTGAGGGCGATCTCGGTCGGGGTCGTGAGGCCCACGACCGTGTACGCGGTGGCGCCCTTGTCGGTATCGAATGCCGTTACCGTCCCGGCCCCCTGGTTCGCCGTGAAGACGCGCTCGCGCGGCGTCTGCGCCATGGCGACCGATGCGCATGCGAGGACGAGGACCAGCGTTGACCCCATCCGGGCCTGGGTGCGGCTCACCTGACGGCTCATCTGAACCTCCTACCTTCCGCGGCCGCCATCCCCTTCACCCGCCCGGCGCGCCGTGTGTCCACGCACCCTCCCTGTACACGGGGTCCGTCCCCCGACGCTCCCCCGCGCTTGTCTATGTATCGGCACCGAGGGTGGGGATCTTGATGCGGGGATCGAATCGCGTGCGCTATGGAAGCGAAAGACGGAGATGGGGTTGCGGACGGGCGAATTTGCAATCTTCAATGTGCAATGTGCATGTAAGTCCCAAGTCTCGAATTCGCAAGAAAGGTCCAACCGCCTCGCAGGCAACCCGCCACACCCCCCTCATTGCACATTGCGCATTGAGTCTTGAACATTGCCCCACGCAAACGCCTCTTGACTCCCTCTCCCTAAGAGGCTATGCTATCGCCCTTTCCGCGTTTCGGATCCAGGGCAGGGATTGGCGAATGTCTGACTCCGATCGCACCATCCTCCTCGCGCACGACAAGCCCGAGAAGCGAGAGCAGTACCGGAGGCTCCTCGCCGAGTCGCAAGACCACTGGGAGGTCGAGCTCGCCTCCTGCGGAGAGCAGGCACTCGAGATCGCCCAAAGCCGCGATCTCTGCTGCGCCGTCCTCGATTTCCTCATGCCGAACACCCGCCGCGACGAGCGCGAGGGGCGCGTCACGCAGGAGGGCGGCCTCTGGGCCCTCGAGCGGATCGCCGAGAAGAAGAGCTACCTCCCCGTCATCCTCTTCTCCCAGCGCGACCCGACGGAGGCGAACGTCGAGGCCGCCATGCGCCTCGGCGTCTTCGACTTCCTCGTCCGCGACCACGAGCACTTCGAGAGCAAGTTCCTCATCCGCGTCCGGAACGCCGCCGAGGCCTTCGCGAGCCGCGTGAAAACGCTCGAGAAGAAATCGAAGATCCTCTACAAGAGCGGCCTGATGGAGGCGGTCATCCTGCGCGCGCGCAACGTCGCGCGGTCCACCTCGCCCGTCCTCATCGTCGGCGAGACCGGCACGGGCAAGGACATGGTCGCGGAGGAGATCCACGAGTGCTCCCCGCGCCGGCACGGGCCGTTCCTCTCCCTCAACTGCGCCGCCCTCCCCGAGACCCTCGTCGAGAGCGAGATGTTCGGCCACGTCGAGGGGGCCTTCACCGGCGCCACGCGGAGCCGCAAGGGGAAGCTGGAGCAGGCGCACAAGGGAACGCTGTTCCTCGACGAGATCGGCGACATGACCCTCGCCACCCAGGCGAAGCTCCTGCGCGCCATCGAGGAGCAGGAGTTCCAGCCCGTCGGGAGCGAGGAGGCCAGGAAGGTCGACGTCCGCATCGTCTGCGCGACGAACAAGGACCTCGAGGAGCTCATCACCCAGGGGAAGTTCCGCGAGGACCTCTACTACCGGATCCGCTTCGAGAAGATCGAGATCCCCCCGCTTCGATCGCGCCGCGAGGACATCCCCGTCCTCGTCGCCGCCTTCGTCGCCGAACACTGCCGGCGCCTCGGCCGCCAGATCGTCGTGCAAGAGAAGGCGATCCGCCGCCTCACCGCCCTCCGCCTCCGCGGGAACGTCCGCGAGCTGCAGGGGATCGTGCAGGCGGCCCTCTCCCGCATGGAGCCGAGCGAGACCGAGCTGACCGAATTCCACCTGGAGGCGGAGTCGGTCTCCGAGGCGCAGCAGTCGGCCTCCGTCCTCCTCCCCGACGTGCAGACCGTGCTGGACGCGGTCCGCGGGGGCGGGGTCGAGCTGGACAAGGTCCTCGAGGACCTGAAGTCGCGCGTAATCGACGCCGCCGTCGCGGAGTGCAACGGCAGCGGGGCCGCCGCGGCGAAGATCCTGAAAATGAACCCGCACACGCTGAGAAGGTACCTCCGCCAGCGGCGCGGGGCGCAGGGAGCCCCCGTCGCGGAGGAGGGCGCCTCCACCGAAGAAGCCGACGACGACGAACCGACCCGCGGGTGAGGAACGGATGACGGCAAGGGACCAGAAGTTCGACCGCCTCGCGAAGGCGCTCTTCTCCGCCGCCGTGCGGAGGAACCCGCTCCTCGCGACGGGCCTCGGCATCCACCGCCGCGACGGCGAGCTGCCGAACGGGACGCGCCGCGCGCGGCTCCGCGAGACGGAGCAGCACCGCGAGTTCCTCGAGCGATTCCAGGCCTTCCCTCGCGAGGGGCTCTCGCCCGAGAGGCGGGTCGACCGCGAGCTCGCGATCCACTTCCTCCGGCTCTGGGTCTTCGAGGCGGAGGAGCTGCGTTTCTGGGAGTCGTCGCCGGAGGGGCCCTACACGGTCGCCGACTCCCTCTTCTCGCTCCTCCTGCGCGACTTCGCGCCGCTCCCCGGGCGGCTGCGGAGCATCGCGAAGCGCCTGGCGGCGACGCCGCGGTACCTGCGGGAGGTCCGCTCGCTCCTCGTCGACCCGGTGCGCCTGTGGGTCGAGATGGCGATCGAGGCGGGCGAGGAGTTCCCCGGCCTCGTCGCCGAGGTCCGCTCCGCCGCCCATGGCGCGCTCGCGGAACGAGAGGTCCTCCGCCTGGAGCGGGCGGCCGCGGCGGCGGAGACGGCGATGAAGGCGCACGTCGCGTGGCTCCGCGAGAGCCTCGACGCCTCGCGCACCGACTTCGCGATCGGCCGCGTGAAGTTCGAGAAGCTGCTCAAGGTCCGCGAGCTGGGGGTTACCGCGCGCGAGGTCCTCTCGTTCGGGAAGAGGATGCTCGAGCGCGAGAAGGCGGAGCTCGATCGCCTGGCGAAGCTGGTCCGCCCCGACGCGGAGGTCCGCGAGGTCCGCGACCTCTTGAAGGCGAACCATCCGCCGACGTTCGAGGGGGTCCTCGCCTTCGTCCGCGACGTGAAGGAGCGGTCGCGGCGGTTCCTCGTGGAGAACGAATTCGCGACGATCCCGCCGGACGAGGACCTGACGGTGATCGAGACGCCCGCCTACATGCGGAACGTCCTCCCGTTCGGCGCCTACTCCGGGCCGGCGCGCCTCGACCGCCCGCAGCACGGCCTCTACCTCGTGACCCCCGTCGACGGGAACATGGACCGCCTGAAGAAGCACAACTACGCCGCGCTCGAGAACATGACGGTCCACGAGGGGTACCCCGGCCACCACCTGCAGAACGTCTGCGCGAACCGGCACGCCTCGCTCCTCCGACCGCTCCACTGGGCGGTCGAGACGTGCGAGGGGTGGGCGCACTACTGCGAGGAGCGGATGAAGGAGCTGGGGTTCGGCGCGACGCCCGAGTCCCTGTTCGTCCAGACAGACGACGCCGTCTGGCGCTGCGTCCGCGTGGTGGTCGACGTGGGGCTCTCCTGCGGCGACATGACCTTCGACCAGGCGGTCGAGCTCATGATGGAGACCGTCGCGATGGACCGCGAGGCGGCCGTCGCGGAGGTGAAGAGGTACACGATCTCGCCTGGATACCAGCTCTCGTACATGTGGGGGAGGGAGCGGATCAAGGCGCTCAGGGCGGAGGCGAAGAAGAGGCTGAAGGACCGGTTCACGGAACGGGCCTTCCACGACGCGATCCTGTACGCGGGGAGCCTGCCGATGAAGCACCTCGAACGGGAGGTGATCGCCGGCATGCGCTCGCGCCGCGCGCGGGCCACAGAGGACGGAGCACGGGCATGAAACTGCGAGAGGTCCTGGAGGAGCTGACCCGCGAGGAGCTGGAGCGGGTCGTGCGCGAGGCGGGGCTCGCGGTGCCGCAGGCGAACGGCAGGACGGGCCTTGCGCTCATCAACCTCGCGAACGAGCGGCTCGGCGCGACGGAGCGGGTGAAGCTCCTCTGCGGGAGCTGCACGCCGAACGAGACGCGCATCCTCTCGGCGACGGTCGAGCAGGGGGGGCAGGTGACGGTGTCGGAGCTCGGGCGCCTGGTCCCCGAAATCGCCGGGGAGGCCTGCCGCGACGAGCTGGCGCGGCTGGGGAAGAAGGCGCTCCTCTTCACGCCCGAGCGGTTCCTCGCGGAGATGGGGGAGCCGGTCGCGGTCGTCCCGAGCAACTACTTCACGCACCTCCGGAAGAACGGGAACGGCACGCCGAGCCTCGGCTTCTGCCTCCTTCAGTTCCGCGGGGCGGACTTCCTGCGGATGATGGCGGCGCACCTGGGCGTACCCGTGAACGGCGGGCCGAAGACCTCGGTCGCCTTCGCGATCAAGAAGCACCTCCTCGACGAGACGCACCTGCAGGCGCTCCTGGAGAGGCTCACGATCCGCGAGAGGCAGGTGCTCGAGCACCTCGTGAAGCACGGCGGCGGGGGGGACTACTACGAGCTGGTGAAGCGGTTCGGAAACGTTGCCGCGCGCGGGAACGGTGCCGAACGGGACATGCGTGAGCTCACCTCGCTCGAGGCGAAGGGGCTCCTCTTCGAGGACCGGCGGACGGGGGCGCTGCGCTACGTGATCCCCTCCGACCTGGGGGGGCCGGTGGGGGAGTACCTCGCCGACTCGAGGAAGGACGAGGTGCGGAAGCTGAACCGCCTGCTGAAGGAGACGAACCCTGCGCCGCCGGTGGTCCGCTCCAACGACGAGTGCCTGCTGCGCGACCTCCGGCAGCTCGTGGGGCGGATGTCGGGGAAGCGGCTTCGGGCGACGGCGCGGGGGGACGTGCCTCGGACCGAACTGCGGAAGATCGCGAAGCTCTTCGCGGTGGAGAAGGACAGCCCGCTCTACCCGTCGTTCGTGATGTCCCTCGCGCTGGGCCTCGGCCTCGCGCGGGAGCAGAACGGCTCGCTCGCCGTCTCGCCGACGGCGAACGAGTGGCTGGAGCGCGGCGAGGCGGCCTGGCGGAGCAGGCTGCTTGCCAGCATCGCCGGCGCACGTGCCCAGAACCAGACCGAAGTGGTGCTGCAGTATCCCTATCCGGAACTGTTCACCGAGACCCACAAGAAGATCGCGGAAGAATTCGCCAAGATCAGGCCCGACATCAAGGTGACGATGCGGGCGCCTTACGAGTCCTACGAGGACGCTACCCAGCGCGTGCTGCGCGAGGCTGTCACCAGCCAGATGCCCGACGTCAGCTTCCAGGGCCTCAACCGCATCCGCGTTCTCGTCGACAAGAACATTCCCGCGCCGCTCGATGGCTACATCGCAGCGGAAAAGGATTTCGACAAG